>ERZ1673701.1941-NODE-1941-length-17128-cov-4.927195_pt1 | contig 17128 bp, 9 predicted proteins | sample MGYA00580231_ERZ1673701 | MGnify/ENA primary metagenome ERZ1673701 (study PRJEB41218, sample SAMN15661798) | gut metagenome | host: Homo sapiens | place: Canada: London | collected 2015-08-20/2019-03-30 | study: EMG produced TPA metagenomics assembly of...
TATTAGGGAAATTATAAGTGGAATAGATAATGGAGAAGGTGATCTTACTAAGAGAGTTACAATACTGTCTAATGATGAGATTGCTGATCTCGGTAATGGAATTAATATTTTTATGGAAAAACTTCAGGGAATACTTAAACTGATTATTGAGAATACAAACCTGATGGAAGGCGTTGTAGAGGCCGTAGATAAAAGTGTGGCTGCCTCTAATGATAGTGCTTCTGATTTATCAGCAATGACAGAAGAATTATCTGCAACTATGCAGGATGTAGGACAATCAGTTAATGTTATTAATGACAGTGCGAATAATGTACGTGAAGACGTTGATATAATAGCATCAAAGTCAAATGAAATTAATACATTTTCTAAGCAGATGAAAGAAGATGCTGATAATATGGAAAGTAATGCCAGAAACAATATGGAACAGACAAGTGAAAAGGTTGGTGAGATACTGGAAGTACTAAATAATGCGATTGAAGACAGCAAAAGTGTTGACCAGGTTAATAATCTGACTAATGATATTTTAAGTATATCAAGCCAGACCAATCTTCTTGCATTGAATGCATCGATTGAGGCAGCGAGGGCTGGAGAAGCAGGAAAAGGATTTGCGGTTGTTGCAGAAGAGATACGCCAGCTTGCAGATTCAAGCAGAGAAACAGCAAACAGAATACAGCAGATAAATTCGGTTGTAGTTAAAGCAGTATCTAATTTATCAGATAACGCTAACAATCTTGTTAAATATATGCAGCAGACGATACTCCCTGAATTTGAAAGGTTTGTTGATAGTGGTGCTTCATATAAAAATAATGCATCATACATTGAGGATGCTATGAATGAGTTTGTATTAAAAACTGACGCTTTAAAGAAAAACATTGATGAGATAGCAGGTTCTATTAACACTATTACGGCTGCGGTTGATGAAGGTGCGGAGGGTGTCAACAGCACGGCAGAAAATACACAGAACCTTGTTGAAGATATAGTTAATATCAGTACCAAAATGAAAGAAAATAAGGCTATAGCAAAGACACTTCAAGAAAGTACAGATATATTTGCTATTTTTTAAATTGCTGTTTTTTAAATGAAAAAGCATGTTTAAAAACCGGGTAAAATATGTTATCATTATGTAAATTATTTTTAATAGGGAGAAAAACTAATGAACGAGAAAAATCAAGAAGCTGTTCGTGATGCACGACAGCTCGGAATTCCGAAAATGCTGATTCTTGGAATACAGCATATGTTTGCCATGTTCGGAGCTACTATTCTGGTACCTATTCTTGTAGCAGGATATTTTCAGAATGCATGTGGCGAACCAATAACAAGAGGTCTTACAGTATCTGTTACACTGTTTTGTGCCGGTATTGGAACATTAATTTTCCATGTCTGCTCAAAATTTAAAATTCCTGCATTTCTTGGCTCATCATTCGCATTTCTTGGTGGATTTTATACAGTAGCCAATCTCAATACAGGAATTTATGCCGATATGGGTGCTAACGAGAAAGCTGCATATGCATGTGGCGGTATCGTTGTAGCAGGTCTGTTATATCTTGTTGTAGCTTTAATTTTTAAGCTTGTCGGTGTGAACAGAGTTATGAGATTCCTTCCACCGGTAGTTACAGGACCAATTATTATTTGTATTGGTCTTTCACTTGCTTCATCAGCAATATCTAATGCTTCAACTAACTGGCTTCTTGCCGTAGTTGCACTTGCTGTAATAATAATATTTAATATCTGGGGCAAGGGAATGTTTAAGATTATTCCTATCCTTATGGGTGTAATCATTTCATATGCTTTTGCATTGATTCTTAATGCGTTTGGAGTTACAAATCCTGATGGTTCAGCAATACTTAATTTTGCATCTGTTTCATCAGCAAGCTGGATTGGTTTTCCAAAATTCCAGATTTGCAAGTTTGATATTACAGCAATTCTTGTAATGGCACCTATCGCTATTGCAACAATGATGGAACATGTTGGAGATATGTCAGCTATATCAGCTACTGTTGATGAGAATTTTATAGCAGATCCGGGTCTTCACAGAACAATAATGGGTGATGGACTTGCTACAGCGTTTGCAGGTCTTATTGGTGGACCGGCTAATACTACATATGGAGAAAACACAGGTGTCCTTGAACTTTCAAAGGTATATGACCCAAGAGTAATAAGAATTGCTGCAGGTCTTGCAGTGATACTTTCATTTATACCTAAGTTTTCAGAGATTATTTCTACAATGCCGGCAGCCATAATCGGTGGTGTATCATTTATGCTTTATGGTATGATTTCAGCTATTGGTGTAAGAAATGTTGTTGAAAATAAGGTAGACCTTACAAAGTCACGTAACCTTATAATTGCCGGTGTAATCTTTGTATGCGGTCTTGGTTTTTCAAATGGACTTACATTCACAATAGGTGAAACGCATATTACACTCACAGCACTTGCTATCGCAGCTATTGCAGGTATTATCCTCAATGCTGTTTTACCGGGTAATGATTACAGGTTTGGTGTAAATCCAAGCGGAGACCAAAGCCGTGGTGTATATGTAAGCAACACAGATGATGAAAAATAATTAAAAAGCAAATAATACATCTATATAGATGGAAAAACAGAGGTTAAGTTATGATGAATTTTAAAGAAGAAAAAAATATTACAATTTTTGAACATCCGTTGATTCAGCACAAAATTTCAATTTTGAGAGATAAGAGAACAGGAACTAATGAATTCAGAAAGCTTGTAGAAGAGATTGCCATGCTTGAAGGTTTTGAGGCAATGGGAGATCTTGAACTTGAAGATGTAGAGATTGAAACTCCAATTGAAAAATGCATGACTCCTATGATTTCCGGACGTAAACTTGCAGTTGTTCCGATTCTTAGAGCTGGTCTTGGTATGGTTTCAGGTATTCTTGCCCTTGTACCGACTGCAAAAGTAGGTCATATCGGTATGTATAGAGATGAGGAAACTCATGAACCACATGAATATTATTGCAAACTTCCAAGCCCTATTGAAGAAAGGCTTATTATTGTAACAGACCCAATGCTTGCAACAGGCGGCTCAGCAGTAGATGCAATTGATCAGATTAAAAAGCATGGTGGTAAAAAGATTAAGTTTATGTGTATTATAGCTGCACCGGAAGGTCTTGAGAAGCTTCATAAGGCTCATCCGGATGTTCAGATTTATGTAGGACATCTTGACAGACAGCTCAATGAAAATGCATATATATGTCCGGGTCTTGGTGATGCCGGCGACAGAATTTTTGGTACAAAATAATAATAGACTTGTTTTCTAAATAAATAAAAAATGGTTTTATGCCGGAAATCTTTATTGAAAATTAATATTGATTTCCGGCTTTTTTGTGTTATCATTATTAATGTGAAATATATTAGACGTGTAAAATATGGTAGGTAATGCGTATGGATAAATCATTGAGTATTGATACAGGGCATCATGAAAAGCTATATCAGGAAAGAATGAACTTTTTGCTGACGGGAGAAAAGGATAGGGTTTGTTCTATATATATAGATGTTACGGATAATAAGATGCTTGCTATTATAACACGTAAGCATAAGTATAATTACAATGAATTAAATAATATTTCTGTGAGATGCTGGCTTGATAAATATATATATCCTAATATTTCTGATGGATATAATCTGGAAGAGTTTAAGAACGGTTTCACCAGAAAAGCTCTGTTGGAAAAATTTGAAAAAGGTGAACGTAATATACAATTTTATCATAGTTATTATGATGAAAATGGCAATTTGAAATTATACAAAGTGCGTGTCAGCCTTATAGAAAATCCGTACAACGGTCATATAGAAGCATATGCGGTCTGGAAAGACAGAACATTAAAATATATTGACAAAGAGATAAGTAGAATTCTGTATAACAATGATTATATAGGAATCGGAATTATAGACATCTGTAAAGGAAATCTGTATATGCGTGCTGCTCATTTTGAGGGCATGGAAGTTGAAGAACAGAAGTCATATGTATATGATGATATAGTAAAGCAGATGAGTGAGATAAGAATTGCCAATGAAAGTAAAGAGCAGTTCTTAAAATGTACGGCACTTGATTACCTTAATGATAACATGAATATAGCTGGAGTGTATTCATTTAATGTTTATAATATAAAAAATAAAGTTGAAAGATACAGCTATCACTGGTTTGATAAGAAAAAAGGTATTATTCTTGTTGTTATTGAAGATATGACAAAAGAACTTGAGACTGATAGTGTTACGGGTGCATTAAACCGTGAAGGATTTGTTCATAAAGCAGAAAATATAATTAAAAATAATCCTGACAAAGATTTTGCACTCTTATATTTTAATATCCAGAAGTTTAAGGCGATTAATGATTTATATGGTTATGCAGCAGGAGATACGGTATTACATCAGGCTGTTAATATTTTACAGATTTCTTTTTTGAAACCGCTTGCAATATCAAGGATAGAAGCAGACCGATTTGTTGTGCTGGTTGATAAGAACAATCTGGATTTTGAAAAGCTCACATCAATACTTCATCGTGTTTATGATAAAGATGGGATGAAAGTAGATATATATGTAAGATGTGGCATTTATTATATACCGAAAGACACGGATTTGAGTGTTTCTGATATGTGTGACAGGGCAAAGCTTGCAAAATTATATATACCTAATCAGTATGTACAGCCGTATGCTATATTTAATGAAGACATGAAATATGATTATGAGCAAAGAAGTCTTGCTCTGATTCAGCTGGATGATGCTATAAAAAATAGTGAGATAAAAGTGTTTTATCAGCCTATATATGATGCAAAAACGAAGCAGATAGCATCGGCGGAAGCTCTTGTACGCTGGGTTTCACCCAAAGGCGTAATACTACCGGGTAAATTTATTCCTGCACTTGAAGAAAGCGGACACATAACAAAGCTTGATACATATGTACATAAAAGCGTCCGTAGATTTATGGAAAATAGATATAAAAACGGAAAAAAGATTGTTCGTGTCGCAGTCAATTTATCAAGAATGGACCTGATGGATGGTGAAATCATGGATTTGATTATTGATGATGTAAAAGATGAACACTATTCAAAACAGATGGTTAATTATGAAGTAACTGAGTCGGCATATGCAAATGTTTCCGGTAAAGGTACCAATTTTCTTAAGCAGCTTCACGATAACGGTGTAAAGCTTCTTATTGATGATTTCGGAAGTGGTATGTCATCATTCAGCACATTAAGAGATTACAATTTTGATGTTATAAAGCTTGATATGGGGTTTGTGCAAAAACTTGGTGAAAATAAAAAATATAATAATATAGTAATGTCAATTATTGAACTCGCACACAGACTTGATATGAAAGTGGTCGCAGAAGGAGTGGAGACAAAAGAGCAGGCAGACTATCTTAAAGAATATGGATGCGATTATCTTCAGGGATTTTATTTTTCAAAACCGCTGCCTGAAGAAGAATTCGCAAAGCTTCTTGATTAATAATAATTATATTTGATGTGATAATTTTAATGAGTAAAATACATATGTCAGATGAGTAATATAATTTACCATTTGACATATGTATATTTTTTTGTTTATAATGCCAATAGTTAGCTGTGACTAATACAACTTAGATATGCATAACAATATTATAAATGAAAGGTATTATAATTATTAATGAAAAATATTATAAAAAATCCAATTAAAATTCTTTGGCTTGCAGCGGCATTTATCTCAATGGCACTTGGTGCGATTGGTGTTATTCTGCCGGTATTGCCAACTACGCCGTTTCTTTTACTTGCTTCCTTTTGTTTTGCAAAAGGGTCAGAGCGTTTTCATAAGTGGTTTACAAAAACAAAGCTTTATAAAAAGCATTTGGATAGTTTTGTGAAAAACCGTGCAATGACGCTTAAAACAAAGCTTTGTATATTGATACCTGCATCATGTATGCTTGTTCTTGCAATGATTGCAATGTCGAACATATATGGAAGAGTGTTTATTGTATTTCTTATAATATTCAAATATGTATATTTCTTTACAAAGATACAGACAATACCATATTCAGCAAAAATAGAAACCGAATAGTTACCTGTTCAACTTCATATGTACATAATCCTTTTTTGTGGTCTTCATATGCTTTTGCAATGATTTCGGTATCAATAAAAGCGTGCATTGCAGGGCGGATAAAAAAGTTAGGCTTTAAAAAAGTTCCGTCACTATTATACATAATAGATACAGATGTACAAGCAGCACAATTTGATGCAATTGTAGGAAATGTAAATACAGGTTTGTCATCCGTTATGCACAGGCATTTTACTGTATCAAGTGCTTTGCCGCCGCCTACACCAAATACCATGTCAGCTTCGCTATATAGAGGTAATGCACGAAGTATATCAACAGTTTCGTATGTACAGTCATTTCCATAAAGTTCGACACCGATAATTTCAAGTGCTGTGTGAGATACAGCTTCTTTAATTTTGTCAAATGCAGCTGCAAGAGCCTTTTTTTCACCGATTATAAGAACCGTTCTGCCGTATGATTCACAGACGGAAAATATATATTAAAATTCAAATCTGTATAATTGGTGATTTTTTAAAATTGTGTATTTTTGTGTGAATTTAGCCGTATTTTCAGAAAATGTAATATATTACAAAAATTTTATTGTTTCCTATTGTAAAAATAAACATGTGTATGATATTATTAAATTAATTTATATATTGTTTTGGTAAATGATAATTGAATATGAGGTGGTGCGAATGAAAAGAATTAAATCATTTTTTAAAATATTGGGTATGCTTGTTTTATGTGCTTCGTTTACAGGCTGCGGCGTGAATGGCAATATTGATGATTACGCGGTTAATACGGGCTATGGTGATTCCGATACGGTAAAAAGTTCTTCAGGAGTATCAAAGGACAGCATAAAGGTTGGTGTAATTCATCTGTCTGATCCCGCCGAGGGCAGCGGATATACATATACGCATGATATTGGAATTATGGGTATGCAGCAGAATCTAGGATTGTCGGACAGTCAGATTATAAGAAAGATTAATGTTAATGATTCGGACAAGGAGGCTACGAGAAAAGCGATAAAAGAATGCATAGATGAGGGCTGTAACATAATATTTTCAACAAGCTGGGGCTATATGGAGACAACGGCACAGATGGCAGAAGAATATCCTGATGTTTATTTTTCTCACGGCACGGGTTACATGAGCAACGGAAAGAATTTTAACAATTATTTCGGAAGAATATATCAGCCGAGATATCTTAGCGGAATAGTTGCAGGAATGAATACAAAGACGAATAAAATTGGTTATGTTGCCGCAATGGGTTCGGAAAATTCAGAGGTTACGGGCGGAATTGATGCTTTTGCTTTGGGAGTTTATTCTGTGAATCCTTCAGCTCAGATATATGTAAAGGTGACAAACAGTTGGTATGACCCTGAAGCTGAGAAAGCTGCGGCATCTACGCTTCTTGATATGAATTGCGATGTTATAACACAGCATTGTGATACTACATATCCGCAGCTTCTTGCACAGCAGAAAAATGTATACAGTATAGGATACAATTCCGATATGAGTAAAGATGCACCCGATGCCTGCCTTTGCAGCGTTATATGGAACTGGAGTGCATATTATACGGCAGCTGTACAGAGCGTTATTGACGGAACATGGGATGGAAGCAATTATTACGGCGGTATGAATGAAAATCTTGTCGGCATAACACAGCTTGCTTATTTCTGTAAATCGGGAACACAGCAAAAAGTTGATGAGGCAAAGAAGGATATTATATCGGGAAAACTCGGAATATTTGACGGAGTTATAGAGACCAATACGGGAACGACAGTCGGAGAGAACGGAAAAACACTCAAAGATTCGGATATTACGGGAAATATTAACTGGTATTTCAAAACCGTGACAGTAGTACAGTAAGAGAATAATGGGAGGAATACAGCATGAATCTTAAAAAGAAAATATTGGCGGTTACAATCATTCCTGTACTTGTTTTGGGCATGGTTTCCATAATCCTTACTGTAACTATGGTAAAAAGTTCTGTTATGGAACAGGTTGAGGAAGCTTTAAAAGGAACGGCATCGTCTACTTTGGCGGCATATGACCAAAATGCGGGAGATTACATTGTGACAACAAACGGAGATATATGGAAAGGAAGTTACAATGTATCCAAGTCGGAAAATCTCGTTGACAGAATAAAAGAAAATACAGGTATGGACGTTACATTTTTCTACGGAACAAAAAGAGTGATGACATCGGCACTTGACGCAAACGGGGAAAGAATTCTCGGTTCGCCTGCTGGAGATGTCATAACGCAGAAAGTGTTAAATGATGGAGAAGAATATTTTACAAGCCGTGTTTCGCTGGATGGAGTTATGAATTATGGCTATTATATGCCTGTATATCAGAATGGAAGCAATGATAAGATAATCGGAATGGTGTTTGTCGGAACAAACAAGGCGGACAAGGACGCTGTTTTAAACAGAATTATTGCAATGATATGCACCGCTGTTGTCATTGTTATGGCTATATGTATCGGCATAAGCATGAAGATTGCATATTCTATAAGTTCAGATATAAAGAGAAGTGTAGGAATTGTGGAACAGGTTGCGGGAGGCAGTCTTAATATAGACGTTGACAAAAAGCTGTTAAACCGCAAAGATGAAATAGGTGATTTGGCACGAGGCACAGTATCGCTTAGCAATGCGATGAACTCGGTAATTAACGAAATATCGAGTAATTCAAAGCTTTTGCTTGAAACTTCTGGTGTTCTCGGCGAGGCGGCGGACAATACCGACAAGACAATGAATGAAGTAAGTGCAACTGTTAATCAGATGGTTGAAAATTCATCAATACAGTCAGCCAATTCCAAAGCTGCGTTTGACCATATGAAGATTATGGAAAACAACATCAGCGAGACTACATCAGAGGCGGCTCTTCTTAACGAATCAGCTGTGTCTATGCAGAAGTCAGGAACAAAGGTTTCTGAGACGCTTTTTAAATTGTGCAATATCAATGATAATGTAAAAGATATAATTGAAGAAGTAAAAGAGCAGACAAACCGCACAAATGAGTCTGTAAACAAAATTAATTCGGCAATCTCATTTATTTCGGCGGTTGCTGAAGAGACTAATCTTTTGAGCCTTAATGCGTCTATAGAGGCGGCAAGAGCAGGTGAAGCCGGAAAAGGCTTTGCTGTTGTTGCACAGCAGATAAAGAAGCTCGCGGAGCAGTCTAATGATTCAAGTAAGCAGATTGACGATATAACAAAGGTTCTTATGCAGGATTCGTATAAATCTGTCGAGATTATGCAGAAAATGCAGGATATAGTTATAAGTCAGAGCGAAAGCATGGAAGAGACCCGTATTATTGTGGGACAGGTTCTTAATGATATACGCAGTTCAAAGGACAGCATAGAATTAATAATGAACAGTACGGTTAAACTTGAAGGTTCAAGAAATAAGGTGTCTGGTGCCGTTGAAGAACTTGCAGAAATTGCGGGACAAAATATGGAAAGCACTCAGAGAACATTTGAGGAGACGCAGAAGGTTACAGATACGTTCCGGGAAGTGTATTCGGGAGCCGTCAAGCTTAGGGAGATTGCTGACAAGCTGGCTGAGAGTGTGTCATATTTTAAGATGTAATAAAAACTGCTTACAGTTCATAAGGCAGATTATTATAGTGATACGTTATTATAGTGAAATTAAAACTTTAAATTAATAATATTAAAAATTAATATAAGATATGTTGCATTTTCTCATATCAGGTGTTAGTATAATTAACTGCTGCGTAGATTTGGCGTGATTTAAAGGCCGTATTACGTGCAAAAACTAAAGTTAATTATACCTGATATGAGGAAATTTTTTATGAGTGGAATAAAAACAGAAAATACGTCCTGTGGAATGGATATGACAAGCGGTTCTTTGTGGAAAAAGATATTTCTTTTCAGTATACCGCTTATGATGTCGCAGGTTCTTGAGGTTCTTTTTAATATGTCCGATGTGGCAGTTGTCGGTAAATTTGCAAGCTATGAGGCACTTGGGGCGGTTGGTTCGACTACAATTCTGGTGACGCTTTTTACAGGATTTCTTATAGGAATGGGTTGTGGTGTCAATGTAATAGTGGCAAGGCAGCTTGGTGCAAGACAGCACAAAGACTTGAAAGATACAATTCAAACAGCATTTATTCTGTGCCTGATTGTTGGAATTATTGTAAGCATTATATGTATTTCATGTGCACATTTATTGCTGAATCTATTAAATACTAAAGAAGAACTTATAGACGGTGCGATGCTTTATTTCAGAATATATGCACTTGGTATGCCTGCCATGGCAGTATACAACTTCGGTAATGCTGTTATGAGTGCCGGAGGAGATACAAAGCGTCCGTTACTCTATCTTTTTATAGCAGGAATAGTAAATGTATGCCTTAATCTTATATTTGTTATCGGATTTCGTCTGGCAGAACAGGGTGTAGCAATGGCAAGTATTATTTCACAGTATATTTCAGCTACACTTATTATGACTAATCTTTTGCGAAGAAATGATGTGTGCAAGCTTCATCTTTCACAGGTAAGAATAAACAAGAATGCAGCGAAAGCGATTCGTATGCTTGGAATCCCGGCAGGAATCCAGAACGCAATATTTGCGATTGCAAACCTTTTTATCCAGACAGGTGTGAATTCATTTGATTCTGTTATGGTTTCAGGCAATTCCGCAGCTGCCAATTTTGATGCACTTATATATAATGTAATGTCAGCGTTTTATACAGCGTGTTCAAGTTTTATGGGGCAGAACATGGGTGCAGGAAATAAAAAGAGAATGCTTCACAGCTATTTTATAAGCATTGCATATTCATTTTGTGCGGCAGGAATTCTTGGAACTGTACTTTTTGTGTTTGGACGCCAGTTGTTGTCGTTGTTTACTAGTGAGCCGGCAGTTATAGACGCCGGGATGGCAAGAATAAAGATTATGGCTTTTTCGTATGCGGTATCTGCGTTTATGGATGCATCAATTGCTGCATCGAGGGGTATAGGAAAGAGTGTTGGGCCTACAATTATTGTTATAAGCGGTTCGTGTGTATTCAGGGTTGCATGGGTATATACAATATTTGCATATTTTCACTCTATACCATCATTGTATCTTGTCTATGTATTTTCGTGGACAATTACAGCTATAGCAGAAATAGCATATTTTGCATACAGCTTCAAACATTTGAATGTAAGGGGAAGATATTAGTAAAGATTTAATGAGAGTTTTTGTGAAAAACTAACAAAAAATATAATAATCAGTAAAATCCATTGACACATTTATAATATAAGTGTATTATTTATACATACTTTAATAAAACACATACGCAAAAGCCTTTTCTTTTTCTTATGGGTATTTTTAGTTATTAGTTCACTGCGTGTTTTATTAATGGTAAGCGTGATAATGAAAGGAAGTGTGTGGTTAAAAATATAATTTAGTAAAATGTTCGGAGGGTTTTATGCGATTTAACAAATTATTTAGAAAGGTATTTGCGGCAGTTTCTGCGGTTACTTTGATTGTATCGGGGATGCCTGTAGGATTAGGCGTTACGGCAAAGGCCGCGGATACTCAGACGAGAAAAATAACGTATTCGTTTTCAGCGAATTCAAGTAAGAAAGCACCTGCAGCAGGGGAAATTCTTGATGGAACAGCAGGAGAGTCCGGCGGCATTTTGTATGTGTCACAGGATGCAGGAAACAGTGGTGTTACATATGACAGTGACAAACTTCGTTTCAGACAGGGAAGCGTATTATATCTTCCGGTAAAAGATGACACAACAAAAGTAAAATATGAGCAGGTATGTTCAAATGCTGCAACTGACAGACCTGTATATATCGGCAGTGTTGACAGCGGATATTCTGTTCAGATGAAGACAACAACACAGTCTGTAACAGTGGATGATATTACAGGTTATATTGTTGAAAAAGAAGGACAGAAGTATCTTCCTGTTATATCAGGCGGAGATGTTAAGGTCAGAACAATGACTTTGACAGAATATAATCCGATTATAAATGTCACAGTTACAGGTACAGTGGCAAATGCAGCAGAAAATGGAATTACAGAGATTAAGTTTGACAGTCTTACAGACAGTTCTGCAAAGACGGTTACTGCACAGGTTGACAGCAACGGCAAGTATTCCGTTGTATTAAAGAGAGTAAACGGCAGTGCCAAGTACGAAGTATCAATAAGTGCTGTAGGATTTAAGATTAATGATACCGATAACGGCAATATTCTCGAACTTACAGGTGAAGATGCTACGGCTGTTAAAGACTTTGAAGCAGTTGCCGATGCAGTTGCAACAGTTTCAGGAAGTATTATGGGAATTCCGGCAGATGCTGTAAAAGGAACAGTTTCAGTTAAATTTGTACCTGATAATTCAAAGCTTTCAACGATTGAGGTCGATGTAAAAGCACAGACAGACGGTTCTTACAGTTTTTCAAATGTAAGTATTAATTCAAGCTCAAACTATTCAGTAGTATTAGGCGGTGTTGACGATTATGAAGTTACAGAAAAGTTAAACAAGGCAGCAGGAGATTATACAGATGTAAAAATCGCTGCAACACAGAGAGCAAAGGTTAATGTTTCAGGTAAGTTCGTAACATCAGACGACAAAGCTTCAGATGTTACAAAGATTACATTTACAAACAAATCAGACAGTAGCTATTCTTATTCCTTCGATGTAACAGGTGACGGATACAAAGCACAGTTAAGAGCAGGCGAGTACGATACATCAGTTGTATCTGAAAAGTATACCGCATATGACCATGTAAGTGTCGGCAGTGCAGATGTTTTGAATGATGTTTATCTTGAAACAGAAGCAGATACATCACCTGTTGAATATCAGGCTGAGGTAAAAGTGGGTAAGGGCCAGCAGTTTGAGACTATAACAGATGCAGTTAGGTATATAGGCAGAATGACAAGAACAACAGAGAGAGTAACAATTACTCTTACAGATGCTTTATACAGAGAGCAGGTTATGGTTGATACTCCTTATGTTACTATTTCAAGTGAAGCAGGCTCAACAATAACATGGTATTATGGTTCAGGTTATACTTATTACAGTGCCGATATGAACGGTTATTACAGTGAAGCAAGAGCAGTTGATAAGTATGAAAAAGGCGTTGAAATCGGAATGGGTACAGGCCACTGGGGAGCAACAGTTAATGTACTTCCTACAGCTACAGCGTTCCGTTCCGAAGGTGTTATATATGAAAGTTCATTCAACAGATATATGACAGCAGAAGAAGTTGCAGATGGCGTAGGCAAAGGTGGAGATAACTCTAAGGTTGACCGTTCTAAAGCAACAGATGCCGATATCAAACTTTATAAAAATAAGGAAAGAGCATGTGTTATTTTCATTGAAGCAGACCAGAGCGAATTCAAGGACTGCCAGTTCTTAAGCTCACAGGATACAATGTTTACAGGAAATAATACAGAGCATACATATTTTAAGAATTGTGTCATCGAAGGTACAACAGATTATATCTGCGGTGATGGTAGTGCGGTATTCGACGGCTGTACATTAAGCATGTATGGATACGGTGACAAAGCAGCTTCAGGAAGTATCATTGTTGCGTCAAAGGCACTTTCACAGTTAGGTTATCTTTTCAACAACTGTAAAGTTGTAAAGACTTCTTATCCGGGAATTAACAAAGGTATAACAAAGACATATTTTGCAAGACCATGGAGAGCAGATTCAAAGGTTGTATTCTTAAATACAGAAGTTGAAGATGCTAATACTATCGCTCCTGCAGGATTTACTTCAATGAGTAATGTAACACCTGCAAAGGCTAAGTATTATGAATATAATACACATCTTGCAGACGGAACAAAGGTAAGCACTTCAAGCAGAGCTGCAGGCGTTAATAAGATGACTGATGAAGAAGCATCAGCAGTAAAACTTGAAGATTACTTTGAGGGTTGGACACCTGCATACTATACATCAGGAGATGTTAAGCCGGAACCGGTTGCAGCAGACTACACAGCAGTAGATGAGGCTGTTAAGGCAGCAGAAGCCCTCAACAAAGATGATTATGAGGATTTCTCAGCAGTAACAAAGGCAATCGAAGCGGTAGACAGAACACTTACGTCAGAAGACCAGGCAAAGGTAGATGCAATGGCAAAGGCAATAACAGATGCAATTAATGGTCTTGTTAAAAAGCAGCCTGTTGTTGCAGCAGACTACACAGCAGTAGATGAAGCTATCAAAGCTGCGGAAGCTCTCAACAAAGATGATTATGAGGATTTCTCAGCAGTAACAAAAGCAATCGAAGCGGTAGACAGAACACTTACGTCAGAAGAACAGGCAAAGGTAGATGCAATGGCAAAGGCAATAACAGATGCAATCAACGGTCTTGTTAAGAAACAGACTGATGATTCAGATAAATCAGACATCAAAGTTGACCTCGATGAAAATGAAGATGCTGCTGATTTCAAGGATGTTGCATCAGTAGGTGACGTAAAGGTTAAAGATGAAGAAGGTAAAGACCTTACAGTAAGTGAAATTAAGTTAAATGTTGAGAAAGCAGCAGCTTCAATATCTGAAAAGATTGATGCGGCTATTGCTGACAAGAATATCAAGGGATTCGATTCAAAGAATGCGGATTATTATGATATTTCACTTAAAACAACAGACGGAAAAGTTGTTAAGCTTTCAAGCGGTAAGATTAAGATTACTATGTCATACAAAAAAGGAATCAATGCAGCAGATTACAATCTGTATGTATTCCATATGAATAATAACGGAGTTCTTGAAAGTGTAGCAGTTACAGCAGATGAAAATAGTTTTTCATTCGAGGCAGAGTCATTCAGCCCATATGCTGTAGTATACGCAGCAAAGGATTCAGGAAGCGATATAACACCGTCAACACCTGAAAATCCAGGAAATGATGAGACACCGGACTCAACTGTAACACCGGATTCATCAGTTTCAACAGGTGACAGCTTAGGTATGTTCATGTATATGATAATTCTTGCTGCTGCATTGGCAGGAATGGCAGGAGTAGTCGTATACGACAGAAAAAGAGCAAAATAAAAACTGTTTGTAAAAACAGATAATAAAATTATAATCCCATAACAGGGTAAACACCCCCTCCCGATATTGAATCTGCGAAAGCAGACAGATGTAGGGAGAGGGTGTTTTTGTATTTTTTTTTGGGGGGGGGACAAATTGGTATAAAAAAAGGGCTGCCATACGCAGCCGCTGTCATTTGGTTTAAAAATTTATTTTAACCTGCTATGTTATTTTGAATGGTAATAACAATAGTATAATAATATTTATTATTATAAATGTCAATAGTAAATAACATAATTCCTAAAATTATTAAATGACAAATGTCAGACAATAACTTAAAAGAGAATATACATGATTCAAACTGAAATGTCAAATCAATATAAAAAAATAATGTCATTTAATATGGACAAAAATATTGACAATATATATTAAATGGGTTACTCTTTTACCAGATAGTAACAGCTAATAAACATAAACTTATTTTAAAGTAAGAATGTGGAGGTAAAATTAATGAATTTTAACAGAAAGTGCAGTGAAAATTATTGTTTAGGGCTTGACGTTGGAACAGCAAGCGTGGGGTATTGCGTTATAGATGAAAATGGAAAGTTGTTTAAAATTAACCGAAAAGGTGATAACGGAAATAATAAAAGGAACAGTTTATGGGGAGTACGGACATTCAAGTCAGGAGAGCCTGCAAAAGGCTGCCGTATAAACAGAAGTACGAGACGAAGATATTCAAGAACACATACACGAATTTTAGAGTTAAGAAAAATAATGTCGGATATGGTATGCAAAGTTGATGAAAATTTCTTTGCAAGATTGGATGAATCATTTTTGTGGAAAGAGGATAAAAGTGATAAGGCAAAATCTGATTACATATTATTTGCAGACAAGGATTGTACAGATAAAGATTATTATGAGAAATATCAAACTATATATCATTTAAGAAAACACTTATTAGGGACGACAGAAAAAGCTGATGCAAGATTTATATATCTTGCATTGCATCACATGCTCAAGTATAGAGGAAACTTTTTATATGAAGGTCAAAAATTTACGGAACTTGATGATTTTAAAATCATTTATGAACAGTTTGTAACTTCATTAAAGGAATATTTAGAGATAGAGTGTAATTATGATCAAATTTCTTGTGAGGAAATTGAAGAAAAATTAAAAGAAAAAAAATCTAAAAAAGAAAAAAATGATGAAGTATCAGAAATAATAAAAAAACTTGGATTAGATAAAAAGTATGCGGGAGCAGTAGCAAATGCGATTATAGGATATAAATTCAATGTTGCAACAATTATGAATGATAAGAATCTGTGTGATGAAAATGGTAAAGAAATGAGTGTTAGTTTTGCATCAGCAGATTATGAAGAGGAAGAACAAAAATTATCAGATGAACTTGGTGAAAAATTTTCTGTTATAGAAAACTTGAAAAGATTGTATAGCTGGTATGTGATAAAACAGATTATGCAGGGAAGTGACAAAAATCGTGTAAATTATTTATCACAAGCAATGGTCGCAAAATACGAAAAACACCATGCGGAATTGAAAGAACTAAAAGAATTATTCAGAGATTATAAAACACAGAAAGAATATAGTGAATTTTTTCATAAAGAATTAAAAGCAGAACAAAAAGACGGTAAAATGAGTCCGGCATTTTTAAAAAGTTTCGGAAAGATTAAAAAAGGAGAGTATGTGCCTAATTATGCCAATTATATTAAGGGAATGAAACGATGCGGTGATACGCAATCAAAGGCAAGAGAAAATTTGTATAAATGTATTAAGGCATTATTAGGTGATGTTGCAAAAGATGATGAAAGATATATAAGAATATGTGCTGAAATGGAAAATGATTCATATCTTGAAAAGATTAATGATGTAAGTAATTCAGTTATACCATATCAGTTGAACGAAATGGAAATGGAGAAAATATTGGATATTCAGGGGGAATTTTATCCTGAATTAAAGAAGAACAAAGAGTTAATTTTGAAAATGCTAACTTCAAAGATACCGTATTTTGTGGGACCGTTAAATCCTGGCAGCAGGTTTGCATGGATGAGCAAAAAAGCCGGAATGGAAAATAAATCAGTATATCCGTGGAATGTA
>ERZ1673701.1953-NODE-1953-length-17021-cov-13.817105_pt1 | contig 17021 bp, 10 predicted proteins | sample MGYA00580231_ERZ1673701 | MGnify/ENA primary metagenome ERZ1673701 (study PRJEB41218, sample SAMN15661798) | gut metagenome | host: Homo sapiens | place: Canada: London | collected 2015-08-20/2019-03-30 | study: EMG produced TPA metagenomics assembly of...
CCCTTGACCTCTCGGATGCGAACCGAACGCTCTCCCAGCTGAGCTATAGGCCCATATTTGTTTTTCAGAACGAGAACAGTGTAACTCTTTTAGAAGGATTTGTCAAGGACTTTTCACCCGGGAGGCCTGCGGGGAATGGCCGGCTGAATCGGACGCGCCGTTTCTTAAAAAACGGCAGATCCTTTAGTAAAAATAACAGTGGCTCTCAGAGAAAAAGCGTGCTACAATAATGCTGAGACTTCTGTACATGAAAAGTCTATCACCCAAAGTCAGGAGGACAACGGTTATGGAATTTACTAAGGTCGTTGCAGAGCGTTATTCCTGCAAGAATTTCAGCACACGTAAGGTAGAAGCCGAGAAGTTGACGGAGATTCTGGAAGCGGGGAGGCTGGCCCCGACCGCCAAGAATTTTCAGGAGCAGCGCATTTATGTGCTGCAGTCGGAAGAAAGCCTGGCAAAGCTCGACAAGGTGACGCCCTGCCGCTATGGCGCGCCTACCTGCCTCGTCGTGGCCTTCGATAAAAACAGCGTCTTTACTTATCCCGGCGGAAAGCGGGACTCCGGCGTGGAGGATGCCGCCATCGTGGCGACCCACCTGATGCTGGCCGCCGCCAACGCAGGTGTGGACAGCTGCTGGCTCAACTTCTTCGACCCGGATGAGCTGGCCAAGGAGCTGGGCCTGCCGGAAAATGAAGAGGTCCTGATGATCCTCGACCTCGGCTATGCCGCAGAAGGCGCAGGGCCGCTGGCAAACCACGGCTCGAGAAAGCCCTTGTCCGCGACGGTCGCATACCTGTAATACCAAAAAACACCCGGAGATGCTTCCGGGTGTTTTTGCGTTATTGTCCGACGATGCGCCAGTGTTCGGGCTTGTTGTGATCGGTGGTCACGCCGTCGTCGGTATACATCCGGTAGGGCGCAGGCTGGCCGTCGGGCGCGAAGCGCCAGAAGGTGAGGGCCGTATCGTTCAGCTGGGCGGTGTTGGCGGCGGGCTGTGCCACCTCCCGGATGTCGGCCTCCGTCTTGTAGCCGAAGCGGCTCTGGGCCAGACCAAACGCCCACTTGGGCGGGATATAGCTGGGGCCGATGAGCTGCCGGAATTTCTTTGCGACCTCTGCCGCTGTAGGGGCTGTGATGAGGTAGAGCGCATAGTTCGGCTCTGCCGTGGCGAAGCGGAGGGTGTCGTGGCGGGTATAGCCGATACAACAAAACCGGCATTTTCGGCAGAACAGGCGGCCCGGGGCTTGTTTGGGCAGGGGAAAATGGTATATAATAAGTATATTCTAGGAATAAAAGGGAGAACCATCATGTATCAAAAAGGAATCAAGCGGCTGCTGGCCGTGGTACTGTCGGCCTGCGGGCTGCTGGTGCTGTCGCCGCTGCTGCTTTTGCTCTGCCTTGCCATCAAGCTGGACTCGCCGGGGCCGGTGTTCTTCAAGCAGAAGCGGGTGGGCATCCATAAGAGCTATTTCAACATCCTGAAATTCCGCACCATGCGCATCGACACCCCCCACGACATGCCCACCCATCTGCTCCACGACCCGGAGCAGTATATCACCCGGGTGGGCCGTTTCCTGCGCAAGACCAGCCTGGACGAGCTGCCCCAGCTGTGGAATATCCTTGTGGGCGATATGGCAGTCATCGGTCCGCGCCCGGCCCTCTGGAACCAGTACGACCTGCTGGCCGAACGGGACAAATACGGCGCAAACGACGTCCGCCCCGGCCTGACCGGCTGGGCGCAGATCCATGGCCGCGACGAGCTGGAGATCACGGAGAAAGCGAAGCTCGACGGCTGGTATGTGGAGCATATGAGCTTCTGGCTGGACATCAAATGCTTCTTCGGCACCATCAAGGCTGTGGCCGACCACGACGGCGTGGTGGAGGGCGGCACCGGGACGCTGCACGAAGAAGAGAAAAATGACCATAAATAAGGGAAACATAACATGCTGAATGAACTGTATCGCTTTGCGACTCCATGGGCAAAGGCAACGAAACGCCAGATCAATGTGAACCGGATGCTTGGAGTGGCGGCGAATGCTCTTTATCCGATATATTGTGCATGGAGTCCGCTCCCGAAGCAGAGAACAACGCAGGGCGAAAGGATGGTGGTATCTCTGACCACCTTCCCGCTCCGAATCGGGAAAGTCCATCTGACGATCCAGAGCATCCTGCGGCAGAGCCGTCCGACGGATCGTATCCTGCTCTGGTTGTCCAAGGAGGAATTTCCGGAGGAAGCACAGCTCCCGGCAAATCTGCTCCGCCTGAAAGAAAAGGGACTGGACATCCGCTTCTGCGACAATATCCGCTCCTTTAAAAAGGTGTTCTACACCGCGCAGGAATTTGAAAATGATGTGATCGTTACGGCGGATGATGATGCGCTCTACCCGGAAAACTGGCTGGAAGGGCTGTGGGATACCCACGAAAAGTATCCGGGCTGCGTGTGCTGTTACCGCGCGCATGAAATCACGTTTGAAGGCGGAAGGGTGGCGCCTTATCAGGAGTGGTACGGCTTGTCGCCAGACAAAAAAGGACCTTCGGAAGCACTTTTTCCGGTGGGCGTTGGAGGGGTGTTGTATCCTGCAGGCTATTTCAGCGGCATCGAGTTCGACAGCGGGAAGATTATGAAGCTGTGCCCGACGGCGGACGATATGTGGCTCAAGATCGTGGGAGCGCAGAAAAGGATCCCGGCAGTGAAGGTGAGCACCAACTCGAAGGAGTGGTTCACCATCCGGAACAGCCAGCGCCAGTGCCTGATGTCGGTCAACACCGCCGGAAAGATGCGGAACGATGAAGCACTTCAGAACCTGATGGAATATTATCACGTTACAGCGGAGATGCTGGGCGGCACATCAACAGAGCAGAAAGGCAAAGGATAAAAGATGGCGGGCAGAACAGATGTGAAGATCAGCGTGATCGTACCGGTCTACAATGTAGAAAAAGAACTTCCCCGCTGCATCGAGAGCCTCCTGACACAGACGTATTCGAATTTTGAGTTGCTCCTGATAAACGATGGCTCATCGGATGGCAGCCCTGAGATCATGGAGAGATACGCGGAGAAGGACCCGCGCATCCGCACCCTACATAAGAAAAATGGCGGGGTGTCCTCAGCACGCAACAGGGGGCTGGAACAGGCAAAAGGCGAATATGTGTGCTTTGTGGATGCGGACGATGTGGTGGCTTCGTGTTATCTGGAATGGCTTTGCCGGGCAATACAAGAAAGCAGGCTTCCTCTTGCAATTTGCAAACAGGTGGATTTTGAGGAGAAAGAGACGGAGCCATTCTGTGACCTTCCGACAGAAATGCCTGCGCTGAAAACACATAAAATTGAAAATTATACATTTTGGGATGAAAATGTGTGTACCCGGTGCGTTCGAGGAATGATGAGAGCGGATTTGGTTCGAGATATTCGATATGACGAACAGATTGCTATCGGAGAAGATGCTCTATTTATGGTGCAGGCCTTGCTGCGGACGAAGGGGTACGTTTGTGTGCCCTGTGCACTTTATGCCTATTACATCCGGCCGGATTCAGCGATTCATCAGAGCGACTTTTCACCAAAACAATACAGCGAAATAACTACTTGGGAAAAAATTTGTGCCTTGGTGGAAAGACAGCCGGGCAGTATGAGCCGTACAGCGGAAGAGCGGTTCGTGGTGGCCTGCGCCCATGTATATTACCGGATGGCGGGCAGCGACCATGCCGATCCGGAGCTGCAAGCCAAGATCGTGCGGATGGCGCGAGAGCATTGGCGGGCAGCCTTGCGCGTCCCGAACAACAAGAAGCGTGAAAAGAGCAAGCTCTGGATGCTGATCTGCTGCCCGGCGGCGGGACGCTGGATGTGGAGGCTGGGGAAAAAGCTGAAACAGGGATGAACCGCCGAAGGAGCTGAAGCATCTTGAGAAACGAAGCGGTTTTGTCTTGATTTATGTCGGAAATGTTATATAATAAAACAGTATACAAGACACAGAAGGAGGATTTCCATGGAACGCACCTATATCAATGAGGTACAAAAGGAAATTGGCAGCACGGTCAAGGTGCAGGGCTTTATCGAGAACCTGCGCAACAGCAAATATATGGCCTTCATCGTGCTGAAGGATATTACCGGCAAACTTCAGATCACCGTCGAGAAGGAGGACCACCCTGAGCTGGTGGACACCATCGACAAGCTGACCCCGGACTCTGTCATCACCGTCACCGGCAAGGTGATGGAGAACGACTACGTCAAGATGGGCGGCATCGAGATGATCCCCGAGTCCATTGAGATCGAGAGCATTGCCGACCCGCTGCCCATCGTGCGCAAGGAGATCGCCGCCACCAAGAAGAAGAAGGCTGTGGAGCGCTCCAGCATCGACCAGCGCATCGACTACCGCTGGATCGACCTGCGCACCGACGAGAACCAGCTGATGTTCAAGGCACAGAGCTGCTTTGTCAACGCCATGCGCAAGTTCCTGCTGGACCGCAACTTCATCGAGATCCACACCCCCAAGCTGATCGCTGCTGCCAGCGAGAGCGGCTCTGAGGTGTTCAAGGTGGACTACTTTGACCGCAACGCCTATCTGGCCCAGAGCCCTCAGTTCTATAAGCAGATGGCCATGGCCGCCGGCTTCGAGCGCATCTTTGAGACCGGCCCCGTCTTCCGCGCGGAGAAGAGCTACACCAACAAGCACTCCACCGAGTTCTCCGGCTTCGACCTTGAGTTCAGCTACATCACCTCTTACAAGGACGTCATGAAGATGGAGGAAGAGCTTCTGACTGCCGGTCTGAAGGCCGTCAAGGAGCAGTACGGTGAGCAGATCAAGGAGCTGTTTGGTCTGGAAGTCGTCGTCCCCACCACTCCGTTCCCCGTGGTCAAGCTGGCCGACCTGTACAAGGCTCTGGAAGAGGAGTTCGGCTACACTGTCGATGAGAGCGAGAAGGGCGACCTGACCACCGAGGCCGAGCGCCTGAGCTACGACTGGGTCAAGAAGCACTACGGCCACGAGTTCCTGTTCATCACCGACTACTCCGCCGAGAAGCGTGCTTTCTACCACATGCGCGACGAGAACGGCGTGCCGCAGGGCTACGACCTCATCTGGCGCGGCGTGGAGATCACCACCGGCGCACAGCGTGAGCATCGCTACGACGTGCTGAAGAAGCAGGCAGAGGAGAAGGGCCTGGCCGATGACGTCAAGTTCTATCTGGAGTTCTTCCAGTACGGCTGCCCCCCGCACGGCGGCTTCGGTCTGGGTATCGACCGTCTGACCATGCTGCTCTGCGGCCAGTCCATCAAGGACGCCGAGTTCCTGTTCCGCGGCCCCAACCGTCTGACTCCGTAAGGAATGAAACCTCTCCGTCAATGCTTCGCATTGCCACCTCTCCTATCGAGGAGAGGCCTTGGCATTTCGCAAAGCTTTGTCTCTTTGCCAGAGGCTCCCCTCGGTAGGGGCAACAACGACGACCGCCGCCAGTGGCGGAAACAGGGAGTTGTTGTTGGGGCAGCGGCCAGTAAGACGCGCGCAATGCGCAGCGGATGCTGGGTGCCGCAACCCGGCCTTGTTGAGCGATAGCGAGACTGAGAGGTTATGACCTATAACAAAAGCCAGCGCACATTTCTCGTGCGCTGGCTTTTCTGCATTTTACAGCTTACTGGATGCCGGTGACCTTGTAGTCCTGTGCCTCGACGGCGTTCTTGAGCACGTCGTCGGCGACCTCGGCGTTCAGGGTGACGATGGCGGTGCCGGCCTCGTGGCTCACCACGGCCTCGTCCACCTCGGGCAGGGCTTCCAGAGCCTTCTTCACGCGGGCTTCGCAGTGGCCGCACATCATGCCTTCCACTTTCAGGGTCTTCTTCATGGTATGATCCTCCGTTTTGACTTCGGGCGCTTCGGCGTCCGATTTTTTGTTATTTTCAGCCGCAGACTGCACCGGGGCAGCAGCGGGAGAAGCGGTTTTGTGGTCGTGCCTGGTGCTGTGCAAATCGAACAGGTTCAGCCGCAGGGCGTTGCTCACGACGCAGAAGCTGGACAGGCTCATGGCAGCAGCACCGAACATGGGATTCAGCGTCAGGCCGAAGGGGATGAACAGACCAGCCGCCAGCGGGATGCCGATGATATTGTAGATGAATGCCCAGAACAGGTTCTCGTGGATGTTCCGCAGGGTGGCGCGGCTGAGGCGGATGGCCGCAGGCACGTCCGAGAGCTTCGAGTTCATCAGCACGACGTCGGCGGCGTCAATGGCCACGTCGGTGCCTGCGCCGATGGCAATGCCGGTGTCGGCACGGGTGAGGGCGGGAGCGTCGTTGATGCCGTCACCCACCATGGCCACCTTGCCGCTGGCCTGCAGCTGGCGGATGACGGCCTCCTTGCCGTCGGGCAGGACGCCCGCGATGACCTCGTCCACGCCCGCCTGCCTGCCGATGGCGTCGGCGGTGCGCTGGTTGTCGCCGGTGAGCATCACGACCCGGATGCCCATGTTCTGCAGCTGGCGGATGGCTTCGGGGCTGTCCTCCTTGATGGTGTCGGCCACGGCGATAACGCCCAGCAGACGGCCTGCGCCGCCGAAGAAGAGGGGAGTTTTGCCCTCAGAGGCCAGCTTTTCAGCCTGCTGTGCCAGTGCGGCGGGCAGGGTGAGCTTGGTCTGGATGAAGGCGGCATTGCCGGCATAGATGCCCATGCCGTTCAGCTTGGCCGCCAGACCATTGCCCGGCAGGGCCGCGAAGTCAGTGACTTCCGGGGGAGTGATGGCCTTTGCCTCGGCGTCGGCCAGAACTGCCTTTGCCAGAGGGTGCTCGCTGCGGCTTTCCAGCGCTGCGGCCAGCGTCAGAAGCTCCGTCTCGGAGACACCCTCAGCGGGCAGCAGGTCGGTGACGCGGGGTGCGCCCTCGGTGATGGTGCCGGTCTTGTCCAGCGCCACGATCTGGGTGCGGCCTGCGGCTTCCAGCGAGGCGGCAGTCTTGAAGAGGATGCCGTTTTTTGCGCTGAGACCATTGCCGACCATAATAGCCACAGGTGTTGCAAGGCCCAGTGCGCAGGGGCAGCTGATGACCAGAACGGAGATGCCGCGTGCCAGTGCATAGCCCAGCTCATGGCCCAGCGGCAGCCAGACGATGGTGGTCACGACGGCGATGGAGATGACCGCCGGGACGAAGAAGCCCGACACGGTGTCGGCGATTTTGGCAATAGGAGCTTTGGTGGCGGCGGCATCGCTGACCATCTTGATGATCTGAGCCAGCGTGGTATCCTCGCCCACGCGGGTAGCCTCGCAGCGGAGGAAGCCCGACTGATTGGTGGTGGCGGCGCTGACTTTGTCGCCGACGGCCTTGTCCACCGGGATGCTCTCGCCGGTCAGGGCGCTCTCGTTGACTGCACTGGTGCCTTCCAGCACTACGCCATCCACCGGGATATTCTCGCCGGGGCGGACCACAAAGACGTCGCCCTTCTGCACGTCGGCGATGGCCACGGTCACTTCCGCGCCGTCCCGCACCAGCGTGGCGGTCTTGGGAGCCAGCTTCATCAGGCTCTTGAGGGCGTCGGTGGTCTTGCCCTTGGAGCGGGCTTCCAGCATCTTGCCCACCGTGATGAGGGTCAGGATCATGGCGGCAGACTCGAAGTAGAACTCCATCATATAGTGCATGACGAGCTCGTCGTTGCCATCCACCTGGGCACGGGTCATGGCGAAGAGGGCGTAAGTGCTCCACACGAAGCTTGCCATGGAGCCGAGGGCCACCAGCGTATCCATGTTGGGTGCGCCGTGGATGAGGCCCTTGAAGCCGTTGATGAAGAACTTCTGGTTGATGACCATGACGATGCCCGCCAGCAGCAGCTGGACGAGGCCCATAGCGACGTGGTTGCCGTCGAACCAGTGGGGCAGGGGCCAGCCCCACATCATGTGGCCCATGGAGAAGTACATCAGCACCAACAGGAAGCCCAGCGAGGCGATGAGACGGCGCTTGAGCTTCGGTGTCTCGTGGTCGGCCAGTGCGTCGAGGTCGGCGCTGGCGCCCGAAGCCTTACTGGCAGAGGCATTCTTCGGGCTTGCGCCGTAGCCTGCCTCCTGCACAGCCGAGAGGATGGCGGCAGGGGAGGCTGTGCCTTCCACGCCCATGGAGTTTGTCAGAAGGCTCACCGAGCAGCTCGTGACGCCCGGCACCTTCTTCACGGCCTTTTCCACCCGGGTAGAGCAGGCCGCGCAGCTCATGCCCGTGACATTGTATTGTTCCATTGCGGATTCCTTTCCCTCTTATAGGATGCCCGGAACGGGGTCATTTCATGAGCCGGGGCAGCAGCTGCAGCAGTTCGTCCAGCTTCTGCGTCTCGCCGGCTTTCAAATCGTCGGCCACGCAGGTGCGGATATGCTGGCCCAGCAGCTCTTTGGAAAAGCCGTTCAGTGCAGCGTTCACCGCAGCCACCTGCACCAGAATATCGGCGCAGTAGACGTCCTTGTCCAGCATCGCGCGGATGCCGCGTACCTGGCCCTCAATGCGGCTCAGCCGGTTGGCAAGGGCGCGGTACTCCTCAGGGGTACGGTCCTTGTGGCGGCAGCAGGAGGGGGCAGTGTCCTTTTCGGCAGGCTCAGCGGCGCAGCAGCAGGGCTTTTTTTCAGCATCAGTCATAGCAGATAACTCCTTTCCGGGTGTATCGGTGTGAAGAGGAAATGTACCCTGTGGGGGTAAATCTCCCGACACTCTGATTTTACCACTTGGGGGTATCTGCTTCAAGTGGGTAGGAAATGCTAACTGTGAAAACTTTGTGAAAATAAAAGTCCCGAAATGCAGAAACGGGAGCCTCCCGGTGAAGGAAAGCTCCCGTTTCTGTTTAGGATAGGAAAGAGAATGTCATAAATAGGGGGGTCACAGATTGGTGTAACCCATCAGATAGCGGTCCACCTCGGCGGCGCAGTCGTGGCCCTCCCGCAGGCCCCAGACCACGAGGCTCTGGCCCCGGCGCATATCGCCGCAGACAAAGACCTTGTCTACATTGGTGCGGAAGCCATGGTCGGCCACATTGCCCCGAGCGTTCCGCTCCACGCCGAACGCCTCGGCCACATAGTCCTCGCAGCCCACGAAACCGGCGGCGATAAAGGCCAGCTGGCAGTCGTAGGTGAACTCTTCGCCGGTGGGTACCATGCTGGTGCGGCCGGTGTCGGGGTCACGCTGGGGCTTGAGATAGGAGATGACCGCGCCGGTCAGGTTGCCGGCGTCGTCCTTCAGAAACTCTTTGACGGTGGTCTGGTAGACGCGGGGGTCTTTGCCGAACTTGGCAAGGCACTCGGTCTGGCCGTAGTCCACCTTCAGCACCTTGGGCCACTCGGGCCAGGGGTTATTCGCGGCCCGCTCTTTCGGGGGCTGGGGCATCATTTCCAGTGCCACGAGGTCGGTGCAGCCCTGCCGCAGGGCGGTACCCTGACAGTCGTTGCCGGTGTCGCCGCCGCCGATGACGAGGACATTCCTGCCTGCCGCGTTGATGGCCCTGCCGTCGGCAAACTTGCTGTCCAGCAGACTCCTGGTCACGCTGGTGAGGTAGTCCACTGCGAGGTACACGCCCTTCGCGTCGCGGCCGGGGACGTTCAAATCGCGGGCTTTCTTAGCGCCGCAGCAGAGCACGATGGCATCATAGCTGTTCAAAATCTCAGCGGCATCCACAGCCCCGCCCACATCCATATTGGTGCGGAACTCAACGCCCTCAGCCTGCATGATCTTGATGCGGCGCTCGATGACGGATTTGTCCAGCTTCATGTTGGGGATGCCGTACATCAGCAGACCGCCCACACGGTCAGCCCGCTCGAAGACGGTGACGGCATGACCCCGGATGTTGAGGTATTCGGCCACCGACAGGCCCGAAGGGCCGCTGCCGATGACGGCCACGCTCTTGCCGGTGCGGGCCGGAGGCGGGGCGGCGTGGAGCCAGCCCTTGGCGTAGCCCGTCTCCACGATGGCGTGTTCGTTCTCCCGGACAGTGACGCTGCTGCCGGTGACGTCGCCGCAGGTGCAGGCGGCCTCACACAGGGCAGGGCAGACCCGGCTCGTGAACTCCGGGAAACGGTTGGTGGTGCGCAGGCGGCGGAGTGCCAGCTCCCATTTGCCCTGATAGACCAAATCGTTCCACTCGGGGATGAGGTTGTTCAGCGGGCAGCCGGAGGCCATGCCGCCGATCATCATGCCCGCCTGGCAGAAGGGGACGCCGCAGTCCATGCAGCGGGCTGCTTGGGTCTGCTGCTCCTCCCGGGAGAGCCAGATGTGAAATTCGTTAAAGTTTTCAATGCGCTCCAGCGGCGGAACATCCGTGCTGGTCTTGCGCGTGTAATCCATAAAACCAGTGAGTTTTGCCATGATGTTCCCCTCCTTACTTGTTCTTCTGCACGGCGTAGAATGCTTCGATCTGCGCCTGCTCGCCGTCGAGTCCGCGCTCTTCCATGGAGGCGATGACCCGCAGCATATGGTCGTAATCGTAGGGGAGGACTTTCTTGAATTTGGGCAGGAACTCGCTGAAATTGTCCAGGATCTCCTTGCCGCGGGGCGAGCCGGTCAGCTCGACGTGCTCACGGATGAGCTCTTTCAGGGTGGCGACGTCGTACTTGTGCTCCACCGGCTCGAGGCTGACGGTCTCCTTGTTCACCCGCTGGTAGAAATCCCAGTTCTCATCCAGCACATAGGCGATGCCGCCGGTCATGCCGGCTGCAAAGTTCTTGCCGGTCTGGCCCAAAACGACGACGGTGCCGCCGGTCATGTACTCGCAGCCGTGGTCGCCCACGCCCTCGACGACGGCCACAGCGCCCGAGTTGCGGACGCAGAAGCGCTCACCGGCCACACCGGAAACAAAGGCTTTGCCGCTGGTGGCACCGTAGAGTGCCACGTTGCCGATGATGATGTTCTCCTCGGGCTTGAAGGTGATGCCCTCGGGCGGGCGGACGACGAGCTTGCCGCCGGAGAGGCCCTTGCCCATGTAGTCGTTGCAGTCGCCGGTCAGTTCCAGCGTCAGGCCCTTGGGAATGAATGCGCCGAAGCTCTGGCCGCCTGCACCGGTGCAGTGGACGGTGTAGATGTCATCGGGCAGGTCGCTGCCGTACTTGCGGGTGATCTCGCTGCCGAAGATGGCACCAAAGGCGCGGTCAGTGTTGGAGACATCCAGCTTCACGCTCTGGGGGTTCTTGCTGCTGAGCTTGAATTTCTTCATCAGCACCTTCATGTCCAGAGTGTCTTCCAGATGAAAGTCGTAGGTGTCTTCCTTCTGGAAGTGGACATTGCTGTTGACGATGGCGGGGTTGTGCAGGATGCAGTCGAGGTCCATCTTGGACATCCGGCTGTCGGCAGGGGCAGACTTGACATGGAGCAGGTCGGTGCGGCCCACCAGCTCGTCGATGGTACGGATGCCCAGCTTTGCCATGTATTCGCGCAGCTCCTGCGCCACGAAGGTCAGGTAGTTGATGATATACTCGGGCTTGCCGTGGAAGTGCTTGCGCAGCTCGGGGTTCTGGGTGCAGATGCCCATGGGGCAGGTGTCGAGGTTGCAGACACGCATCATGACGCAGCCCATGGTCATCAGCAGAGAGGTGCCGAAGCCGAACTCCTCAGCGCCCAGCATACAGCTGATGGCCACATCGCGGCCGGAGAGCAGCTTGGAATCGCTCTCGATGCGCACACGGGTGCGCAGGCCGTTGAGGATAAGGGTCTGGTGGGTCTCGGCGATGCCAAGCTCCCAGGGCAGACCGGCATCTTTGATGGAGTTGCGGGGCGCTGCGCCCGTGCCGCCGTCGTAGCCGGAAACAAGGATGACCTGTGCGCCGCCCTTGGCGACACCGGCAGCGATGGTGCCGACGCCGGCCTCACTGACCAGCTTGACGTTGATGTTGGCGTGGCGGTTGGCATTCTTGAGGTCGTAGATAAGCTCTGCAAGGTCTTCGATGGAGTAGATGTCGTGGTGCGGCGGGGGAGAAATGAGGCCGACACCGGTAGTGCTGTGACGGGTCTTGGCGATCCACGGATACACTTTTGCGCCGGGCAGATTGCCGCCCTCGCCGGGCTTGGCGCCCTGTGCCAGCTTGATTTGGATCTCCTCTGCCGAGACAAGATACTTGCTGGTGACGCCGAAGCGGGCGGAAGCCACCTGCTTTATCTTGGAATTGCTCTCGCTGTGGTAGCGCTCTTCGGGCTCACCGCCCTCGCCGGTATTGCTCCGGCCGCCGAGGCGGTTCAGCGCGATGGCGATGGTCTCGTGGGCCTCGCTGCTCAGTGCGCCGTAGCTCATGGCAGCGGCCTTGAACCGCTTGACGATGGAGCTCACCGGCTCTACCTCGTCCAGCGGGATGCCGCCGTCGGGGGCATAGTTGAAGTCCAGCAGACTGCGCAGATGGACGCCGTTCTGGCCCATGTTGTCCACGGTGTGGGTGAACTGCTTGAAGGTGTCGTAGTCACCGGTGAAGCAGGCTTTCTGGAACAGGTGGATGGTCTGGGGATTGAAGAGGTGCTCTTCCTTGCCGCTGCGGAACTTGTGGGCGCCGCCGTCTTCCAGCTGCATGTTGATGTCAAGGCCCAGCGGGTCGAAGGCTGCGTTGTGCAGGGCCTCCACGTCAGCCTGAATGTCCTCGAGGCCGATGCCGCCCACACGGCTCACCGTGCCGGTGAAATACTTGTCGATGACGTCCCTGGAGATGCCGACGGCCTCGAAGATCTGGCTGCTCTGGTAGCTCTGGATGGTGGAGATGCCCATCTTGGAGGCGATCTTCACGATGCCGCCCAGCACAGCCTTGTTGTAGTCGTCCACGGCGGCGTAATAATCTTTGTCCAGCAGGCCGTCGTCGATGAGCTGGCCGATGGTCTCATGGGCCAGATAGGGGTTGACGGCACAGGCACCGTAGCCCAGCAGAGCGGCAAAGTGATGCACTTCATGAGGCTCTGCGCTTTCGAGGATGAGAGCCAGTGCGGTGCTCTTTTTGGTGCGGATGAGGTACTGGGACACGGCAGAAACCGCCAGCAGGCTGGGGATGGCCACATGGTACTCGTCAATGTCCCGGTCGGACAGGATGATGATGTTCGCACCCTCTTTATAAGCGCGGTCTACCTCCAGGAAAACGCGGTCGATGGCCTTTTCGAGGCTGGTGTTCTTGTAGTAGTTGATGGAGACAGTGGAGACTTTGAAGCCCGGGACGTTCATGTACTTGATGCGGAGAAGGTCAGTGGACGTGAGGATGGGATTGTTGACCTTGAGCACCTTGCAGTTTTCGGGCTTGTCTTCCAGCAGGTTGCCGTGTGCGCCCACATAGACGCTGGTGGAGGTGACGATCTTCTCGCGGATGGCGTCGATGGGCGGGTTCGTGACCTGTGCAAAACGCTGCTTGAAATAATTGAAGAGCGGCGGGTGCTGGCCGCTGAGGACGGCAAGCGGGGTATCGGTACCCATTGCGCCGGAAGGCTCTGCGCCCTGACGTGCCATGGGCAGGATGAGGGTGCTGATGTCCTCATACTTGTAGCCGAACACCTTCTGCAGGCGCAGCAGGTCGTCGCCGGTGTAGCTGGGGGTCTTGATGTTGGGAATCTTGAGGTCCTTCAGCTGGACGAGGTTGCGGTCTATCCACTCGCCGTACGGCTCACGGCTGGCGTAGTATTCCTTCAGCTTCTCGTCGTCCACGACTTCGCCCTTGACGGTGTCCACCAGCAGCATCTTGCCGGGGCGGAGACGGTCTTTGACCAGAATGTTCTCCGGCTCACAGGGCAGCACGCCCACCTCGGAAGAGAGAATCATCCTGCCGTCTTTGGTGATGTAGTAGCGGCTGGGGCGCAGACCGTTGCGGTCCAGCACAGCGCCCACCACGTCGCCATCGGAGAAGAGGATGGCGGCAGGGCCGTCCCAGGGTTCCAGCATGGTGGCGTAATACTGGTAGAAGTCCCGCTTTTTCTGGCTGATGTTCTTGTTGTTCTCCCAGGGCTCCGGGATGGTGATCATGACAGCCAGCGGCAGGTCCATGCCGTTCATCACCATGAACTCGAGGGCGTTGTCCAGCATGGCGGAGTCGGAGCCGGAGGTGTTGATGATGGGCAGAATCTTGTTCATGTCTTCCTTCATGATGGGGGAGGAGATGGTCTCTTCACGGGCCAGCATGGCGTCGGTGTTGCCCTTGATGGTGTTGATCTCGCCGTTGTGGAGGATGAAGCGGTTGGGGTGGGCGCGCATCCAGCTGGGGTTGGTGTTGGTGGAGAAGCGGCTGTGGACCATGCCGATGGCGGATTCATAGTCCTCGTCCTGCAGATCGAGGTAGAACTGGCGCAGGTCGTGGACGAGGAACATGCCCTTGTACACGATGGTGCGGCTGGACAGGCTGGGGACATAGGTGCCGTTGCTGGCCTGCTCGAAGACCCGGCGGACGATGTAGAGCTTGCGGTCAAAGTCGATGCCCTTGCTCACCTTGGCGGGCTTTTTGATGAAGCACTGCCAGATGGCGGGCATACAGTCGCGGGCTTTCTGGCCCACGGCGTCGGGGTCTACAGGCACTTCGCGCCATGCCAGAAACTCGAGGCCCTCTTTGCGGGTGACAAGCTCAAAAAGCTTCATGGCCTGGGCGCGCAGGTGTTCGTTTTGAGGGAAGAAGAACATACCTACGCCGTATTCGCGCTCGTTGCCAAGGCGGATGTTCAGCTCGTCGGCTACCTTGGCAAAGAAGCGGTGGCTGATCTGCAGCATGATGCCCACGCCGTCGCCGGTCTTGCCCTCGGCGTCCTTGCCGGCGCGGTGCTCAAGGCGCTCCACGATGGACAGCGCGTCGCTGACGGTCTGGTGGCTCTTGCGGCCCTTGATGTCCACGACGGCACCGATGCCGCAGGCGTCGTGCTCGAACTGGGGGTCATAGAGGCCCAGAGGCCCTTTTTGCTCCGTGAAATTTTCCATAGACTTTCCCATCCTTTTTTCGATTTTCCGGAGAATATCCTGGCAATGCTGCGGCACATTCCGCAGAGTCCCTCTTAATGCCGGTAAAAAGAAAAGGCGTCCCAGATGGGTCGGCGAAGACTCATCTAGAACGCCCTTGTTCCGGATAACAAGAATATTATACAAAGGTGCTGAAAGAGATTCAAGTGACAGCTGCACCAAATGTGGGTACACGGCGACGGTTCTTCTTGTGAAAAACAGACACGCAGAGTAGGAAATAGTATGCCTTTTCCGGCTCAGTGTCGGCCCAGACAGGCGGCAAGATCGTCCTCCGGCGTGGTGATGGGCCGGAGGTCATACTTCTCCTGCAAAACAGCGGCCACCCCGGGGGATAGGAAGGCGGGCAGGGTGGGGCCGAGACGGATGCCCCGGATGCCCAGCGCCAGCAGGGCCATCAGCACACAGACCGCCTTCTGCTCGAACCAGCAGAGGATGATGGAGAGGGGCAGCTCGTTGACCGAGCAGTCAAAAGCTTCGGCCAGACCCAGCGCGATCCGGATGGCACTGTAGGTGTCGTTGCACTGGCCCACGTCGAGGATGCGGGGCAGACCCGCCACCGTACCCAGCGGCAGGTCGTTGAGCCGGAACTTACCGCAGGCCAGCGTCAGGATGACGGTGTCGGGCGGGGTCAGCTTGGCAAAATCCGTGTAGTACCGGCGGGAGGGGCGGGTGCCGTCGCAGCCGCCGATGAGGAAAAAGTGCCGGATGGCACCCTCGTGGACGGCTTGGACGATCTCCTCTGCATGGCTCAGTACGGCATGGTGGGCAAAGCCGGTGGCGACCACACTGCCGCCGTTCATGCCCGGGATGAGGGTGTCCTCCGGGTAGCCGCCCAGCTCAAGCGCCTTGGCGATGACCGGCGAAAAATCTCGGTCCTCCCCGATGTGGGTGACGCCGGGATAGGAGACGACAGACGTGGTGAATACCCGGTCGGCATAGCTGGGCCGGAGGGGCATGATGCAGTTGGTGGTGAAGAGCACCGGTGCAGGGATGTCCTCAAACTCCCGCTGCTGGTTCTGCCATGCGGTGCCAAAGTTGCCTTTCAGATGAGGAAAGCGCTTTTTTAGCTCCGGGTAGCCGTGGGCAGGCAGCATCTCGGAGTGGGTGTAGACATTGATGCCCTTGCCCTCGGTCTGCTCCAACAGGCACTTGGCGTCGTAGAGGTCGTGGCCGGAGATGACGATGAAAGGCCCTTTCTCGATGGTCAGGGACACCTCCACCGGCTCCGGGTCGCCAAACGCGCCGGTGTTGGCCTTGTCCAGCTCAGCCATGACCCGGTAGGCCATCCGCCCGGTGTCCTCCACCAGCTGGAAGAGCTTGTCCTTGTCCCGCTCCTGTGCGATGGCCCGCAGCGCCGTGCAGAAAAACAGGTCGATCTCGCCATCGGTATAGCCCAGCACCCGCGCGTGGTAGGAGTAAGCTGCCATGCCGCGCAGCCCAAAGAGGACAAAGGAGCACAGGCTCTTCCGGTCGGGGTCCGGCTCCTGCCACAGCTTCTGCATATCGTAGTCGGACACTGGTGCAGGTGCAGGGCTGGCCGAGGCAAAGGCTTCCTGCTTGGCCTTCCAGACCTTATCGGTCAGCTGCGCCACCGTCTGGGGGTCGAAATCAACATTGGTGATGGTGGTGAACAATCCTTCCGTCAGCAGGAGTGCCTGCGGGGGCCGGATGGGTCTGCCAATGTCCAGCAGCAGGGTGGCAAAGCCGATGAGTGCCCCGGTGAGCTTGTCCTGCGCGTCGGCTGTCTCGGCTGATTTGCCGCAGACACCCGCTTTTCCGGTGCAGGCCGTGCAGTTTGCCGCCTGCTCGCATTGATAACAGAACATCATTTCGTCCATGAAAAAACCTCTTTTCGTTTGATGAAAGGAGTATGAGCGGGGCGGCAGACGGTTATGCAGGCAGGCGGGGCAAACCAAAAAAAGCCGCACCCTCGCGGATGCGGCCCTTGTAGATCAGGAAAAGCTTAGTAGGTGATGCCCTGAGCCATCATGGCAGTAGCGACCTTCAGGAAGCCGGCGCAGTTTGCACCGACCATCAGGTTGCCCTCGGAGCCAGCGGCCACGGATGCATCGTAGGAAGCGTGGAAGATGCCCTCCATGATGCCCTTCAGCTTTGCATCGACCTCTT
>ERZ1673701.1958-NODE-1958-length-17004-cov-4.135347_pt1 | contig 17004 bp, 11 predicted proteins | sample MGYA00580231_ERZ1673701 | MGnify/ENA primary metagenome ERZ1673701 (study PRJEB41218, sample SAMN15661798) | gut metagenome | host: Homo sapiens | place: Canada: London | collected 2015-08-20/2019-03-30 | study: EMG produced TPA metagenomics assembly of...
AGCGTCCGTAAGTGCGCGCCGAAACGACAAGTGCGCGCACTTACGGACGCAAACAGACCCATTTGCGTCCGTAAGTGCGCAGGATCGTCGTTTCGGCGCGAACATATGAACGCAAATCACCTCCAGTGAGCATCGCATCGGCCAGTTGGCTCTTCCAGCGCTCCAATAAGTAAGGTAAGTTAACAAATAGCGGAAAACTTCCGCGAGACAGTGTTGTCGCGACGGGGAAAAATCACTGTTCTTTGAGGGGATTTGCACAGGTTTTTCACGCATACCCATTGGTATATGGCGAAAATTTCTATTTTCCTTGGAAATTAATAATGTTAACAACACACGTTCTTGTATTTTGTTAAGAGTGTTATCATAGGAAACTGAGACGCGCGTGTCGGGCTTCCGTCATGCGTATCCGCTCAAGGTTAAGCCTTAGTGCTCCATGATGAAGGTAAGGAAATATGAGAAAACGAGTGGTTTCAGTGGCCCTTGCGGTTGCACTCGCTGTCGCCCCACTGGGGGTGGGCAGCACAGCGTCCGCCGCGCCGCTTTCTGCAAGTGATTTGCAGACTCTCGCGCTCCGTTCAGCGGCTAGCTCCAATGACGCGAACGCCAACGATGTCGCCACCGTCGCGGACGATGCTGCCGTGAACGGCTGGACGATTGACCGCAACACCGCCAAAGGCGGCGAAATTCTTGCAGCCGGCACTGGCGATTATGCGGGATGGACTCATTTCAAGTCCACCTCCGCCAACGGCAATGCCACCAGCAGCAGTGGCTATCCGGCTGTCGCCATTAGCGGCAAGACGATTGACCTGACTCGGGCTGGAGAGTTCTCCATCAAGGTCAAGTCCCCGCAGGCTGGTTCCGCGAACCGTTTCGGCTTCTACCTCGGCTACAAGGATCCGGGCAACGCCCTGTTCCTGGGCTATGACAAGGGGGGCTGGTTCTGGCAGAAGTATGTCGGCGGCAATGGCGATTGGTACAACGGCACACGTGTCGCTGCCCCTGCCGCGAACGCTGAAATCACCGTCAACGTCTCCTGGACTGCCGCCAAGGTTGCCACGCTGACTATTGACGGACAGAAGGCGTTCGATGTGGATTACTCCTCGATGACCGCGCTGACCGACAAGCTCGCCATGAAGGCCGGCTCTTACTCCGGCACCAGCGAAGTCACTGATGTCTACTTCAAAAACTTCACCGTGGGTGAAGTCGCCAAGCACAACGTGACCGGCAAGGTCGTCGACGCCAGCGGCGCCGCCATCGCCGGCGCCGAAGTCGTCACCGGCAAGAACTCCGCCACCACCGCGGCGGACGGCACCTTCACCCTCACCGGCCTCGCCGCCGGCGACTACACGCTGACCGTGTCCGCCGAAGGCTACGATGACGCCACCAAGACCGTCACCGTCGCCGATGGCAATGCCTCAGTCGGCAACATCACGCTGAACAAGTCGGCCGAAGTCGCTACTGAGACGCTCTCCACCGCCGCCATGGACGTGCGCGTGAAGAAGAACTTCCCGTCCGTGTACGACTACACGATGAAGAAGCTCGACGGCAAGATCATGTACGGCCAGCCGAAGGACGTGCGCGTCATCACCATCAACGGCACCGACGTGACGCTGAAGGACTCCGACGTGACCTTCAAGAAGGTCAGCGCGACCGAGGCCCAGTACACGCTGAACGTCAAGAGCGGCGACAAGATCAACGCGGTCGTCACCGTGCAGATCAAGGTCGTCGACAATACGCTCAAGCTCAACGTCACCAAGATCGTGAACAAGGCGGATGACGCCAAGACCGAGGCCGAGGAGAACCCGGTCCAGACGATTGCGTTCCCGAACCAGAGCCTCATCTCCGTGCGCTCCGGTCAGGACGGCGCCCAGTTCACCGGCGCCCGCATGTCGTCCGACACTGCCAGGCCCGGTGACACCAACTTCGACATCACCGCCGACACCACGGTCAGCAATGCGAACGACTACACCTACGGCTTCGTCTCGGGCAATGGCCTGAGCGCCGGCCTGTGGTCCAACTCCGAGCACGACGGCACCACCGTCGGCAACACCGTCGCCGGCGGTGCGAGGAACACCCGCGTGCTCACCTCCACCCAGAAGGTCGGCAAGGCCACCTCCTTCGGTCTGGGCACTGCACCGTGGTACTACCACCGCGTCGTGACCGACACGAAGAAGAACACCTACACCGTCGAAGAGACCGACATGCCGAAGATGGCCGTCGCCATCGCCGGCGACGAGAACGAGGACGGCACGGTCAACTGGGAAGATGGCGCGATCGCATACCGCGACATCATGAACAACCCATACAAGTCCGAGGAAGTGCCCGAGCTGGTCGCATGGCGCATCGCCATGAACTTCGGCTCCCAGGCGCAGAACCCGTTCCTGACCACGCTTGACAACGTCAAGAAGGTCGCCCTCAACACCGACGGCCTCGGCCAGTCCGTGCTGCTCAAGGGCTACGGCAACGAAGGCCACGACTCCGGCCATCCGGACTACGGCGACATCAACACCCGCGCCGGCGGCGCCGCGGACATGAACACCCTGATGGAGAAGGGCACCAAGTACGGCGCCCGCTTCGGCGTGCACGTCAACGCGTCCGAAATGTACCCGGAAGCCAAGGCCTTCAGCGAGGACATGGTGCGTCGCAACTCCAGTGGCGGCCTGAGCTACGGCTGGAACTGGCTGGATCAGGGCATCGGCATCGACGGCATCTACGATCTCGCCTCCGGCATGCGCAAGTCCCGCTTCGCTGACCTCAAGAGCAAGGTCGGCGACAACATGGACTTCATCTACCTCGACGTGTGGGGCAACAACACCTCCGGCGCCGAGGACTCGTGGGAAACCCGCAAGATGAGCCAAATGATCAACCAGAACGGCTGGCGTATGACCACCGAATGGGGCGCCGGCAACGAGTATGACGCAACCTTCCAGCACTGGGCCGCCGACCTTACCTACGGTGGTTCCGCCATGAAGGGCGAGAATTCTCAGGTCATGCGCTTCCTGCGCAACCACCAGAAGGACAGCTGGGTCGGCGACTACCCGTCGTACGGCCAGGCCGCGAACGCCCCGCTGCTCGGCGGCTACAGCATGAAGGACTTCGAAGGCTGGCAGGGACGCAACGACTACGCCGCGTACATCAGGAACCTGTACACGCACGACGTGTCCACCAAGTTCATCCAGCACTTCAAGGTCGTCCGCTGGGTCAACAGCCCGCTCGACGCCACCTCCGTGAAGGATGCCTCCGTCAACAACGGCAACGAGCAGATCACGCTGAAGGACGACCACGGCAACGTCGTCGTCCTGTCCCGTGGCTCCAACGACACCAACAACACCGCGTACCGCAACCGCACCATCACGCTCAACGGCATCACCGTGGCGTCCGGCGCGGTCTCCCCGGGCAACAGCAACACCGTCAAGGGCACTGAGTCCTACCTGCTGCCGTGGCTGTGGGACGTGAACACCGGCAAGCTCGTCAAGTCCTCCGATGAGAAGCTGTACCACTGGAATACCCAGGGCGGCACCACCGAGTGGACCCTGCCGAAGGATTGGCAGAACCTCGCCTCCGTCAAGGTGTACCAGCTCACCGACCAGGGCAAGACCAACGAGAAGACCGTCGCCGTCTCCGGCGGCAAGATCTCGCTGACCGCCGAGGCCGAGACCCCGTACGTCGTGACCAAGGGCTCCGAGAAGCAGATCTCCGTCAAGTGGAGCGAAGGCATGCACGTCGTGGACGCCGGCTTCAACGGCGGCCAGAACACCCTCAAGGACAACTGGGCCGTCTCCGGCACCGGCAAGGCCGAGGTCGAAGGCACCAACAACGCCATGCTGCGCCTGACCGGTGACGTGAAGGTCTCCCAGAAGCTCACCGACCTGACCGCGGGCAAGCGTTACGCGATCTACGTGGGCGTGGACAACCGCACCAACTCCCCGGCCAAGATCACCGTGACCAACGGCACCAAGGTCCTCGCCACCAACGAGACCGGCAAGTCGATCGCCAAGAACTACATCAAGGCGTACGGCCACAACACGTACTCGAACACTGAAGGCGGCAGCAGCTACTTCCAGAACATGTACGTGTGGTTCGTGGCTCCGGAAAGCGGCGACGTCAAGGTGACGCTCTCGCACTCCGGCGCATGCGACAACACCGACCATGTGTACTTCGATGACGTGCGCGTGCTTGAGAACGGTTACAAGGGCCTGACGCTCAACGCTGACGGCACCCTGAAGACGCTCACCAACGACTTCGAGGACAATGCCCAGGGCATCTGGCCGTTCGTGGTCTCCGGCTCCGAAGGCGTCGAGGACAACCGTATCCACCTGTCCGAGCTGCATGACCCGTTCACGCAGGCCGGCTGGGATGTCAAGAAGATGGACGACGTGCTCGACGGCAAGTGGTCCGTCAAGGCCAACGGCCTGATCCAGAAGGGCACGCTGATCTACCAGACGATCCCGCAGAACGTCAAGCTGGAACCGGGCGAGACCTACAAGGTGTCGTTCAAGTACCAGTCCGGCTCCGACGACATCTACGCCATCGCCACCGGTGACGGCGAGTACAACGCCAGCACCGTCAAGCTCACCAACCTGAAGAAGGCCCTGGGCGAGGACGGCACGGCCGAGTTCGAGATCACCGGTTCCATCACCGGCGACAGCTGGTTCGGCATCTACTCGACCTCCACCGCTCCCGACCTGCAGAACACGTCCGATTCCGCCGCCAACTTCGGTGGCTACAAGGACTTCGTCCTCGATGACCTGAAGGTCGAGCACGTGGCATCCGCCGAGCACACCAAGGCCGACGCCGAGGCGAAGCTCAAGGAAGTCAAGGACACCTACGACGGCAAGAGCGGCGACTACTCCGCCGAAGTCTGGACCACGTACGTGAACACGGTGGCCGAGATCGAGGCGCTCATCGCCAAGGATAAGCCCGACTACACCACCGCCTACAACAAGGCTGTGGCGCTGGCCGAGTACATGAAGAACGCACCGGGCGACGACTCGAACGATGCGTACGACGTGGCGACCGACGCCTACACCGTCGAGGCGGGCAGCCAGCAGGCACTGTCGGGCGGCAATGAGGGCCCGGCAAGCCTCGCCCAGGACGGCAATGCCGGCACTCACTGGCACACCTCCTGGAGCGCCAACGCAGTGTCCGCCGGTACCGCCTGGTATCAGTTCAACCTGAACGAGCCGACGACCATCGACGGTCTGCGTTACATGGCCCGCAGTGGCGGCGCGAACGCGAACGGCAAGATCAAGAAGTACAAGATTACGCTGACGCTGTCCGACGGCACCACCAAGGACGTCGTCACCAATGGCACGTTCACCACGACCAGCGGTGTCTGGCAGAAGGTCAAGTTCGACGCGGTCAAGAACGTCACCAAGGTGCGCATCACCGCTCTCGAAACCGCGGGACAGTCCGCGGGCGAGGTGAACACGTACGCCTCCGCTGCCGAGCTGCGTGTCACCACGGTTCGCGACGTGCCGAGCACCGAGGTCAAGGTCAACAAGTGCGATCTGCAGAACCTGTACGATGACGCTTCCGCCCTGACCGAGGCCACCTACACCGCCGACACCTGGAAGGTGCTCGTCGCCAAGCGCGACGCCGCCAAGAAGGTGCTGGACGACGAGAACGCCACCGCGCACGACGTGGCTCTCGCCTACCAGAACCTGAAGGATGCCATCGCCGCCCTGGAAGAGCGCGTGGACACCTCCAAGCTCGCCGGCCTGGTCGCCGATGCCGAGAAGCTCAAGGAATCCGCGTACACCAAGGATTCGTGGGCCGCGTTCAAGAAGGCTCTGGATGCCGCCAAGGCCGTCCTGAACAATGCGAACGCCACCAAGGCTGACGTCGATGCCGCGTACAACGCGCTGAACGCCGCGATGAAGGCCCTGAAGCCCGCCTCCTCCAAGCCGACTCCGAACCCGGAGACGACCGACAAGAGCAAGTTGCAGGCCACCATCGATCAGGCCAAGGCCCTGGATCTGAGCGGTTACACGAAGAAGTCCGCCCAGGCCGTGCGTGACGCCCTCGCCAAGGCCCAGAGCGTCCTCGCCGATGACAACGCCACCCAGGCTGACATCGACGCCGCGCAGAAGGCCCTCGCCGACGCGATCGCCGCACTGGAGAAGGCCGATGCCAACGGCAACGCCATCTCCAAGACGGGTGCGAACGTCGCCGTCATCGGCATGGCCGGCATGATGCTGGTCGCCGCCGCTGGCGCGGTGTTCATCGCCCGCAAGCGCGCCGAGTGATATAAGTAAATAGAAATAGGGAGGTCGCCCTGTGGCGGCCTCCCTATTTTGTATTCAATCCGTTATGGATGGCCAGGACCGCGTCATTCTGCCTCCGCCAGCGGGGGCAAATATGTAGTCCTTTGTTTTATATTTCAGGCGTAGATGTTTCTCGGGCGCATGTCCTCCGGCAGGCCCTCCAGCAGTGTCGCCACGGAGCCTTCCTCGAAGACGGAGCGGATGCCGGCGGCCAGCAGCGGCGCCACCGACAGCACGGTCATGTTATCCAGGCGCTTCTCCTGCGGCACTGGCACAGTGTCCATCAGGATGATTTCGCGGGCGCCGCAATCGCGCAGGCGCTCCACGGCCGGGCCAGACAGCAGACCATGCGTGGCGACCAGAGTCACCGAGGCGGCGCCGGAGTTGCGCAGTGTGCGCACGGCCTCGCAGATTGTGCCGGCGGTGTCGATCATGTCGTCCACCACCACGCAGTCGCGCCCCTGCACGTCGCCGATGATGCCATGCGCTTCGGCATGGTTCGGTCGCGTGATGTCGCGAGTCTTGTGGATGAACGCGAGCGGGAGCCCGCCCAGCTTGGCGGCCCACTGCTCGGAAACTTTGATGCGGCCGGCGTCGGGGGAGACGATCGTCGCCTTGTCCATAGGCACGTGGCTGCGCACGTAGTCGATCAGCACGGGCATGGCGGTCAAATGGTCGACCGGGCCGTCGAAGAAGCCCTGCTCCTGCGCGGCATGCAGGTCGACGGTGACCAGACGGTTCGCCCCCGCGGTGCGGAACAGGTCGAACATCAGGCGTGCGGTGATCGGCTCGCGGCCCTGATGTTTCTTGTCCTGACGGGAGTAGCCGAGGAACGGTGCCACGACGGTGATGGACTTGGCGGAGGCGCGCTTGAGGGCGTCGATCATCAGCAGTTGCTCCATCACCCACTTGTTGATCGGGTTGGTGTGGCACTGCAGCACGAACACGTCGGCGCCTCGAACCGGCTCCGCGAACCGCACATACATCTCACCGTTGGCGAAGTCGTATGCGGTGGTGGGCAGCACGTTGATGCCGAGATATTGAGCCACTTCATTGGCAAGCTCAGGATATGCGCGGCCCGTCACCAAGGCCAGTCGCTTATCGGGTGTGCCCTCAAGGATCGCCGACATGTTTTTCCGCTCTTTCCGTCGATAGTTTCGTTACCGTTCACCGTGGTGATACGTTGCCGTACACAAACCTTATCCAATATACAAGAACCCGCCGTCCCAAGAGGAACGGCGGGTTGCGATGCTCACGGATTCTTCCACTTACGGCACGGTGCGCGCAGCAGGTGCCCCGTGCCGGGCGAAATCATTCCGATCAGTCCTCGTCCAGCGTGATGTCCAGCTTGTCGCCGTCCAGCGTGAACTGTCCGCTGATGCTGAAGCTGGTGGAACTGTCCGTCGGCTCCCAGGAGTCGTCATAGTTCTTGTACTCGTACGCCACCTTGGCTTCGCCGCCGTACACGTAGAAGCTGCCCGAGTCGATGCTGAGGTCATCAGTGGTGACGGTCGGGTATTCGGTGATGTTCCATGCGATGTTGCGGTAGTCGTCATCGGAACCGTACATGCTGAACGGGCAGCCTTCAGGCTGTGCATCCGTGGACTTGGCGCAGGTATCCAGCTTGTCCTTGATCTTCGCGTTGATCTCGTCTGCCAGAGCGTCGGTCGGCTCGGCAGAGATCGAGGCGGAGGATTCGGAGGAGGTGGTCAGCGTCGTCGAATCCGCGGTCAGATACTTCGACGTGACCGGTTTCACCGTGTACGAGCCCGGATACACATTGAAGGTGTAGGTGCCGGAATCGGATGCTGTGGCGTTCTTCGCGCCGACCTTGACACCGTTGACGGTGAAGTTGGTGATGGCCGGTGACGCGTAGACGGAGATCTCCTTGACCAGCGGCGTCGTGATGTTCCAGTTCTTGAAGATCAGGAACTTGGATCCGTTCGGCGCGACCGTCAGAGTGTCGGTCATGGACTTGCCGCCCAGCGTGTACGAGATCCGCATCGTGCGGGAGCCGTCCGCGTTGTCGGTGGCGGAGATGATGCGCTGGTTGCTGATCGTGGTCTTGTCGCCCTTGGAAGCCGCATTGGTGAGCAGTGTGCGCTTGCCGTTGGCGACCTGCGGGTCGGAGATGCCGTTGGCCTTGTCATAGTCGCCGGACGCGATGGCCGACAGGTAGCTCTTCACGGTGTTATCGGCGCTGAACACGGTGGAGTTGACCACTGCGTAAGCGATACCGAGCAGGGCAAGCACGCCGACGATGGCGCTGATGATGATGGCCAGCTTCTTCTGCTGCGGGGTCATGGCCTTGGCTGCAGCCGGGGCGGCGGGAGCAGCCACCGGAACGGGGGCGACAGGTGCAGCTGCAGGAGCGCCGGCAGGAACTTGGACAGTCGGGGCACCACCTTGGGCCTGAAAGGCCGCGGCGTCGGTGCCGGCAGCGGGAACCCCCTGAACCGGAGCACCGGGAACCGGAACGCCCTGAACGGGAACGCCCTGAACGGGAACGCCCTGAACCGGGATGCCAGCTGCGGGCGCGGTCGGCGCTCCGGTGCCGGCGCCAGGCTGTCCGCCGAAGGACGGCTGCGGGCCGGTGTAGCCGGCGGCCGCGGCGACCTGTGACGGGAAGCGACCAAAGTGCGCTCCGCATGCCGCCGCATACGCGGTGACCTCGGCGGGCGTCGGGCGGACCGTGCCGCCGACGAACAGCTTCCATGCGCCGCCCATCGACAGCACCATGGCCGGGCCGAATGTCAGCGCCACCACCTCGATCAGGAACGACCATACGGCCGCGACGAGGAAGTACCATGCCGCGATGTTCAGCGACGCGTCATAGGTATCGGACTGCATGGTGTAACCCAGCGTCGCGGACGTGAACAGGAACGTGACGATCAGCCAGATCACCAGCGTGGCGACCGGAGACTTCCACGAGTGCTGCCATCCCGCATATGCCGGATCATAGATGTTGCGTGCCGCGGCGCGCAACGCAATGTAGAACGTGGTGATAAGGAACGCCACGAATACCAGCCACAGCTGCCACGGTGCGCTGATGGAGCCGACGTACTGGTTCGAGATGCCGAACAGCGACAGGTTAGCGATATTACCGCTGGCCGTGATGCCGACCGCGCCGAACGAGCCGAGCGCGAACGTCAGGAACGAAAGGTACGGCAGCAGAATCGGGAACAGCATGAACATCTGGCCGTTGTGCAGGTTGCTGGACAGCATGATCAGGCAAATGAAGCCGATCACCGTGAACACGACCGCGTAGATGAACGCCGCATCAAGCAGCGTGCGCACGAAGCCGCGCGTGCGGTGAGCCCACTTCCAGGCCGCGGTGAACACGTTGTTGGAATCCGAGGCGTACTGGGCGAGCAGATAGCCGAAGAACGCGCCGATCGCGGCGAGCAGCAGCGTCATGAAATACGTACGGGCGGAGACGCCGGTCAGGATGGCCTTGGCCTGAATGCCGCCCATGCCGCCCATGCTGCCGGCTCCCAGCGTCAGCGGGAAGATCGCGGCGAGAATCAGATAGACGAATCCCATCACGACGCCGACGATGACGCTGCTGATGATGCCGGTCCACTTGAACCGGATGGCGAACTTACGCGCGAACCAGTATGCGCCGAACGCGGTGCCGAGAACCAGCGCCACGCCGGAAAGACCGACAGGCATCCATAGATGGCCGGACACGCCGAAGGACGACATGGAGAGGTTGCCTCCGGTGATGCTGGGCGACAGTTGACCGGATACGCCCAGAACCATCACCAGAATCAGGAACTGGAAGAAGTTCGGCGTCACCGTGCCGGAACCGCTGGCGTCACTCATCATGTGGGACAGGCCGGGGACCATGCTCAGCTTGGACGCCCATGATGAGCCGGCCGACAAGAAGAAGATGGAGCCGATCAGGGCCAGCGCCATCGCGCCGATCAAGCCGAAGGCAAGGCTGATTGCGGCGGTCTGCAGCGAACGCGCGGAGAACAGCTCCTTGAACATCGGGTTGGGGACGAACTGCTGCGGAGCGCCGGGCTGAACCGGGGCGCCGGGTGCGCCGGGGGTAACGGGGACAGATGCGCCGGGGACGGGAGCACCAGGCGCGGGCGCAACAAAAGTGCCGGGAGCCGGTGCTGCAGCCGCAACAGGTGCGGCGGCGGGAACTTCTCCGGCCGGAGCGGCGACTGGCACTTCTGCCGCCGGGACGGGAGCTGCAGGAGCTTCTTGTGCGGGGACTGGTTCGGGAACCGCCGGGAAGGCCGGCTCGGCCGCGGGCTGTTCCGCGCCGGGGAATGCGGGTGCCGGCTCGGGCTGCGGTGCCGCGGCCTGTGGGGCCGGTACGGGTTCAGGGAATGCGGCGACGGGAGCGGATGCTTCCGGCTGGGGCGCGGCTGCGGTGCCGTGTGGAGCGGTGCCGAGCACGGTCGAATCTTCGACGTTGTCGTTGCTGTTTGCTGCGGCGACCGCGAGCGTCTGCCCGCATTGCGTGCAGAATCGTGCGGCGCTGGACAGCGTGGCGCCGCAGTGAGGACATATCATGACAAGCCCCTTTCTTGGTTTGCTCTTCCCTCCTTATTGTATAGTCGCCACGTCATCTTCAGCAGCTTATTCGCGGTATTTGGGCGGGGCATATAAGGTATGTTTTCGCCCCCATCGGGCAGGTAATCCGATATCCGATAGGGGCGAAAACATGCCAATGCATTCTCTGTGCCTGTGGCGTCATCTGTCCATGAATACGTTGCCGTTGGCGGCGAGGCATGCCAGCACTTCCGGTTTCTTCATGTCATACGTCGTGTTGACGGTCTCTCCGGGAGCGGCATGACCCATTGCGTTCGCCTCCTTCTCGTATTGTTCGACGGTGTAGGATTTCGGCACCAGCCCGGCGCGCTTAAGGCAATCGACTGCCCCTTCCTCATGAGACGCATACAGATTGGGATTGCCGACTTGTGCCATATACAACGCGTCCACCGAATCCACGGTGGCGATTCCACACGCGTTCAAGTCCTTGGCCTTTTTCTGGATGTAGTCAAGGTCATCTGCTTTATCTGAAGGAAGTACGTCTCCCTGTGGCTGCTGGATGCCGTTGGAGTAAGTTTTCAGTGTCGGCCTCGGATAGCCCTTGTCTTGGACGCACGTGATGTATCGGCTCCATGCGGCCTTGTAATCGGACAGACTTATTTTGCCGCTTGTCGCGGCCTTGCGCAGTGTCGCTTTCTGCGCGGGGTCCATTCCGGAGTCCTGGCCGAGCAGCTGCGTCGCATAAGCCTGCAAAGATGAGGCGAGACGGTTCCCGCCCGAGCCGGAATCCGTTGCTTGGTTCGTGTTCCGTGCCGTGCCGCATCCGCACAGCATCGCAATGGAAAGCGTAATGACGGCGATGACGGCGATGGCCATCGTCACCGTACGACGGGATGCCGGAATATGCCCCATTCTTACTCCGATCTGCATGATAATCTCCTCTTCGAAATTTCATCGATCTTTAATTTTAATATCTGAAAGACATCTCGATCAAATGGTTGCGGACGTCATTTGGGGTCCGTATCGCAGTATATTTGCAGGGGAATGCTGTCATGCAGTGTAACGTTGAGCGCAGGATAGTCATGAGGAGAGATTATGCGGTGTTCCCGTTGTGGTGCGAATGTCGTTGAGGGCGATAGATTCTGCGAAAACTGCGGGGCGCCCGTAGCCGTGCAGGCGGGTCCCGTGTGCCCGGTGTGCGGTCAGCAGCCGGAACCCGGCATGCGGTTCTGCCAGCAGTGCGGTGCCGAGCTGTCCGCCAGCCCGCAGCCCGCACAGCCGGTGCCGACCGCCCAGCCGGTGCCTGCTGCACAGCCTTATCAGGCTGTCCAGCAGTACGCGGGACAATATGGTGCCGCCCAGCCCGGTGCCGTCTTCCCGCCGCAGGCCGTGCAGCCGCCAGCCCAACCGTCACGGCCTGGAGAGTCCGCCGGCAAGGGCAAGAAGAAGACCGCGCTGATCGTCGGCATCATCATCGCCGTACTCGTCGTGGCGCTTGCCGCCGGATTCGGCGTCTGGTGGTTCATGCTGCGTGATTCCGGCACCCAATCGGCTCAGACGCAGTCGACATCCCAGCAGAGTGGCAAGACCAAGTCCGGCGACAGCAAGGCCGCGAAAGACGACAAGCCCTGCACCGCTGCGCCCGATGCCGAGCTGAGTTCCGTCGACCACAGCGACGCCAATCTCGTCGCGCAGCTGCAGCTCACCTCCAACTGCGCGTTGACGAAGGACGGCGACACGGCGGAGTTCAAGGAATCCGACGTCAAGGTCAGCATCAAGGACGATGAAGGCAATGTCATCGCCTCGGCCGTCTTCGACTTCTCCAAGCAGCCGGTCAAGTTCAATGGCGAGACGGCCAACGTCGCGCTCGAATTCACCACGAGGCAGTACTGGCGCCCGTACGACCAGATCGAGACCGGCAGCGCCGAGGTCATCCTGCAGACCGGTCAGAGCGGCCCCGGCGAGGCGGGCAGTGCGGACGGCGACGCGTTGGCGGGCTCCGACATCGACAGCGAGGACGCCGAGCGGTACGCGCAGCTTGCGTTGAGCTGGCAGCTCAAGCATGACGAATCCGCCGCATCCCGCTTCTACACCACCTACACCACGCAGCTGTCCAGCAAGAAAAAAGACATGAAGGCCGACGGCAAGACCTGGCATTACGTGGACATCTACGAGCAGTTCCTGCAGCAGCGCATCAAGCACAAGAACGCGATCCTGATCTGGTCCGGCGATTACCCGACGTACACGAAGGCCGACGCTTCGACCGCGTATTACGTGATCCTGTCGGGTGATACGGTCGACTCGGTGAAGGCCGGCGACGCATGGTGCAAGTCGAACGGCTATGGTGCCGCGGATTGCGCGGTCGTGGATTTGCAGTAGGACGGATTACTCCCCAGTCGCTTCGCGACAGCCCCCGCAAGCTGTCGCGGGCATGGCGTAGCTTAGAGAAGTTGCTGTTTTCAGCAGCGCGTATACACACTCCTGCCATGGATAGTCCATGGCCGACTAGTCCGAAGGAGGTGGGTGATGTCTGCGCATAAGTACGAACTGATGTTCATTGCCGATCCTGAGCTGGATGAGCGCGGTCTGAAGAAGTTGACCGAGCAGTATCTGGAGCTCGTCACCAAGGAAGGTGGTTCCGTCGAGAACACCGATATTTGGGGACGTCGCAAGCTCGCTTACGAGATTGACGGCAAGACCGAAGGCAACTACGTGGTGGTCAACTACACGACCACTCCCGAGGTCAGCGCCGAGCTCGATCGTGTGCTCAACCTGAACGAATCCGTCGTCCGCACGAAGATTCTTCGTAAAGACGCCAAGTAAGCCGTATGAGTTTCTGATTGTTCGCGACTCGCTGAACCAAAGGTAAGAAGGTAAGTCATGGCAGGCGAAACCATCATCACCGTGGTGGGCAACCTCACGGCAGATCCCGAACTGAGGACCACGGGAAACGGCGCTTCCGTCGCCAGTTTCACCATCGCCTCTACCGCGCGTACCTACAATCGCAACACCGGGCAGTTCGAGGACGGCAATGCGCTGTTCATGCGCTGCTCCGCCTGGCGCGATCTCGCCGAGCATTGCGCCAGCACGCTGTCCAAAGGCATGCGTGTCATCGCGCAGGGGCGTCTCCAGCAGCGCTCGTATCAGGCGCAGGACGGCTCGAACCGCACCGTCATCGAGATGACGATTGATGAGATCGGCCCGTCGTTGCGTTACGCGACCGCGCAGGTCACGCGCACGTCCAGCGGCAACGGCCAAGGCGGATTCGCCGGCCGTGGCAATGGCGGCAATGGCGGATTCAACGCCAGTCAGGGCAATGGCGGCGGTTTCGGCGGCAACGCCGGCGGCTACCAGGGTGGCCGTGGCAATGGCGGCTTCAGCGGTGGCTATCAGGGTGGCGCGTCCGCTGCGGGCAACGCCGGCCAGAGCGCCGCGCCCGCGACCGATCCGTGGGGCACGTCCGGCGATGCCGGCTCGTCCTTCGGTTCGTTCGGTGGCTCGTCCGATTTCGGTGGCGATTCGCAGGAACCCGAGTTCTGATGCCCGTCCGCGGCCATATGAAGCCGCGCGACGCACGTAACAATCCAGAAGCAAGCATTCAATCGTAATTTTCAAGGAGAACATCATGTCACGTAAGAGGCCGCAACCGCCGGTCAAGCCGTTCAAGAAGAAGCCGAATCCGCTGAAGGCCGCCAAGGTCACCGAGATCGATTACAAGGACGTCGCGCTGCTGCGCAAGTTCATCTCCGATCGCGGCAAGATTCGTTCCCGCCGTATCACCGGCGTGACCGTGCAGGAACAGCGCGAGCTCTCCAAGGCGATCAAGAACGCCCGCGAGATGGCCCTGCTGCCGTACGCCACCACCGGTCGCTGAGTTAGGGAGGATAGGAAATGGCTGAATCCAAGGTTATTCTCACCCAGACCGTTGCCAACCTGGGCCACTCCGGCGATGTCGTCGCCGTCCGCTCCGGCTACGCTCGCAACTACCTGATCCCGCAGGGCCTCGCTTTCGCGTGGACCAAGGGCGCCGAAGCTCAGATCGTGCAGATGAAGCGCGCTCGCCTGGCCAAGGCCGTCGCCACCCGCGAGGATGCCGTCGCCGCCAAGGCCGCCATCGAGGGCACTACCGTCGAGATCGCTGCCAAGGTTTCCGAGTCCGGCAAGCTGTTCGGTAGCGTCACCGCCGAGCAGATCGCGCTGGCTCTCTCCGACAAGGCCGCGGTCAACCCGAAGGCCATCGAGGTCGAGCCGATCAAGACCACCGGCGACTTCCCGGCTAAGGCCGCCCTGCACCCGGAGATCACCGCCTCCTTCTTCGTGAAGGTCGTCGCCGAGTAACTCCGGCCCATCAGACAGATTATCGTCTGAGCTTAAGCATCAGCCCCTCCGCCGCTCCGTGCGGCGAGGGGCTTTTTGTATTGTTCCAAGTCGCAGCGAATGATTCTCAATAAGGAAGGTGCGAGGATTGCGAACATTTACGCACAAGTGAACAATATGAGAAAACGCTGTTTTCCAAGGATTTGCGGACATTGATGTTCATTTGGAGTTGCGGCGGGCTCGCACCTTTCTTAATGAGAATGATTTGCTGCGAGGATGGGCGTTCTCAAGACGCGGAAGCCAAGCCAGCCCCGTTCAACTCGTTGACAGCGGCGAACGGCATCACCCTCAAAGCCGGTGAGTCCCTGCTGTTCAAGGCCGGCACCACATGCACCAGCGCGACCCAGACCATCGACGGCGCCTCGGTCAAGACCGGCCTGCGCGTCATCAACGCCAAAGGCACCAAGGACGCGCCCATCACCATCGGAGCGTACGGCGAAGGCGCCGCGCCCATCATCGCCGGTGCGGACGTCAGCGAGACCATCCTGCTGAAGAACTCCGAATACATCACAGTGCAGGGCTTCGAAGTCACCAACACTGATGCGAACGCGGCCGATTACGAGAAATACATGCGCCGCGGCATCGCCGTGGACGCTCGGCAACGTCGACAACACGAAGAACAACGACGCCGGTGGTGCCACTCGGCGCCCGAAGTCCGAACTGAACCAGACCGACGCCGTAGTCTCCGGCGAGTACGCGGCGAACAGCTCACCCCGTACAAGGGCGACACCATCAACCAGCGCACGCTGTCCGCGACGCCGGGCAAGACGTACCGTCTCGGCCTGTGGGCGACGCTTGGCAAAAGCAACGACGACACCCCGTCCACGCTCAAGGTGCAGGTCAAGTTCAACCTCGCGTCGCTTGGCGCCGTCAGCTCGTTCAGCCAGTACCGCAAGACCGTGCTGAGCGAGACCGTGGACGCCGAAAGCAAGGAAGGCGGCAAAATTCACTACAGCGGGTCGTTCATCGTGCCGCTCGACGTGGACCCGTATGCCGCGCTGTGGGTCGCCATCTCACAGACCGATCTGGCCTCCGGCTCGTTCGCGTACATCGACAACGTCACGCTCGTCGAGGACTCCGCGGCCGTGTCCGACGTTGCGTCGATCGCCGTGACCACTCAGCCGACCAAGACCGAATACGCCATCGGCGACGCGCTCGACCTGAGCGGCATGGCCGTCACCGCCACGATGTCTGACGGCACACCGCCGAGCTCGGCGAGGGCGAATACACGGTCTCCGAGTTCGACTCGTCGACCGCCGGCGAAAAGACCATCACGGTGACGTACGCCGCCGATACCTCGCTTACCGCCACGCTCAAGGTGACGGTGAAGGAGGCCGAGCCGGTCGACACCGTGCCGCCGGTGATTTCCGGTGCGGATGACGTGGCCGTGGAGTTCGGTGCGTCGTTTGATCCGATGGCGGGTGTGAAGGCGGTTGATGATGTGGACGGTGATGTGACCGGTGCCGTGAAGGTGTCCGGTGACACGGTGGACACGAGCAAGCCCGGCGCGTACACGTTGGTGTACACGGTGAGCGATGCGGCCGGTAGCGAGGCGTCCGTGACCCGTGTGGCCACCGTCAAGGAGAAGTCCGGCGAGACGCCCGTCGAGCCTGGCGACAAGGAGCCCGACAAGGAGCCGGGCAAGGATACCGACAAGGACGGTGATAAGGACGACCAAGGCAACAAGAAGCCGGGCCTGTCCGCGACTGACGCCTCGGTGTCCGTCGTTGCCATCGCCGCAATCGGCCTGCTTGCGACGGGCGCCGTGTCTGTGGCGGTTCGCCGCCGTCGCGACATCTAAGGCGCGGATTTCCTGAGTCGCGTTGGCCCTGATCAGCTCAGGGCCAACGCA
>ERZ1673701.1966-NODE-1966-length-16966-cov-5.437703_pt1 | contig 16966 bp, 9 predicted proteins | sample MGYA00580231_ERZ1673701 | MGnify/ENA primary metagenome ERZ1673701 (study PRJEB41218, sample SAMN15661798) | gut metagenome | host: Homo sapiens | place: Canada: London | collected 2015-08-20/2019-03-30 | study: EMG produced TPA metagenomics assembly of...
CGGCGGTCGTCGTGCGCTTGCGCTTGTCGCGTGCGAAACGGTCGAGAACCACCGTCGAGTCGCTGTTGTAGTCTTTCATTTCGATTCAAATTAATTCGTGGCAAAGGTAATCTAATTTTCGCAGATTGTCCGCACAAATCGCACCAAATCAGCCGCCACGGCGAAAGAATCAGCATTTGTCCGTAAAAATGCCTCGCGCGTATCTCCGCGGGCATTCCTAAGGCCGGTCGTCCTCCGCCAGAACGGCGCGGAACCGCATGGGTTCCACCCGCACAGCCGGCCGTAAATCCGCAGCGGGCTGCCGGCATCGCACCGTCATGCAAATATATTTGGTTCTGCCCGCGGCTTGCACTATCTTTGCGACACGTTAAACCCCTCGTTTATGAATCGGGAAATCCTGCGGCTCGCGCTTCCGAACATCGTTTCCAACATCACCGTCCCCGTCATGGGCATCGCCAGCACGATGATCGCCGGCAATCTGGGCGGCGGCGACACCACACGCGCGATCGGATCGCTGGCCGTCGGCGTTTCGATCTTCAACTTCATCTACTGGAACTGCTCCTTCCTGCGCATGGGCACGAGCGGACTGACAGCGCAGGCCTACGGCGCGAAGAACCACCGCGAATGCACCGCCACGCTGGCGCGCACGCTGCTCGTCGCGGCCGTATTGGGCGCACTGATCCTGCTGCTGCAATACCCGCTCGGCCAAACGGCGATCTGGGCCATGAACGGCGACGAACTGGTCGCCGAATACTTCTACGCCCGCATCTGGGCCGTACCGGCGGGCATCATGCTCTTCGGCCTCAACGGCTGGTTCATCGGGATGCAGAACGCCCGCATCCCCATGTGGATCGCCATTCTGCAAAACGTCGTCCATGTCGGCTGTTCGTGGTTCTTCGCCTTCCGCTGCGGGATGGGCATCGCCGGCATCGGTTACGGCTCGGTCGTCGCCCAGTATCTCGGCGTGGCGCTGGCCGCCGTGCTGATCGTCGCCAACTATCGGGAGTTCATCACGCGCATCGACTGGTCGGCGGTCTTCGACATGCGGCCGATCCGGCGCTTTCTGGTCGTCAACCGCGACATCATCGTCCGCACGCTCTGCATCGTAGCCGTCTACACCTTCTTCACCGGCGCATCGGCCCGCATGGAGGATCGGACACTGCTGGCCGTCAACACCATCCTGTTGCAGCTGTTCACCCTCTTCTCCTACATGACCGACGGTTTCGCGCAGGCGGCCGAGGCGCTCACGGGACGGTTCATCGGCGCACGCGACGGGCGGTCGCTGCACCGCTGCATCCGCAACTCGATCTTCTGGTCGCTGGCCGTCGCGGCGGTCTTCGTCGGCATCTACCTCGTCTGGTGGCGCGACCTGCTGCACGTCTTCACCCTGAACAGCCCCGAATCATCGGCCTACATCATCGCAACGGCAGGCGATTACATCGGCTGGATCATCGCCATTCCGATCGCCAGTTCGCTCCCCTTTCTGATGGACGGCATCATGGTCGGCGCGACCCGCACGCGGGTCATGCGCGACTCGATGATTCTGTCGACGATCATCTACTTCGCCATCTTCTTCGCCTTCTCGCCGCTGATCGGCAACAACGCGTTGTGGTGCGCCTTCCTGCTCTACATGCTGCTGCGCGGCGTATTGCAATACTTCATGACCCACCGTTTGAAGGACATCTACCGGCAGGCGGACGCCGCCTGACCCATACGGAATCCGCCCCTGCGAAAGCTCGTGCATCGCAGGGGCGGACTTATCCGGACAAGAGGGGGCTATTCCCTCATGCAGCGTACCTGCGCACCGCAACTGCGAGCGGCCGATCCCAACAGTTTCTTCTGAATCGTTTCCAGTACGAACGCACCTGCCTTCGGACTGTCCGGCGCATAAGGCGAGGCGCTCCAAACATACCAGCCGCTCTTCGTAAAGCGCGCGGCACCTGTCGTTCCGAACAACATGCCCGCAGCCGGATAATAGATCTCCTGCCCCTCGACCGTAAAGACCAATCCATCTTTGGCGGAGACGCTCGTTCCCTGCTTGTACCACTGGGAGAAAGGGGCATCGGCCGTCGGAGCGAAGGCCGTCCAGACGAAGCGATGCGACACCCGGTAACCGGGCGGACAAGGATCGTAGATGCTCTTCGCCCCGACATCGGACAGCGCATCCGTGCAACCCCACAGGTCATCTTTCAGGCGGTCGCCGGCAGCGACGTAATACCAGTTGGGATAGGATGCGCCGGTGCTTTCCGGAATTTCGGTGATGAAATTCATCGGATAACGCACCGCAGCCTCCATCGTAGCGGCTGCACCCAGCCGTTCCCCGTCGGCCAGGTGCCAGCCCGGAGCGGCATCGAACGCCGCCGAAGCCGCCGAATCATCCGCAAGTTCGGCGCCCGCCGCATCGTAGACGGCCATACGCTCCTGCGACGAACGGAACGGCACGAACGGGTCTTTGCGGCCCCACTGGTAGAACATGCCGTAGCTCGACACATTGTCTGAGCCCTGCCAGGCGGCAGCGAGCGCTCCCAGATTGCGATCCATGACCGCCGCTGCGCCGAGACCCTCATAGGGAAGCGCATACCGATGCAGCGACCCTTCCAGATCGGCCGACGTCAGCCACAGATGCCAGCTCCATAGAATCGCACCGTCGGCGTCGCAGGCCGCAACGACGGCATTGCCCTCCACGAAGGGATCGGCCGTCGTAAAACGGATGCGTCCCTCCTCGCCGAGCGAAACCTCCCCGATCAGATTCGGCGCCGTCTGCCACAGCAGCTTCGCGGTCACTGGCCGCAGCGCTTCGGGAGCGATTCCGTCCGCCTTCCCGCAGGTCGAACCCGCGGTGTAGGCCGCATCGGGCGGCGTCACCGCACCGTTGCCCATCGTCGTGGCATCGAACTCGTAACGTCCCGCCCGCGCCACGACGTAGCAGTTGGCCGTCGCCGAGGCATCGAGCGCCACGGGCGCCGGTTCGGTAGCCGCATAAGCGATCGGATTGTAGGTCTTGATATGGTTGGCCGCAAGCACGACCTCCGCCTGCGACGTCTCGCGCACCATCTGTCCGCCCTCCGTATCGGTGATCGTGAAGCGCCAGCCCCGGTAGCTGCCCGGCGGAACGACCAGACAGAAGACGACGGGATCGCCTCCGGAGAGCGCTACGCCCCCGGCACCGCAGTCGAGCAGGATCGACGGATGTCCGGCATCGACGGAACGTATCGTCCACCCACCGGCGGCCGTCCATTCGAACCGCATTCGTCCGGCAAGCGGCGCACCGTCGAGCGTCGTCAGACGGATCGAGCGGATCGTCGCCGTTCCGGTGAGTTGCAGCCGCACCACGCCGCAGACCGACGTGAAGCGGAGATCGTCCGCACGTGTGCTTCGGGCGGTCATCGGGCTGATGCCCGCAGCGAACGTCCCCGAACCTCCGAAGGGCTGCACCGCAGGAAGCGTCGTCGTCACGCCCGCACCTTCGGCGACAGCATCCGGACGATAGGGATAGCAGGCGTAATAGACCGCGCTTTCGAAAGCCTCGCCGGTGAAATCGGCAGACGTCCCGCCCGCAAAACGGTCGTCGATCGCATAACGGCGGCACGCCGGCGAATCTTCTCCCCACAGCGCGATCGCATCGCCCGCCGACCACCGCACCTCCATGCCGCGCGGGCCGCCCAGCGACGTCCGGGTCTCGTCGACCCGGGCATGTACCTTCATAAGCGCCGGCGTCTCCTCCGACGGACGCAGCGGCGACTGCGCCTCGTCCGGTTCGATCCGCTCGCAACCGACCGATGCGAGCAGGATCGCAACGAGATAAAACCGTCTCATCGTCCCGACCCTATAAATCCTCCCACGGGTCTTCGACCATCGGCGTGTTACCCGATTCCGACGACGCTGCGAAACCGCGTTCCGCGACGCACTCCGTCGACCGTACTTCCGGAGGCAGATAACCCGCCGCCAACGACAAATACTCCCGACCGGTTCCGGTACAGGTTGCCTGCAACGTATACCGAGCGTGGAAAACGACTGGTGAAAACGAATGTTCGCACATAACTTCTTTCTGTTAAAAGTTGAATTTTCTCGCTTTGTTTTCTCGCCTCGGCATAGCCTGAACAAGTTCGGCTCTGCGCTCGGCTTATCGAAAACGTTGATATTTTCTTCGTTTTCTCGCCTCGGCATAGCCCGAACAAGTTCGGCTCTGCGCTCGGCTTATCGAAAACGTTGAACAAAACAAAGATAATAAAATTAACAGAAAAAGTCTTTTTAAATTATAAAACAATCTTTTTATTTTATTACAAACGTGCGATACGAAAGCTCCGCTTCGGACACTCGCGGAAGCGTGTACGGGAAAAGCAAGGCCCCGAAAAGCCGGAGAGGGGCTGCGGAGCCTCGAAACGGGATCGACGGATTGCCGACCGCGCCCGTCGCCCGCCACCCCTCCGCCAGAAGGCTCCCGGTACAGATACGGCGAAGGCCGGAGACGGGATGTGAGATCCCGTTCTCCGGCCTTCTGTCGGAAGACGAAAGAGTTTCCCGTTATTCGAGACCCTTCATCTTTTTGAGCAGCTCATTGTACTCATTGTACTTGTCCATCATACCCGGTTCGTCGCGCAGACGGAAGCTGATCGACTTGATGTAATCGACCGTATCCACGTCGTCGGGTTTGAGCTGATGCGCCTTCTCGAAGTAAGGCAGAGCCGCCATGTAAACGACGTTCACCTCTTTCAGGTCGGCATCGTACTCCGACTGGCTGCGGTAATTCTTCTGCCCCATCTCGGTGTTCATGGCGTCGGCCTTGACCGTATAGAACAGGCCCAGATAGTAATTGCCCTCGTAGAGGTCGGGCTTCAACTCGACGACCTTCTTGAACGAATTGATCGTCTCGTCGTAGTTCTTCAATTTGTAGAAGACACGGCCGCGGCCGAACCAGAGGTCGACGTTGTCGGGATCGCTTTCGAGCGACTTGTCGATCATGCCCACCAGGTCGGCGGGATCACCCACGCCCTCCTCCGAGGTATAGAGCTGCATCAGGCCGTCGAGAATCTTCTCGTTCTTCGGGAACTTCTCGATACCTGCCAGCAGTGCGTCCTTCGCCTTGATGAGGAAGGCCGCATCCTTGTCTTTCTGGCCGTAATAGCTGTGGAACAGATAGTAGTAGACATCGCCCGCCTCGTCGGTATAACCGGCGGCCAGCGCGTCGTTGAGCGCCTGTGCACCGCGCGCGAACGATTCGGGATGGTTCGCTCCGTCGACGGTCAGCAGATAGCCGGCATAGTAGAGGAGCGCCGGATCGGCCTCGCCGAAAGCGGGGCACTGCTGCGCCTTGTAGGCGGCCAGATAGGCCTCGGCGCCCGTAAGGTATTCGCCCGCTTCGATCGAGACATTGCCCAGAATCGAGGCGTAATTGGAGATCTGCTCCAAACCGTTCTTGATCTTCGACGCCTGCTTGGGATCCAGCTCGTAGGCCTTGTTATAGGCTTCGATCGCCGTATCGAGTGCGCCTTCCTTGATCTCCTGCAACTGCTTCCATGCCACGATCTTCCCGTCGCGCTCGTAGGCGATGAAATAGGGATAGTTCCATGCAATGGCTTTCGAACCGTTGAGCGTCACCTCCTCGGTGCTCGTGGGATCGCCCACCGAAAGTTTCAGCAGCGTCGTCTCCATCGGAGCGAACAGGTTGGCCGTCGGTTCCGCTGCGGCGTCGTAATAGACCCTGCCGCGATTGATCCACGTGGCGGCCTTGGCGTTCTTCTTGGGATTCGCGATGTCGGCATCGCTCTTCTCGAGTTTGGACAACGTCGCCTCCTTATTCACTTTCTGCGCTTCGGCAGCCGGAATGGCCAGCAACGCAGCGGCTGCGGCCATCAAAATGAATCTTTTCATACTCGTTTTAACTAAAATAATTGGTTTATCTCCTGATGTATCTCTTTATTGCTCGGCGGCGGGCGTTTTGTCCGTCGCTGCGGGAGCGGGATTCTCCCCGCCTTCGACCGCCGCCAGCTCCTCCTCCTCGCTGCCCGGAACGGCCATTACCGAGGCGATGGCGTCGCCCTCGCGCAGGTTGATGATCCGCACACCCTGCGTAGCGCGGCCCGCCACGCGGATCTGCGACACCGCCGTGCGGATCGTGAGACCCGACCGGTTGATAATCATCAGATCGTTGTCGTCGGTCACGGCCTGGATCGAGATCAGTTTTCCGGTCTTCTCGGTAATATTGATCGTCTTGACGCCCTTGCCGCCGCGGTTCGTGATGCGGTACTCGTCCAGATCGGTCCGTTTGCCGTATCCGTTTTCGCTGAGCACCAACACGTCCTGCCCGCTGTCGGGTTCGACACAAATCATGCCGACCGCTTCGTCGCCCTCTTCGAGCGAGATGCCGCGCACGCCGGCGCCCACACGGCCGATCGGACGCACCGTCCGCTCGTTGAAGCGGATCGCCTTGCCCTCGCGCGCCGCGATCATCACCTCGGCCTCGCCGCTGGTGAGCTTCGCCTCGATGAGCTGGTCGCCCTCGCGGATGACGATGGCATTGACGCCGTTGCTGCGCGGCCGCGAATAGGCCTCCAAACGGGTCTTCTTGATCGTACCGTCCTTGGTACACATCACGATATAGTTGTTGTTGACATACTCCTCGTCGTCGAGGCGCTTGACGTTGATGTAGGCGCGCACCTTGTCGTCCGGTTCGATCTGGATGACGTTCTGGATGGCGCGTCCCTTCGACGAGCGCGTCCCCTCGGGAATCTGGTAGACCTTCAACCAGAAGCAGCGCCCCTTCTCGGTGAAGAAGAGCATCGTGTTGTGCATCGTGGCCACGTAGATGTGCTCGATGAAGTCCTCGTCGCGCGTCGCACTGCCCTTGGCGCCCACGCCGCCGCGGTTCTGCGTGCGGTATTCGGCCAGCGGCGTGCGTTTGATATAGCCCATGTGCGAAATGGTGATGACCATTTCGTCGTCGGCGTAGAAATCTTCGGGATTGAACTCCTCCGAGGCGTAGACGATCTCCGTGCGGCGTTCGTCGCTGTATTTCTCCTTCATTTCGAGCAGTTCGTCCTTGATGATCTTCATCTGCAACGGTTCGCTCCGGAGCACCTCGTTGAAGTAGGCGATCTGCTTCTGCAACTCGTCGCGCTCGGCCGTCAGCTTGCCGTGTTCCAGCCCCGTCAGCGCGCGCAGGCGCATCTCGATGATCGCCGAAGCCTGCAACTCGCTCAGGCCGAACTTCTCCATAAGCGCCGTCTTGGCCTCGTCGGGCGTGCGGGCGGCGCGAATGGTGTGGATCACCTCGTCGATATTGTCCTGCGCGATCAACAGACCCAGCACGATGTGCAGCCGCTCCTCGGCCTTTTGCAAATCGAAGCGCGTGCGGCGCACCACCACGTCGTGCCGGTGCTCGATGAAGTGGCGGATCATGTCGCGCAGGTTGAGCAGGTAGGGACGGCCGTGCACCAGCGCGATGTTGTTCACAGGGAACGACGTCTGCAACGGCGTATTCTTGTAAAGCGTATTGAGCACCACGCTCGCCACGGCATCCTGTTTGAGGATGATGACGATGCGGAGTCCCTGACGGTCCGACTCGTCGTTGATGTAGGAGATGCCCTCGATCTTCTTGTCGTTGATCATGTCGGCGATCTTCTTGATCATCTCGGCCTTATTGACCATGTAGGGAATCTCCGTCACCACGATGCACTCGCGGCCCGACGCCGTGTGTTCGATCTCGGTCCGGGCGCGCATCACGACGCGCCCGCGGCCCGTCATGAGCGCCTCGCGGACGCCCTCGTAGCCGTAGATGATGCCTCCCGTCGGGAAATCGGGGCCCTTGACGTACTGGAGCAGCTCCTCGCACTCGATGTCGTGGTTGTCGACATAGGCGCAGCAGGCGTCGATCACCTCGCCCAGATTATGGGGCGCCATGTTGGTGGCCATGCCCACGGCGATGCCGCTCGCGCCGTTGACGAGCAGCAGCGGAATCTTGGTGGGGAGCACCGTCGGCTCCTTCATCGTATCGTCGAAGTTGTTCGTCCAGTCGATCGTCTCCTTGTCGATGTCGGCCATCACCTCGTCGGTGATCTTGCGCATACGCGCCTCGGTGTAACGCATCGCCGCAGGCGAGTCGCCGTCCATCGAACCGAAGTTGCCCTGACCGAAAATCAGCGGATACCGCAGCGACCACTCCTGCGCCATGCGCACCATGGCATCGTAGACCGACGAGTCGCCGTGGGGGTGGAACTTACCGAGCACGTCGCCGACGATACGGGCCGACTTACGCGTCGGTTTATCGGAATAGAGCCCCAGTTCGGCGCTCATGTCGTACAAAATACGGCGGTGCACGGGCTTCAGACCGTCGCGCGCGTCAGGCAGGGCGCGCGAAACGATGACCGACATCGAGTAGTCGATGTAGGCCGATTTCATCTGCTGCTCGATGTTGACGGGGATGATACGCCCCTCCAAACCGGCATTCTTTTCTTCTTCAGTCAGCATGTCTTATCTATTCGTTTTCAACTGTCGTTCTCCGTGTCGGCAGACGGTCCGCAGGGATGCGGAAATCCGCATCCGCAGATTTTCCGAAAACATCTCCCGTCGCGCCCCGATCCGGCTTGCCGAACCCCTATTAATAACAAGCAAAAATACGATTTATTTCGCAAACGGGCAACTTTTAGGGGGTAAAAATTCAATCTCTCGACATGTCTTCCGACCGAAACCCTCCGTTTTCGGCAGGTTTCAGCCGATCTGAGCGCATTCGGCATCCGCCCCCGACAGGAGGACGCGGGAAACCGGCTCTTCTCCGGCCGGCAAAGCGGCGAATTCCCGTCCGCAGGAGTTGCGATTGCGCGGAAGATTTCGTAGTTTTGTTCTGCTAACCTACGACGAACCATGAACCGATTCTTTTCTACGCTGCTGCTTTGCGTCGCCACCGTGCTCTGCGTCGCCGGCGCAAATCCGCCCGCAGGCGGTCTGCCCTGCCTGTGGCATTTCGACAAAGCCCGTCACGCCGCGCACGCCGCGACCTTCGTCGACGAAGGGTACCTGACGGCCGACGGCCGCCCCGGAGCGACGCTCCGCTACCTCCGCGCCGACGGCAACGCCCCCGGCGGCTTCGTCCGCACGCTCGGCAAATCGCATAACCCCGCCGTGCGGGGCGGAGCGGCGGGCGACTGCTGGCTCTTCGCCGTACCGGTCGACTCGCTCGGCCGCGGCGAACGCATCGGCATCGACTTCCTCTTCGGCAACGACGCCTCCGCCCCGAAATACTACCGGCTGGAATATTTCGAACGGGAACGCTGGCTTCCGGCCGCGCAGCTGCGGCGTGCGGCGGAAGATCCGGACATCCGCTACACCCACCGCCTCTTCGCCTCGGGCAAAGGCAACTCCTACAAGGTCTTCGGCACGATCCGGCTGCGCGACGCCCTGGTGCGCGATACGCTGCGCATCCGCTGGGTGCAGGCTGCCGACCTGCGCGCCGACGACGGGCGTCCGATCCCCTCCGACAGCATCGGCACCAGCGGATTCTGCAACGCGCACGGACTGGGCGCCTGCATCCGCCGGTTGGGCGCCCGCCCGCTCTCCCGCCCGCGGAGCGTCCTCTTCATCGGCAACAGCTACACGTATTACAACCTCGTGCCGGGGATCGTCCGCGAACTGGCCTCCTTCGAAGGGCGCGACCTGCGCGTCGAGATGTTCACCATCGGCGGCTGCACGATGGAGCGCCACCTCGAACAGGCCGACTGCCGCGATCTGATCGAACGGGGCGGTTACGATTTCGTCGTGTTGCAGGATCAGAGCCTCCACCCGGCGCTGATCGGCACCCCCGACGACCAGGGGATCGCCGGCCACATGGAGGCGATCGTCGCCCACATCCGCACCCACAACCCGAAGGTCAGCCCCTACATCGAGATGACGTGGGGACGGCGCGACGGTTATACCGAGCGGAAATTCGACTACGACTTCCTCCGAAGCTACGCATCGATGCAGGAGCGCATCCGCGTCAACACCCTCGCCGAAGCCGAGGCCGTCGGGGCGGGCTGCATACCGGTCGGCGTCGCATGGAGCCGCGTGCGCACCGAACGGCCCGACATCGAGCTCTACGCCGCCGACGGTTCGCACCCCTCCTACGCCGGCTCCTACCTGGCGGCGGCCGTGATCTGCACGACACTGACCGGAGCGCCCTTCGGCGCGACGCCCTCCGACGGCCTGCTCGATCCCGACACGGCGGCCTACCTGCGCCGCGTGGCGGAGCAGACCGTACTGGGCGGCGAATAACCAAACGGCAGCGGGGTTCCGGAACGTTCCGAAACCCCGCTGCCGTCTCCCGCACGCCTCAACGAAAATCGATCAGCTCGTAACCGGCGTAGTCCGCCGCATCGAAGCGCCGCACCTCGGCCGACGGTTCGATCCGCCGGATCTCGATACGCATCCGCTCGCCGTCGAGATCGTAGATCACCGCACGCGGCGATCCGTCGGCAGCGACGTCGACCGTGATCGAACTCATCGCCGCCCCCTTGTCGACCGGCGTGAGCCGCAGACGGCGCACCTCGCCTTCGGAGGGCAGCAGTTCGCTGCGGAAGGCGTCGTCCAGGAAATCGAACGCCCGCGTCGGGTTGCCCAGCAGGCTGCGGCTCTGCGTGTCGACGACGTCGACCACCACCTCGCGCTTCGAGGGATCGACCTCCCATTTCGAAACGCCGTCGGAGTAGGCCTCGGCATCGCCCACGCGCATGTAATAGCGGTCGCCCTCGACGGCATAACTTCCTTCGGCGGCAAAGTCGTCGCCTTCGACCGCAAAGGTCACCGTATAGGCCTTCATCGCCCGGAAACGAGCCGCCAGCTCGCCTGCGACCTTCCGCGCAGGCGCATCGTCCGCCGCACGCAGCGGCAGCAAGGATACCAGCGCCGCCAGACACAGCGCCCACCGGAGCAGACCGCCGGGCCGGACTATCGTATTCGATCGTGTCGTCATCGTCAGAAAACACCCAATTCCTGCAACTTCGCTTCGAGGCTCGGCAGGTCGTGATAGAGAATATCGCGCGGTTTAGCGCCCTCCTGCCGCCCCACGATGCCCGCCCGTTCGAGCTGCATCATGATCCGGCCGGCACGGTTGAAGCCCACTTCGTAGTTGCGCTGGATCATCGAGGTCGAGATCTGCCCCTGCGACACGGCGTCGCGGGCGATCTCGGCGAATTTCGAGTCGTATTTCACCGGTGCGGAGCTCTCGCTGCCCAGCGCCGCCTCGCCGCCGCCCGAGTCGGGCGTATAGTCGGGCAGGTTGTAGGCCGACGTATAGCTCTGCTGCTTGGAGATATACTCCACGATACGCTCCACTTCGGGCGTATCGACCAGTGCGCACTGTATGCGCGTCAGTTCGCCGTTGTTCGAGAAGAGCATGTCGCCGCGGCCGATCAGCTGCTCGGCGCCCGGACGGTCGATGATCGTGCGCGAGTCGATCATCTGCATCACGCGGAAAGCGATGCGCGCCGGAAAGTTGGCCTTGATGCCGCCCGTGATGACCTTCACGTCGGGACGCTGCGTGGCGATGATGAGGTGGATGCCCACCGCACGCGCCTTCTGCGCCAGCCGCATCACGGGGCCCTCGACCTCCTTGGCCGTCATGATGAGGTCGGCGAACTCGTCGACCACCACAACGATGTAGGGCAGGTAGCGGTGTCCTTTGAGGGGATTGAGCCGCCGCGCGGTGAACTTCTCGTTGTACTCCTTGATGTTGCGCGCACCGGCGTCCTTGCACAGCGACAACCGGTTCTCCATTTCGATGCAGAGCGAGTTGAGCGTATAGACCGCCTTGCGCGGATCGGTGATGATGGCCTCCTCCTCCGACTCCATTTTGGCAAGGAAATGCCGTTCGATCTTGGCATAGAGCGAAAACTCGACCATTTTGGGGTCGATCATCACGAACTTCAACTGCGCCGGATGCTTCTTGTAGAGCAGCGAGGTGATAATGGCGTTCAGTCCCACCGACTTGCCCTGTCCCGTGGCACCGGCCACCAGCAGGTGGGGCATTTTCGCAAGATCGAAGACGTAGTTCTCGTTCTGGATCGTGCGGCCGATCACCACCGGCAGTTCGGCCTTCGCCTCCTGGAATTTCATCGAGCGCACGGCCGAATACATCGACACGATCTGCTTGTTGCGGTTGGGCACCTCGATACCGATGGTCCCCTTGCCGGGGATCGGTGCGATGATGCGGATACCCAATGCTTTGAGGCTTTGCGCAATGTCGTTCTGCAAATTCTGGATACGCGAAATCTTGACCCCCTGGGCCTGTACGATCTCGTAGAGCGTCACCGTGGGACCCGTCGTGGCCTTGATGCGCTGAATGGGGATACCGAAATTTTTGAGCGTCTCCTCGATGCGCGACTTGTTCTCGTAAATCTCCTCGTCGGTCACCTCCGAGTCGGAGAGGTAATCTTCGAGCAGCGCGACCGACGGACGGCGGTAATTGACCAGATCCTTCAACGGGTCGTAGGCTTCGGTCGTGATCCGGTGTTCGTCCACCAGCGCATCGTGGTGCTCCTCGACGGTCACCACCACCCCTTCGGGCGCATCGCCGGCCGCCGCGGGCGCACCCGCATCCTTCACCGTGAAAGGTTCGTCGTCGTCCAGGAAAGGATTCTCCTCCGCATCGGCATCCTCCGCCCCTGCCGGAGTATCGGCCGGCACCGCACCGCCCGTATCGTCCGTGCCGTCCGAAAGGTCGATCTCGACGAATTCGTCCTCCTCGCCCGCCAGCCGCGACGGCAGCGGCGCTGCGTCCGCACCCTCCGGCTCTTCCGCGCCGAGCGTATGCTCCTCGAAGGGATCGTCGTCCGTGACGCGGTTGCGGGCATAGTAGTCGTTGACGGTCTGCACGCCGCCCGAAACGGGAGCCACGCCCACAGGGTGCACGACGAAAGGATCGTCCTCCTCGCCGTCGGCCGCGACCGCGGCCTGCGCCCCACCGGCAGCAGGGCTGACGGCCCGCTCCCGCTGCGGCTCCTCCTCCGCGACGGGCGCTGGCGGAGGGGTCGGCCGCACTTCGCGCACGCCGCTCTCCGCAGGCGCCGCCTGCTCGTCGTCCTCCTCTTCCCGGGGACGGGAGACGACGAGCGACTGCAACGACGGCACCTTCTGCGCCACCGTTCCCACCAGCTTGCCGCTCTTGTCGACCAGCACGTTGCCGGCGCGGTTGACCGTATTGATGAAATTGCGGTTGATGAAGACGCCCGTCAGAATCCAGCCGCCCAGCAACACGATGAAGCACCCCACCATACCGATGCTTCCGCTCAGCAGGCGTCCCATTTCGATGCCGCAGGCGCCGCCCCAGCCGCTGTTGAACATTCCCCACCCGTCGTCGAAGGCGACGCCGAGCGTCAGCGACCCCAGGATCAGCACCAGCAGCGAGCTGAGCACCGAGTGGTGGAAAAGGACGGGCCGCCGGCGCAGGATGCGCGCGCCCATCATCGTCACGATGATCGGGACGACGATCCCGAACAAACCGAACGAACGGCCGACGAGCATCTCGGCCGTCCATGCGCCCAGACGGCCGCAGGGGTTGTCGATCGAATCGTCGAAATTGGGATTCTCGCTGCCGATGCCGTGCAGCGCGCTGTAATCGCCGCGCCAGTCGAAGTAGTAAAAGACCACCGACGCCACCAGAAAGATTCCGGCAAAGAGCAGCAGCAGGCCGAAAATCCACCGCGCGCTCTCGCCGTCGGAGCGCGTTGCGGAGGCCTTTGCCGATTTGGATTGGGTCGATGCCATGTCAGTGTTCGTTTATCGATACAAAAGTAACGATCATTTTCCATTTATGCAACGTCGCAGGCGAAAGCCTTGCGGCGCAACCGTTCGCCGTAGGCCGCGTCGGCGAAGGTCAGGAAGCCGTATTCGGGACGATGCCCCGCCTCCGCACGCAGGCCGCGGGCGTCGAGCAGCTGGGCCGTGCGGCGCGCCACGGCAGGCGCAGGATCGATGATCGTCACGTCGCGGCCGGCCGCAGCCCGGCGGATCGCCCCGATCAGGAAGGGATAGTGCGTACACCCCAGCACGATCTGGTCGGCGCCGCGCGCCAGCATTCCGGCCATCGCCGCCGCCACGGCGCGATCCGCCTCGGGCGTCTGTTCGAGGTCGTTCTCCACCAGCTCGACGAAGCCCCGCCCCGGCTCGGCGATGATGGTCACGTCGTGGCCGTAACGCGCCGCCGTGCGGTGGAACAGGTCGCCTTCGAGACTCCGTTCGGTCGCCAATACCCCCACCACGCCGCTGCGCGTATTCTGGCAGGCGGGTTTCACGGCAGGCTCCATACCCACGATCGGCAGCGCCGCATAGTTCGCCCGCAGGAAATCGATCGCGGCGGCCGTCGCCGTATTGCAGGCCACGACGACCAGTTTGCACCCCTCCTCCACGAGCCGCACGACGGCTGCATCCGCAAGCGCACGCACCTCCTCGCGCGGGCGCGAGCCGTAGGGGCAGTTCTTGCCGTCGCCCAGATAGAGCAGCGACTCCTCCGGCAGCAGACGCCGCACCTCGCGCCAGACGGTCAGCCCGCCCAGTCCCGAATCGTAGATTCCTATCGGAGCGTTATTCATTCCCTTCGAGATAATGTATGATCCGTTCCACGGCCTCCTCGTCGCTCAGCGTGTCGCAGTCGAGCACGAGCGCCGCCTGCGCGTAGTAGGGTTCGCGCTCGGCGATGTTGCGCCGCATGAACTCCACCAGCTCGGCATCGCCGAGCCCCTGCAATTTGGGGCGTTTCGCCCGTCCGTAGGGCGTCAGCCGCGCGGCGATCTGCTCCGCCGAACGGCGCAGATAGACCGTCGTACCCGCCTTCGACAGCATCTCCATGTTGTCGCTCCACGTGGGCAGGCCGCCGCCCGTGGCGACGATGCAGGCCTCGCCGGAAGCCGCCACGCGCTCCACCACCGAACGTTCCAGTTCGCGGAAGCGCTCCTCGCCCTCGTAACGGAAGATGTCGCCGACCGACGCCCCCTCCATGCGTTCGACCTCGGCGTCGGTATCGACGGCGCGCACCCCTGTACGGCGCGACAATTTACGCGCCAGCGTGCTCTTGCCGCACCCCATATACCCCACCAGAAAGACCTTCGTCGTCATTTCGGCCGTTTTTTTTCGGATTCGTCCTTTCAGAACAGGTTGAGCTGCTCCACGTCGATCACGTCGTCCTGATCCCCGCGCGGGCGTTCGATCGTGAACTCCACGTCGTCCGTCTGCGGCGGCACCGCCGCAGGCTCCTCGGGCAGTTCGATTCCCGACGCTGCGCCGACCTCATTCGCCGCAGCCGCTCCCGTCGCAACGGCCGGACCGCCCGCAGGCGCGTCACCGGAGCGGTCATCTCCCGTCGCAGGATCGGCCGGCTCCTCTTCGGGTTCTTCGGGCTCGACGAAGTGCAGCGACGCCACCTCGAAGGTCGTCACCCGCTTGCCCTTGGCACGGTGGCTCTTGACACCGACGAAACCGTCGACTTCTATGCGCTCCGCAGGCCGCGATGCCTGCGCTCCGGCATAGGTCACTTCCAGCTGCGCTCCGGCACGTCCCGTGCGGCAGACGAAATCGCCCGTTCCCTCCTCGTCGAGGAAGAACTGCGTCTTGTCGCTCGATTCGATCGGGAAGCGTTTCAGATAGTAATAGTTCTGCTCGCGGTCGAAATAGCAGACCGCATAGACCCGCTCGGGACGGTAGCGTTCGACCAGCACCGTATCGTCGGGAAAGTGCTGTTGCAGGTCGTAGCCCGTGATATAGTAGGTGCGGGGCGTCCATACCAGCAACTTGTCCTCGCCCTTGAAGGCGCCCAGCGCATAGCCCCGCCCTTCGGTGTTGAGCCGGTGCACGTCGTCGTCGAACCAGATTTCCTGGCTGCCGAGCGTCGACGTGCCGCGCTCCTTCATCACGATCTTGTGGATGCCGTAGCGCGAAAAAAGGTTGCCCTGGCTCTGACGCCCCTTGATGGCCAGCGTCGAGAAGTCGAGATCGACGATCACCTTCTTCAACCGCGGGCGCGGCTTGAAGTAGACTTTCAGCACCTCGGCCTCGCCGTTGGGGTTGACCGTCATGTAGAGGATTTCGCTTCGGGGCGTTCCCTTCGTGATGTCGTACTCCTTGTCGCGCGTGATGCCCTTGATCGCGCAGCGCTTCATCAGGATCGGGCCGTTCTTGCCGTCGCGGTAGAGGACGTTGTAGATCGTCCGCTCGTCGTTGCGCTTGAAGACGCCGATGTAATAGATATTCTTGTCGAAGAAGGCCTTGTCGCTCACCTTGGTGATAATGTAGCGACCGTCCTTCGTAAAGACGATCACGTCGTCGATGTCCGAACAGTCGCACACGAACTCGGCGTCCTTCATCGACTTGCCGATGCCGAAGAATCCCTCGGCGCGGTCGACGTACAGCTTGGCGTTCGTGACGGCCACCTTCGCCGCCTCGATCGTATCGAACGACCGCAATTCGGTGCGCCGCTCGCGGCCCTTGCCGTACTTCTCGCGGATGCGTTCGTAGTAGGCCACGGCGTAGTCGGTCAGATGATCCAGATCGTAGTGCACGCGCTCGATCTCGGCCTCGATCGCCTTGATCTCGTTGTCGGCCCTCTCCGAATCGAACCGCGAGATGCGGATGAACTTCAACTCCGTGAGGCGCTGCACGTCGTCGAGCGTCACTTCCCTGCGCAACAGCTTCTTGAAGGGCGCCAGCCCCTCGTCCACCGCCTCGTAGGCCGCCTCGCGGGTCTTGCACCCCTCGATGAGCTGGTAGAGCTTGTTCTCGATGAAGATGCGTTCGAGCGAAGCGGCGTGCCACGCCTCGTTGAGTTCATGCAACCGGATTTCGAGCTCCTGCCCCAGCAGCGCCCGCGTATGATCGGCCGAACGGCGCAGGATCTCGCTCACGCCCATGAAGTGGGGCTTCTCGTCCCGGATGACGCAGGCGTTGGGCGAAATCGACACCTCGCAGTCGGTGAAGGCGTAGAGCGCGTCGATGGTCTTGTCCGACG
>ERZ1673701.2024-NODE-2024-length-16515-cov-13.918044_pt1 | contig 16515 bp, 9 predicted proteins | sample MGYA00580231_ERZ1673701 | MGnify/ENA primary metagenome ERZ1673701 (study PRJEB41218, sample SAMN15661798) | gut metagenome | host: Homo sapiens | place: Canada: London | collected 2015-08-20/2019-03-30 | study: EMG produced TPA metagenomics assembly of...
GGGCATCCGGCTCCAGAATCCCATCCTCGATGTCGTGGCTTTTTGCGCCGCCCATCGTAAAGAAGAGGTAACCATCCAGCTCAAAGATCTGCCCGCGCATCAGGTGCAGAACATGGGGACGAACGCGATGCACCTTGCCGCCGTGCCACTCCGCCACGGGGTATCGATCCAGCGCGTCATAGTTTTCGTGGTTGCCGCAGACGAAGGCAAGCGTGAAGGGCAGGCGTTCCAGCCAGTCCAGCGTTTCATCGTCGCGGCTGTCACCAAACCACACACCCCCGAAGTCTCCTGCGATGATGACCGTGTCATCCTTCGTCATGTTAGCCTGTTCGGGAAAGTATTTTGGTTTGAATCGCTCAAAATTTCCGTGGAGGTCACCGGTCACAAATACCATTTTTCCATCTCCTATTTTTAGTTTGATATGCTCTGGCGGATCTCAATGCCGCTCTTGAGCGTCACGCTGATCTCGTTCTTGGACAGCACCTTCACCTGTGCCACCAGCTGCCGGACGGCACTCTCGTCCCATTCCGCGATGTGGGGCACGGCGTTTTCCAGCATCCCCGCGGCATCCCTGATGCGCCGATCCGCTTCGGCGTGTTCCTTATTCTCTGCAAGGATGGAGGCCCGCAGCTCCTTTAGCGCGGTCTGCTCGTCCAGTATCTCCTTGAACTGATCCCCATAGGCGATGGGATCATCCGCCGCCTTTTCCAGCAGCCTTTGGAACTGTGCCTCCAGCTCTGCCAGTCTGCGGTCGATGTCACCAAGGCTCATGCCGCCGCCGGGGAACGGGATGACCTCCGCCTCCAACGCCTCCGTGATTTGGCGGATGCGGCCATCCAAGTCCGGCAGGACGGTATTGAGGGCGGCTATGATCGCCTGCTGGAGCGGCACCTCGTCCAGCGTGGGCGAGCTGTAGCAGTATTTCTTGCCGTAGTCCAGGCGGCTCACACAGCGCCACACGACGCGCTTTCCATCGGGGCGCGTCCATGTGCAGCGGCGGTACAGCGTTCCGCACTCGCCGCACACCAGACGGTCCGAGAGTGCGTAGCGGCTGGTGTAGGCGGCAAGACCGGTGGAGGCTCTCTTAGAGGGGCTTTTTGCCGCCTTGCGCCGCGCCATCTCCGCCTGCACCGCGTTGTACTTCTCACGGCTGACGATGCCCTCATGGTGGTTCTCTATGAGGTACATGGGAAGCTGCCCCGTGTTTTTGATGACCTTGCGGTTGATGACATCCTGCTGGAAGGTCTTCTGCATCAGCACATCTCCGCAGTATTTCTCATTCCGCAGGATGCTCTTGATATGAGGCAGCGTCCATTGCGGTGACTTCTCGGAATATATCACGCCCTGCTCATGCAGCTCGTCCCGCAGCATCCGTGTACTGGCCCCGGCGAGGTATCGCTCGTAAATCCAGCGGACGACCTCTGCCTCCTCCGGGATGATCTCCGGCTTATCGTCCGCGCCCCTGCGGTAGCCGTAGAGGTATTTGTACTGGATGGTCGCCTTTCCGCTCTCCATGGCGCGGCGTTTCCCCCATGTGACATTGGCGGAGATGGATTCGCTCTCGGACTGCGCGAAGGCGCCGGAGAGTGTGATGCGCAGCTCACTGTCCTCCTCCAACGAATTGATGTTCTCCTTTTCAAAGATGACGGCGATGCCCAGCTCCTTGAGCGCCCGTGTGTAGTAGAGGCAGTCCACCGTGTTGCGGGCGAAGCGGGAGACTGATTTGGTGAGGACGACGTCTATCTTCCTCTGGCGGCAGTGGCGGATCATGCGCATGAAGTCCTCGCGCTTTTTCACCGAGGTGCCGGTGATGCCCTTGTCGGCGAAGATGCCCGCCATCGTCCACGCGGAATTAGACATGATCTTGTCGGTGTAGTATTCCTTTTGCACCTCGTAGCTGTTTGCCTGATCCTCCTCCTTGGTGGAGACCCGGCAGTAGGCGGCGACCCGGAGCTGTCTTTTCAGCTCCGCCTGCCGGACCGACTCCGGCTTTGCCGGGATCTTAACGACTCTTGGGGCGGTTTCGTTCACAGCTGATCTCTCCTCTCTATGGTCTGTCCGTTCTTCAGCGTCACGGTCACGCATTTGTTCGTCACGCGCACCTTTGACACCGCACTTTGCAGCAGCTCCGCATCCGGCTCCGTCATGGGTTTGCGGCCGGTGAGCAGCCGCCGCAGCCGCACGGTTTCGTATTCCGTGTTCCCGATAGCATCGTACTGCTCTGCCGCCAGTTGAAGGAGCAACGCTCTGGCGTTGTCCTCGTCGATGGGCTGCCGCTCCAGCGCGGAGGTCAGCTCCTCCCGCGTTTTTCCGCAGGCAGCGGCCGCCTGTTGGGAGGTCGCTGGCTGGACACGGTCGGGGCAGCGTATGAGCTCGTTGAGCAGGTCTGTAACTATTCGCTCCGTCTGCTCGGAGGGCGGTGCGCCGCAGAGCCGCCGCAATGCCTTCTGCGCCGGTGTTTTCTGCGGTGGGCAGGCTCTTGCCGTCCTCTTTTCCGCTGCCGCGCGGAGCTGCTCCGGCTCGATGAGTGCCGGATAGCCTTTCTCTCCGATATAGCGGCCGTCCACTAAAATACGGGAGACCATGTTTTTGTTCCATGACCGCCCCTCATAGTAGGGGATATCCTGCCGGCAGAGTGCTTTGGTCAGCTCCCCCAGCGTGGCTCCCGTGCTGTAGCCTTGGAAGATAAACCGCACCAGCTCTGCCTCCTCCGGCTGGATCGTGATCTCGCCCAGCGTCATGCGGTAGCCAAAGGGCTGCTTTCGGTTTCCCATTATCGCACCGTCCTCTCAATGGATTCCCGCAGCTCCAGCCCGTTATGCAGGCGGAAGCGGAGGGTGTCGTTGCTCTCCACGATGATTTCCGCAACGAGCGCGCCGCAGAGCTCTGTGTCGGGGCAGTCGAGGAAGTTCGGCCCATCCTCCAGCAGGGCTATCAGCTCCCGCGTCCGCTGGGCGGTGGCATCCCCCTCGGCAGCCATCAGCTTCTCTTTGTCCAGCTTGGCCTGCCGGAGCTGGCGGGTCAGTTCGTTGCTTTTGGATATAAAAATGTCAGGATCAACGAGGCCGTTTTGCTTGAGGAAGGCCAGCGTTTGATTCTGACTGGAGAGTTCGGATATTTTTTTGTTGAGGGAAACAATGTCCTCGCTCCAGAGCAGCCTGCGATCACGGATCGTCCGGAGGGTTTCGAGCATCCGCTCCAGAATGGGGAGGCTCTGATGCTTGAGCTTATAGAAGAGACGGCAGAAGGCTTCATCCGTCTGCGCTTCCGGCACGGGCTTGATGGTGCAGTCGCCTTTTTCATCGTGTCGGCAGCAACACCAGTACCATCTGCCATTGACTTGCTTTGCCCGGATGCGGGAGCCGCAGGAGCAGCGCATCCGGACGCAGAGCCTTCCATGAGTGACCGCCTGCCCGACGCTGCGTCTTTGCCGCAGTTCTTTTGCGCGGTCGAATAGCTCCTGTGGAATAATGGCATCGTTGCTATCCGCCACATAGTACATTTCGCGTTCCCCGTGGTTGATCTTCTGCCGCTTGGGGAGGGTGGCGGTCGTGTATCTCTTTTGCAGCAGGGCGTTGCCTGCATAACGCTCATTTTGCAGGATGTAATCCACAGCCTTGTATTTCCATATCCGTCCCGATGTATCCTCGGCGTTCAGGATTTCCGCGATCTCCCGCGGATTCCTGCCGGAGAGGTATTCGAGGAAGATACGCCGCACGATCTCGGCCTCCTCCTCGTGGACGGCAAGGCTTTTCCCGTCCAGCCGGAAGCCCCAGGGGGCGCGGCAGGTGTTGAACTCGCCGCTTTCCATCCTGCGCTGATAGCTCCAGCGCATATTGCCGGAGATGGATTCACTCTCCTTTTGGGCGAAGGCGGCATAGATGACGGTGATGAGCTCGCTGCTCACATTGGCGGTGTCGATGCCCTCGCGCTCGAAGCGGACATTGACGCCCAGCGCCTTCAGCTCCCGCACTGCCTCCAGACAGTCCTTGGTGTTCCGGGCGAAGCGGGAGATGGATTTAACGAGGATCTGGTCGATGAGCCCTCTGCGGCAGTCCGCCATCATTCGCTGGAAGTCCTCACGCTTTGCGGCGGAGGTGCCGGTGATGCCCTCGTCGGCGTAGATATCCACCATGCGCCATTCAGCCTTGCCGGAGATCAGCTCGGCGTAGTAGCGGTTTTGCGCCGCGAAGGAGTTGAGCTGGTCATCGGAGTCCGAGCTGACGCGGGTATAGGCCGCTACCCGCAGCTGCGCATTCCGCGACTTCTCCGCTGCCTCGATCTTGATGACGCGGGGCTGCGCTGCCAACGCCGTTGTGCCGTCTGTCAGATGCTTTTCCGCCATGCCTGCTCACCTCCTTTTTTGCAACACAAACACTACCACAACCTTGGTCATAAAGCTACTGAAAGATGAAGGAAATCAGAGTGAAATCATGATGTCCGCGCCGCTGTCCGCGGCGATCCGTGCCGCCACCCTCCGCAGCTCCTTTTCGCTGAAGCTGCCGCTTTCCCGAAGCTGGCGCAGCAGAAGGATGATGCCGTAATAATTGACGTTCTGATCCATATCGGTACCTCTTTTCTGAATTTTGCCTTGCGGCACAAATATGAGGATCGTCCGGGGCGATAAGGAGGGAGTGAATGCAGGCCGTTCAGAGGATTAAAAGAGAGAAGAGAATGGATGGCGGAAAAGAGAAAGAGGAGGCGGACGATCCCCATACTTCTGCCGCAAAGCAGAAAAGGCCGCTCCGCATCGGGGCGGAACTGCTCCTTGCGGAGCGGCCTTCTTGCTCTTGCGTTGCTGCCTGTATTCGACACTACTTCCCCAGGCAAGGGCGGTGGCTGGAACCGCGCTGGCGCGCGTCACGGGAGTTTCACCCCTCCGAGGTTCTCTCGAAGCTGCGTACAGGAGTATCATTGTAAGCTGACGGGGTCATGGCGAAGCAGCCTGCCAAAGCTGCATTTGACCTGGGTGGGTATCGCTCTGCACCTTCCATTGGCCGTCCTAATATGCGGATCATGCTCCGCACAGGTGGTCCTCGCGCACCCGGTCTGACGCTCGCGCCGTCAGCAAAGGTATTCCAGTCACCGGATATGACCGCCTGGGCGGTGTTTTTCAAGGTTCAGAGGGATCATGAAAAAGATCCCCTCATGTGGTAGGCAGCGAGAACGCGATTTTTTCAATCACTTTTGAAAAATTTTTCGTATTTTTTTAAGACGCCCAAAAATGTTCTGCGGGGAGCACCCCAAAACGGCTGCAATCTCCGTTTGAGAAAACCCATCCACTACAATGAGGGTCAAGAGCTCAAGGTCTGCCTTCCTCAATGCTTGAAGCTGCTTGTAGATCGACGGATCATCGACTTCTTCGATCCAGCTGTACCTTGACGCCGTCGTGTAATCGTCCCAGCGGCTGACCGATTCCAAAAACTTTTTCATCAATGCGGACTTGTCCTCCTGCTCGGCGGAAGGCTCATCAAAGATGCCGATGCCCAAGTTCTGCGTATGTAGGCGATAGATCCTCTCCTGTTTGAATACCTCCCAATCGAAGTCATGCATCTTCTGGATGGCGGCATCGGACATCCCGGCCGCCCTATATTCACGCCGGAGTCTTGCCCACAGCGTTTCAAACTTCTTCTTTTCTGCCGCGTAATTAAAGCCCATATATGGTTCCTCCGTATTCTGAAATTTGGTTGGCTGCAAATCTCAGAAACGGGTGGCGGGCCGCGGCAGCGGGGTCGCGCACAGGGCGCAAAAAAGCCCACAGCGACACCGCTGTGGGCATAAGGATATTCGAGGGTAACGATGGCGGATGGAGGCGGGGTATCCTCAAAAGGACGCAAAAAGTCAGGGCATCCGATGCCCGGCCATAGGTGAATGAAGGAAGGCTGCCATTCGGCAGCGACGACAGTACCGCGGATGTGAGGATACCCCATAAAAACCGCCTGTCCTGGCATTGAGCCAATGTTTTTTCATTGCCGTGCAAGTGAGGCGCCTGCGGATAAGCCGGGAGATCACGGCAGAAAAAAGGAGAGATTGCGATACAGCAATCTCTCCCGCTTTCGACATGATGGTTGTTCCGTTAGCTTGGACAGAGGGTGCGTCAGCTCTTATGACCGCCGTACCGCCTGCAGTCGAACGCCTGCCGGATCTTTTTCAGGGGGGTATCGTATTCCGTTTTGGTCTTTTTAAGGCATCTCCGGTTCTGGAGCAAGGCGCACGGTGAAGTCCTGCGCTATAGCACCCTCCGGCAGCAGCTTCGCCATGAGGACGAGCCGCTGGTTGCCGGTATTGTACTCATCGTACTTCCGGCAGCAGGTGGAAAGGGTCAGCACAGTGTCCTCCTCGCCGAAGGTTACACCGTCAAATTCCAGCCAGTTCTTCTTTGCCACCTGCTCAAAGAAGTTTGTCAGCTCCTCACCTGTGGGGTCGGGAGCGATGTAATCAAAGTCAATATCCGTGATGAAGCAGGCTGTGATCTGGAAGACCATGTCCTCGCCCTTCACCGAGAGGTAAACATACGGGTTCTCCTTCACATAGTCCGCATCCATATACCGATGGAGCTTCGTGAGCTTGGGCCCGTCCGGGTCACAGTTGCTGGCAGAGTGACCGAAGATGACGGTATTCCTGTCCAGCTTGCTCCGGCTGCTCAAACGGTTGTCACAGTGGGCGTAGTAGCAGCCCCATTCGCTGTAGTTCCCGTTCTCGTCCTTTTGCAGGTAGTAAGCGTTGTCCTTCGCCTGCACAATGGGGTCGTCCACCTCGGCACCGGGCATATACAGCCACGCCACGGCGTCGGCGTATTTCTTTCTTGCGTCCTTCAGCTCCTTTTGCCGGTCCACGGTGGGGATGATCTCGCCGGTGGGCTGTGGCTCGGTCACTTCGGGTACGCTGGGATATTCCTCTTTCTGATGGCAAGCGGTGGCACTGATCGCCGTCCCCATCAGCATAATGGCGACGAAGGTGCAAAACAGAAATCGAGTAATCTTTTTCATAGTGTTTTCTCCTGCCGCGTGGGATGGCGGCATGGCTCATGAGTTGTGAATGGCGTACAGAGTTTCCTGTGGCGAAAAGGAAACAGCGCGGAGGCCGGTGTTGTTGACCGTCCGCCGCGCTGTCCTTTGCCTGTTGTGGAATTATGCCAGCGAATGGATGATCTGGCAGTTGCTTGATTTACTCAGCCATGGCCCTCCAGAGGAAGGTCACGATCTGACCGCGGGTACAATCGTTGTCGGAGCCGAACAGTCCGCCGCCGATGCCGGTGGTGATGCCCTTCTTCGCTGCCCACGCCACTGCGTCTGCATAGAAGGCCGTGGTGGAGACATCGCTGAACTCAGCTTTACCGCTGACTGCGGGGCTGCCGGAGGCACGATAGAGGAAGGTCACCGCCTGCGCACGGGTGCAGGTAGAGTTGGGGCTGAACTTGCTCTCGCCTGTGCCGCTGGTGATGCTGTTTTCGACAGCCCAGGCAACAGCCTTGGCATAGAAGGCGTCAGCGGGAACATCCGTGAAGCTGCTCATGCTCTTGGGGGCGGGAGAACCGGCCGCACGCCACAGGAAGGTGACGATCTGCGCGCGGGTGCAGGGATCGTTGGGAGCGAACATATTACTGCTCACGCCATTGGTGATGCCCTTCTCCACTGCCCAATCGATCGCTTCCTCATAGTAGCTGCCTTCCGCTACATCGACGAATACGCCGGTCTGGGGGTTGCCGTTGGACTTCATGAAGATGGCTTCGATGGTGTGATCCTTCGTGACATTCTTGAAGGTGTAGGACTTCACAGCACCCACGCTCTTGCCGTCCACCAGCACCTTGGCTACGGCGTAGCCCTTATCCGGGGTGATGGTGAAGGTCTGGTCTCTGCCGTCACGGACGGAGGTCCATCCGGAGGGAGAGATGGAGCCGTTCGTGCCGGCCGTTGCCTTAATGGTGTAGTAGGTGTAGTACCAACCGCTACCACCGCTGCTGGACTTGTGATACAGCTCAATGGAGCCGGTCAGCGTCGTGTAGTTGGCATCGGCGGGCGTAAAGCGCCACTTGTAGCTCGTGTTGGCCTCCACCTTGGTATCGCCGGGCCGGGCATTGCCCTTATCATCCACCCATTCCAGCGTACCGGTATTGGGCTTCAGAGTGCTGCCGTCCAGCGTTAGCGCCGCGTCCGCCAGAGTTTTGCCGCTGGTGGTGATCTCCGTGTACTTTGGCTCGCCGGTGGGCGTGGCCTTGGTAATGGTGATCTCCACCTCCGCACTGGTGATGGCATTGTAGTTTGCATCCTCTGCCTTGGTGGCCTTTACCTTTACGGTGCCGACCTTGACAGGAGTCAGCTTGCCATCGGCATCGATGGTCGCTTGACCATCGACATCGGTGATTGTGTAGGTCACAGCACCGGTGCCGGAGCCGCCGCTGGTACCAAGCTGCAAGGTCTGACCATAGACCACGGTGGTGCCGCCGGTGAGCTTCAGTGCCTGCTGATCATCCTTTTCTGTCAGGGTGATGGTCAGGGTGATGGTGAAATCCTCGTAGTTGTTGCAGGAGGCTTTCAGGGTGATAGTGACGGTGTCACCGGCCTTGCCGCCGGAAATTGCGTAGGTCAGCTTGCCACTTTCGGCGGAAACATCCTTTTTGATCAGTAGCGTGGACGAGCTTTCGCAGCCGTAGCTCCAAGTCTGTCCATTAGGAAGACCGGACCAGTCCGGCGTGTAGGTATGCTCGGAGGCGTCTGTGTACTTCTGCGTCAGCTCGACCGTTTTGAGGTTATTGCCGTCTGCTTTACCAACGGTTACAGTGATTGCGGCACCGACTACCCCCTTATAGTTTGGGTCATCCGGCTTAAAATTGGTATCATACGTATAGCTGCCGATTTTGTCAAGCACCGTTTGCGGCGTTTGCCAGCTCCATGTGCCGGGTGTAGTGCCTTCGGGGTTTGCCAGCGCAATATCACCAAGCGTTTGACCGTATTTCGCCGTCACGCCAGTGGGCTTTTTATAGGTCGGTGTCGCCTTTGTGATGCTTGCGCCGGTGATGGTCAGCACCTCGGTGGCTGCCAGACGGTAGTTGCCCGTGGTGATGGCGTCGGGCGTGAAGGTGATCGTGTCCGCGTCCTTGACGTCCTTGCTGTTGTACTTGGCGCTGCCGGTGATGGTAAGCGTGTCACTGCCCACCAGCGAGGTGGGCTTCACGAAAACGGTAAGATCGCTGGGTGCGCTGTTGCTGCCGTCGTAGACCTTGGTGATCGGGCCGGAGTAGGTCAGGTCGTCCTTAGTCAGCGTTTTCGGCTTCACTGTCAGGGTATAGAAAATCTTCTTTTCAGCGTAGTCCTTCGTCTCATGCGCCGTGGCTTTGATGGTCGTGGTGCCAGCGGCGTGGATCGTCACCTTGCCGGTGCTGTCCACAGTAGCAACATTCGTATTGGTACTTTCATAGGACACGCTGCTGCCCTCTGCCTCGTCGGTGGCGGCGACGGTGAAGTCAGCGTCACCATAGGTCTTGGTCACCTTGCCGTCCACAACATCCTTAAACGCGAAGCTGTCCTGCGGCAGCTTATCCTCCACGGTGTAGGTGCCAGGCGTGAAGACGATGTTGTAGTTGCTGCCCAGCGTCAGCGTGCCCTTCGTGATGCCATAGGTGCCCGCTTTATCCTTGTCCGCAGTCGTTTCCAGCGCGCCGGTGAAGGTGTCGCCTTCGTAAGGCAATCCCTCGGTGTGCGTATAGGTCAGTTCGACAATGTCCTGCCCCACGCGGGAGGATTTGTTGACCGCGGTGACCTGGATAATCTGCGCGGTGATGTCGAACATCTTAACAACCTGCGTGAAGTCATAATTGCCCTTCGCTGTGATGGTCACGGTGCCCGCGTTATTACCAGCGTTCGTGTTCTCGCCGTAAGTAACGGTGTAGTCCTTATCCTCGATCAGCGTAGTATCCCCGATCTTGACGGTCGCCGTAGGCTCGATCTTATCCTTCTTGTAGACCGTGTCGCCGCTCAGCGTCACGTCCGGCGTAGTTGTGTTCTTCGCGATGGTAAACTTCCAGCCATCCGCCGTCAGACCTTTGGCCGCAGCATAGTTCGTGCTCTCGGCCACGTCGATTTTGACGATGTAGTCGCCTGCGTTCTTAGGCTCGGCTTCCTCACCGTATTTATCGTAGTATTTCACGGTGACATCGTCCATGCTGATTTTAGTGGAAGAAACAGTCACTATCTTGGAATTGCCGTCGTAGTTCAGGTTGCCAGGGGCGGCGAAGACGAAGTCCTTCGCCATTGGAGTAGCTTTGCCGATTTCATATGTCACGCTGGCGGTCACACCGCCCACGGTGATGCTTGCGGCATACTCGCCTACGTCGGTGGGGGCAGAGGAGAGTATTTTTTCACCCTGCTTGTAGGTGATTGCGCTCACATCATCCGCAGCCCATTTAGTTCCCGTCACCGTGGCCGCCTTGGCGCTGCCATCGTAGATCAGCTCACCGCTGGGCGGCGCGATGGTCACGCTGCCGCCGTTTGGATTGCCGCAGAGCCCGTCCGCATTCCTGCATTCGGCGCTGATGGCCGTGCCGTCGCTGCCCAGCGTATAGCTCCAGTCGTGCTCATGGCCCCGCAGCACCACGGTCTTGCCCTCATCGATGCGGCTGACGGCGTACTTGCCGGGGGTCCAGCTGACAAAGCTGCCCGCCTTGATCCAGTCGGCATTTTCCGTGGTAGCGATGGTCACGGGGCTGCCGGCGGCGGGTGTGTCTTTCGTCTGGACAGTGATGCTGCTGGCATCGGCCAGCTCGCCCACCACGGTGATGGTCCTGCCCGTGCCGAGATACACATTCTTGTTGGCATTGACCGTACCGGCCAGGTTCAGCGGGCCGAAGTTGTATACGGCGTACTCGCCGCCGGAGGCGGTGAACGTGCCGTTGACAGTGACCGTACCCTCGCCGGTGTTGTACAGGCCGTAGGTGCGCCTGCCGCTGGTATTTCCGGTGGCGGTCAGCGTACCGGTGACTGTCAGCGTGCCGCCGTTATTAAACAGGCCGCTGGCCAGGGTAGCGGTGCCTTTGCCGGTGGCCGTCAGCGTACCGGTAACTGTCAGCGTACCGAGGTTGCTCAGACCGGTGTTGTCGCCGGTGCTGGTGAGCGTACCGTCGACAGTGATGGTGCCGCTCCGCGAGCCGTTACTTTCCTTCCTGTTGGCCACGCCTATGTTGCCGCCCTCCGCCGTCAGCGTACCGTCCACGGTCAGCGTACCCAGGTTGTTCACACAGTAACGTCCGCTGTCGACGGCATCGCTGGCGGCCTTGACCGTACCGGCGATGTTCACCGTACCGGTGTTGTAGATGGCGCCATAGGCGCCGGAAATGGTGCTGTTATACAGGTTGACGGTATGGCTGGGGTTGCTCGCGACACCCACGCTGGTTCCGGAAAGGGAAATGCTGAAAACATCGGCGATACCGTTTTGAGCCCTGTTGTAAAAGTCCAGACCGTTGGCGCCGGTGGATCTGGTTGCGGAAATGGATCCGCTGGCCTTGCAGTCGGTCAGGACCACATGGACATCCGAGTCGACGCGCACCGTGCTGCCGATGGCACCGTCGCTGACGATCTTATGTCCATTCATGCAGAGGATGGTGTCGTTTTTCGGCCACCAGGCATTGGCCGGCCTCACATCGCCGAGCAGATAGTAGCAGCCCGCCTTCTTGGGCAGGGCATTCGCTGCCGTGAGCTTCGTGTCACTGCCGTACTGTTCCTTCACCTGCTCATCCGTCCACGCCACGAACTCGTGGTCCTTGTGCTCGGTGTGATTACCGATGTCCTTAGCGTACTTCGCCTTGTGGCCGCAGGCGCAGTGCGTATGATTCCGGATTCGGTGAAGGATAACATCATCCGTGTTGTTATAGGACAGGTCATAGGTGCCATCATCGTCGGGGAAGAAGCAGTTCAGGGCTGCCGCACCGCCCTTGACCACAATGATGGATGCCGCCGTATCGGTAAGACCGCCCTGCTTTTCCGCCGTGATGCCGATGTGGGCGGATTCGTCCAGCTCGCTGTTCAGCGTGATGGCCTTGCCGTCGGGCAGATAGACGTTGGGGCTGTTGCCTGTGACCGTCGCGCTGTCGCCCACGGACAGCGTACCGTTGTTATATACGCCGCCTCCGGTGCCGTTGTTGGTGATGGTGCCGCCGTAGAGATTGCACTCATTGGCGTTATACACGCCGCCGCCCCGCGCGGTGGTGCTGTTGTTGGTGATGGTGCCGCCGTACATATTGAATGTACCGGTGTTATAGACAGCCGCGCCGTCGGCCTTGCTTTTGGTGCCCCGCAGCTGTCCGTTGTAGAAGTTGAACGTGCCGCTGTTGTTCACGGTGTGGGTCGCCGCACTGCTGGCGCAATGGATATCCCCCTGGATAGAGGCACACTCCGTCAGGGAGAAGGTCACGCCGCTGCCAACGGTAATGGCGTCATACGCGGGCGTATCAAAAGCAAACTCCCTGACGGTCTGACCATTCAGGCAGAGCACCGTGCCGTCCGCGGGACGCCATGTGCCGGTGTCACGCAACGTCACATCGCTTGTCAGATAGTAATTGCCCGTTTTTTTTGGCAGGGAGTTGGCCGCGGTATAGCTGCTGGCGCCGTACTGGCTGGCCGCCTCGTCGTCCGTCCACGCGGTATAGGTCACGTCGTTGTGCTGCGGATGGCCGCCGGACATGGTGCCACCGCCGCAGATGCAGTGGACATGGGGATACAGGCTGACATAGTAGTCGCCGGACTTCCGGACCTGGGCATGGCTCCGGTCCAGCACGGGGGTATCATCGCCGGCATAGCGGTTCTGCCGCCAGTCGTCCCGGGCTGTGCCGCCGTTGAGAAGGTATGTGACCTCGCCGCCGCGGAACTGATCCTCCGTCTTGCCGCCGTAGCCGTCGTCTCTGTCCGCGCCGTAGTAGCAGTTGGAGACCGTGCCGCTGTTGTTATAGGCGATGGCGCCCCAGCCGATGATGTCGCGTACCGTGCCGTTGGACTGGGCCTGCACTATGTCGCCGTAGAAATAGCTGTTGACGATGGTGCCCGTGTTCTCATAGGCGATGCCGCCTGCCCAGCCGCCGTTGTACATCTCGATGCGGCTGCCGCCGTTCAGTTGGCCCGCGTACACATAGCAGGCCTCGATGGTGCCGCTGTTGGTATAGACCAGACCGCCCAGGCTGCCCTTGGCCGTCATACCGCCGCTGTACCGGCAGCGGGTGATGGTGCCGGCGTTGCTGCGCGCCAGGGGAGCGCTGGCGCTGATGGAATAATTCTCGCTCTGGCGCTTCGTCACGGCGAGATCCGTCAGCTTCGCGTCCGCGCCGACATAGCCGAATAGGGCCTGTCCCCGGCCATGCAGCCACACACGGATCGTGTGGCCGTTGCCGTTGAAGGTGCCGGTATACGGGTGCTCGCTGGTGCCGATGGAGGTCCAGGTCTCATCCACGTGCGTCACATCCTGCTGCAGCTTCGCGCAGGTGTTTGTCTCACCGGCGTTCACCGCGTCCCGCAGCCAGATGAGCTCCGCCGCGCTGGTGATCTGATAGGGAGCCTCCGCCGTGCCGCTGCCGCTGGGCTGCGTGCCGGTGGTGTCGGCCAGCACCGCGGGCTCATTGGCGTCAGGCTCTCCCGCCAGCGCCAGCACCGCGGCAGCCGCCGCGTCATATTTGGCAAAGTCCAGCTGGGCCGCCTGCTCCTCGGTCAGGGCCAACTTCGCCTCGTCGATGGCGTCCAGCTGGCCGGAGACCTCGTCCGCGTTGGTGTCCGTGATGTCCTCCGCATCCGGAAGCGCGTCGATCAGCGCCTGTACGGCCTGCACCGCCTTGTCATTCTCACCTTTGCCCTGCACAGCGGTATCTTCTTCGATGGTGCAGCCATCACCGACCTCGGTACTGTCCTGTGTTTCCTGCGCTGCGCCTGCTTCCTCCGCCAGTGCCGTCGTGGGCAGCAGCGTCAGGCAGAGCGCCAGCACAAGAAACAGGCTTGTGATGCGTTTTCTCATGTGTGTATCCTCCTTTGCATAGTGGTCAGGTTTTGTTTATGCCCGTCTGACCACAGCGGGCAAAAGTCGCAAGGTTTTCAGAATGGTATCATCCCGTGGGTACCCACGGGATGAGGGGCGCGCCCCTCATCATAAGTCATTCGCCAAGCTATTTTATATTCAGTATTTCACAGCCGCCGTATGCTACAGCAGGCCGATCGTTTTCCCACGGTTGACTGCCTGCTGCCGGTTTGACACCCGGAGCTTTCGGAAAATGCTGTTGCTGTGAAACTTCACTGTGCCCACCTTTCGGCCCAGCTTTTCCGCGATCTCGTCGTTGCTCATTCCCAGCGCCATTAGCCGCAGCACCTTTTTCTCCGTTGCGGTCAGCGTCTCGTAACATTCCGCCGGGGCTTTCAGATAATTGGGAAAGTATCTGCCTACGCTCCCCGCAAGCTCAATGATCTGGTCGGTAAAGGCATCCGGACCTCTTTCCCGCTGGTAAACAGACAGCATCTGCACCATGCAGCTGCCCTCGTCCGAAAGGAGCCGTATATACCGGTATCTTTTCGCCAGCGCCAGGGCTGTCTCAAGCTCATCGCACATGCGGCCCGTATCGCCCGCTTTATGGTAAATGATGGCCAGAAGCATATGGCACTCGCATAGATCCATAGGACGCTTTCCCAACTCCAGAAGGTTGATGAGCTGCTTGACCAGCACATAGGCGGCCATGTTTTTGCCTGTCTGCAAATAGCATCGCACCTTTACCAGGCAGGCAAACATATCCATCATATAGATGTCGCCGTTTTCATCCGGCGCGGTTTTTTCGAGCCACTCGATGATCGTTTCCTGTTGTCCGTCGTAGCAGGCCGCAAGGCATTCTAAGGCATTTAAGCTGGAGGTCAGCTCCTCCCAGCCTGTCTCATGAATACGGTTTCGAATCTTTTCCACCAGCGGCTTTGCCGTGCCCGCCTGTCCGTTCATGAGCAGGATCCTCATCTGTAACGCCAGCGCCACGAACAGGCAGCGCATGTCGCTCTCCTGTTCGATCAGGGGGATCGTTCCGGTCACGAGAATCAGCGCCTTGAAGCAGTCATTATTCTGATAGCACCATTCCGCCAGCAGGATCTCATATACGTTCTTTCCGACGCTGCCATACAGCTGATGCACCGTCTCAGATATCGTATCCTTGTACCGTTCCAGATAGGGGCCGAATCTTGTAAAGTCCCGAAATCCGTTCAATATGCTGGGACGGCTGGCAGACAGCGTAAGCGACTTGACCGGCACCATGCCCGCCTTTATCAGGAAGAATATGATCCGCAGAAACATACCATCGCTTATGTAGGGCATGACCAGCTCCGCACTGATCCGATAATAGTCTCTTTCATGAAAATCCTGCGGCTTCCAGTGCCTTGGGGTCTCTCCCAGAAGGAGCACATATTCCTTTGCCTTATCCAGATCCCCCTCCATGGCCGAAAGTAGGGCGAGGATCGTCGGTAATGCCGGATGGCTTCTGCATGTCTCCATGTCAAGCTGGTGAAAGTAGTCCCTACAGGCCCACAACGCGGGCATGGGAAAAGGACGCCCTGCAAACTCCTTTAAGATGGTTTCCGGCAGGTGTCCCTCTTTACTGGCCTTTTCCATGATGCAGACCAATTCCTTTTGAGAACGCAGATGTGTTACATTTTCTTCCATGGTCTTCATCCTATCTGTTTACTCTATACCATGCTTATTATAATCCATTTTACATCGCTTGCATAGCAAACTTTAGTTAGGCAAAAGTCAAACTTTTAGCCAAACCATCCGTCAATCAGAATGCCGCGTATTAAAATGCACCATAAGACAGGTGGGCAGTATGCCGCATGCGGGCAACACAAAGCGCCGTCTTCCCAAAGCCGCAGAGTGTGCTGAAAAAGAGTGCTCTGCGACAGCTTCGAGAAGCATCAAGCATCTTAAATTGCGCTTTGTTTTATTATACCAAGGCCCTCGGAAAATGTAAATTCGTCCATAGTAGAAGATGGTTTTCAATTCAGGATGCGCTCCCTCTACCTATGCGCATAGTGCCTTTGTTTAAAGAGAATACACTTGTTCTTTCTCTGCCTTAATCTCCGATAGAGTGGGCTGTTCTGGTGGGCTCATATTGAACCCGTCCTCGGTTCAACAAATAGGCGCAGTTCCCCCTTGGAGGAACGAAATCATTTGACACTTTATTCAGGCAAAGTGGATGGTATCATATTTTGATACCATCCACTTTTGCTCATAAAAGCGTGTAAAGATTGGATGTGTTACTCCCATTTGGACGATACCGAGGCAGCTTGGCAAGATAGCCGTGCTGCTCCAAATCCGCCAATGCCCGCTTGACGGTACTGCAGGAGAGGTTCATATCTCTCGCAATCGTCTTGATCCCCGGCCAGCAGCTTCCCGCGCTATTGGACCGATCCTTAAGGTACATATAGACGGATACAGCCCTGGGCGGCAGGAGCGTGTCGGCGTAAATGCTGTCAAAGTAGCTCACCGATCCACCTCCTGTCGGGGAAGATTATACGG
>ERZ1673701.2043-NODE-2043-length-16382-cov-6.895204_pt1 | contig 16382 bp, 10 predicted proteins | sample MGYA00580231_ERZ1673701 | MGnify/ENA primary metagenome ERZ1673701 (study PRJEB41218, sample SAMN15661798) | gut metagenome | host: Homo sapiens | place: Canada: London | collected 2015-08-20/2019-03-30 | study: EMG produced TPA metagenomics assembly of...
CGGCAATACGCTTGAGGATCCTTAAAAGAAAGTCCAGTTTATCCTTCCCACTCCATGGATACGCCTAGGCGCGGTCCAAGAAATCGTCCGCACCCCCTATTCAGTCCCTAATTCACCGCAACTTGTTGGTGGTGGCTTACTGGTAGCGTAGGCACTCCACCGGGTCGAGCTTTGCCGCGCGTCGAGCGGGGTAGAAGCCAAAGATTACGCCGATGCCGACGGAGACGGCGAAGGCCAGCAATACCGTGGCGATTGAAAAGCTCGGTGTGATTTGCCCGCTGGCACCGAGCTCGCCAAGAATCCCGGATCCGGAGGCAAACATCGCAAGAGCCCAGGCCAGCAGATAGCCAATCAGGACACCCAACAGTCCGCCGGTGACGCACAGCGCCGAAGACTCGGCCAAAAACTGCGCGGTGATATCGCGACGACTGGCGCCCAGAGCACGGCGGATGCCGATCTCGCGGATGCGTTCAGATACGTTGGTGAGCATCATATTCATAATGCCGATACCGCCGACAAGCAGCGAGATGCTGGCGACAGCGCCCATGATGAGCGAGAACGCGCCCATAAAGGAGTTGAGTGTATCGATGGCGCTTTTCATGGATGTTGCCGATACACTGTCGTACTCATCATCCTCCTCGATGCCCTTCATCGCGCGCACCTTGGACTCGATGGTCTTACAAAGCTCATCCATGTCCGTGCCCTCGGCGGCAAGTGCCGTCACGCTGGGGAATGAAGGATTCTCGTCGCCAAACAGTCCGGAAATGGTTTCGCGTGGCATATACAGCGTGAGCGAGCCCATGGAGTCGCTGCCGCCATCAATCACGCCTATAATTTGCACCTCGCCGTTGGACACCTTGATGGTTTTCCCCAGCGCATCCTGTTCGTTGCCGTAAAGCTGATCGGCGCCGTTGCGGCTGATGAGCGCCACGCGCGAGCCCGATTGGGACTCGGCCTGGGAATAGGTGCGCCCCGCAACGAGCTTGCCGGCCCCCACGGCGTCGAGCATGTCGCTATCGAGACCCTGTGCCATGACGGTATAGCTTTTATCGCCGGTCTTATACTCGGTATACGCGCTGTCGACAATGCCGATCTGCTCTATCTGCGGCACCAGTTTTTGAAGCTTCTCGATGTCCGACTCGGTGAGTTCTTGCGACGAATAGATTTGCACCATGCGTGCCGCATTGAGACCCAGACTGTTGACCAGGCTGTTTTGGATGCCGCCGATGAGCGAAGTCATGGCGATTACCGAGGCGATGCCGATGACAATGCCCAGGATGGTGAGCAGGCTGCGCCCCTTGTTGGCCTCGAGCGAGTGAAGGGCTTCCTGGATGAGATCGCGGGCGCTCATGCCACCACTCCTTTCGGCGGGTTGGCGGAGGCGGAAATCATGGGCAGGCTATCTACGGCGCTGCGCAGGGTCTGCGGTGCATGTGGAATATACGCGCCGTCGTGAATGCGACCGTCGCGGATGGTCACGGCACGGTCGGCCTCGGCGGCGATGCCGGGGTCGTGTGTGATAAGCACGATGGTTTTGCCGCGCTTCTGGAGCTTATGGAAGGTCTCCATTACAAGCGCTCCGGTAGCGGAGTCCAGGTTTCCCGTCGGCTCGTCGGCCAGAATGATGGGCGGGTCATTGACGAGGGCGCGCGCGATTGCGACGCGCTGCATCTGGCCGCCCGAGAGCTCGGATATGCGGTGGTCCCAGTGGTCGACCGGTAGCGTGACGGCCTGCAGCGCGTGCACGGCGCGCATTTCGCGCTGGCTACGGGGCACATTGGTGTAGGCCAGCGGCAACATGACGTTTTCGATAACCGACAGGCGCGGCAGCAGGTTGAAACTCTGAAAGACAAAGCCAATGCTCAGGGCGCGAACTTCGGTGAGCTCGTCATCGTCAAGCTCGGCCACGTTGAGCCCTTGCAGGTAGTAGTCGCCTGCCGTTGGCTTATCCAGGCAGCCTAGGATGTTCATGAGCGTTGATTTGCCCGAGCCCGAGGGGCCAGTGATAGCGACGAATTCGCCGGGATTTACCGTCAGGCTCACGTTGTGCAGGATGTGGGCGCACCCCGCCTCGCTCTCAAAGATGCGGTGCACGTTGCGGATGTCGATAACGGGACGCATTACATGCCCTCATCGTCAGACATACTGCCCGAATCCGCGTTGTGGCCGCCGTCAGCTGTTGCGTCAGCTCCGGTGTCCATGACGAGGGTGTCGCCATCGCGCAGTTTGGTAACCGGCACGTTGGGGTTGATCTCGTTGCCCTGGTCGTCGCGCTTGACCTGTGTCTTGCCGACTACGGCTTCGTTGTCGTTTTGCGTCACGACGGTCACCTTCACGCGACGGGTTTGCTTGCCCTCTTCATCAGTCGCCACGTTGACGTAATAGTGTTCGCCGTCTTCGGTCATGAGCGCCATCGTCGGAACCATCACTACGTCGTCGAGCCGCTCGGTCACCACCGAGACCTCGGCCGTCATGCCCGGCTTCAGGCGCGCGTCGGGCGACTCGATGAGGATGTCGACGTTAAAGGTTACGCTGCCGCCGCCACTGTTGGCGGCGTCGGAGTTTGCCACCGACGCGATAGCCGTGACGGTGCCCTGGCTCACGATATCGGGAAACGCGGGATACGTGACGTTGGCGCTCTGCCCAACGGCGATCTTGGCGATGTCCTTTTCGCCTACCTGCACGGTCACCTTCATCTTGGATAGGTCGGCGATCTGCATGCACTGCTTGCCGCCGCTCGTATCGCTTTCGCCAATGATCATGCCGCCTGTTACCGTGGCGCCCACCTTGGCGTTGAGCTCCACGATGCTGCCCGAGCTCGGGGCCGTGACCGTACGGCTGGCGGCCTTGGCGTTCGCCTGATCGAGGTTTGCCTGGGCCGAAGCAAGGCTGCGCTGCGCGGCCGATACGGCGTTCGTGTCCGCTGATGCGTCGGAGACGCCAGCCGCTGCGGAAGCTCCCTCGACGTCCGACGTTGGGGTGGCCTGCGCGGCAGCTGCGGCTTTCTGCGCGTTGGCGAGGTCTTCCTGAGCGGCTGCAACTGCACGTTGCGCCTCGGCAACGTTGCGATCGAGCTCGTCGTTTTTAATGGTCATAAGCACGTCGCCCTCGTTGACGGATTGGCCCGCCTGCACGTTGATCGAATCGACCGTACCGTCGACAGAAGGGGAGACCACTGAGGACGAAATGGGTTTGAGCTGGCCTTTAGCCTCGACCGTTGTGGTAAACGTGCCCTCGGTCACCATGTCGGTCACAGGCCCGCTAGCGCCCTGAGGCTGCGCATTGATAACCAGGGTTGCGACAATGGCAATGAGCGCGATGGCACCTACGACACCGACGGCAATGCCGCGTCGAATCAGCTTTTTGCGTCGACGTTCGGCACGTTTTGCTTTGAGCTTGGCATATGCCTCTTCATCGGAAATCTCGGCCGCATCGTTCGCGCGTCCGCTCTGCTTATCGGCATGTACGTTTGTAACCAGAGGAATCGTTTCGGTGACATCTTCGGGCGTGTGCTCGGTATCATCCGGGCCCGGGGTGGTCGTGGGGACATTCGGCATAGCGTCTCCTTTATAGAAAGTACCTTGATAAGTATATGCGCCCACCGGTTGGGGTGGGCGCATGGGACGGTTTCTTTCGGAACTGTTAGATTGGTCGCAGCAGTTCCACGTTGTAGGAATGCGCGCGTTGCACTACGAGTGGACAACCACGCACAGGCCGACTTTGATGCAGTCGTGAAGTGCCTTGGCGTCGGCCAGTCGCAGGTTGATGCAACCGTGGCTGCCGCACCACTTGTACGACTCGGCGTTATCGAAGCTCTTGTCGTTTTGCCAGGTGGCATCGTGGAAGCCGATCATGTTGCCCTCAAACGGCATCCAGTAGCTCACCGGACTCTCGTATTTGGGCTTACCGGTCTCGGGGTCCTTGGCTCCGATCAGGGTGCTGCCGCCGTCGTTGCTGTTGATCTGCCACACGCCCTCGGGGGTGGCGTCTTCGCCCGGTTTGCCGGAAATAAAGTTGGCCTCCCAGACGATATTACCGTTCTCGTCATAGTAGCGCGCGTGCTGCTCGGACAGGTCGACGTCGATGTATGCCTTCCAGTCGGGCTCTCCCTTTGCGGTAAAGGTGTCGGCCTTCTGGGAGTACTTGATCTCGATCTCGCCGGTCTGCTTGTTGTTAATAGCGTCTTCGACCTGCTTGGCGAGCGAGCTGCTGTCGATGGACCAACCAAAGTCACCGCCTTCGACGGCGCACTGCTTGCCATCGGCGCGCGTCCACCAGCGAGTGGAGCCCACGGTATTAAAGCCGTTGGCGAGCTCGGCTGCCCAGCTACTGATCTGCGACGTATCGAGCGTGGGGTTGGCCGGATCGGCAAAGCTGATCCACTGCAACACGGAGCTGCCATCAACCTTTCCGGCATCCTCGCCGTTGAGCTTAAGGGTCACGTTGACGCCCAGGAAGTTGTTGGCGGCATCACATGCAGCCTGAATCTGATCATCGGTCAGCGTTCCATTGAGCGGCTCATAGGCATCGTTGCCGAGCTTGGAAAGATCTACGGTCTCGGCCAGCGAGGCAAGCTCGAGCTCGGCATATTTAATGACATGGTCGCGGTTGAGTTTTTCGTTGGAGCGCGCCTTCTCGACGGTAAACTTGCCGGCCTGCTCGTCATAGGAGCTATTGGCCTCGAACGTGCCCGAACGCCCTTCGTTAAACTCGTCGATGGCGGCGCCCAGATCCTTCTCAAACTTCTTTTGGTCAAAGGTATCGGAGAGCATGGACAGGTCGACGTCTTGATCAAGATCGACTTCGTTGGAGGTAGCGGTTGTTTTGGTTTTGCCGCTTAAGGATTCCACAAGGCGGACCGGCCATACAAAGGCTTCGTTGTGGCTGATGATCTCTTTTGCGGCAGCCTCTCCGTCGACGATGGGTTCATCGGACTCGGGCTGATAGGTCCAGTTAAAGTCATCGCCTGTCACGGTGAGCTTATAGTGCTTCCATGCCGAGTTGACCTTGGTCGCGGCAGACGAAGCGTTGGAGAACGAGACGTCGACGCCGGCAATGGTGGTGTTGGGGTAGGCTACCTGCGAAAACGCTACGATGCCTACGATATAGACAATGACGATAAGACCCAGGACGACATAGAGCGTCGTCTTTTTGCCTGACTTATTGTTCTTGGCGGGTTTGCGTGCGGGACCGCGATCGCCTCGAGCGTGCGTGGGGGGCTGCTTGGGCGCATTGCCGTTTGCCTGGCGCTGCTGACGTTGTTGACGCTGCTGCCGCTGCTGGTTCGGGCGTTGGGAAGCGTTTGCCGCACCACGCTGCTGACCGTGGCTCGGCACGATAGGACGCGGTGACTGAACGCCGCCGGTGTGCCTGCTCGGCTGCTGCGGATCGGGAATCAGTTGAGTTCGATCGTTTTGCGACATCGTATGCATATCCTTCGAATTTCGCCTTATGGCTCATCGTGTTTTTACTGGGCTTGCATTATAGCGATTGCCCTGCTGTTTGTGGTACGGAAACGGTGGCATTCAAAAGAGGTGGGACATTTGTCCCACCTTTGAGTCATTCTTTGCCGTTATCCGCACACGCCGCATTTTGCACAGGCCGAAAGTGCGGCCGGAGCCTGCGCGATGCCGCCCTTTGCCGTCTCGCGCAGCGTGGCCGGCAACGCGTGACCCACCGAGAGCATGACATGTGCCATCTGGTCAAACGGCACCAAGCTCTTAATGCCGGCGAGGGCGAGTTGTGCCGAGCTAAAGGCCGCTGCCACGCCGATGGCGTTGCGGTTTTGGCAGGGCACCTCCACGAGGCCACCGACGGGGTCACAAACGAGGCCCAGCAGGTTACTTAGCGCGATGGAGCTAGCGTCGAGAGCCTGCTCGGGCGTGCCGCCGAGCATCTGCACCAGCGCGGCGGCTGCCATGGCGGCGGCGCTTCCGACCTCGGCTTGGCAGCCGCCCTCGGCGCCGGCAACGCAGGCGCTTGTGGTGAGGTTGAGGCCGATGGCGGCTGCGCAGTAGAGCGCGTCCATGACCTGCTCGTCGTCGAGCTGAAGGTGATCGGCGAGCGCCAGCACGCAGCCGGGCACAACACCCGCGGAGCCGGCTGTGGGGGCGGCGACGATCACGCCCATGGTAGCGGAGCGCTCGAGCACGGCCATGGCGCGGGCAACGGCGTCGGTCTGGACGGCGCCCATCAGGCTTGCATTGAAGTCGTTGCGGCGGGTTGCTTCGACGAGCTTGGCCTCGCCGCCGATAAGTCCGCCGAGCGAGCGCTGCGGATTTGCGATAGGGGTCGTGGTCTCCTCGCGCATGACGTCGAGCACGCGGCGCATGGCGGCGACGGCGTGGGCCTCACCGGTCAGACGTGCCTCGCGTACGGCCATGACGGCGCCGATGCTGAGCCCCAGTTCCTCACACGCATCGAGCAGCTGCTCGCCGTCGTCGAAGATCTCCTTTGCCGAGACACCGGGGGAGAGCGACGAGGCAGAACCGGGGAGCTCGATAAAGGTCGCGTAATCGACATTGTCGAGCTTGCGTAGCATGGGGATAACGGTGTCGTCGGGCGCGCCGTCGGTCTCAAAGACGGAGTAGGCCTGGCCGCCCACTTCAGTGCGGTAGGTGCGGCAGAAGGCGATGTTCACGTGTGCGTAGGCGAGCAGGTTGGTGAGTGCGGCGAGCACGCCGGGGACGTCGTAGTGCGCCACAAAGAGTGTGGAGTACATACCCGAGATGTCGACGCCGACGCCGTTAATGCGGCTGATGCGCATCTTGCCGCCGCCCAAGCTCTCACCGCGGACCTGAGCCGTGGCGCCCATATCGTCTTGCATGTCGATGTCCACGGTGTTGGGGTGGATGGAGGCGTCGTCGCCCTTGATGTCAAAGTGATATTCGAGGCCCTGCTCGCGCGCGAGGTCGAAGGCCTGCTTGATGTTCTCGTCATCGGTGTCGAGGCCCAGGATGCCCGCGACGAGCGCACGGTCGGTGCCGTGGCCGCGGTAGGTGTGGGCGAAGGAGTTCCACAGGCCAAAGGTGACCTTGGTGATGCGGCCTTCCAGCAGGCTGGCGGCAACTTGGGCGCAGCGCAGGGCACCGGCGGTGTGCGATGAACTGGGGCCGACCATGACGGGGCCCAAGATCTCGAATGCCGAGGTCGTAGCTAGTGTTTGCGGCTTGCCTGCCATATGCGCTCCTGTTCTATCCCGTCGTCCCGAGGGGTGGGGCATACTCTGTCCCGCCGTTCCGAGGGCTTTGGTATTTGGTCGCCTGCTCGGGCAGTCCTGCTCGCACGGAGAGCACATTAAGTGCTCTCCGGCTCGTGTGGAACTCGCGACCGACCAAATACCAAAGCCCTCGGAACTTAGGATACATGGTTGGAGTCGCTCTGTTGCGAAATTTATCGGCCTATGACCTATTCCATGTCCCAGGTCGGCTCATCTTCACCACCTTTAAATAAAAAAGAAGTACCGGTTGGAGCCGGTACTTCTTTTGGTGCGTTGTTTCTTTGCTGTAGCTTTTGCCGTTGGCTTACAGGCCGCAGGCTGCTTTGAGCTCTTCGACGCGGTCGGTCTTCTCCCAGGTGAAGTCGGCGTCTTCTCGGCCGAAGTGACCGTAGGCTGCTGTCTTTTCGTAGATGGGACGACGCAGGTCTAGGTCGCGGATGATTGCGCCCGGACGCAGGTCGAAGGTCTTCTCCACGGCCTCGACGATCTTGTCCTCGGCAACATGCGCGGTACCGAAGGTGTCGACCATGATTGAGAGGGGCTTGGAAACGCCGATGGCGTAGGCAAGCTCGACCTCGCAGCGGTCGGCCAGGCCGGCGGCCACCACGTTCTTGGCGACCCAGCGCGCGGCGTATGCGGCGGAGCGGTCGACCTTGGTGCAGTCCTTGCCGCTAAAGGCGCCGCCGCCGTGACGGCCGTAACCGCCGTAGGTGTCGACGATGATCTTACGGCCGGTGAGGCCCGTGTCGCCCATGGGGCCGCCCACGACAAAGCGACCGGTGGGGTTCACGTAGATGTCCGCGTTGTCCCACGGCATGTTCTCAGCGGCCATGACCGGAGTGATGACGTGCTCGATGAGGTCGGCCTTGATCTTGCCCATGTCCTCGATCTCGGCGGCGTGCTGCGTGGAGATGACGATGGTCGTGACCTCGACGGGCTTGCCTTCCTCGTAGCGCACGGTGACCTGGGTCTTGCCGTCGGGACGCAGATAGGCGAGGGTGCCGTCGTGGCGCACGGCGGCCAGGCGCTCGGCCAGGCGGCTTGCCAGGTAGTGTGGCATGGGCATGAGGGTCTTGGTCTCGTTGGAGGCATAACCGAACATCATGCCCTGGTCGCCGGCGCCGATCAGGTCGATCGGGTCGGTGGTGGCGCCGGTCTGGGTCTCGAAGGACTCGTCAACGCCCTGGGCGATATCGGGCGACTGCTCGTGGATGAGGCTCATAACGCCGCAGGTGTCGCAGTCAAAGCCAAACTTGGCGCGGTTGTAGCCGATGCGGCGGATGACGCCACGGGCGATTTCCTGTACGTCGACATAGGCCTGGGTGCGAATCTCGCCGGCGACAATGACGGTGCCGGTGGTCACGAGGGTCTCGCAGGCGCAGCGGACGTTCTCCACGTTGGCAGGCACGCCGTTGGGGGCGATGTAGCCCTGCTCCTGGAGCTCTATTTCTTTGGCGAGGATTGCGTCGAGGACGGCGTCGCTGATCTGGTCAGCGATCTTATCGGGATGGCCTTCGGTCACCGACTCCGACGTAAAAACAAAGGACCCGTGTTGGGGCGGGATGGAACGAAGTTCTTCTGACATGATTGTCCTTTCAAAAACGTGTCCCGGCGACCGTTACCATTCCGCCGGGCTCTATATGCAATGGCACATCATAGCGCGTAAATCAAACATTCACACCCTTTCCGCACCCACTCATTGGGGACAGACTTAAATGACCACCTTACCTAAGTGCCGACAGGTTGCCCAAAGAATGGTCATTTAAGTCTGTCCCCAATGAGTGGGTCGGTGCCCTTTGTGCGGAGGTTGCTTTGATGCTTTATACTGGTGCGGTTAGACATCCATCCTGCAATCGAGGAGATTTCCATGGCATCAGACGTTCGCGTCCGCTTTGCACCCTCACCGACGGGCAAGCTGCACATCGGCGGCGCCCGCACCGCTATCTATAACTGGGCTTTCGCCCGTGCTAACGGCGGCACGTTCATCCTGCGCATCGACGACACCGACCCCACCCGCTCCACCGACGAGAACACGCAGATCATCCTGCGCGCCATGCGTTGGCTGGGCCTGGACTGGGACGAGGGTCCCGAGGTGGGCGGCGACTTTGGCCCCTACGCCCAGACCGAGCGCTTGGACCTGTACAAGCAGGCCGCCCAGAAGCTTTGGGACGAGGGCAAGGCCTATCCCTGCTTCTGCACCAAGGAGCAGCTCGACGCCGACCGCAAGGCCGCGCAGGAGCGCAAGGACCCCTTCCAGGGCTATCAGCGCCGTTGCCGCGATCTTGACCCCGAGGAGGCCCGCCGCCGCATCGAGGCCGGCGAGTCCTACGTCCTGCGTATTAAGGTGCCCGAGGACCGCGGCGACGTCGTCATCCACGACGCCGTCCACGGCGAGGTGACCTTCGACGCCAAGGAGCTCGACGACTTTGTCATCTTCCGCTCCGATGGCACGCCCACGTACAACTTCGCGACCGTCGTCGACGACGCCATGATGAAGATTACCCATGTCATCCGCGGCGACGACCACCTGTCCAACACCCCGCGTCAGGTCATGGTCTACGAGGCCCTCGGCGCGCCCGTGCCTACGTTCGCCCACATCTCCATGATCTTGGGTGCCGACGGCAAGAAGCTCTCCAAGCGCCACGGCGCCACCTCGGTGGAGGAGTACCGCGACGCCGGCTACCTGTCCGACGCCTTCGTCAACTACCTGGCGCTGCTCGGCTGGTCGCTCGACGGCGAGACCACGATCATCCCGCGCGATGTCCTGGCCAGCAAGTTCTCGCTCGACCGCATCTCCAAGAACCCGGCGACCTTCGACCCCAAGAAGCTCGATTGGGTCAACGCTGAGTACATCAACGGCATGTCCGATGCTCAGTTTGCCGACGAGATCATGGTCCCCGAACTGCACGAGGCGGGTCTCATCGAGGGTAATGTCGAGTACGGCGAGGATTGGATCGACGCGCTCGCTGCCATCGTTAAACCGCGCACCAAGATGCCGGCCGACGCCGTGACCGTCGCCGCTCCCATCTTTGCTACGGCCGAGACGCTCGAGTATGACGAGAAGTCCGTCAACAAGGGCTTGGCCAAGGAGGGCATGGGTTCCATTCTGGACGCCGCCAAGGCCGCGCTCGAGGGTGTGGGCGAGTGGACGGCCGCCAACATCGACGCCGCGCTTGAGCCGCTGCCCGAGCAGATGGACCTTAAGAAGCGCGTGGTGTTCCAGGCCGTGCGCGTCGCCGTCTGCGGCAATATGGTGAGTCCTCCGCTGGGCGAGACCATGGCGCTCGTCGGCCGCGACGACTGCCTGGCGCGCATCGACCGCGCCCGCACAATGGCACTGTAATCGCTGCGCAAACGTTTGTATCCGAGCCCCGTTCACCCCGAGCGGGGCTCTTGTTTCTGAAGACGAATGGGATGGGAGGTGCAGGGACAATGGCCGAACAACTGTCGCTTTTTGGTTTGCCGGAACCGGAGGAAGCTCCGAAGTCCGCGGCTCCTGCCGCCGCTTTGGCGCAGCCTGAGCCTGCGGCAGAGCTCATTGCCGCCTATGCGAGCGTGGTCCTCGACATCCCGACCCGTGCGCTGTCCGAGCCATTCGCCTACGGCATCCCCCGGCCCCTTGCCAACGAGGCGCAGATCGGATCCACGGTCCTGGTCCACTTTGGTAACCGTGCGGCCGCGGGCTACATCGTCGACATTGCGCCCGAGCTGGCCGACCTGCAAGGCAACAACGCCCTCGACCCTTCGCGCATCAATCCCGTCGAAGCCATCCTCAGCAAACCGCTCTTTACCGCCGAGGCTGCCCGCATCGCGCGCTGGATGAGCCGCGAGTATGTCGCGACGCTTTCCGAGTGCCTGCGCCTGTTTTTGCCTCCGGGCGGTAGCCCGCGCGTGGTCAAGGGCGATGACGGCTCATGGTCGGTTGAGCGCCCCGCCGTCAAGCCTATTCAAAACCGTTGGGTCATGCTCACGCCCGAGGGCTTCGACTATACACCGCCCAAGACCGCCGTTCGCCAGCGCCAGCTCATCGAGGCGCTCCAGTGCGGACCGGTCACGACGCGCGATCTCAACCTGCTTTACAACAGCATGTCGGCGACCATCAAGGCGCTCGAAAAACGCGGCGTTGTCGTGGTGGAGGAGCGCCGTGCCTGGCGCGGTTGCAGCGAGCAGACCACGCTGTCCTCCGCGAGTGGCAAAGCGCCGGTCGCACTTACCAACGGCCAGCAGCAGGCGCTCGCGCAGATTGAGCGCGCTCGCCTGGATGCGCACGGCGACGTGGTGCTCGTGGACGGTGTTACGGGCTCCGGCAAAACCGAGGTCTACCTCTCAGCTATCGAGCGCGTGCTCGCGGCCGGTCGCTCGGCCTGCGTGCTCGTGCCCGAGATCTCGCTGACGGCCCAAACCGTCGGCCGCTTCCGCTCGCGCTTTGGCGAGACGGTCGCCGTGTTCCATTCGCGCCTTTCGGCCGGCGAGCGTCTGGACCAGTGGGATATGGTCGCCAGCGGTGCGGCCCGCGTGGTCGTCGGCGCCCGCTCGGCGCTCTTTTGCCCGCTTGACGACTTGGGCCTTATCATCATTGACGAGGAACATGAGACCAGCTACAAGCAGGGCTCCAGCCCGCGCTACCACGCGCGCGAGGTAGCGGCCGAGATGGCGCGGCGCTATCGCTGCCCACTCGTGTTGGGCTCGGCCACGCCTTCTGCTGAGGCCCTCGACCGCTGCCGCCGCGGCACGTATAACGGTGCCACCTGGACGCGCGTCGAGATGCCCGAGCGCCCGGGACACGCCGTGCTGCCGACTGTCCGCATTGCCGACCTGCGCCGCGAGTTCGCGCACGGTAGCCGCTCCATGTTCTCTAAACCTCTGATGGAAGGCCTGGAGCGTGTGGTCGAGCGCCGCGAAAAGGCCGTGTTGCTGCACAACCGGCGTGGCTTTGCGCCCTTCCTGATGTGCCGCGAGTGCGGATGTGTCCCCACGTGCAACCACTGCTCCACCGCGCTCACGTACCACGAGCGCACGCACACGCTGCAGTGTCACACCTGCGGTTCGTCCTGGCGCGTGCAGCCGTATCCCGCGCCCACGAGCCGTTGCCCCAAATGTGGCAGTCGCTACCTGGCAAAAATGGGTATGGGCACTCAGCAGATCGAGGACGCACTGCACCAGATGCTTCCCGAGGACGTCGCAATTATTCGCATGGATGCCGATTCCACGCGCGGCAAGGATGCGCACAAAAAGCTGCTCGAGCTGTTCGATGCCGCCGATTGTGCGGTGCTGCTGGGCACCCAGATGATCGCCAAGGGCCTCGACTTTCCCGAGGTCACGCTCGTGGGCGTGGTCAATGCCGACTTTGCGTTAAAGCTGCCTGATTTCCGTGCAGGGGAGCGCGCCTACGATCTGCTGGAGCAAGTCGCCGGCCGTGCCGGTCGTGGTGATCGCCCCGGCGAGGTCATCATCCAGACCTACCTGCCCGATGACCCGGTAATTCGCGCCGTCGCTGAGCACGACCGTTCGATCTTTACCGACTACGACCTGGACCAGCGCCGCGACGCGCTGTACCCGCCGTTTGTTCGCTTGGTCAACATCTTGGTGTGGTCGGCGAACCGAGACGACGCGCAGGACTACATCGGGCGCATTGCAAAGCTTCTTAAGCGCCGCTGGCATGCCGCCGCGCCCGACTTTTTGCGGGCGGGGAGTGTCGTGCCGCAGGTGCTGGGCCCGGCTTCGTGTGTAATCGAGAGAGCCAAGGACCGTTACCGCTTCCATCTGCTTGCGAAGTCGCCCGTGGGGTACCATGTCTCTGATGATATCGACGCCTGCCTCAAAGAGGTGGGCTCTGTGCGCGGCGTGAGCGTGAGCGTTGACGTCGACGCCTATGATTTGATGTAATAACCCGAAAGGATGGCCATGGAAGCCAACGGAATCGTACTGTCGCCCGACCCTCGTCTGCGCCAGGAGTGCGCCGTCATCGAGGAGATCACCCCGGCGATCGAGGCGCTTGCCGAGAAGATGAAGAAGATGATGTTCGAGAACGGCGGTTGCGGCCTGGCTGCCCCGCAGATCGGCGAGCTCATTCAGCTCGTCACCATCGACTGCGACTACAACGACAAGAACGACTATGACCCCTACGTGCTCATTAACCCCGTCATTGTTGAGCAGAGCGACCATCTGGTGCCGTTTAGCGAGGGCTGCCTGTCCATCCCCGGCATTAGCTGCGAGATCGAGCGTCCCGACCATGTCGTGGTCGAGGCGTACGACTTGGACGCCAACCTGATTCGCTATGAGGCCACGGGCGATTTGTTCTGCGTGTGCCTGCAGCACGAGATCGATCATCTGCACGGCAACACCATGTTCGAGCGCCTTAAGCCCATGCAGAGGCTCAAGGCCGTCAAGGAGTACCAGGACGCCCTGGCCCGCGGCGCTCGACCGGGCGAGACGGAGTAGGTTTGTCCGTCCCCGGGGTGCCCGCCTATATCATCCCGTGCTCAAACATTCTCGCTGCGCTGCGAAACTGCGCGCGGGACGATATAGGCGGGCACCCCGGGGACTACGTTGACGCTGCTTGTCTCGCCCGGGTGCCGTCGGGCCAGGGAAGGGCGTCTTCGCTGATAGGTGCTTTGTTGGGAGGGCTGCTTATATGCGGCTCTTTCTTTGGTTTTGGGTATATTTGTTCTTGTTGAATTGTTCTTGCGGATGGGCCGGGTACTTGGCTTTCCGCTGTTCTTTGTAGCCGTCTCGGCTTTGGTTGAGGGGAGACGTCCTTTATGCGTATTGTGTTTATGGGTACGCCTGATTTTGCTGTGCCTTCGCTGGTTTCGCTTGTTGAGGCTGGGAACGAGATTGCGCTTGTTGTTACTCGTCCCGATGCTGTTCGTGGGCGTGGTAAGAAGCTGGAGCCGTCTCCTATTAAGGCCAAGGCGCTTGAGCTTGGGTTGCCGGTTATTGAGGCTAATCGTATGACGCCTGAGGTTGTTGAGACGCTTCAAGCTGCCCAGGCTGACATTTTCTGTGTGGCTGCTTATGGCTGCATTTTGCCCGATGAGGTGCTGCATATGGCACCGCTCGGCATTGTAAATGTTCATGCGTCCTTGCTGCCCCGTTGGCGTGGGGCTGCTCCTATTCAGCGTGCCATTCTTGCTGGTGATGAGATTGCTGGCGTTTCCATTATGCGTATTGGACATGGCGTGGATACCGGCGCTTATTGCGCGCAGGCCTCGACCTCGGTTGTCGGTAAGCATGCTGAGGCGCTGACCATGGAGCTTGGTGAGCTTGGCGGCAAGCTGCTTGCCAGTACGCTTCCTTCTCTTGCCGATGGCTCGGCTGTTTGGACTGAACAGGATGAGGCGCTCGTTACCCATGCTGCCAAGATTTCTAAGCAGGAGATGCGTCTGGATCCGCAAATGGCGGCGCTTGATTGCGTGCGTCATGTGCTGGCCTCGTCCGATACCGCGCCTGCTCGTTGCGTGATTGCCGGCAAGACCGTGCGCGTGCTCGATGCTGCGCCGGCCGATGTGTCGCTTGGCGAGGGTCAGGTTCTCGTTAAGGCCAAGCGTGTTTACCTGGGCCTTTCCGATGGCTCGGTTGAGTTGCTCGAGGTTAAGCCCGATGGCAAACGTGCTATGGCCGCTTCTGCTTGGGCTGCTGGCCTGCAGGGTGCCGATCTTATCTGGGGTGTTTTGTCATGAGCAAGCTGTCTCCCGCGCGCAAGCTTGCGCTCGATGTGCTAATGGAGGCCGATCGCCGCGGCATGTATGCGCGTGACGTGCTGTCCTCTCGCGCATCGGCCAAGGCTATTGACCAGCGCGATTCTGCTTTTGCCGCTCGTTTGGCGCTCGGTGTTGCCGCCACGCAGGGCATTTTGGACGAGCTGCTCGATCAGTTTCTCGATAAGCCTAAAAAGGTTGCGCCGCGTGTTCGCATGGCGCTTCGTATCTCGGCCTTCGAGATGCTCTATCTGCATACGCCTGGCCGCGTTGCCGTAAGTCAGGGTGTTGAGCTGGTTCGCTGCGGTGCTAAGTCCGCCGCTGGCTTGGCCAATGCTGTACTGCATAAGGTTGCGGACAATGTTGAGGACTTTGCTACTGCATCCGATGTGGATGAGTCTGAGCGACGCTTGGTCCGTCTGTCGCGCCTGATGGGGCTGCCGCGATGGCTGTGCGCTCGTATTATGGCGTCGTTTGACACGCCTGAGGGTGCGCTTAACTTTGCCGGCAATCTGGCCCCCGCGCCGCTGGCCCTGCATGAGAACGCCTTTGCAACCAAACCTGATCCGTATATCTCGCAGCTCGTCGCGCCTGTCTTCCCGGGCTGCCATGCCCCGGTTGATGCCCAGGTTACCGTTGCTTCTGGTGTGTTTGAGCATGCTGCCGCGGTGGCGTCTGATCTCAATGCGCAGCTTATCGCCACAGCTGCCACGCGCCCTGGAAGCTGCCTTGAGATTGGTGCCGGTCGCGGTACCAAGACCTATGTGATGATGTGCCAGGCAAAGCGTGCGGAATATGAGCGTCAGCATACGGCGCTCGATCTGCATGATCGCAAGTGCGATCTGAATCTCGCTCGCCTGCATAAGGCCGGTATTCAGGGCGTTCGTACGGTTTCGGGTGATGCCTGCGAGCTCGATGAGGTACTCACATCGTTTGATGCCATGCGCGGTGAGCGGGTCAAGTTCGATACCGTGTTTATCGATGCGCCGTGCTCGGGCACCGGAACCATGCGTCGTCATCCCGAGATCCCGTGGCGCCTGACCGAGAATGATGTGACGGCCGAGTTACCCAAGCTTCAGCTGACGATGCTTAAGGAGGCTTCTGCGCGCGTGGCCGCCGGCGGAGAGCTCATCTATGCCACCTGCTCGGTTTTTGATGAAGAGAACACGCAGGTCGTGGATGCCTTCCTGGCCTCTCCCGAGGGCGTCGACTTTAGCGTCGCACCGCTCTCCGAGGCGCAGATTCTGCAACTCCCCGAGTTCGATCAGGCCAAGAAGCTCGTTTCCGTACGCCAGAACGACCGAGGACTTTTCCAAAGCGTGCCGGTAAACGCCGACTCCTACGACGGCCACTTCTGCTCCAGGCTGGTCCGCAAGTAACGACTAAGTTGCGGTGAAATAGGGATTGAATGGGGGTGCGGACAGAAAGTTGGACCGTGAAGCGGTCCGGACTGGAGGTTCGCA
>ERZ1673701.2048-NODE-2048-length-16357-cov-7.429947_pt1 | contig 16357 bp, 9 predicted proteins | sample MGYA00580231_ERZ1673701 | MGnify/ENA primary metagenome ERZ1673701 (study PRJEB41218, sample SAMN15661798) | gut metagenome | host: Homo sapiens | place: Canada: London | collected 2015-08-20/2019-03-30 | study: EMG produced TPA metagenomics assembly of...
TTGTCTATTTTGCTGTCGAGGCGGGCAAAATAAATATATTCAAAAATACAATGCGCTTTTTTTACGTCAACCGGCATAAATTCGGATTTCAGATTTCCGGTTTTGTCAAACGTTACAATTTCTCCCGGAGCGACATCGCGGACGAATTCAGCGCCGATCGAAGTGAGGGCGCAGCTTTCCGAGGCGAGAACCCAGGCGTTGTCCCGCTTTCCGATGCAGAGCGGTTTTAAGCCGTATGGGTCGCGCACGCCGATGAGTTTTCTCGGGCTCATGATGACAAGGGCATAGGCGCCGCGGATTTCTTTTACCGTGCGCAGAATCGCTTCTTCTACCGTTTTGGAATGAACGCGTTCCCGCGCAATGCCGTAGGCGATGATTTCAGAGTCAATCGAAGTGTGAAAAATTGCGCCGGTGTTTTCCATCTGCTCGCGCAGTTCCATAGCGTTGACCAGATTTCCGTTGTGCGAAAGGGAAAGGGAGCCTTTCAGATAATTCAGAACGAGCGGCTGTGCATTCTCTACGGTAGTGGAACCGGTGGTAGAGTACCGGACATGGCCGATGCCGATATTGCCGGACAGCTCTTCTAATTTGGATTCTTTGAAAACTTCGTTGACAAGGCCAAGGCCTTTGTAGGATTTCACATGGCCCTTTGGACCGCTGGTGTCAGAGACGGCAATTCCGCAGGACTCCTGTCCTCTGTGCTGCAGGGCGGAAAGGCCATAGTAGATCGAAGGACTGACGTCGGCACCATCCAGATCGTAAATGCCGAAAACACCACATTCCTCCCGGAGACCGGTATCATAACAATTGTTTGACGATGGCTGCATAGGTATTCTCCTTTTTTCAGTTGTAGACCTGCATGTTTTAAAAACATTGATTATCATACTCATTTTTGCGGATGATGTCAAGAAAATCGTGATATGTATAAAATATGGTGCAGAAATTTAGGATTTCGTGGAAAATGTCGAAAATAATAAAAAATAGTAAAAAAAAGTTGCAGGAAATTCGAGATGTGTTATAATCGTTTTTGATTTTGAATGAAAGCCCCGGACAGCAGCTATGGATGAGCCATGCTTGCATGAGCGAATTCATAGATATTGGCCGGGCAAGACGACATGAGTAAGTAGGGCGATAGCCCGGATTACGAATGTTGTCAGCAGTTGCGGGAGCGACGCAGGCGCGGAGTAACTGGCTTTCATCATAGAGATGTCGCCGGCAGGCGACATTTCCTTTTAGAGAAACTTGTGACGGAAAAGAAAATATCAGAAGAGAAAAACAGGAGGAAATCAATATGGCAGTAAAATATGTCTTTGTGACAGGCGGAGTAGTCTCCGGCCTTGGAAAGGGAATCACGGCGGCGTCCCTTGGACGGCTTTTAAAAGCCCGAGGATACAAAGTGACGATGCAGAAATTTGACCCGTACATCAACGTTGACCCGGGTACGATGAACCCGATTCAGCACGGCGAGGTTTTCGTTACCGATGACGGCACAGAGACAGACCTCGATCTCGGCCACTACGAGCGTTTCATCGACGAGAGCCTGGATAAAAATTCCAACGTGACGACCGGAAAAGTATACTGGTCTGTTCTGCAGAAAGAACGCCACGGTGATTTCGGCGGAGGCACCGTACAGGTCATTCCGCACATTACAAACGAAATCAAGAGCCGTTTCTACCGCGGAAAAGAAGTAGACGAGGAGCGTATTGCCATCATTGAGGTCGGCGGAACCGTCGGCGATATCGAGAGCCAGCCGTTTTTGGAGGCAATCCGCCAGTTCCAGCATGACGTCGGACACGAGAACGCCATTCTGATCCATGTTACCCTGATTCCATATCTGAAAGCTTCTGGTGAAATGAAAACAAAACCGACGCAGGCGAGCGTAAAAGAGCTGCAGGGAATCGGTATTCAGCCGGATGTCATCGTATGTCGGTCCGAGCATCCGCTGACCACTGAGATCAAAGATAAAATTGCTCTGTTCTGCAACGTTCCGTCAAGCCATGTTCTGCAGAACCTGGACGTGGAGTATCTGTATGAAGCTCCGCTTGCCATGGAGAAAGAGAACCTGGCGCAGGTTGTCTGCGAGAGCCTTCACCTTCCATGCCCGGAACCGGATCTGTCCGACTGGACCCATATGGTAGAAGCACTCCGCCATCCGAACAAAGAGGTGACGATTGCGCTCGTCGGAAAGTATATCCAGCTGCATGATGCATACCTGAGCGTTGTTGAGGCATTAAAACACGGCGGAATTGCAAGCCATGCAAACGTACACCTGAAATGGGTGGATTCCGAGCTGGTAACCGAGGAGAACGTGGCAGAGTATCTGAGCGATGTGGACGGTGTTCTGGTACCGGGCGGATTCGGAAACCGCGGTATCGAAGGCATGATCACAGCGATTCGATATGCAAGAGAGAACAAGATTCCGTTCCTCGGCCTCTGCCTCGGCATGCAGCTGACGATTGTTGAATATGCAAGAAACGTTCTCGGTTACCACGACGCACACAGCATCGAGATGAACCCGAACACCATGCACCCGGTGATCGCACTGATGCCGGATCAGGATGGAATCGAGGATATCGGCGGTACGTTACGTCTCGGCGCATATCCATGCGTCCTGGCAGACGGATCGAAAGCACAGGAGCTGTACGGTGAGAAAGAGATTTCCGAGCGTCACCGCCACCGCTATGAAGTAAACAACGATTTCAGGAAAGCACTGACCGAAAACGGCATGGTTCTCTCCGGTGTTTCTCCGGACGGAAGAATCGTTGAGATGGTAGAACTTTCAGATCATCCGTTCTACATCGCAACGCAGGCACATCCGGAGTTCAAATCCCGTCCGAACCGTCCGCATCCGCTGTTCCGCGGCCTGATCGCAGCAGCAGCCGAGTACCATGCGGCAAAATAATCGATAAATGGTATGAAAAATTAGGTAAAATGCAGTAACAACCTAAGAAAGTTAAGAAAAAATATAAAAAATTATATAAAAATTAAATTTGCTCTTTACAGGACGAAAAAAATAGAGTATAGTAAGGGCAATCCAGAAAGAACGGCGGGGAACAAAAGATTCCCCTCCATTCTTTTCAGAAAAGACAAAGGATAACCGAAAATAAGGAAAGTAAAGGAAGGGAAGCCGTATGACACAGAGCAAAGAGCGTGTCATGGGAGAAGAAGGGCTGTACCGTTCTTCCTTTGAACACGACAACTGCGGTATCGGAGCCGTCGTGAATATCAAAGGTGAAAAATCCCATGCGACCGTAGAAAACGCATTAAAAATCGTAGAAAATCTTGAACATAGAGCCGGCAAAGACGCCGAGGGTAAAACAGGAGACGGAGTAGGAATCTTGTTGCAGATATCGCACAAATTCTTTTCCAAAGCCTGTTCGACCCTCGGTTTTTCATTAGGCGGAGAACGGGAATACGGCGTCGGCGTATTCTTCTTCCCACAAAATGAGCTGAAACGGAACCAGGCAAAAAAGATGTTTGAGATCATCGTGGAAAAAGAGGGACTGGAACTCCTTGGATGGAGAACCGTGCCGACCGTTCCGGAAGTTCTCGGCCATAAGGCAAGAGAGTGTATGCCTTACATCATGCAGGCATTCATCAAAAAACCGGAGGATGTGGAAAAGGGAATCGCTTTCGACCGCCGTCTGTACGTCGTACGCCGTGTTTTCGAACAGAGCAACGACAACACCTACGTGCCATCCCTTTCCAGCCGTACCATCGTATACAAAGGTATGTTCCTCGTAGGACAGCTCCGCACCTTCTTCCGCGATCTGCAGGATGTCGATTATGAATCTGCAATCGCCATGGTGCATTCCCGGTTCAGCACGAACACGAACCCAAGCTGGGAGAGAGCCCATCCGAACCGTTTCATCGTACACAACGGCGAGATCAACACCATCCGCGGAAACGCCGACAAGATGCTGGCCCGTGAGGAGACGATGTCCTCCCCGATGCTGCAGGATGAACTGCACAAGGTTCTGCCGGTTGTCAACACCCAGGGTTCTGACTCTGCAATGCTCGACAACACACTCGAGTTCCTGACCATGAGCGGTATGGATCTTCCGCTGGCTGTCATGATCACGATCCCGGAGCCGTGGGCAAACAACGATACGATTTCCCAGGAGAAACGTGATTTCTATCAGTATTATGCAACGATGATGGAGCCGTGGGACGGACCGGCATCGATCCTGTTCTCCGACGGAGATGTGATGGGAGCAGTGCTCGACCGCAACGGTCTTCGTCCTTCCCGTTACTACATCACTAACGATGGATTTCTGATCCTCTCCTCTGAGGTCGGTGTTCTGGAAGTTCCGGAAGAAAAAATCGTCTTAAAAGAGCGTCTCCATCCGGGCAAGATGCTTCTCGTCAACACCGTACAGGGAAAAGTCTTAAACGATGAGGAAGTCAAAGAATATTACGCAAAGAAACAGCCGTACGGCGAATGGCTCGACAGTTATCTGGTACAGTTAAAGGATATCAAAATCCCGAATCTGCCGGTCGAAGAGTACACGAAAGAAGAGCGGATGCGCCTGCAGAAAGCGTTCGGCTACACCTACGAGGAGTACCGTTCCTCCATCGGAAAGATGGCATTAAACGGTGTCGAGGCAACCGCTTCGATGGGTATCGATACCCCGCTTGCCGTTCTCTCCTATGAGCATCAGCCGCTGTTCAACTATTTCAAACAGCTCTTTGCACAGGTAACGAACCCGCCGATCGACTGTATCCGTGAGGAGATCGTAACTTCCACAAGCGTTTACGTCGGACGTGACGGAAACCTGCTTGAGGAGGAGCCGAAGAACTGCCAGGTATTAAAGATCAACAATCCGATCCTGACCAATACCGATATGCTGAAGATCAAGAACATGAAAGTCGAAGGCTTCAAGGCAGTGACCGTTCCGATCACCTACTACAAGAGCGCACCGCTTGACCGTGCGATGGACCGCCTTTTCGTCGAGGTTGACCGTGCACACCGGGCAGGAGCCAACATCCTGATTCTCTCTGACCGCGGTGTCGATGAGAACCATGTGGCGATTCCATCCCTCCTGGCTGTATCTGCGGTTCATCAGCATCTGGTAAAAACGAAAAAGAGAACTTCTCTTGCGATTATTCTGGAGTCCGGCGAGCCGCGCGAGGTGCACCATTTCGCAACACTGCTCGGCTACGGTGCCTGCGCAATCAACCCGTATCTGGCACTCGACACGATCCATGAGCTGATCGAAGAGGGCATGATCAAGAAAGATTACTACGCAGCCGTTGAAGATTACAACCACGCAGTCATCTCTGGTATCGTAAAAATCGCAGCGAAGATGGGTATCTCCACGATCCAGTCGTATCAGGGTTCCCAGATCTTCGAGGCCATCGGTATCTCAGCAGATGTCATCGACAAATACTTCACCGGTACGGTCAGCCGTGTCGGCGGTATTACCCTGGAAGACATTGCAAAAGATGTCGATGAGCGTCATTCCCAGGCATTCGATCCGCTGGAGCTGTCTACCGATCTGACACTGGACAGTATCGGCCGTCATAAATCGAGAAGCCAGGGCGAGGAGCACCGCTACAATCCGCGCACCATTCATACACTGCAGGAGTCTACAAGACGCGGCGACTACAAGATGTTCAAAGAGTACACAGCAATGGTCGACAGCGAGGAGAGCGGCTATCTGCGGAGCCTGATGGACTTCGATTATCCGGAGCAGGGCGTTCCGCTCGAAGAAGTTGAGAGCGTAGATTCTATCGTAAAACGATTCAAAACAGGTGCGATGTCCTACGGTTCTATTTCCCAGGAGGCACATGAGACACTGGCAATTGCCATGAACCGTCTGCATGGAAAATCCAACACTGGTGAGGGCGGCGAGAGTGATGACCGTCTCGAATCCCCGGAGAGATGCTCCGCGATCAAACAGGTAGCATCGGGAAGATTCGGCGTTACCAGCAAATACCTTGTCAGTGCAAAAGAGATCCAGATCAAGATGGCCCAGGGTGCAAAACCGGGCGAGGGCGGCCACTTACCGGCCGGAAAGGTTTACCCGTGGATTGCAAAAACACGTCACTCCACACCGGGTGTATCCCTGATTTCCCCGCCGCCGCACCACGACATCTACTCCATCGAGGACCTTGCACAGCTGATTTATGACCTGAAAAACTCGAATGTGAATGCAAGAATCTCCGTTAAACTGGTATCCGAAGCAGGTGTTGGTACTGTCGCAGCCGGTGTTGCAAAAGCCGGAGCACAGGTTATCCTGATTTCCGGATATGATGGAGGAACGGGAGCAGCACCGAGAAGTTCCATCCACAATGCAGGACTTCCATGGGAGTTAGGCCTTGCCGAGACCCATCAGACGCTGATCAAAAACGGCCTCCGCAACCGTGTCATGATCGAGACCGATGGTAAGCTGATGAGCGGCCGTGACGTTGTGATTGCAGCACTCCTTGGCGCCGAGGAATTCGGTTTTGCGACCGCACCGCTTGTAACGATGGGATGCGTTATGATGCGTGTCTGCAACCTCGATACCTGCCCGATGGGTATTGCAACCCAGAACCCGGAGCTGCGCAAACGTTTCCGCGGCAAACCGGAGTACGTCATCAACTTCATGCGCTTTATCGCAGAAGAGATGCGGGAATACATGGCAAAACTTGGCTTCCGCACCGTTGACGAGATGGTCGGCCGTTCCGACCTCTTAAAGAGAAATGATAAAGTGACGAACGAGCACGCAGACCGCGTAGACTTAAGCCAGATCCTGAACAATCCGTTTGCAAAAGCAGGCGAGAAGGTAACGTTCGATCCGAAAGATGTTTACGACTTCAAACTTGGCGCAACCCTGGATGAGAAGGTACTCTTAAAGAAATTCGGTCCGGCAATGGATAAGAAAGAGAAGAAGACCGTCAAAGTCGAGATCACCAACACCGATCGTACCGTGGGAACGATTCTTGGTGCCGAGATCACCAGAAAATTCGGCACCTCTCTGGAGCCGGATACGTACACCGTACAGTGTAAGGGTGCCGGCGGACAGAGCTTCGGAGCATTTATTCCAAAAGGACTGACCCTGGAACTTGAGGGCGATTCGAACGATTACTTCGGAAAAGGCCTCTCCGGCGGAAAACTGGTTGTCTACCCGCCGAAAGCAAGAAAGTATAAACCGGAAGAAAACATCATCGTCGGAAACGTTGCCCTCTACGGCGCAACGAGCGGTGAGGCGTACATCAACGGTATCGCAGGAGAGCGTTTCTGTGTCAGAAACTCCGGTGCTTACGCCGTTGTCGAGGGTGTCGGTGAGCATGGATGCGAGTATATGACCGGCGGCCGTGTCGTTGTCCTCGGCGCAACCGGAAAGAACTTTGCAGCCGGCATGAGCGGCGGTATCGCTTATGTCCTGGATGAAAAGAGCAACCTGTACCGCAATTTGAACAAGGAAATGATTTCGATTGAACTGGTAGAAAGCAAATACGATATTGCAGAGCTGAAAAACATGATTGAAAAACACGTCGCACACACCGGCTCTGAAAAAGGTAAAGAAATTCTCACACACTTTGACGAATATCTGCCGAAATTCAAGAAGATCATTCCGAATGACTATAAGCGCATGATGATGCTGAGTGCCCAGATGGAAGACAAGGGCCTTAGCAGCGAACAGGCACAGATTGAAGCATTTTACGAAAGCATGCGTAAGTAGGAGGAAGAAGAATTATGGGTAAGCCAACTGGATTTATGGAATATCAGCGCAAGACGGGAAACACCGTTGCCCCGCTTGAGCGTATCAAAAACTTTAAGGAATTTCATCTGCAGCTCCCGAAAAAGGAGCAGCAGATGCAGGCTGCCCGCTGTATGGCATGCGGTGTACCGTTCTGCCAGGCGGGAACCATGATTGCGGGAATGGCCTCCGGCTGTCCGCTGCAGAACCTCGTTCCGGAGTGGAATGACCTTGTGTATCTTGGAAACTATGAGCAGGCATACCGCCGCCTCACCAAGACAAACTGTTTTCCGGAATTTACCTCCCGTGTCTGCCCGGCACTCTGCGAAGCAGCCTGTACATGCAACGTAAACGGAGACCCGGTCTGCACGAAGGAAAATGAACGCGCGATCATCGAAAACGCATGGGCAACCGGCCTGATTACGCCGCAGCCGCCGAAAGTGCGCACCGGAAAACGCGTTGCCGTTGTAGGAAGCGGTCCTTCCGGCCTTGCAGCAGCGATGCAGCTCAACCGCCGCGGCCATTCTGTTACGGTCTTTGAACGCCGCGACCGCGTGGGCGGACTTTTACGCTACGGTATTCCGAATATGAAACTCGATAAGAGCGTCATCGACCGCCGTGTGGATCTGATGAAGGCCGAGGGCATCGAGTTTGTGACGAATGCTGATATCGGAAAAGATGTAAAAGCTGACAAACTCCTAAAAGAATTTGACCGTGTCCTGCTCTGCTGCGGTGCGGCAAATCCAAGAGATATCAAGGCAGAGGGAAGAGATGCAAAGGGCATCTACTTTGCTGTCGATTTCCTGACTTCCGTAACGAAGAGTCTTCTGGATTCCAATTTTGAGGATCATGCCTACATCGATGCAAAGGGCAAACACGTTGTTGTCATCGGAGGCGGCGACACCGGTAATGACTGTGTCGGAACTTCCATCCGTCTCGGTGCCAAATCTGTGACACAGCTTGAGATGATGCCGAAAGCACCGGATCAGCGTGCCGAGAACAATCCGTGGCCGGAGTGGCCGAAGATCTGCAAGACGGATTACGGCCAGGAAGAGGCAATCGCCGTATTCGGCCATGATCCGCGGATTTACCAGACAACCGTAACGGAATTTATCAAAAACAAAAAAGGTGAAGTCTGCCAGATCAAGACCGTAAAACTGACACCGAAAAAAGATGAGAAATCTGGCCGCATGAAGATGGTTCCGGTTGAGGGAACCGAAGAGATTCTCCCGGCAGATCTCGTTCTTATTGCAGCAGGCTTTTTAGGATCCCAGAAATATGTGACCGATGCATTTAAAGTGGAAGTCAACCAGCGCACCAACGTGAAGACAGACGACGGAAAATACCAGACAACAAAAGAAAATGTCTTCACCGCAGGCGATATGCACCGCGGCCAGTCCCTGGTCGTATGGGCGATCCGCGAGGGACGCGAGGCAGCAAAGGCAGTCGATGAATCCCTGATGGGATACACAAATCTCTAAGTTTTTCTTGACAAAACACGCGAAAAACTGCTATAATGTGCCCAAAACAAGGGTGTTTTTACGCAAGGTGTCTTTCTGCCCTGCCGCGTGAAAGCACCCTTTTCGTTTAGAATCGTCTTTGATAAAGGAGAGAATCGATATGGCAAAGTATACGAAGGAAGCGATCCTTCAGATGGCGGAGGAAGAAGATGTTGAATTTATCCGCCTGCAGTTTACCGATATGTTTGGAATGATGAAAAATATGGCCATCACCGCCGGACAGCTGGAAAAAGCCCTGAATAATCAGTGCGTTTTCGATGGCTCTTCGTTCGAAGGATTTGTCACCATCGAGGAAGCAGACATGTTTCTGCACCCGGATCTCGACACCTTTGCAATACTTCCGTGGCGTCCGCAGCAAGGAAAGGTTGCAAGATTGATCTGTGATGTGTATGATAGAGAGGGGAATCTTTATGCAAAGAGTTCCCGGACCATCCTTCAGAAGGTAATTTCCGAAGCGAAAGCGATGGGCTATGAGTTTGAAATCTCACCGGAGTGTGAATTTTTCCTGTTCCACACCGATGAGGACGGCGGAGCAACGAGTGTAACGCACGACAAAGGCGGTTATCTGGATCTGGGACCGCTGGACCTGGGAGAAAACGCGCGGCGCGATATGGTGCTGACCCTCGAAGAAATGGGAATCGACGTTGAGTCTTCCTTCCACGAGGTAGCGGCAGGCCAGCACGAACTGGATTTCTGTCCGGCTGCAGCACTTCGGACGGCAGATCAGCTGATGACTGCCAAATTTGCTATCCGTACGATTGCAAAACGTCATGGCCTTCACGCAACCTTTATGCCAAAACCAAAAACCGGAGTTCACGGATCGGGTCTTCATCTTTCCTTCTCCCTGTTTCAGGAGGGAAAAGATGTGTTTGCCGACAAATCCGATGAATACGGGCTCAGCAAAGAGGCATATTACTTTATGGGCGGACTGATGAAACACATCAGCGGAATCGCAGCGATTACCAATCCGCTTGTAAATTCCTACAAACGTCTGACACCGGGATACGGTGCACCGATCTACGTGGCATGGTCTGCAAAGAACAGAAGCCCGCTGATCCGCATTCCGCTGACGGGAGACGGTATCATGGCCATTGAGCTTCGATGCCCGGATTCGGCAGCCAATCCGTACCTGGCACTTGCTGTCTGCATGGCAGCAGGACTTGACGGTATCAAACAGAAAATCGTTCCGCCGTCCCCGGTGGACCGCAATATTTCTGATCTGACAGAAGAAGAACGAAACGCGATGCAGATCACCCTTCTCCCGGGAAGCCTTGGAGAAGCGGTCGCAGAGTTAAAGAAAGACGATTTTCTGTGTCAGGTACTCGGCCAGGAATTTGTGGATGGATATATCAATGCCAAAGAAGAAGAGTGGCATGAGTATCTCCGCCAGGTATCCGACTGGGAGACCGAGAAATATCTGTACCGTATTTAGACGACGAAGGGGCCTGAAAATGCATGAGCAGCATAGTGATAGTACTTCCCAAAATAGAAGATGGAAAGCGCATCCGGGATATTCTGGCAAAAAGAGGATATGAAATCGATGCTGTCTGTTCGACAGCGGCAGCGGCGCTCGGAGAGATGAACAACTTAAACGGCGGTATTGTCATCTGCGGCTACAAGCTCCCGGATATGTTTTTTACGGATCTGAATGAGTGTATGCCGTCCGGCTTCCAGATGCTTCTGATTGCATCGAGCCGCGCATTAAGTGCGGTGGAGGGAACCGGAATCATGGCGGTTACGATGCCGCTTTCCGTGTACGAGCTGGTCAATACACTGGAGATGATGCTGCAGAGTGCGGTACGGCGCAGAAAGAAAGAGCGGGCAAAGCCCAAGGTGCGCAGCGCCGAGGAACAGCACATCATCGATCGTGCAAAAAGCCTTCTGATCGAACGAAATCACATGACCGAGTCGGAGGCCCATCGCTACATGCAGAAATGCAGCATGGACAGCGGCACCAATCTGGTTGAAACGGCACAGATGGTGCTGACGCTTTTGACAGAGTAAGAAAAAGTGAAAAGGAGCGACATAATAATGTTCAAAATCAATGACAATTATCTGAAATTGCCGGGAAGCTATCTGTTTTCCACCATTGCAAAAAAAGTTGCAGCTTACACCGAGGCAAATCCGGACGCGAAAATCATCCGTCTTGGAATCGGCGACGTAACCCAGCCGATCGCACCGGCGATCATTGAAAAGCTGCACGGAGCAGTGGATGAGATGGGACACGCAGAGACCTTCCACGGATATGCACCAGATCTTGGATATGCTTTCCTTCGCGATACCATCGCAAAAAATGATTATCAGGACAGAGGATGCGATATCTCATCTGATGAAATTTTTGTATCGGACGGCGCAAAATGCGACTGCAGCAACATTCAGGAGATCTTCAGCCTGGACAACAAGATCGCTGTATGCGACCCGGTTTATCCGGTTTATGTAGACTCCAACGTAATGGCAGGCCGTGCCGGTGACTACGACGCAGCAACCGAGCGTTTCACGAATGTGATTTACATGCCGTGTACCGCAGAAAACAACTTCACCCCGGAGCTCCCGAAAGAAACCCCGGATCTGATTTATCTGTGCTTCCCGAACAACCCGACCGGCGCTATGGTTTCCAAAGCCGAGCTGCAGAAATGGGTTGATTATGCAAATAAAGTAGGAGCCATCATCCTGTATGATGCTGCATACGAGGCATATATCTCAGAAAAAGACATTCCGCATTCCATCTATGAGTGCGAAGGTGCAAGAACATGTGCCATCGAAATGCGCAGCTTCTCCAAGAACGCAGGCTTTACCGGTATGCGTCTTGGATTCACCGTTATCCCGAAAGACATCAAATCCGGCGATGTGACTCTGCACAGCCTGTGGGCACGCCGTCACGGAACGAAATACAACGGAGCTCCGTACATCATCCAGAGAGCCGGCGAGGCTGTTTACTCTCCGGAAGGAAAAGCACAGTTAAAAGAGCAGGTTGCTTACTACATGAAGAACGCAAAAGTCATCTACGACGGATTAAAGGGCGCAGGCTACACCGTATCCGGCGGCGTCAACGCTCCGTATATCTGGCTGAAAACACCGGGAAATATGACTTCCTGGGAGTTCTTTGATCACCTGCTTGCAGACGCAAACGTAGTCGGAACACCAGGATCAGGCTTCGGCCCGAGCGGAGAAGGCTACTTCCGTCTGACTGCATTCGGTACGTATGAGAATACAGTAGAGGCAGTGGAGAGAATCAAAAAACTGTAAATTGTGTGCGAAATACCAATAAAACGGAATTTCTGCGCAACTTTATAAACACACGAAAAAATAATTTTGTATAGATAAAATTCACGAAAAATGCATTAGAATTTATATAAAATCCGTAAAAATTAGGTGTTTACAAATGTAAAACTGCTGTGCTATAATGCACAGTATGAAAAAGGCAGTGAAGGAAACTCCGTATGCGGAATCTGACAGGAAGCCGATGTCACCGACTGAGAGCATCAGCATGGAGAAAACATACAATGGGGAACATTCCGGAGCCGGTCTGCTGAACATGAGATCCGAACAGGAAATCAAGTAGGCAGATCCGTGATACGCGTTAAGTATAAATGAGTGGGCGTTTTCCCCCGGAAAACCGGAGAGAAAAACGCAATGCGGGTGGTACCGCGGGAACATAAAATATCCCGTCCCGGAACAGTAGTTAAAAAACTGTTCCGGGACTTTTTTATTTGAAAAAGCAATCCGGGACAGGCGAGAAAGAGAGGAGAACAAGACATGGAATTTATGACAGGCGTAAAGAAAAAAGAAGACATCTCCGTAAAAACTCTGCTGGAGACACCGGAAGGCACAGAAGTAAAACTCGAAGGAGCCGTACACATCATCCGTGACATGGGCGAGGTTGCCTTTGTCATCTTAAGAAAGAGCGAGGGACTCGTTCAGTGTGTGTACGAAGAAGGAAGCGTTGACTTCCCGCTGAAAGATCTGAAAGAGGAATCGGCAGTTGCCGTAACCGGAACGGTCAAAAAAGAGGACCGCGCACCGGGCGGCGTCGAAGTCAGGCTGCAGACCATCACCGTTCTTTCCGAGCCGACCGAGCCAATGCCGCTCGCAGTCAACAAATGGAAAATGAACACCTCCCTTGAAGCAATGCTGAACATGCGGCCGATCGCTCTTCGAAACGTCAGAGAGCGTGCAAAATTCCGCATCCAGGAAGGCGTGGTACGGGCGTTCCGTGATTTCCTTCATTCCCAGGGATTCACCGAAATCCATACACCGAAGATCGGCGCGAAAGGCGCTGAGGGCGGCGCAAACATCTTCAAGCTGGAATATTTCCACCGCCCGGCTGTCCTGGCACAGAGCCCGCAGTTCTACAAACAGATGCTCGTCGGCGTGTTTGACCGTGTCTTTGAAGTCGGACCGGTTTTCCGTGCAGAGAAACACAACACGAAACGTCATCTGAACGAGTATACCAGCCTTGACTTTGAGATGGGCTACATCGAGGATTACACCGACATCATGGCAATGGAAACCGGATTTTTACAGTACATGGTGGAGCTTCTTAAAAAGGATTACGCAAAAGAGCTGGAGATCCTGAAAGTTATGCTTCCAAAGACAGAAGAAATCCCAACTGTACCGTTCACGAAAGCGAAAGAGCTGGTAGCCGAGAAATACAACCGAAAGATCCGCAACCCGTTCGACCTTGAGCCAGAGGAGGAGCTTCTGATCGGCCAGTATTTCAAAGAGGAGTACGACGCAGACTTCGTATTCGTCACCGAATATCCGTCGAAAAAGAGACCGTTCTATGCGATGGACGACCCGGAGGATAAGAGATACACAAAGAGCTTCGACCTGCTGTTCCACGGTCTGGAGATTACAACCGGAGGCCAGCGTATCCACGATTACAAGATGCTCTCTGAAAAGATCGCAGCCCGCGGCATGACAGAAGAGGGCATGGAGCAGTATTTAAGTGCTTTCAAACACGGTATGCCGCCGCACGGAGGTCTTGGCATCGGTCTGGAGCGTCTGACCATGAAGCTGATCGGTGAGGACAACGTCCGCGAGACAACGCTGTTCCCGCGTGATCTTACAAGACTGGAGCCGTAAGCGGATCCTGCTGGAAAATAAAAAAGGAGAATGAGTGAAATGGCAAATGTGATTTCAGATGAAACGATGGAATATGTCGGCATCCTGGCAAAGCTGGAATTAAAGGATGAGGAAAAAGAATCCGCACGGCAGGATATGCAGAAAATGCTGGATTATGTAGATAAATTAAACGAGCTCGACACCAGCAAGGTCGAGCCGATGACCCACATTTTCGAGATGGGAAATGTATTCCGCGAGGATGAAGTAACCAATGGCGACGACCGCGATGCAATGCTTGCCAATGCACCGGAAGTCAAAGAGGGCCAGTACAAGGTTCCGAAAACGGTAGAATAGCAGGAGGAGATTCGATATGGAAATCAAAGATATGACAGCAGTACAGCTTTCTGCCGCGATCAAAGAAGGAAAGATCACCGTATCGGACGCTGTGGAAGCGTCCCTTGCGGCAGTCAGAGCGTCTGAGGATGCGATTCACGCCTTCCTTCTTGTGGATGAAGAGGGTGCGAGAGCACGCGCAGCAGAAGTGCAGAAGAAAATTGACGCAGGAGAGCTCACCGGTCCGCTGGCCGGCGTTCCGATCGCGATCAAGGACAACATCTGTACGAAGGGTCTTGCGACGACGTGTGCGTCAAAGATCCTGCAGAATTTCGTTCCGACGTACGATGCGGAGGTTATTACACGGCTTGAAGAGGCGGGAGCCGTTATCATTGGAAAGACGAACATGGATGAGTTTGCGATGGGAAGTACGACAGAGACTTCTGCGTACGGCGTGACGAAAAACCCGTGGAACACCGAACACGTTCCAGGCGGTTCCTCCGGCGGTTCCTGTGCAGCCGTTGCAGCAGGAGAAGTACCGATGGCACTCGGCTCCGATACTGGCGGATCGATCCGTCAGCCAAGTTCCTTCTGCGGCGTAACCGGCATGAAACCGACGTACGGCACCGTTTCCCGTTATGGACTGATCGCTTACGGTTCCTCCCTCGACCAGATCGGACCGGTCGCAAAGGATGTGACAGACTGTGCAGCACTGCTGCAGACCGTTGCTTCGTATGATGCAAAAGATGCGACATCAATGAAACGCGATGATTACGATTTCATGAGCGCTTTAAAAGAAGATGTCTCCGATCTGAAAATCGGTATTCCGAACAGCTATTTCGGCGAAGGTTTGGATCCGCAGGTAAAGGAATCCATTTTAAAGGCTGCCGATGTCCTGAAGGCACGCGGAGCAGAAGTAGAGTATTTCGATCTCGACCTCATTGATTATGCGATTCCGGCTTACTACGTCATTGCATCCGCCGAGGCAAGCTCCAACCTGGAACGATTCGACGGTGTGAAATACGGCTTCCGTGCCAAAGAGTACGAAGGACTCCACGATATGTATAAGAAGAGCCGTTCCGAGGGCTTCGGTCCGGAGGTGAAACGACGGATTATGCTGGGAAGCTTCGTGTTGAGCTCCGGTTACTACGATGCGTATTATCTGAAAGCGCTGCGCACGAAAGCCCTGATTAAACAGGAGTTTGACCGCGCATTTGAGAAATACGATATGATTTTAAGCCCGGCAGCACCATCGACGGCACCGCGCCTTGGAGAATCGCTTTCCGATCCGCTGCAGATGTATCTGGGCGATATTTACACCGTATCCGTCAACCTCGCCGGTCTTCCGGGCATCACCGTTCCGTGCGGCATGGATGACAAGGGTCTTCCGATCGGCATGCAGCTTATCGGAGACTGTTTCTCAGAGAAAAAACTGTTCCGTGCAGCGTACACCTATGAGCAGGCACGCGGTGCATTCGGGCAGCCAGAAAAACGGTAAGGAGGAAGCAAAACAATGTCAAAACAGTATGAAACCGTCATCGGACTTGAAGTACATGTGGAGCTTGCGACGAGAACAAAAATTTTCTGCGGCTGCTCTACCGCATTCGGCGGTGCGCCGAACACCCATACCTGCCCGGTCTGCACCGGTATGCCGGGATCCCTTCCGGTATTAAATAAGAAGGTTGTCGATTACGCCCTGCGCGTCGGACTGGCTGCAAACTGCAAAATCAACCAGCTCTGCAAATTCGACCG
>ERZ1673701.2061-NODE-2061-length-16263-cov-23.483342_pt1 | contig 16263 bp, 15 predicted proteins | sample MGYA00580231_ERZ1673701 | MGnify/ENA primary metagenome ERZ1673701 (study PRJEB41218, sample SAMN15661798) | gut metagenome | host: Homo sapiens | place: Canada: London | collected 2015-08-20/2019-03-30 | study: EMG produced TPA metagenomics assembly of...
CCGGCAGGACGCCCGGGGATGAATCCGGCAAAAGCAGCGCCGTCTGCGCCTGTGAAAAAAGCCGCCCGGGAAGATCTGCAGATCCTCCCGGGCGGCTTGCTTATCCTATTTTTTGCTCTTACTTGCGGCGGGTGAGGCAGTTTAGCGCCATCACAACCAGCACGAGAAAGCCGATGACCAGCAGGATGCCGGTCATGCCGATGAGCATCATGGGCAGGGTGGTCATCCAGGAAGAAAGATGAAGCATAAAGGCACCTCCGTTAAGCCATCAGGGAAAGGATCAGTCCGCCGGCAAGGACGGATGCGATCTGTCCGGAAACGTTGACGCTGATGGAATACATCAGCAGGAAATTCTGGTTGTCCTCGGCCAGACCCATCTTGTTGACTACGCGTCCGCTCATGGGGAAGGCCGAAATGCCTGCCGCGCCGATCATGGGGTTCAGCTTTTTGCCCTCAGGCAGGAACAGGTTCAGCAGCTTGGCGAACAGCACGCCGCCAGCGGTATCAAAGATAAAGGCCACAAGACCCAGCGCCATGATGAGCAGGGTATCCGGCCGGACGAACTTGTCGGCGGTCATCTGCCCGGCAACGGTCAGACCCAGCAGCAGGGTGATGAGGTTTGCCAGTACGTTCTGGGCGGTCTCGCTCAGGGAGTTCAGCACCCCGCATTCCCGCAGCAGGTTGCCGAACATCAAAAAGCCCACCAGCGCCACGCTGGCCGGGGCTACCAGACCGGCGACCACCGTGACCACAACGGGGAACAGGATCTTGGTCAGCTGGGTGACGTTGCCTTTTTCGTAGGGCATACGGATGCGGCGTTCTTTCTGGGTGGTCAGCAGACGGATGACCGGCGGCTGCACGATGGGTACCAGTGCCATGTAGCTGTAAGCTGCCACCATAATAGCGCCCAGATACTGGGATTTCAGGGTGTTTGCCACAAAAATGGCGGTGGGGCCGTCCGCTGCGCCGATGACCGCAATGGACGCGGCGTCCTTCATATCAAAGAAGAACCCGGCCAGAAACAGGGTGAAAAAGATGCCAAACTGTGCCGCTGCGCCAAACAGCATGAGCCACGGCTTTTCCAGCAGCGGGCCAAAATCGATCATGGCACCGATGCCGATGAACAGCAGCAGCGGGAACAGCTCGTTGGACATCCCCGCCTCAAACAGGGCAGAGATGGGGCCAACGGTGTCTCCCTGCGTGATGGCACCGGATGCGGGAAGATTGACCAGAATGGCACCGAACCCCATGGGCAGCAGCAGACTGGGCTCCATCTTTTTGACGATGGCAAGGTAAATGAGCAGGGCACCGATGCCCCACATGACCACCATCTGCCATGTCAGCGCTCCGAAGTTTGAAAAGAGCGCGGCGAATGTGTTCCAGAAATTCATATTGTTTTTCTGCCTCCTTTTGTTCTGATGCTGCGGCAAGAAAAAAAGACCCTTGCCACAGCGTAAGATCTGTGACAAAAGTCTCAAGCGAACACATGACATCGGGCATTGCTGCCGTGATGACGCTGCCATGCAGCGGCCTGCCGGAAAAAAGCCTTGACCGGCGGGCTGCCCTTTACTCCCCTTTATCAGTTTTATTGATACCAGAAACTGCCGCTTCTGTCAAGGGGGAAAATGCGGTTTTGCGCAAAAATCCAACCGGGAAAAGGCCAACCGGGAAAATCCGCAGATTTTCCCGGTTGGCAAACTATAAATGTTTTTTCGCTTTAAATCGTCAGTCCACCACCGGTACATCCAGCCCGAACTCCTGCGGGCGGAAGCGGGGACAGACGTTCTCGGTGATGCAGATGACCGAAGCAGCAAGACGGCTGCCGATCTCGCAGGATTCTGCCAGCGTTTTGCCGTAGGTCAGGCCGATGACCGTGCCGGCAAAGAAGGCGTCGCCCGCACCGGTGGTGTCCATAACGTCCACCTTTTTGGCGGGTACGATGCCGCAGTCACCGTCCGCACAGGCGTATACCGCGCCCTGCCCGCCCATGGTCACCACCATGCTGGGAATGTTGGCGCTGCGCACGTTGCCCGTGAGCACCCGGCACATCTCGTCCGGGGAGAGGTGGTCGTAGTCGTCCGAGAACAGCAGCCCGGCCTCCTGCTGGTTGCATACAAAACAATCGATCTGCTGCAAAAAATCCCGCCGCTCCATGGCGATGCTCATGTTGGAGACCACGGCAAACACCTTTTTGCCGTACTTTTTGGCATAGCGCAGGGTCTGCTTCACTGTCTCTTTTTCGAGGTCCAGTTCCAGCGCAATGGAATCGCAGTCTGCAAAAATGGCATCGCCCTGTTCTTGCAGAAGGCCGGTCAGCGGGGTGGTGTCCGGCCGCTTGGAGATGGCGGCGTGCACATCGCCGTCGTTGTCAAAAATGGCCAGCCATGTGCCCATGCCGTCCGGCTTTTTCTGGATAAAGCGGGTGTTGACCTTGTGCCTTGCCAGCTTGTCGATGACGTCCTGTCCCATGCCGGTGTCGTCCACCAGACCCACAAAGGTGGGGCGCAGCTCTACGTTGGCGATATCCTCCACCACGTTGCGGCTCACGCCGCCGTGTACCTGCTCGATGCGTCCGGCGTTGCGCCCGCCGGGGATATAGGTGGAAAGGGGATAGCCCTTGATGTCCACAAAAACAGCTCCGATGACTACGATGCCCATAAACGATAAACCTTTCTGACTTCAGTTGATTTTACCTGTATTATACAGGAAGCAGACAAAAGATGCTATCCTTTTGCGGAAAAATATCTCTCGGTCACGACCCCTTTCCGTGAAAAAGGGCTTCCGAAAAGTCCGCAGACTTTTCGGAAGCCCAAATAAAAAATAATTTTTCCTCTGATGATGCCTAGAGCGCAGCGGAGGGCATTCTGAATCAGCCCCTGTCACATCGCCGTGCGGGCAGTGCGCACCAGATACTCCATGGCCTGCACCGGGTACTGCCCGGCGGCGGTCTCGCCGGTGAGCATCAGGCTGGATGCGCCATCCAGTACGGCGTTGTAGATGTCGCTCACCTCGGCGCGGGTGGGCACCGCCCGGGTGTGCATGCTGTCCAGCATCTGGGTCACCACCATAAAGGGCACCCCGGCTGCCCGGCAGGCGGCAGAAAGCTGCTTCTGGCAGCGGGGCAGTTCCCACAGGGGCATGGCGTTGCCAAGGTCGCCCCGGGCAATGACCACCTCGTCCACCAGCGGCAAAAACTCCGGCAGCGCCTGCACGCCCGCAAGGTTTTCAATTTTGGCAAGGATCTTCAGCCCGGGCGCACCGGCCTCTTCCAGCGCCTGCCGCAGGCTGCGGATATCTTCAGCGCCGCGCACAAAGGGCAGCATGACCCCGGTAACACCGCAATCGGCGGCGATGGCAAGGTTCTCCTTGTCCTCGGTGGTCAGGGTGGGCATCTGGATGTCCGCCCCCGGTGCTGCCAGACTTTTGCGGCTTTGCAGCACGCCGCCCCGCACTACGGTGCACACGAGCGCATCCGGTTCTGCGGTGTCCACCCGTGCCAGCAGCTTGCCGTCATCCAACAGCAGCTCCTGCCCGGGCTGCACGCCCTGTACTAGTGCAGCAGGGCAGGGGATGCCCTGCGCGCCCAGACGCACAGTCTGCCCGGCGGTCAGGGACAGCGGCTGCGGCAGACGGCCGATGCGCAATTCCGGCCCCTGCAAATCAATGAGCAGCTTTTTGACCCCTGCCTTGCGCAGCAGTGCCAGCCAGTCCTTGTGCGCTGCCAGCGGGCCATGAGAAAGGTTCATGCGGATGCCGGTCATGCCGGCTTCCACCATCTGTTGCAAAAGCTTTACATCGGCACAGGCAGGGCCGATGGTTCCGTAAAAATCCATAATTCCTCCTGCAATTCGCGTTTTCTTTCTATTGTAGCATGACCGCGCAGCAAAAGATAGCCCGGCTGCGCATAAAAAAACACCGGAAGCTGATGCAAAGCCTCCGGTGCCTTTTTATGATGCCTTATGGGGTTTACTGCGATACTTTGCACCGCCTGCGTTCAGTACAAAGCTTACAGCTCCCTCTATTTTTAAAGGTTGTACTTAGTTTACAGCATTTCGGGCATTTCGTCAAGGGCTTTTGCAGGCAAAAAAGGAATATCACAACATTATCACAACTGCAGCTGGTGGTAGCACACGCCCTCCATGGTCTTCCAACAGGCGGTGCTTCCCTCCAAGGTCATGTAGCTGTGGGCGGTGCTTTCCTTGGGAATGCTCACGGAGCCGGGGTTTAAGTAAAGATTCCCCTGCCCGAAGTCTGTCCATGCGGGCACATGGGTGTGACCGTGGAGCAAAATATCCCCCGGGGCAAGGGGCGGCAGATGGTTCAGGTTGAACACATGGCCATGGGTGACGTAGACCAGCCGCTGCCCCACCGGCAGCACGGCGTAATCCGCCAGCACCGGGAAATTGAGCACCATCTGGTCTACCTCGGCGTCGCAGTTGCCGCGCACACACAGCAGCTTGGGCGCAAGGCTGTTCAGCAGCGGAATCACCTTTTTGGGGGCGTAATCCCGGGGCAGGTCGTTGCGGGGGCCGTGGTAGAGCAGGTCTCCCAGAAACAGCAGGCGGTCGGCCTGCTCCCGTTCAAAGGCCTGCTGCAGCTGCTGCGCATAATAATAGGAGCCGTGCAGGTCTGATGCGATCATCCATTTCATATACAATGCCCTCCCTCAGAGCCGGTTTACCTTATTGTAGCGCCTGCTTTAAAAATGGTCAAGTGATTGCAAAAGTCATACTTTTGCACCAAAACCCCTTGACATGCCGCTGAGGATGTGGTATTCTGCTGGAGTTGCAGCCCGTAAATGCGCAGGCTGCATATCGCGGACAGCTGCCGCGATCATAAAAACCGTGTGGATTTTTACAGCAGAATTGCTACTTTTCGCCACACAATGACCTCACAAGGGTCATTGTGTGGCTTTTTTGTGCGCCGGAAACCGGCTGCAGGCCGATGCTGTGCCCGCCACATTTTAACTTTTTACAGATAGCAGGTGAAATTTTTTAATGAACGAAACTTTTATGAAGGAGAAGCCGGTGCTGCCGCTGCTGCTCTCGATGGCGCTGCCCAATGTGCTCTCCATGCTGGTAAACAGCCTGTACAACATTGTGGACAGCCTGTTTGTGGCGCGCATCAGCGAGGACGCCATGACCGCTTTAAGTCTGGTGTTCCCCATCCAGAACTTTTCCAACGCCATTGCCATCGGCTTTGGCATTGGCATCAACGCCATGATCGCGCTGTATCTGGGCGCGGGCGACCGCGAAAAGGCCGAGATAGCCGCCACCCACGGCTTTGTGCTCAGCCTTGTGCACGGCGTGGTGATGATGGCGGTCAGTATTGCCATCATGCCCGGCTTTCTGCGCCGCTTTACGCAGGACGAGGGGCTGATCGCTGCCGGTATCACCTACTCTACTATCGTGTTCCTGTTTTTGGTCGTGAACATGGTCTCACTTGCTTTTGAAAAAATCTTTCAGGCGGTGGGCCGCATGAAGGTGTCCATGGTCGCGCTGATCACCGGCTGCGTGTGCAATATTCTGCTGGACCCGGTGCTCATCTTCGGGCTGGGGCCGGTGCCTGCCATGGGCATTGCAGGCGCAGCACTGGCTACCGGTATCGGTCAGATGCTCAGCGTGGTGGTCTATCTTGTGGTCTATCTGCGCACCGAGCTGCCGGTGCGGCTGCGCCGCAGCTGCCTGCGCCCGGACATGGTGCTGGACGGCAAACTGTACGCCATCGGCATTCCGGCCATCCTGAATCTGGCGCTGCCCTCGCTGCTGGTCACCTTCCTTAACGGATTGCTGGCGGCTTTTTCTCAGAGCTATGTGGTGGTGCTGGGCATCTATTATAAATTGCAGACCTTTTTGTACCTGCCCGCCAACGGCTTCGTGCAGGGCATGCGTCCTCTCATTGGCTACAACTACGGTGCGCGGGAGCACGCCCGGGTGAAAAAGCTGTACGACCTGACCCTGCTCATGAGCGCAGCCATCATGGCGGCGGGCACGGTCATCTGTCAGTTTGCCTCCGGGCAGCTGATGGGACTGTTCACCCGGAACCCCGAAACCATCGCCGCCGGACAGACCGCGCTGCGCATCATCAGCATCGGCTTTGTCATCTCGGCGGTCTCCACCACCGCTTCCGGTGCGCTGGAGGGTCTGGGCAAAGGTGCAGAATCGCTGGTCATCGCCCTGTGCCGGTACGTCGTTTTCATCATGCCGCTGGCTGCACTGCTGTGTAACTGGCTGGGCGCAGATGGTGCATGGCACGCCTTCTGGATCACCGAAGTGCTGGCAGCGGTGGTCTCCGGTATCGTCTACCGCAGGGCGGTCACACATAAAAAATAAGAATTTCTGATAGGGGCGTTTCATAACGTCCCTATTTTTCATTGACACTACGGGAAAAGTACGGTAAAATAATTTTCGTGTTTTGACAAAAACTGTCAGTGCGCAAGATATTACAGAGGATGTGGAAGTATATGATCGAGACCATTGCCGCCGTCAATCAGGCGGTGAACAGCTTTATCTGGGGCATCCCCGCCATGGTGTGCATCATTGGCGTGGGGCTGCTGCTCAGTGTCCGCACGGGCTTTTTGCAGATCCGCAAATTCCCCTACGCCATCCGCACCACCGTGGGCCGGATGTTCCGCAAGCGGGACGCTTCGGACGGTGCCATGACCCCTTTTCAGGCGGTGTGCACCGCGCTGGCGGGCACAGTGGGCACCGGCAATATTGCCGGTGTGGCGGGCGCTATCGCCATCGGCGGCCCGGGTGCCGTGTTCTGGATGTGGTGCTCTGCGCTGCTGGGTATGTGCACCAAGTTTGCCGAGGTGACGCTGGCCGTGCATTTCCGGGAGCGCAGCGATACCGGCGAGTGGGTGGGCGGCCCGATGTACTATATTAAAAACGGCCTTGGCCGCCGCTGGCAGTTTCTGGCCGTGTTGTACGCGCTGTTCGGCGTGCTGACCGTGTTCGGCACCGGCAACGCAACGCAGGTGAATACCATCGTGGCGGCAGTGGATACCGCCCTCCTGGAATACGGGCTGGTGGGCGGCAGCTTTCTGCCCACCCTCAACCTCATCGTGGGAATCCTTGTGGCGGCGCTGGTGGCGCTGGTGCTGCTGGGCGGCATCAAGCGCATTGGCAGCGTAAGCGAGAAGCTGGTGCCCTTTATGGCGCTGTTCTACATTGTGCTGTCAGTGGGCGTGGTGGTGCTTAACTTCTCCCGCCTGCCCTATGTGCTGGAATCCATCGTGGCGGGCGCATTCAACCCCGCTGCCTTTACCGGCGGCACCATCGGCAGTCTGTTCGTCAGTATGCAAAAGGGCGTTTCCCGCGGCATCTTTTCCAACGAGGCCGGTCTTGGCACCGGTTCTATCGCCCATGCCTGCGCCGACACCAAAAAGCCGGTCAAGCAGGGCATGTTCGGTATTTTTGAGGTGTTTGCCGATACCATTGTCATCTGCACCCTGACCGCGCTGGTCATCCTGTGCAGCGGCACCCCGGTCAGCTACGGCGCAGCGGCAGGTGCTGAGCTGACCATCTCCGGCTTTACCACCACCTACGGCGGCTGGGCGTCTATCTTTACTGCTGTGGCGCTGTGCTGCTTTGCCTTTTCCACCATCATCGGCTGGGGTCTGTACGGCTCCCGCTTTCTGGTGTTCCTGTGCAAGAGCAACAAGGTGGCGCGCCCCTTCTTTGTGGTGTATGCTCTGGTAGCCATTCTGGGCGCTACCATGGATCTTGGTCTGCTGTGGAGCATCGCCGACACCTTCAACGGCCTGATGAGCATTCCCAACCTCATTGCATTGCTGCTGCTTTCCGGCACGGTGGTACAGATGACCCGCGCCTTTTTTGAATCGGAAGGGTGAGCGGCAGCTCTGCCCATAGTGGACAGAAACGCCGGAACGCGGTATACTGAGAGAAAACAACGGTGGCTATGCACCACAGGAGGTTCTAACGTGGAAAACTTTAACGAATTGCTGCAAAAGTATGCAGATTTTATCGTCCGGGTGGGTGTGAACCCGCAGCCGGGACAGACCCTGATCATCAACTGTCCGCTGGAGGGTGCCCCGCTGGCACGGCTGTGCGTGCGCAGCGCCTACGAAGCAGGTGCGCGGGACGTGCAGGTGAACTGGCAGGATGACGCCGTTACCCGCATCCGCATGGAGCTGGGCAGCGAGGAGGCACTGACCGACCACAAGGGCTGGCAGCTGCGCCGCTATCTGGACTACGCTGAGAGCGAGGGCGGTGTGTGCGTGCTGCACCTCATCGCGGACGACCCGGAGTTGTTCGCCGGGCTGGACGGTGCCAAGATCAGCCGGGTGAACAGCGCGAACCGCAGGTTTATGCAGCCGTGGCGGGAGTACACCATGAACGACCGGGTGCAGTGGTCCATCGCCGCTCTGCCCGCAGAGCCGTGGGCAAAGAAGATGTTCCCGGAGCTGGACACTGCCGCCGCCATTGAGGCACAGTGGAAGCTGATCTTTGATACCTGCCGTGTGACCGGCGGCGACCCGGTAGGGGAGTGGCAGAAGCATCTGGACCGCCTGAACGAGCTGGGCGCAAAGATGAACGCCCTTGATCTGGAAAGCGTGCATTTTGAAAGCGCCAACGGCACCGACCTGACCGTGGGTCTGGCGGAACAGGCGGTGTGGGAGAGCGCCGGCAGCAAAAACGAGAAGGGCGTGCTCTTCCTGCCCAACATCCCCACCGAGGAGGTGTTCACCGCGCCCCATAAGGATAAGGTGGACGGCATCGTTTACGGCACAAAGCCCTACGTCTTTAATGGACAGCTCATCAAAAACTTCCACGTTACCTTCAAGGACGGCAAGGTGGTGGAGCACGGCGCCGACGAGGGCGCAGATCTGCTGGGCCAGCTGTTGGACACCGACGAGGGCGCACGCCACATCGGTGAGGTGGCACTGGTGCCCGCTTCCAGCCCCATCAACCGCAGCGGCAAGCTGTTCTACAACACCCTGTTTGACGAGAACGCTGCCTGCCACATCGCCTTTGGCGACAGCTACCCCGGCACCACCGTGGGCGGCACCGGTCTTTCCAAGGAAGAGCTGGCAGCCCGCGGCATGAACCACTCCTCCCTGCACGAGGACGTGATGATCGGTGCAGAGGACAGCCGCATCACCGGCAAATGCCGCGATGGCCGCACCGTGCTGCTGTTTGAAAACGGCGTCTGGGTGCTGTAAAAAGCCCCAAAGGGCGCACAACGGTAAAAAAATTGCGAAAATGCTTGCATAAATCGCAAGAGTATGCTATATTCTAGTAGTACGATATACTTTAACCTGAAACGTGGGCCGCAAGGTCCGCGTTTCTTGTTTGTTTGGAGGTTTTTTATGGCGAAGCAGTCTGGCGGCAACACCGCGCAGAGAGTGGAAGCGCTTGTCCGTCCCACGGTGGAAGGCATGGGTCTGCGCCTGTGGGATGTGGTTTTTGAGAAGGAAGGGCCAGACTGGTATCTTCGTATCCTCATCGACCGGGACGGCACCATGGATACCGACACCTGTGCAGAGGTGTCCCACGCACTGGACCCCATTCTGGATGAGGCCGACCCCATCGACCAGAGCTATTATCTGGAAGTGGGCAGCCCCGGCCTTGGCCGCAAGCTGACCCGCCCGGAGCACTACGAGGTGCTGAAGGGCCAGAAGGTGCGGGCAAAGCTCATCCGCCCCAACGCCGACGGCGTGCGGGAACTGTCCGGCATCCTGACCGGCCGCGAGGGCAGCACCGTGACGCTGGAGACCGAAAACGGCCCTGTGACCTTTGAGGTAAATGCAGTCTCCGGCGTGCAGCTGTGCGACGACGAGGATCTGTTCAACTGAAAATAACCGTCTCTGAGAGAGAAAAGAGAACAAAATATATAGGAGGAACCCGAAAAATGACAGCAGAGAATAAGGACTTTTTTGAAGCGCTCTCCATGCTGGAGCATGAGCGCGGCATCACCGCAGAATACCTGATCGAAAAGATCAAGGCGGCTATCATCATTGCCGTCAAGAAGAACTACGAGGTCGAGGAGGATCACATCCGGGTGGACATCGACCCCGACACCGGCCGCTTTGACGTGGCACTGATCCAGGATATCGTGGCAGACGAGGACTGGTACGACGAGCACGCCGAGATCGGCGTGACCGAGGCACGCAAGATCCGCAGCAGCTACGAGGTGGGCGACCGCATCATCACCCCGCTCAAGACCCGCGATTTTGGCCGTATTGCCGCCCAGACCGCAAAGCACGTCATCCGTCAGGGCATCCGCGAGGCCGAGCGCAACCAGCAGCTCAGCGAGATCCAGTCCCGCGCACACGATATCGTGCAGGCCACAGTTACCCGCGTGGATACCGAGAAGGGCATCGTTGCGCTGGATCTGGGCAAGGGCGGCGAGGCTGTTCTGCCCCGCAACGAGCAGGTGCCCGGCGAGGTGTACACCGAGGGCGAGACCCTGCAGGTCTACATCGTGGACGTGGTCAGCACCGAGCGCGGCCCCCGCGTGATGATCAGCCGTACCCATCCCGGCCTTGTCAAGCGCCTGTTTGAGCTGGAAGTGCCCGAGATCTTTGACGGCACTGTGGAGGTAAAGGCCATCAGCCGCGAGGCCGGTGCCCGCACCAAGATGGCTGTCTGGTCCAAGGACCCCAACGTCAACCCTGTCTCCGCCTGCATCGGCGAGCACGGCGCCCGCGTGGCCGCTGTTGTGGAAAAGCTGGGCGGCGAGAAGATCGATATTGTCAAGTGGAGCGAGGATATCTCGGAGTTCATCTCCGCAGCCCTGAGCCCCGCCAAGGTGGTCAAGGTGGAGCTGCTGCCCGGCGAGACCCGCTCCTGCCGCGTCACCGTGCCCGATCAGCAGCTGAGTCTGGCTATCGGCAACAAGGGTCAGAACGCCCGTCTGTGCGCACGCCTGACCGGCTACAACATTGATATCCGTCCCGAGAGCGGCTACTACGGCGAGGACGAGGAGCCCAAGAAGGACGCAGCAGACGCTGAATAAGCCCGGCACCATCTGCCGAAGGAGGGAAACCGGATGGCACAAAAAAAGATCCCTGCCCGCCAGTGCATCGGCTGCATGACCAGCCGCCCCAAAAAGGAACTGGTGCGCGTGGTGCGCGCACCCAGCGGGGAGATCAGCATCGATCTGGTAGGCAAAAAGCCGGGGCGTGGCGCATATCTCTGCCCGGACCCGGACTGCCTGACCAAGGCAAAGAAGAAAAAGGCGCTGGAGCGCTGCTTTGAGCAGCCGGTCCCCGCCGAGGTATACGACGCGCTGGCTGTACAGCTGGCCGCAGCCGCAAAGGAGGCCGCAGCCGATGGCAAAAAAGAATAACGCCCCCGCAAAACCCAAGCTGCCCCCGGAGGAGGCGCTGTATCAGGCCGTGAGCCTGTGCCGCAAGGCCGGTGCACTGACCATGGGCTTTGATGCCGTAGAGGAAGCCTGCGTCAAAAGCAAGGCATGGCTGGTGATGACCGCATCGGACATCAGCCCTAAGACTTTGCAGCGTTTGAACTACGCCGTAGGGGACTTGGTGGACGTGTTCACCATGCCGCTGACGCAGGATAAGCTGGCCGATATCAGCCACAAGCCCGTGGCTGTTTACGCGGTGACCGACCGCAACCTCGCAAAGCTCTGCTTCGACCGCCTGTCGGACTGCGGAGCAATCAAAAATGAGGAGGATATGAGCGAATGATCGTAAAATATAAAGTGAGTGACTTTGCAAAGGATCTGAACCTTTCTGCAAAGAAGGTGCTGGACGAGCTGGCCGCTATGGGCAGCACCGGCAAGAAGAACAGCTCCAATCTGGAGGAGAACGAGCTGAACTACCTGCTGGAGAAGTTCAGCAAGGCAGGCAGCGTGGCAAATCTGGACGAGTTCCTGAACAGCGCCAAGGCTCCCAAGGAGGAGCCCAAGGCCGAGAAGAAGGCTGAGAAGAAGGTCGAAAAGAAGGCTGAGAAGAAGCCCGAGGCTCCCAAGGCTGACAAAAAGCCCCAGCAGCCCGCCGCAAAGGCCGAGCAGCCCAAGGCAAACAATAATAACAATAACGGCAAGCACGGCGACAAGAAGCCCGAGCAGCACAAGAAACGCGAGGAAAAGACCGTTTCCTTCAGCGAGCTGGCACGCGAGACCGGCGCAAAGGCTACTGCTGCCCCCGCACAGGCAGTTTCTGTCCGCCGTGAGGACAATCAGGTCACCGTGGATACCCGCACGGTGGATATGAACGTGGATCGCTTTGATGCCCGTTACGATGATCTGGCTTCCACCAAGAACACCGAGAACCGCCGCAAGCCCACCCCGCAGGGCAACAAGCAGAAGTTCACCCAGCGCGGCCAGCGCCAGCGCCAGCAGTTCCAGAAGGGCAAGCGCGAGACCGAGTTCGAGCGCCTGCAGCGCATCCAGCTGGAAAAGGCCCGCAACGCCCAGCTGAAGGTGATGATCCCCGACGAGATCACCGTGGGCGAGCTGGCTGCCCGCCTGAAGCAGCAGGCCGGTAAGGTCATTGCCAAGTTCATGCAGATGGGTGAGATGCACGCCATCAACGACGTGATCGATTTCGATACCGCAGCTCTGCTGGCTGAGGAGTTCCACGCAAAGGTCGAGCACGAGGTGCATGTGACCATCGAGGAGCGCCTGTTCACGCAGGAAGAGGATGCACAGGAGGATCTGGTGGAGCGTCCCCCGGTGGTCTGTGTCATGGGTCACGTTGACCACGGCAAGACCAGTATTCTGGATGCCATCCGCAAGACCAACGTCACCGCAGGCGAGGCCGGCGGCATCACGCAGGCCATCGGTGCATATCAGGTCAAGGTCAACGACAGCCTCATCACCTTCCTGGATACCCCGGGCCACGAGGCGTTCACCTCCATGCGTGCCCGCGGTGCCAACATGACCGATATTGCAGTTCTGGTGGTTGCTGCCGACGACGGCATCATGCCCCAGACCATCGAGTCCATCAACCACGCCAAGGCTGCAAATGTCAAGATTATCGTGGCAATGAACAAGATGGATAAGCCCACCGCAAACCCCGAGCGCGTGATGGAAGGCCTGACCAAGTACGGCATCATCACCGAGGACTGGGGCGGCGATGTGGCCTGCATCCCGGTGTCTGCCCTGACCGGCATGGGCATCAACGACCTGCTGGAGCGCATTGCTCTGGAAGCTGAGGTCATGGAGCTGAAGGCAAACCCCAACCGCCGCGCCAAGGGTGCGGTCGTCGAGGCCCGTCTGGACAAGGGCCAGGGCCCCATTGCCACCATTCTGGTGCAGAACGGCACCCTGCACTCCGGCGATGTGATCATTGCCGGTACCGCTGTGGGCCGCGTGCGCACCATGCGCAGCGACAAGGGCCAGCTGCTGACCGATGCCGGCCCCTCTACCCCTGTGGAGATCACCGGCCTGACCGCAGTGCCGGAAGCAGGCGACCTGTTCGAGGCTGTTGAGGACGAGCGTCTGGCCCGCGAACTGGCCGAGCAGCGCATCGCTGCCGCCAAGGAGAAGCAGTTCTCCTCCTTCCAGAAGGTGACCCTGGATAACCTGTTCAGCCAGATGGCACAGAACGACATGAAGGAACTGGCCATCGTGGTCAAGGCCGACGTGCAGGGCTCTGCCGAGGCTGTGAAGCAGAGTCTGGAGAAGATCTCCAACGATGAGGTGCGCGTGCGCGTCATCCACGCCGGTGTCGGCGCCATCAGCAAGTCCGACGTGGATCTGGCCGATGCCTCCAACGCCATCATCATCGGCTTCAACGTCCGCCCGGACAACGTGGCCAAGGAAGAAGCCGCTGCCACCAAGGTGGAAATGCGTATGTACCGCGTCATTTACGACGCCATCAACGATGTCACCGACGCTATGAAGGGTATGCTGGCACCCAAGTTCCGCGAGGTCGCTCTGGGTGAGCTGCAGGTGCGTCAGGTGTACAAGATCTCCAACGTGGGCACCGTTGCAGGCTGCCGCGTGACCAGCGGCAAGATCACCCGCGACAGCAAGGTGCGCGTGGTGCGTGACGGCATCGTCATTGCCGAGGACGAGATCGCATCCCTGAAGCGCTTTAAGGATGACGCCAAGGAAGTGGCCGAGGGCTACGAGTGCGGCGTGACCCTGGAGAAGTTTGCGGACGTCAAGGAAGGCGACGTGTACGAGGCCTTCAAGATGGAAGAGTACCACGACTAAGCAAAAACCGAATATATAACAGCTTCCCGGCAGAAAAGGCTTCCCCCGGACGGGGGAAGCTGTCGAACGAAGTGAGACTGATGAGGGCGTATCTTTCGCAGGTGTGGAGCGTGCGCCCTCATCCGTCGTTTTGGCAGACAAATGCCGCCTTGCCCCGGCCGGGGCAAGGCTTTGGGAAGCTGCCGGACAGAATTTGGAGAAAACTATGTCTCAGAAAAATATGGGCCGTCTTGCGCAGGATATGAAGCGCGAGGTCATTGCCATCATCGGCCGGCTGAAGGACCCGCGGCTGGAGGGCGGTCTGCTGACCGTCACCCGTCTGGACGTGACGCCGGATCTGGATGTGGCAAAAGTGTATGTAAGCGTGATGGGCCGCGCAGACGGCCCCAAGCCCGCTATTGAAGCGCTGAACCGTGCCGCAGGCCATGTGCGCACCGAGGTCAGCAAAAAAATGCACATCCGCAAGGCACCCCGCTTCATCTTTGTGGAGGATGACGGTGCCGCCTACGCCGCCCACATCAACGAGCTGCTGCGCAGCCTGAACGTGAACGGCGAGGAAGAAGCACAGCCTGCCGATACCGAACAGACCGAGGACTGACTGCCTTTGCGGAAAGGATGGATCATTGGATGACAGAACAACTGGATGTGCAGCAGATGGCGCAGCGCCTGCTGACTGCGGACAACATTTTGATTCTGTGCCACAAAAACCCGGACGGTGACACCATCGGCTGCGGCAGCGCCCTGTACTATGCGCTCAAAGCGCTGGAAAAAACAACGGCGGTGCTCTGCTCCGATGCCATTCCGTCCCGCTACGCCTTTACAAACCCACGGCTGTTCAAGGGCGAGTTCGAGCCCCGCACCGTGATCGCAGTGGATGTGGCCGGCCTGCAGCTGTTTGGCGAAAATAACGGTGTGCCGCAGTACGCACGCCATGTGGACCTGTGCATCGACCACCACGCGGGCAACAACGGCTATGCCGATTTTACCCTTCTGGATGCCGGTGCCGCTGCGGCAGCAGAGCTGCTGTATCAGGTCATCGTGGAGATGGGGGTGACTATCACCCCCCACATTGCAGACTGCCTGTACACCGGCATTGCCACCGACACCGGCTGCTTCAAGTTCTCCTCCACCACCGCCAACACCCACACGGTGGCAGCAAAGCTTATTGAAGCCGGCTGCCATGTGGAAGAGCTGAACACCCTGCTCTTTGACACAAAGCCCCGTGCCCGCATGGAGGCCGAGCGCATCGCCCGCAACCATCTGGAATACTATCTGGACGGCCGCTGCGCCCTGATCTACCTGACGAGGGACGAGATCCGGCAGAGCGGGGTAGACCCTGCGGATCTGGAGGAGCTGACCGGCCTGCCCATCAGCATCGAGGGGGTCAAGGTGGGTCTGACCCTGCGCCAGCAGCCCGGCGGCAGCTACCGCATCAGCGTGCGCACCGCAAAGGGCGTGGACGCCTGTGCCATCGCCCGGCGTCTGGGCGGCGGCGGCCACACCCGCGCAGCGGGCTGTGAACTGCTGGGCGACCTTGAAAACGCCAAAAACGCGATCCTTGCAGAGGTGGAAGCCGAGCTGGACGCGCCACAGGAGGAAGCATGATGCAGGGCATCCTGATCGTAGACAAGCCCATGGATTGGACCAGCTTTGATGTGGTGGCAAAGCTGCGCGGCGTGCTGGGCACCCGCAAGCTGGGACACAGCGGTACACTGGACCCCATGGCCACCGGTGTGCTGCCGGTGTTCTGCGGCGGTGCCAGTAAGGCGGTGGATCTGCAGCTGAACCACGACAAGACCTACCGCGCCACCCTGCGTCTGGGCGCACGCACCGATACCGGCGATAGCACCGGCACGGTGCTGGAAACTGCCCCTGTTACCGCCGGAGAGAAGGAACTGCTGGCAGTGCTGCCGCAGTTTGTCGGCCCGCAGATGCAGGTGCCGCCCATGTACTCGGCAGTCAAGATCAACGGTCAGCCGCTGTATAAGCTGGCGCGCGAGGGCGTGACCGTGGAGCGCAAGGCGCGCCCTATTGAAATTTACGGCATCGAGTATGGCGGCAGTCCGGCAGAAAACGAGTATGTACTGACGGTGCGCTGCTCCAAGGGCA
>ERZ1673701.2065-NODE-2065-length-16230-cov-9.823926_pt1 | contig 16230 bp, 14 predicted proteins | sample MGYA00580231_ERZ1673701 | MGnify/ENA primary metagenome ERZ1673701 (study PRJEB41218, sample SAMN15661798) | gut metagenome | host: Homo sapiens | place: Canada: London | collected 2015-08-20/2019-03-30 | study: EMG produced TPA metagenomics assembly of...
ATAGTTGTCGTTGAGCAGAATAATCGCGTCCATAGGCTCGACGAGGCTGTTGTCTATGTATTTGTCCATTTAATCCTCCTTTGCCGCAAATCCGGAAAACGGTTCGTTAAAAAGAAATTCGCTCACGCGAACAAATTTTTAAATGCTCTGACGGCGCGTTGATCTGCGGGTGAGGAGGAAATGACGCGGAAATCGTCCTTTTTTATTTGAGCAAGAACGGCGATACTTTGACCTGTATACGGATTGTCGAAATCAACAAGAATTATATTTTGGCTTTTTATGAGATTGTCTACGACCACTCCGATATATCCCTTTTTAAGCCCCGCTCGGGAATAGTTGTCGTTGAGCAGAATAATCGCGTCCATAGGCTCGACGAGGCTGTTGTCTGTGTATTTGTCCATTTAATCCTCCTTTGCCGCAAATCCGGAAAACGGCGTAGTCAAAATTAATTTTCCGTGAGGGTATAATTTCCACCCGCTCTTGATTGAACGGATTTTTCCGTTTTTGACAGGCAATTCGATTATTATTTCTATTTTTGCGCAAAAGTCGTTTGTGCCCGAAAATTTATAATCTCCTGCGCAATATTTCTTTAAAGCCTGACTGATAAAGAAGTCCTTTAAAAGCTCGCTGTCTTTTTTTGAGTAGCCCCAATTTTCAAATAAGGCTTTTTTCCCGTTGCTTTGACTTTCGGCAAATATATATTCGGAAAATTTTCGGACGTCGCAATCGGCGTTTGCGGTTTTATAGGGGATGGGTTTATCGATTTTTTTCAGCAGACACCTGCAGTTTGCGTGCTGCGGATATCGGGGCATGCTTTTGACGATAAAAAAACATCCGTCGAATTTATCGCAATCATCGTTCCAATCATTGGGTTGAGCCGTCCACAAAACCCAATCGTTGTCGCCAAGCCGCATATAAAAATTCAGCAATCGTTCAAGGCTTTCGGTTAATACACCCATATCATACCACACTCCTTCCGTAAAATAAAACAAATAAAGCATACGGACGAACCGAAAGCCGATTCGTCCGTATTTTTCATTTTATATCGGGATTGCCTTTTGTCAACAGGGTAGTCCGAAAAATCCTGAAAAAATTTTCATGCCTTTTCGATGAGCCGCATTATCAGCTCGGTGCAGCTGTGCAGGTCGTCCACGTAAATCCATTCGTTTGTGGTATGTATGCTCTGCATTCCGCAGCTTAAGACGAGAGTGGGCACTCCTTCTTTTACGTAAACGCTTGCGTCGTGACCTCCCAGCCCCGTTCTGCCGCGTTTGAATTCAAGCCCCATTTCCTCGAAAATCTTTTGCGCGTTGCCCAGCATGAGCCTGCCGATGTCCGTTTTGGAGTGGTCGTAGCCCATTGTTTTGAGGGAGCCGAGCTTGTATGTTACGGTGAGATTTTCTCTCTGGAAACGCTTGATAATTGCCTCGTATTGCTTTCTCAGCGTCAGAGCTTCTTCGGGAATAAAGCTTCTTATCGTGCCCTTGATTTCCGCCTTGTCGGGCACCATGTAGCCAGGCTCGTTGGAGGTTTTGAGAGCGGTTATCTGACTGAAGGTAAAGTCTTCCTCGTTTATCACGCCTTTGGGAAGCTCGTTTATCAGCTCGCACGCGTATGTGAGCGCGTTGGGCTTGAGCGCTCCGTTTGCATGGTTGGCGATGTTTTTGACCTCCAGATTGATTGTCACGCCGTAAGAGTGCTGCACGCGCTCCACTGCCAATCCCACGCTGCCTACGGTGTCGAACACAAAGCCGTATTTGACGCCAAGCTCCTTTATGGGCACGAAACGCGCTCCCAGCAGTCCTTTTTCTTCCAGAGCGGTGAAAACCAGCACGATTTTGCCGTGCGGCTTGTCTGCTTTCAAGGTTTCGTCAACGGCTGCGATGATTGCCGCGACGCCCGATTTGTCGTCGCTGCCGAGAACCGTCGTGCCGTCCGACGTGATTTTGCCGTCGTCGGTGAAAACGGGCTTTATGCCTTTGCCGGGTTCGACGGTGTCGATGTGCGCGGCAAAAAATACCGGTGCCTTGTCTTTGCCCTTCTGATTGGCTTCTATGATTATTCTTATCTGTTCGGTCTCTTTTTCAAGCTCGTCGGCGGGCAGACGCTCCTTGACGTCCTCCTCGAGGTCGGTCATTTTTATGTGCTGGCGCACAATCTGACAGTCCCAGCCCAACGACTTGACGTGGTTTTCGATAAAATCCACCATGCCCGCTTCCGAAAATGAGGGGCTGTCTACCTGAACCATTTTGACAAACAAATCTACAGCGTTCTGATGCGAATATTTAGTCATTGCAGAAATCTCCTTGCGTTAATTTTAGCACAGCGGAAAAAGATTTACAACTTTATTGAAGTGCAAAAGGGCAGAACGATTGACAAAAAAAGAGTTTTGTGAAAAGATATTAAGGCTGATGTCCGCAAAGGAGATTTATGGTAGAGAAATTGGAGTTTTTTGTCAGCGAAAGCCTGAATGTATACGAAAATATTGCATTTGAGTACGGCTTGCTCAGGACTTGTCAAAGCGATGCGGTGAGAATTTTTCTCTGGAGCAACGACAAAACGGTGGTTATCGGAAAAAATCAGAACGCGTTGGGAGAGGTCAATCTGCCCGCGCTGGAGAAAATCGGAGGCCGGCTGGCAAGGCGGCTTTCGGGCGGCGGCGCGGTCTATCACGACAAAAACAATCTCAATTTCACCTTTGTCGCAAAGGATTGCAATTACGACGTACAAAAACAGCTGTCCGTCATCGCCCGCGCTCTTGGGAAGTGGGGCATATGCGTAGAGGTCAGCGGCAGAAACGATGTTCTTGCGGAGGGAAGAAAGTTTTCCGGCAACGCGTTTCTGCACGAAAAGGGCTTCAGCCTGCATCACGGCACGATACTTATCGACACTGATATAAGCGCCATGACGAGCGTGCTCAACGTGGACAAAGACAAGCTTGCTTCAAAAGGCGTTAAATCCGTTTCCGCAAGGGTAATCAATCTTTCCGAGCTCAACTCCGGGATACAAAAGGAGGCGCTTGTTGAAGAAATCAGAGCTGCCGCCGAGGGCATTTACGGCGTAAAGTCGGAAGCGGGGCAGTTTGTTCTCGACAAAGCCGCGCGCGGCATGGAGGAAATGCTTAAGTCCAAGGAGTGGCTCGTCAACAGGGTGCGCGACGAAAAGGACGGCTACACCGTCAAGCGCGCGCGCTTCGACTGGGGCGGGGTGGAGCTTATTTACAGGTCGGACGGAGACAGGCTTGAGGATTTGTTCATTTTCAGCGACGCTATGGACGTCGAAGAAATTTCGAGGATAAACAAACGACTTGGCGACGGCGGTTTGGCGTCGCTTGAGCCGGACAGCGCGATTTCGCGCAATATTATCAAATTGTTCGAGGAGACAGACAAAAAATGAGTAAGCATTTTCAAGTTATGATTTTGGGCGGAGGCCCTGCGGGCTACACTGCGGCAATCAGATGCGCGCAAAACGGTCTGGAAACCGTTTTGTTCGAGTTCAGGCAGGTTGGAGGCACCTGTCTCAACAGAGGCTGCATACCCACCAAATCGCTTCTTCACGGCGCGGAGACGCTGTGTACGGTGCGCGAGGCGGCGTCTTCGGGCATAAACGCAACGCTCGAGGGCTTCGACCTCGACAAAATGTACGCCCGTCGCGACGAAGTAGTGGCAAAGCTCAGAAGCGGCGTGGAAAAGCTGCTTAAGGCGCGCAAGGTCACGGTGGTCAATGCTTTCGCCAGCTTCAAGGACGCCTGCACGGTCGTTGCGGGCGGCGAGGAATACACCGCCGACGACATAATCATAGCCGCCGGCAGCGTGCCTACGACTCTCAGAGCCGAAGGGAGCGAGCTGTGCGTAAACAGCGATTTTCTGCTTGAGGGCAACAACGAAATCCCCGACAGCGTGGCAATAGTAGGCGGAGGCGTAATCGGCGTGGAGTTTGCGGAGCTTCTTTCTTCGCTGGGCAAAAAGGTTTTCGTGATAGAGTATTTCGACAGACTGCTGCTCAACATGGACAAGGACGTAAGTCAGTTTCTTGCGTTGTCGCTCAAGAAAAAGGGCGTGTCGATAAACTGCGGCGCCGCAGTTACCAAGGTCGAAAAGACTTCCGACGGCTGCAAGGTTGTTTTCAATACCTCAAAGGGCGAAAGCAGCGTGGAGGCGGGACTGGTCGTGGTTTGCACCGGCAGACGCGCTTATACGGAAAAGCTTGCTCTTGACAACGCGGGCGTGAAAACCGAGCGCGGGGTGATTGTCACCGACGAAAATTTCAGAACGGACGCGAAAGGTGTCTGGGCTATAGGCGACTGCGTCGGCGGCATGATGCTGGCGCACAATGCGGCTGCTCAGGGCGAATACGTCGCGGATATGATTGCCAAGCGTCACAACGGAACAAATCTCAAGATTGTTCCCTCCTGCATTTACACCGTGCCCGAAATCGCGGCGGTGGGGCTGACGGAGCAAAAGGCAGTCGAAGCGGGCTATGAAGTGAGCGTAGGAAAATTCCCCATGGGAGCAAACGGCAAAAGTCTGATAGCGGGCAGAGAGAGAGGCTTTGTCAAGCTGGTTTTCGACAAAAACACGCAGAAGCTTTTAGGCGCTACGCTCTACTGCGACAGGGCGACCGATATGATAGGCGAGCTGGCTCTGGCTCTTGCCAACGGTATGGGCAAGGAGGAGCTGGAAAGAGTTATCCGCCCGCACCCTACGGTTGAAGAAAGCATAGGCGAAGCCGTGCTTGCAAGCGACGGACGAGCAATACATTCCCTTTAAAACAAAAAGGAGCTTTGTTTAAAGCTCCTTTTTTTTGTTTTGCAGCGGTTTTAGCAAATTGTTCTATGCGGCTGTTCGCAAGGCATTTAAAAGCCGCTTCAGCTGAAGCTACTATTGTTCCAATCCTCATCCTTTCGAGCAAACAGACAGCGTTGAGCAAAGGCCGCGCTTTTGTCTCCCGGCGCGGTTTCCGACAAAAAGTGAACGGTTGCGTTCAAAAGCGCCTCGTTGCCCTCCTTAAGGTTGTCGATTAGGTTCCGCCATTGCGCGGGGCTGCCGTCGTAAAAAACGTCTGTCAACGCTGCGCAGCCCGCAAACGCGTCGGCTCCGATATAAGTATTTCCCGTCAGTTTAATGCTTTTAAGACTTATGCAACCTGCAAACGCGTCTCCGGTTATATGCGTTTCGCCTGCGAAGGTCACGCTTTCAAGACTTTCGCATTGATTGAACGCCGCATGCTGCACTACATTTACGTTTGACGGTATTTCTATGCTTTGAAGAAATCTGCAATAGGCAAATGCGTGAGCGTCGATGATAAAAATGCTTTCCGGCAAGCGTATGCTTGTGACGGAGCTGTTTTGAAATCCCGAAAAGCCGATCGAAATTATCGGTTCGCCGCAGAAGATCGAAGGGATAAAAATTTCCGAATCCTTTGCGGCTCCGACGGACACCGCATATCCCGATATAGCGTTGTTTTCATCGATATACTGAACTTTGGAAAACAGCAAGCCCTCAGTCCCCGACGGGGGGACGGCTCTTTTTTCAATGTGGTCGGGATTGCTTCTGCAGGTTCTCGTTTCTTCGCCTTCGGCGTCTGCCTGTGCGGGCGCAGTTAAAACCCAGTCGCCCCAGTCGTGCGAGTCGTTGACGGCGATTTGCCGCTTTTGATAGTGCGACGGATTTTTAACGCAAAATCTGCTCTCCTCGCCCGTTGAAACGCAGCTTGCCGGTTGGGTGACAATCCAATCTCCCCAGACGTGCCGACAGCCTGCGTAAAAAACGGCAATTGCGTTCATTGCAATCGAAATCGATGCAACGACGAAAAAACAAATTATCAATGATTTCGGAACAACAAACTTGATACGCTCGGGGTTTAAGAAGCCGAGCTGCTCTTTTGTGTCGTCGCGCTGTATTCGCGCAAGGTCGGAGTTGTCGTCGGAAAGCTCCAGCATTGTGACGACTCGTTCCTGCAAGCCGAGCTTATCCAGTTTGTTTGCAATCCGCGACGTCGCCGGACGAAATTTTGCGTAGTAAAGCGTCGGGATTCCTACGGCGTTTGCGGCAAAAAACAAAACGACTGAAAGCCAGATCAGCTTTATTCCCGTTGCCAGAGAAACAACCGCCGCAACCAGACTCAAAGCAAAGCCGAGCGTCGAAGAAAGGAGAACGGATTTTATCAGTCCCTCCGCCACAAATCGGGAGGTATATTTGTCCAATAGCTCTTTATTTTTCATGTCTGTGTCGTTTAACTTGAAATACCTCTGATCAATACTCGAAACAAATTCATCAGCAGTGAAATAATATAGTTAAGGCAGGCGTTTTGTGTCTTGCTGCCTAAGATTCGGCTCCCCAGACTATCGTGTGATACGAATAAATAACGCCGGGCGGGTCAAACGAGTAAGTAATTTCGGAAACATTCCACGTTTCGTCCCAGCCTGTTGAGGGTGCGCTTGTTCGCTGTACGTAAATAGTCAGCTTTGGGCAAAATACGAATGGTGCCCAGCTGATATTCGTCACACTGTAAGGTATGTTGATTCTTCTCAGATTGGTGCATTGCTGAAATGCGTATGCTTCTATGCTTGCTACATGACTCGGCAATTCAATTTCGGTTAATCCCGTACAATTAAAAAACGCGGAATTGCCGATACTCGTCAAAAGCAAAGGCAAGGTTATGCTTTTCAATTCCGAATTACCGGCAAACGCAGAATCTCCAATCCGAACTACCGCTTGTGCGTCTACCACATCCGGAACGACGATATTGCTTACGTTTTTGTTGACCGCCCCGCCGACTGCCAACGTAGAGAACAAGTATTCCGGTGAGGCGGGGTGGCTTTCCAGGCTTTCGAAATACAAGCCTCCTTTTTCCAGCCTGACTTTATAGCAATCCGTACATCTGGACCATTGTTTGTCAGTAACCGAAACCATTGGCTGATAAGAGTGCGACAAACAGGAGTAGGGGCTTTGTACCAGCAATTCTGCTCCTGAAGCTATGCTGCTCCTGTCCTCGTAGCCGTCGCAATAAAAGCAAATGTGACGGTATCGTTTTGCGACTCCTTCCCCAAGGTCAATATATCTGTAAAATGTGTGCGACGTATGCCTTAAATTAAATAACGCTGCTCCTTGAACGTCCTGATACTGCATCCCGAAGCTCTTGTAGCCCATAAGAACATTGTGCAGATTCAAATCCCCCAGCCCTAAAAGATGTCCTAATTCATGCGCTATTATATGTACCTTTTTGCCTTCGTCAAAAATCAGTATGCGAAAATTTCCGCTTGTGTTTGGCAAATAGTGTCCTTCATTTTGCCTGTAACCGTATTGGAAAACAGCGTTTACATCGGAGGGAATGTCGGAAGGTCGTTCAGCCATGTACATGATGTTGCAGACGGGGCGACCATTCTGCGGCGTTCCGTTTCTTTCCAATGACACAATCGGCGTCGACGTATCGTACATGATTGCGCTGTTCCACAAGCTCACGGCTTCCAAAATCATACTTTCCAACCCTTCGTCTACGGCAGACCGGTCGATAGTAAACGGTATCGTATTTGCGCCGTAATGCGCGTTATTATACTTGTATCCGTTGCATGTATCTTTTGTACAGCCCGACTCGCAGCTGCTGATAACTGTGGGAATCGAGACGTGAGCTGAATTGCCGTCTGTTACCTCATGCGTTTCTTTAAAAAATTCCCGTTCCGTTAATGCCGACTTTGCGCAATCATGACAATCGATTTTTTCGGTTGCTTTGACTGTATGTCGATAGCTTTGATATGTGTTTGTTGACAGCGTTGAAAATACGGATAACAACAATGCCGTTATAAGGCAAAGTACAGTTGAAAATCTGCAAATTCTTTTCATTTTAAGCTCTCCTTATATTTAATGTTATAATTTTTTTAAATTAAAAAAGCACAATGCAAAACATTCTTATACATTGCGCTGTATTTAATCAATCATAAGTTCCCCCTCCTTATTGATTTGAATATTTAACTTTATTTCTTTCTTTACCTGTAAACACCTTCGAAACAACTTAAGCCGTTGTTAATTTAAGCGCATTATACTCAATAAAATTTAATTTGTCAATAGCATTATAATTTTATTTTTTAATAAATTTCGCATATTTACGATTTAAAATGCATTATTTTGACAAATTGTCGGCATAAAAGGCAATAATATACAAGTATAGACATATACGGCATGCAATAATTTATTAGAATATTCCGTATCGGCGAAAAAGGATAAATTTTTCAAATGGCGCTCTGTTTAAAAACCGATAAGAAAAAAATAAAAAGGAGCTTTAAACTAAGCTCCTTTTGAATTACTCCATTTTTCCTGCGGGCAGTCTTTTGGTCATTTCGAGTAGCTTCGTGATTGTTTCCAGCATTTGCTCGCCTTCTTCACGCGAAAACGCCGCGTCGAAACGTCTTTTGATATTCTGCACGGAAAATTCCCAATGGTCCTCCTTGAGCTTTATTCCTTTTTCCGTTGCCCTGACATAAACGGTTTTGCGGTTGTTGTTGAGATAGTATCTTTCCGCAAGTCCGTATTGTACAAGCTTTTCCACGCTGCGGCAGGTAGTCGCCATAGAGACTCGGGGAGGGATATATTGATTTAAGATATTCATATCTATGTCTTTGAATTCATATTGCGGCTGAACCTTCTTGTCTACGCAGGAGTTGAGAAAAAACAGCATATCCACCTCGTTGCGCGTAAATTTGTATTTGTCCATCGGTCCCACAACTTCGCCTACGGGGTAAAAGCGGCGGTTGCTTTCGTAAGCCAGCATAGTAAAGGTTGTATAAAATTTTTCTATGAATTCTCCGTCAAATTGATAAGACATTTTGTTTCTCCGATACTCGGAAAATATATCAAAAATACGTAAATTTGTCAAGCATCGGAGCGCTTTTGACTTACAAGGTTAAATTTCCGCACCGAGCAAAGCGTTTGCCGCGCTTTTGGCGGCGCGCAAAAAAACGAAAGTAAAAAGCCGGAAAAAAGGGGAACAACAAGTTGTTCCCTTTGTTTTTGCCAAAATTTGAAAAACGCGCCGTCAATCGTCGTATTCGGGGTTCATCAGCTCCCATGCTATTTCAAAGAGGTCCTCGATTCTGTCCTTGATGTCGTCCTCGTGACCTTCTTCGATTTCTTCAAGCGCGTCTGTAAGGTCGTCTTCCACGTCTTCGATTTCTTCCAGAAGCTTCTCGAGGTCTTTAATTCTTGACTTTTCGGAAAGCGGTTTTATTTCGCTGGGAAATTCCGAAAGAAAGCTTGTTAATTCGCCGTCGATTTTTAAAAATATCTCTTGCGGAATTTTTTCTTTCTCGTCCATGTCGCCAAGCAGCGTCAGCTCACGGTTTACCGAGTCCTTCAATTCGGCAAGTCTGTCCAGCTTTTCCGTAATCACTTGAGAAAGCTTTTCCCTGAACAAGTCGAGCTGCTGCTCGTGAAAGCCCTTTAAAGCCTTTTCGTCATAGCTGTCGAGGATATCCTCGAGCTCGTCCTCAGTCAGACGCATCAGCGAAGCGCCCTTTAGATTGGAGGACAGAAAATCATTGATGAGCGTCGAAAGCTCTTTGTATTCCTTATCCGCTCTTTTTCCGTTGCTGTAGTTTACCGCGAGCTTTACCGTGCGGTTGTCTTTGAGAAAACCGAGCGATTTGGCGCGTCCCAAAAGCGTATCGACGGCTGAATTTATATTCATTCCCACATAATTGTCGTTGAGCAGCAAAGTGACGCCGTCCTCGTTTAGTCCCTTTTGAGAAATCACCGTGTCGTCGTCAAGCACGAATTCCACGCGAGGGTTTATGCTTACGACTACCGTAGTACCGCCCGGAGGGGGAGTCAGCACCGCCGAAGAAACCACGATTGCCGTAAGGACGGCGACAATGCAGACGGCGTAAATTATGCGGCGCAAAGATAATGCGGCGTTTTTTCTGCGCGCTTTTCCCGCAATTTCGTGAGGATAGACCTCCGCTTTGATTTTATCCTTCAAGTCGGGCACTTTTGCGTCCAGCTCTCGTTTTAAGTTTTTTTCAATTTCGGACATCGTACGTCTCCTTACAGTGTTTGCCCAGCTTTTTCAGTATATTGTTGTACTGCCAATTCACGGTGGAAACCGGAGCGTCGAGCAGCTTTGCGGCTTCTACTCTTTTATACCCGTAAATGACGCATAATTCCAACAGCTCCCACTCTTTTTCCGTAAGAATTTTTTTCGCGTGCGCAAGCAGAGGCATATCGTCGGGTATTTCCTGTCTTTCGTCCGCTATGTCCCGCGTTTCGTCGAGGGCAAGCAAACGCTTTTTTTGACGCAGAGCGTTGAGCGCCTTGTTTTTGGCTGTGGCGATAAGATAGGAATACGCGTTTCTTTCCTCGTCGATTTCATCGAGGCGGTTTAAAAATGATACGTAAACCTCCTGCATGACGTCGCAAGCTTCGTCATCGTTTCCCAAAATTTTGAAAACGGTAAAATATACCGCTCTTTTTGTCAGGTCGTAAAATTCGTCGAAATATCGGTTTTTCCCTTTTTTCAGGCGTTTTACTGCCGCTTTGATTTTTTCCTGCATTTTTACTTTCCGAAGTATAATTATATATGATAAAGACGGTTTTAGCAAATAAAGAAGCTTATGATTTTCTTTTGAGTTGACAAGCCCCGCTTTTTAAGGTTAAAATACGCTTATCGGAGAATTTTTATGGACTTGTTTCGTGCAGCCGAAGGCTTTTCAAGCGTCTGTATTGCCGGTATGTGCAAAAATGCCGGAAAAACCACGGTGCTCAATGCTTTTATCGACGCTTTTCACGCGCACGGCGCGAGCGTTGCGGTTACCAGCATAGGCAGAGACGGAGAAAGCAACGACGTGGTTTTCAACGTGGCAAAGCCCGAGGTGTTTTTGAGAAAGGGCGATTTTGCCGCGACGGCAAAGGGACTGCTGCCTTTGTGCACGGTTTCGCGTGAAATTCTTTGTGCGACGGGTTTTCCGACGCCTTTGGGCGAGGTCGTGGTTTTCCGCGCGCTCTCGGACGGCTTCGTGCAGATTGCGGGACCGTCGATAGTCGCTCAGCTTTCGGAGCTAAAAAAGATTTTCTTTCGTCTGGGCGCCGGCATTGTGTTCTTCGACGGCGCGTTGGGACGCAGGTCGCTTTGCTCGTCCGACGTGGCGGACGCGGCGGTTCTGGCTTCGGGAGCAAGCCTGTCCGCGAATATGGATTTTACCGTTGAGGAAACGGCTTTTGCAGCCAAAATGCTTGGGCTTGAGACATGCGAGCCGTTGGTTGCGGCAAGGCTGAAAAATGTCAAGGAAATATGCTGTGTGACGGACGAAGAAATCTTGCCCGCAGACGGCAGAGAGCCTTTGCCCGACGGAGCAAGGCTGTTGTTTTTGCCCGGCGCGCTCACAAACGAGCACAAATGGCTGCTTGACGCCGCGGCAGCCGCAGCCGTGCCGGCGGTTGTCGAAAGCGGCGCAAACGTGCTTGCGGACAGGAGCGTGGCGGAAAAATTCTTCAACCAAGGAGGCAGACTTCTTCAGCTGAGCGCAGTCAAGCTGCTTGCCGTGACGGTAAACCCGTTTTCCGCCTTCGGTTATGAATACGACGCGTTGACATTTGAAAGAAAAATGAGAGAGGCGGTGGAAGCGCCCGTTTTCAATGCAAAAAATTTAAAGGTGACGAAATGATAAAGCCGAGTTTTTCACAAAAGAGCGCATGCGGTCTCAAATACATTCTGGACAGAACGGAGCCTTGTTCGGCGCCGGGCAAAAACGCGCTTAAAAAAATCGAGTTTTACACACCGGACGCGAAAGAGGAGCTTTTGACCGAGCTTGAAAACGTAGAAAAACTGAAGCAGGCGGTCGCCCTCCGCGCAAAAGAAATTTCTCAGCTTGAAAGCGTGTTTTTTCATCTCAAGGATTTGCACAATACTTTTGACAGACTGTCCCGCGCTACGCTGGACGAGGTGGAGCTTTTCGAGCTAAAAGCCTTTCTGCGTCTAACAAGACAAGCGTCGGGGATAGCCGAAACGCTTTCCGAAAAATACGGGCTCAAGGCAGTGGCTTTCCGAAAAACCGAAAAAGCGTTTGAGCTGCTCGAGGCGGACAAGGGAGAGGGCTTTTTCGTTGACGACGCTCTTTCGGAAAAGCTGCTTGCCGCAAGGAGAGAAAAGGAGACGGCAAATGCCGCTTTGGCGTGCGCGAAAAACGAAGCGGAGCTTGCCGCCGCCCGACAGAGACATCTGAACGCCGCTGCGAAAGAGGACGCGGCGCAGGAGGAGGCGAGGGAGCGTCTGTCTTCGCTGCTCAGACCCTTTGCGGAGGATTTTGCCTTCAACAGCGAGCTTGCGGGCAGACTTGACCTTATGCTGGCAAAAGCAAGGCTCGCTTACGCCTCCGATGCGATTAAGCCGATTGTCGGCGGCGACGAACTTAAACTCATACAAATGACCAACCCCGAAATCGAGGAAAAGCTTCGGCTCAGAGGCTCGGATTTCACTCCCGTATCCATAGAGGCGAATAGGGGAGTGACGCTTATCACGGGAGCAAATATGGGAGGCAAAAGCGTCGCCTTGAAGACTATAGCGCTCAATGTGCTTCTGGCACAGTTGGGATACTTTGTCTATGCAAGGGAAGCCCGCGTGCCCCTTTTCGACTTTGTGGAGATAGTAAACGAAAATATGCAGTCGGTGGACAGAGGGCTGTCCACATTCGGCGGCGAAATAGTAAAGCTGAATTCCGTTATGGAGAGATTGAAAAAGGGCATGTTCGGGTTGTGCCTTATGGACGAATTTGCGGGCGGCACCAATTTCGAGGAGGGCAGCCGCATTTTTCGCGCGGTGGAGCGCGCTCTTAACGAAATGAACGGAATTTTTATTCTCACAACCCACTTTGACGGCGTTTCAGCCGACGCCAAAGCGCTTTATCAGGTGAAGGGCTTGTCCGGCGCCGACCTTAAAAGCCTTGACAGGGAAATCGAATCCGGCGCCGACGGAACGGAACTCATCGCGCAATATATGGATTACGGTCTTGTTCGGGTGGACGACAAAACAAAGGGTGTCCCTAAGGACGCCGTGGCAGTGTGCAGATTGCTGCGTATTGACCAAGACGTGCTGAAATATTTCTGAGACGCTTGTATTTTTTAACACGTTTTCACGCTTTTGAAGCAAGCGGGAAATCCGACTGCTTTTTAAAATAATTAATATAGATTTTTTATACCCAACTGTAGTAATAATTTTCAAACAGGGAAAAATATTTACAAAAAGCGCTTTAAAACGCTTGACAGGAATTTTTAAAGGGCTATAATTGAATTAGCAATCAAGATATGAAAGTGCTAACAAACGATTTTTTAGATTGCCAATATGAATAAAAGGAGATTGAAATTATGAAGTATTATTTGAATAACAGAGACAACAGAGCAAATTTGACGGACAATGATTTTGACGAGTTTTTCCGCCCTTTCTGGAGCATGGAGAGCTTTTCGCCCAAAACCGATATCCGCGAAAAGGACGGCAGCGTTATCATAGAAACGGATATGCCCGGCTTTGACAAAAACGATATTTCCGTCGAGCTGAACGAGGGATATCTTACGGTGAGCGCAAAGAGGGACGAAAGCAAGGAGAGCGAGGAAAAGGGACGCTTTATCCGCAGGGAGAGAAGAAGCGGCAGCTTCTCGAGAAGCTTTTATGTCGGAAGCGGCGTCGAGGAGACGGATATTTCCGCAGCTTACGAAAACGGAACTCTCAGGGTGACTTTCCCCACCGAAGCGCAGGCGCGCAAAAATTCCGCTAAAGTAATCGAAATAAAATAACCGAGGACGTTTAAATCTGCGGGGGAGTCATCCGGCTCCCCCGCATTTTTTTCGGAAAAATTTTCGGAAAATGTTGGAATTTTTATCGGGCAGCGTTGTAGATAAAGTGTTCGAACAATTCAAAAAATTTTATGGAGATAAATATGAAGAAATTTATGCTGCTTATTGCAGTTGTCGCCGTATTTTTCGGCGCTTTCACCCTTACCGGCTGCGATGGCAAAAAGGACACGAAAAACTACAGAGAAGCTTACCTTGTTTCCGCAATAGCCGGAGCGAATTATCTTGAGACGACGCAGAATTTTGCCTCCCGCGCCTGTGGACGGGAGGCGGCATCCGCATTTTTCGCTTCCGCGAAAACCGAAAAGGGAGCGCTGAGCTTTGCCTTAGAAGACACTCTTGCTGTCGAAGATGCGGGCAGACCCGAAGAAATTTCCGGAGATATCGAGGCTCTCAACGGTTATGTAAATATGTTCGACGGGCTTTTATCCGGAAACTCCTTAAACGCCGAGCTTGACAAGCCCTCCGAGTCCACAGACGGGGAGTACGCGTCATACGCAAAAAAAATGGTCGCATTCGTTGCGGGCGAAAAATACGTTATGTATTTCAACGAAGTGGATTCAAAGACGGAAATCGAAATAGACGACGGCGAGGAGGAGGTGGAAATCAGTTCCAGACTGGTCGGCGTGCTGGTGAACGGTCAATCTGTTTTTGATGTGAGCGGAAAGTACGAAACGGAAAGAGAGGGGACGGAAACGGAAACCGAGATGGAATTTACCACACGCTCCGTAAACAACCCCGACAATTACGTAAAGGTAGAGCAATCCGTTGAAAACGACGAAATCGAATACGAATATTCTATTTACGAAAACGGTCGTCTTGTTTCCAAAACAAAGGTGGAGTGGGAAGACCCCGAATTCGAAGACGATGACGACGACGGCGGACTTTCGATACAGTTCGGGACGACCGTCGGAAACGAATATTCCAAAACGAAATATCACATCGTCAAGGATAAAAACAACCTGTTGAAGGTGATTTACAAGACTGAGCAGACAAAGGGCAGCTTTGCGATTCGTCAGACCGAAAGCGAAAACATTTATACCTATCTGAACGGATTCGAAGAAGCTTTGCCCCGCTGAACAAAAGACACACTCGCGCGCCCGAAATGTTTCCCCGAATTGGTTTGAAGGCGCGGAAAGCCCCCTCCCCGACAGGAGGGGGCTGTTTATTCAGTTTGCTTCGTGACTGGATGATAAACTCGTTTCGAATTTCAAGGGAAATTTCGGAAACGTACATGGGCATATTCGACATTGCCCTTGTCTGACGACACTCAAATCGGATTTCAAGCTTAGGTTTGTTAAACGACCGACAAACATTTTTTAAATATAATGAGAAAAAACTTGACTTTTTTTGAAGCGTTGGCTATAATTCAATAGCTGAAAATTTGAGACTAAGCGTTGAAAACACAGCTGAAATATCACTCCGCGCATTTCAAGTCCCAAAAAGATAAATTGCTGATATGGCTCAGGAGGTAGAGCGCGTCCTTGGTAAGGAAAAACCAAGCAAAAAACACCCTCGTAAAAAACTTGATAAAACGCCCCTAAAAGGCTTATGCTGTTATGGCTCAGTAGGTAGAGCACGTCCTTGGTAAGGACGAGGTCGCGGGTTCAAATCCCGCTAACAGCTCCAAAAAACCACCAGATATGGTGGTTTTTTCTTATATATTAGCACTATATATAGTGTTGAAAGTTAATAAAAAAATAATGGTAGTCAAAAACCCCTAAAATGGTAGTCAAAAAACGATCGGGATAAGCATCTAAATCGGAATCTTTTTTCGCTATGCTGTAAGCGGTCTAAAACTGCCTAAAATGGTCTAAAACTGACCGCGTGGTAGTCATTGGTAGTCAAATGGTAGTCATTGGTAGTCAGGTTATTCCTCCGAAATTTTTGCCGTTTCGTTGTGGCATCGTAATAGCGCTGATTATCGTCTTTTCTGCGCTTATTATAAGTTATCTTTGTTATACCGGGGGACAGGTCGGTGCGTAAACATATTGTACTTTCAATCGCCCTTTCACTGGCATTTATCATGCTCGGCATATTCGTTTTCAGAGAGTCTTATTTGCGTTTTTTTGAGACTTTGTGCGACTTGGGGCGTTCTATCTCATATTACTTCTGCGAGATCTTCGGGATAAAGAATAAAATAGTCCCTACCGTCACGGAATATTCGAATGTTTTGCAATGGGACATCTTGCTCCCGTCCGACTTCGATAGTTTTCAGGCGTCGGTAAAAAACTTTTTCATATTGCTGTTCAGCGGCGAAAATTTTGCGGCTTGGGTACGTACTCTTTCGGGAACGCTGGGCAATGCGGCGAAGATAATTTCTGTTCTTCTACCGTGTTATGTTATCCTTATTTTCGTCGTCAAGCGAATGTATGCAAAAGGCAATAACAGACATAAC
>ERZ1673701.2066-NODE-2066-length-16228-cov-4.660855_pt1 | contig 16228 bp, 10 predicted proteins | sample MGYA00580231_ERZ1673701 | MGnify/ENA primary metagenome ERZ1673701 (study PRJEB41218, sample SAMN15661798) | gut metagenome | host: Homo sapiens | place: Canada: London | collected 2015-08-20/2019-03-30 | study: EMG produced TPA metagenomics assembly of...
GGCGATGACCTCGGCCTGCATGAAGAACATGAACCGTCCGGCGTCGCTCATGCGTTCGCCCAACAGCTCGGGCAGGGATTTGCCGGTGACCACGCCCAGCTTGGCGGACTGGTATTGGATGAACACGCTCATGATGTTCGCCAGCACCAGCACCCACACCAGCAGGTAGCCGTATCGCGCGCCGGATGTGATATTCGCCGCCACATTGCCCGGATCCACATAGGCGACCGCTGCCACGAACGCCGGGCCGAGAATGCCGGCGAGCGCATGCTCATGCCGCTGCCTGCCAGACTCCGCGCTTGTTGCGGAATCCTTGCCGTTCACGCCGTCTACCATATCGTCCGAATCAGTGAGTCCGTCAGCAACCTGCCTGTATTCCATACCGCCTCGTCTCCAAACCGCTTACGGTATAACGCGGGTATGTTACAGACGTGGCCTTTGAAAATGAACGGCCGTATAAAACGCATCGGCTTTGCGACGAATCTTTCGTCAAGGCCATGCTGCCTACTGCGGTATCTCCTGTGCGGGGCATGCGTGCAGTACGGCAAGCATGGCCGTTTTCTCGTTGGAGGTGACGCTGAGCGAATATTTGGCTTTCACGCCGATCTGCCGCGCCACGTATTCGCAGCGGTAGGCGCTGTTGGTGGGCAGCCAGTAGGCGGCCGAGGCGGATCCTTTCGACTGGTTGGCCGGACCGTCCACGGCGAGCAGATTGTACGGATCGTTTGCGAACGCGTATCGCTTGCTCGTATCCCATGTGTTGGCTCCGGAACGCCATGCGTTCTCCAATGCCACCACGTGGTCGATCTGCACGGCAGAACTGGTTTTCGCGCCGCGGGTGAAATGAATGGTCGCTCCGGTGTAGGGATCGTGCAGTATGCCGCTGGCCACCGTGCATGGCCTCCGGTATTTGTAGCGCACATCGGTCAGATCGCGGGCGAGGATGTCTTCGCGTACATCGCAGCCGTCGTTGTTGGCATCCGTTTTACGGAATCCGAACAGATCGCGGTCGTAACCTCCCGGATTGGCGGAATCGTCGACGTTCAACGTACCCAGCACATCCGCAGCCTGCCCGGTGGCCGTATGCTCGCCGGTGAGCTCGGCCACCTGCGGACTGAGCTTGGTCAGCAGCAGCGCAATGCATGTTCCGAGGATGACGGCTGCGAGCAGCATCGTCAGCGTCCGGAACCAACTGGCGGAGGTGTTGACTATGCGGCGTGGGAAACGTGAACGTCGGCTCATGGCATCCTTGCTGGCTTGGCTGCGGATCTGGGGTGGGATCGGACTGGCGATCAGGCGTAGGTGAAGGTCATCGGATCATGACCGGCGCGGGTCGGGCCGTCCAATGCGTCGATGGCGGCATGTTCGTCGGCGGTGAGCTCGAATCCGAACAGATCGAGGTTTTCCTGCTGACGCTCGGCGTGCACGGACTTCGGGATGATGATGGTGCCGTTCTCGATGTGCCAGCGCAGAATCACCTGGGCCGGGGAGACGCCGTGCGCGGCGGCGATGCGTTCGATGGCACCATTGCCAGCGTTGAGGTCGGCGCCGCGCGCCATGGGGGAATACGCTTCGATGGCGATGCCGTGTTCCTTGCAGTAGGCTACCACTTCGCGCTGCTGCCAGGTGGGGTGCAGCTCGATCTGGTTCACGGCCGGGTATTCGCCGGTCTCCCGGTGCAGGCGTTCCAAGTGCTCGGGCAGGAAGTTGCATACGCCAAGCGTTTTCACACGGCCTTCGGCGCGGAACTCGTCGAACGCCTTCCAGGTCTCGCCGCTACGCCAGTCGAACGGGGTCGGCCAATGCAGCATGTACATATCGACGTATTCCAGCTGCAGGAGTCCAAGCTGGCGGTCGAACGCCTTGCGCGCGGAATCATAGCCTTGTTCGGAATCACGCAACTTGGTGGTGACCCACAGGCTCTGGCGCTGCTCGCCGGTGGTATAGCCGGCAGCGGCGAGCGCACGGCCTACGCCGGCCTCGTTGTTGTATCCGGCAGCACCGTCGATGTGTCGGTAGCCTGCCGCCAGGGCGCTTTCGACAACTGGCGTCACGCCTTCATCATCGATACGCAGTACGCCCAGGCCGATCTGCGGAATGGCGTTGCCGTCGCTGAGTGTAATATCGGGAACTTCGTTGGGATTGGGATGACGATTCGTCATATTTTTGCTCCTTCGTTTCGGTACGGAATCGACGGTTATGTTGGCATTGCATGCTGTCTGGTACTGATGTGCAGTCTATGCCACAGCCGGGAGGATGCGCGGGCGGGGCCTGCTACCGCGTGGTGGATCTGGCGATCACCCGTGAGGGGATGCGCATAAGCTCAGGCTCGACGTTCCGCCCGGCGATGCGCATCAGCATGCGAGCGCTTACCGCGGGCACGATGGCATCGAACCGTGAATCCATGGTGGTCAATGGCGGCTGCAGATAGGCCGCCTCCTCGATGTTGTCGAATCCGATCACCTGCACCTGGCCCGGCACGCTGATGCCATTCGCCGCAAGCGCCGACAGCACGCCGATGGCCAGCTGGTCGTTGAACGCCACCACGCCGTCAAACTCCTTGCCGGCGTCGATAAGCCGCTGGATGGCCTTATAGCCGCAGCCGATGGCCCAGTCGCCGCCGCTGACCACCAGTTCGGGGTCGAGGCTTGTTCCCCGTTCACGGCATGCTTCGACCACTCCACGCAAACGGAGCCCGGCATTGCCGTCGGTGGCATGCAACGCGGCCTGCTCATCGTAGATTCCACGACTGCCGATCACGGCCAGATGCCGCGCTCCACGCTCGAACAGGTAGGAGGCGGCCATACGCGAAGCCTGCACGTCATCGCAGGTCACATGGTCGCATACGCCCCACACGTCACGTGCGCCGACCGCGACCATCGGATAGTCCACGTCCAGATCCTGCGCGGTCAGGCTCTCATCCTCCGACATGGACAGGATCAGTCCGTCGGACACGGTGGTGTTGAAATTGCGAAGCAGTTCTCGCGCCCCTTGCGCGTTTTGCCCACCATAGGTGACGACGTACACCAGGTAGTCGTCCGACCTCGCCTGTTCGATAACGCGATTGGCGAGTTCCGCCAGGTACGGCGGCGTCAGCATCGGCACGGCAAGCGTGATGACGCCGGTGCTGTTGCGGTTCAGATTGCGCGCCGACACGTTGACCCGGTATCCGAGCCTGCCGATGACCTCCTGCACGCGTGCCCTGGTCTCATCGGACATGCGGCCGGCATTGTTGATGACATTGGAGGCGGTTTTCAGCGAAACGCCGGCTTCCTGCGCCACATCACGCAAGGTGACGCGTTTCCTGCCGGGTTCGATCTCGTTCAACACCGCCTCCGATCATAGGGTTCGTTGACTGCCGCGGGCTTGTGTCTACAACGCCGAACGGCTACATACCGCTACTGCCGATTGTATCGTTTCACGACGAGTACGCCGTTGCGTCGAATGGTGTAGACGCCCGGGGCCTCGCCTTCATCGCACTGGAAGCGATACACGGGTTCGCCGGAAATGCCGCTGATCACCGTCTCGTTCTTGCCGCGCGGCAGGTAGAAGTCGAAGATCGCTTCGGCGCTCGCACGCTCGGTATGCAGGGTAATGGTCGGGTCGTAGTCGGCGCCGTCGCCTGCCTCGCAGGCCTGGCCGGCAGTCAGATGGTCGCCGACGAACACGGCGAGATCGGCCACGTTCAAGTCGCACCCGACGAAATAGGCCATGCCCTTGCCGTAGGGGTTGCGCGTAATCGCCGCGGTACCGTCCAAGTCCCACTCGTCGGCCTGTGTGCCGGCGTAGCTTGCCAGCACTTCCGTATCGGCGCCATCCACAGCGATATCGTTCTGCCACAGGCGGGTGACCATGCCGTTGGATAGGCGGATCTCGCTAGGCTCCCCCTCGGCCTGTGCGCCCAGAATGTTGAATTCCTCGCCGCGAATACCCAGCATGGTGCGCAGCATGCCGTCGCCGGCACCCGGGTATCCGCCGAGCCACGTATGGAAGTTCTCATCGATCAGGCCGCTTGCATAGCCGACCACCACCGTGCCGCCGTCACGGACGAAACGTTCCAGGCGCGCGGTATCGGCGGCGCTGAGCATCAGCACCGTCGGCAACACCACCGTCGCATAGCCGCTCCAGTCGTATTTCAACGGGACGATATCGGCGCGCGTCCCGGCGTCGAGATAGGCACGATACCAGTCGCGCACATCATGCCAATGGTTGAGCTTCTTGCTCGGCAGTGTTTCGCTGCGCGTAGCCCATTCGGATTCGGCGCTGAACAGGATCGCCGTATCGGAACGCACCAGTTCGCTGCCCTGCACGCCCGCATCGCCCAGCGTTTTAAGCGCGGCGCCCAGCTCGCATACGCTGCGGTACAGTTTCGTATGCTCGCCGGCGTGCGGCACCATTGCGGAGTGGAAGGATTCGGCGCCGAACGCGGAGGCCCGCCACTGGAAGAAGTTGATGGCGTCCGCGCCCATGGCCACATGCGCCACGGAATCGCGTACGGTCTCGCCTTTACGCTTGCGGATGTTGAGGTCCTTCCACTGCACTGCCGACGTGGAATGCTCCATCACATACCATGGCCTGCCCAACGCCAGGGAGTCCATCAGCGCGTCAGAGCAGAACAGCTCGTCGATATGCGATTCGCCTTCATGGAAGTAGTGGTCGTTGGACACGAAATCGACCTCGTTCGCCCAATCGGCATAGTCCATGCAGCACTGGTCGGTGGAGACCATGAAATTGGTGGTGAACGGCTTATCGGGGCAGATCTCGGCGATGGCGTCGCGTTCGGCCTGGTAGAAGTCGAGCAGCATATCGTTGCCGAACCGTTCGAAATCCAGTTTCTGACCAGGGTTCACCATGGAGTCGGCGCCCATGAAACGCGGGATGAGCACCTCGTCGAAGCCGTTCATCTCCTGCCCCCAGAACGTGGTGCCCCAGGCGGCGTTGAGCGCTTCGATGGTGCCGTATTTGCGCTCGCACCAGGCGCGGAAGGCGTGGAGCGCGTTGTCGCAGTAATCGTAGCGGTTGTTCCAGCCGTATTCGTTGCCCATATGCCATGCGGTGACATAGGGGTTGGTGCCGTAGCGTTCGGCAAGCTTGCGGCACAGCGTGAGCGCATATTCCTTGAATACCGGGCTGGTGGGGCTCCACGACTGGCGTGACCCGGCATTGATGGGGTGCCCGTACTTGTCGTGCGGCAGGACCTCGGGGTGCTGCTCGTACAGCCACAGCGGGGCGGTGGCCGTGGCGGAGGCCAGATCGACGGCGATACCGGCCTTGCCAAGCTTGTCGATGATGCAGTCGAGCCAGCCGAATTCCCAGCGGTGCTTTTCCGGCTGGATGCGGTCCCAGCTGAAGATGGCGAGGGCGACGGTGTTGACGCCGGCCTGCTTCATGAGTCGGATGTCGTCGTCCCACATGTCTTCCGGCCATTGGTCGGGGTTGTAGTCTCCTCCGAATGCGATGCCTCGCCCTGATTCGGTCAGTAGCGATGGCCAATGGAAAGTTCTGCGATGTGCCATGAGTCCGTTCCTTTGCAATCTCATTGCGTCCAAGTGGTACAACTGTGTATCAACCGCCAATGATACACAGTTGTACCACCAGCTGTCAAACGGCATGGACCCACATCTAAGCCCCTACGCAATGTGCCGGTTCGCATCGAACGAACCGGCACATTGCGCCACGATTACAGGCGATCGACAGACTCACGCATCGTGCTGTGCGTCGGCAGCCATCACATGCTGACCACCTGGTCGGCGATCCGCATGGCACTGGCCCGATGAGACACCAGCACCACCGCTTTACCCCCATACCCGCGGCCATGCCCGGACCGACCACGATCATGATGTTCCTCGTGGGCGAGCGCATCGATGGAACGAAGAATAATCGCCTCGTTCAACGCGTCAAGCCTGCTGGTGGGCTCATCAAACAACACCAGATCCGCCTTGCGCAGGAATACACGTGCCAATCCGATGCGCTGACGTTCGCCTTCGGACAGACGATCGCCCAACTCGCCCACCGGAGTGTCAAACCCTTCCGGCAACGAGTCGATGAACTCAAGCACGGAGGCCTTACGACATGCGTCGCGCAAACACTGCTCACGAGCGCCATCATGACCCACCTGCGCCGAATCGCCGGAAACCACGCCCGTCAGCGAGCCGGTATCCGCAATCGCCAGCAGCAGATTGTCACGGATCGTCCCATCGAACAGGTGCGTTTCCTGCCCCATCAGCGCCTGCACCCTGCGGCGATGGTGGGCGTCGATCTTCCCCAACGGCTCATTGGACATGCGCACCTCGCCGGATTGCGGATCCCAGTAGCGCATCAACAGTGTGACCATCGTCGACTTGCCCCTGCCTGAAGGCCCCTGCACGCCCAAAACGCCATGTTTCGGCACGGTGAGGGAGAAGTCGTCGAGCACCGGTTTGGCATCGGATGCATACGAGAAAGTGACATGGTCCACTGCCATGCCTTTGTAGCGAGGCTTGCCATGACCGGTCTCCTGCACGGCCGGCGCCTCGTCCATCAGCGAGAACAGCCGCCGTGCGGAGGCGAAGGTCTGGCTGAGGTTCGCCGGCAATGCGGCAAGTGCCAGCGTAGGAGCAAAGGAGCTGACGATAAGCACAAACGCCGTCATCAGCTGTGCGACCCCGCCGCCTTGCCCGATCACACCGAGCGCCACTGCGGCTCCGGCCAAGGTGAACAGCATGACCAGAATGCCGCCGATGCCTGAAAACAGACCGTTACGCCTGCTCAGTTTCGCACGTTCATACCAAAGCCGCCTGGTGCGGTCCTCGATACGCGCAACCCGTTCCTCGCCACACCCGAAGCCGATGATCTCGCCAAGTCCACGCATATCGTCCATCATCGCCTCGTCAAGATCGCTTGCCCGTCCACGAATGCCAGGGCCCAGCTGACGGACGCTCACGGCAAAGACCCTCGGCACGATAACGCCGATGACCAGGTGCGCGCCAAGCAGCAGCAACGCCATCCACGGGTTCAACGTCAATGCGGCCACCGCCGTCACCATCGTAGTCGCCACCGCAATCACCACGGGCGAAATGGTGTGGGCGAAGAAAATCTCCAGCAGCTCCACATCCGTGGTGACCATGGCGATCAGATCGCCCTTGCCATGGCCGGCGAGCTTTGCCGGTGCCAGACGCCGCAACGTTTCGAACGCTTTGGACCGGAACAGCGCAAGCAGTCGGAAGGCGACATTGTGGTTGAGATACTGTTCGACATACCTGAGCGCGCCGCGGACCACCGCGCATGACGCCATCAGTGCCGCCGCCATTGCCGCAGACATGCCCCACACCGGTTTGCCCGACAGCGCGAACAGTGTCATAACAGCGAATACCGGCAGGAAGGTCGCCGCCAGATGCCCAACGGTGCCGGCCAGCGACGCCGCGGTCATAAGCCCGGCGAGCGGCTTCGCCTCATGCAGCAGACGGCCCACAACCTGTGACGTGGAGTATTTCCGCGAATCGGTACTCTGCCCACGGCTCCGGTCGCCGTCGGAGGTTTTCACGGCGGAACCGGCTGCGGAGAAATCCGAGAAGGCGAAGGCGGAATCGCCACCGCCCGAGCTTACGTCCGCAAACCGTTCCACATCGCGCTGCGCGTCATACAGTTTCGCGTATGCACCGCCAATCGCCATCAGGCCAACATGCGAGCCGGTTTGCACGGCATGACCATGGTCAAGCACCACCACATGATCGGCACGCTCGGCGTTGGCCATACGATGCGTGATCATGATCACCGTCCGATGCTTACGATGTGCCAGATCGTGAATGGTATGCAGAATCAGATTCTCGCTTTCCACGTCCACGCTGCTGGTCGCCTCGTCGAACACATACACCGGGCTATCGTGCAGCAACGCACGCGCTATGGCGATGCGCTGGCGTTGCCCACCGGAAAGATTCGCCGCATCAGGCTCGATGACCATGTCGAGTTCGCCGGGCTGGCCGTGGATAAAACCGGCGATACGCGCTTCGATCAGCGCGTTCCACATGGCCTTCTCATCGGCCTTCGGATTGGCCATCAGCAGATTCTCGCGCAATGTGCCCGCAAACAAGTGGCTTCGGGCACCGACCAGCGTAACCGTGCGGGACAACGTACTTGGGGAAAGCCCCGAAAGTTCGGTGCCGTTGACGATGATCGACCCGGAATACCCGGAACGTATGCCGGCCAGCAAAGCGGCGGCCGTGGACTTGCCCGACCCTGAAACACCAACAATGGCGGTAAGCTGGCCGGGAGCGGCATAGAACGAGGCATCGTCGAGCGCCGGTTTCTCCCGATCCCCGGAATCGTAGGCATAGCTTACGGAATCGAAGGCGATGGCGACAATCGACTTGCCCACGCCGGCAAGCGTGCCCTCCCCTCGTTCGGGCTCGGGCGCGTCAAGCAACGCGAAGATGCGCTTGCTTGAGGTCATGCCGTTCATCGCCACATGGAAATACGACCCCAGCTGCCGTAGGGGGATAAAGAATTCGGCCGACAACAGCACGATCAGCACCACCGAGGCCACGCTCAGCGTCTTGGTCGTGGCAAACTGCCACAGGGCCACGCCTATGCCGACTGCCGTACCGCCATAAGCCACCAGATCCATCGCGGCCAATGAACGCAGCTGGATCTGCAACACCTTCATGGTCATCACACGGAACCGTTCGGCTTTCTCGTTCAGATCACGCGACGCTCGGGCATCGGCGTCAAAGGCCTTCAATGTTTCCAAACCCTGAAGATCATCAAGAAAAGCGGCGCCCATATCGGTATACCCGCCCCAATACCGTTTGAATGCCTTCGACGCACTCATCGCCACCATGCCGACGATAAGCACGATAAGCGGCGCGCAGATCAGCAAGGTCAGCGCGGTAGGCATATTCAGCGGGGCCACCACCGCGAACAAGGTGATCGGAGCCACAATCGCATAGCACAACTGCGGCAGGAACAGTTCGAAGAAGCTTTGTATCTGCTCCACGCCCTCGCCCGCGGATTGCACGACATCCGACGTGCTCACCCGCGTGGAGTACGACGGTCCAAGTGCCAGCATCTTGCGATACAGCTTGCTGCGTAACGCAAGCTTGACCCGCTCGGAGGCTTCGGTGCCCAAATGCGAGGCAACCACAGTGGCGATATAGCGCGTTACCACGCAGATCGTCAGAATCCAAACGAATGGCGGATTATCGGAGCCTTGCAGCCATGGAGCAAGCACATCGCCGAACAGGGCCACCACCGTGACCATAAACACCACATTGGCCAGCAGACCGATCCACTGACAGATGACCTTGCCGACGATCAGCCTAGTGACGCCTGGAGCCAGTCGGAGCAACCGCTTATCGAACATATCTACCCGTTTCTGTCATATCGACGACCATACGGCAGTCGACAGCCGTTTCGGCAGGGAAATGCATGCCGCCCGTCTTCACTGTAATGAAGACGGGCGGCACGCACAAAAGAATCCGTTCCCGGATTCACAAGCATCTTACAAGCTGAGGAACAGCTCGTGGATGCGGGTATCCTCGGTAAGTTCCGGATGGAACGCCGTGGCGAGGATCCTGCCTTGCCGCAGACCGACCACATTACCGTCGATCTCGGTCTCAACAGTCGCCTCGGAACCGACGGACACCACGAACGGCCCGCGGATGAACACCAGAGGGAAATCCTTGATGTCGCCGAAATCGGCGGTGGCTGCGAAGGAGCCCAGCTGCCGTCCATACGCATTGCGGCGCACCACCGCATCAAGAGCACCGAAATACACATTACTGTCGTTGTCGAGTTTCTTTGCCAGCAGAATCATGCCGGCGCAGGTACCGAATGTCGGCTTGCCTGCGGCGATATGCCTGGCGATCGATTCGAACAGACCGGTGGAATGCAGCAGCTTGCCCTGCGTGGTGCTTTCGCCGCCGGGCAGGATCACCCGGTCGATGGATTCGTCGAAATCCTCGGCGGCACGCAACAGCTTCCACGGCGCCCCGAGCTTATCGAGCATGGCGGCATGCTCGGCGAACGCCCCCTGCACCGCAAGAATGCCGGTCACGCCATGCTTGACGGATTCCACATCTTCGGATTCTTCTTTGGAAATGTATTCAACAGCTACGACCATAAGGGCTTCCCCACTCTCGCTTCGTATGCAAGCGGGCAGCGTCTCCGCTGCCCGTTCTTGCAGAAATGGCTATTGGGCGACGGATCACTCGCCGCGAGCGGCCATGATGGTTTCGATCTCGTCCTCGTTGATGCCGACCATGGCCTCACCCAGGTTGGCGGACAGTTCGGCCAGCAGATCGGCGTCCTGCCAGTTGGCGGTCGCCTTGACGATGGCGGCGGCGCGCTTGGCCGGATCGCCGGACTTGAAGATGCCGGAGCCGACGAACACGCCTTCGGCGCCGAGTTCCATCATCAGGGCGGCATCGGCCGGGGTGGCCACGCCGCCGGCGGCAAAGTTCACCACAGGCAGGCGGCCGTTGTCGTGCACGTACTTGGCCAGATCGTACGGAACGGCCAGCTGCTAGGCAGCCTCGTACACCTCGTCGTCGCGCAGGGAGACGAGCTCGTGGATCTGCTTGTTCATGGTGCGCATGTGGCGCACGGCCTGAATCACGTCGCCGGTGCCCGGTTCACCCTTGGTACGGATCATCGCGGCGCCTTCGGCGATACGACGCAGAGCCTCGCCCAGGTTCTTGGCGCCGCACACGAACGGCACGTCGAACTGGTTCTTGTCGATGTGGTACACGTCGTCAGCCGGGCTCAGCACCTCGGACTCGTCGATGTAATCGATGTCAATGGCCTGCAGGATGCGGGCTTCGGCAATATGACCGATACGCACCTTGGCCATCACCGGAATGGACACGGCCTCCTGGATGCCGCGGATCATTGCCGGGTCACTCATACGGCTCACGCCACCGGCCGCACGGATGTCGGCGGGAATGCGCTCCAGCGCCATAACCGCGCAGGCACCGGCGTCTTCGGCGATATGCGCCTGCTCCGGGGTCGTGACGTCCATGATCACGCCGCCCTTGAGCATCTGGGCAAGATTCTTGTTCAGTTCGTTACAGTTCTCGGCCACAATCGTTTCCCTTCGATTCTTTACAATGGCTGTCCACCTCATGCTAGGGGAAGTGACGCCCCCGGCATGCATTACGACCACATTGTAATGTGCAAACGCGCTATTGTGTTACGGCGGCCTGCCCACCGTACTGATGCAATCCATGTTCCCCGCCCCCGTCCATTTCGCACCCGACAAAACATCAGCGCGGTTTTTGGAGCGCTTCACAACGTGTCGCAACCTACGCAAGCGTAACCTGAAAGGAAGCGCGGCAAAATCGCCTGAGACACAAAGAAAGTGCGGATATCTATGCTCTCCGAATACACCACTCCCGGCGCATCCATCGAATTGGACGACGACCAGATCATCTATTCCCTGCTCACCCGGCGCATCGAACGCACTGGAACAGACACGGTGATCGCATCGAAAAAGCTCGGCCCCGGGCGCTGGCAGGACATCACCGCCGGCGAATTCCATGCATCCGTCGTCTCCGCTGCGAAGGGCCTGATCGCGCTGGGCATCGCCAAAGGCGATGCGGTGACGCTATTCTCCTCCACCCGTCTTGAATGGGGCATTCTCGACTTCGCGCTGGCTGCGGTGGGCGCGGTGAGCGTACCGATCTACGACACCGATTCCGCTTCCCAGGCGCAGCGCATCATGAACGATTCCGCGGTCAAACTTGCCATCGCCGACAACCGCGAACGTTATGACCGCCTCGATTCCGTCAAAGACAACTGCCCGAGTCTGCGTCAGATCCTCATGATCGACGGCAACGCGCTGGGCGCGCTGGAAGGGCTCGGCGTGGCGGTGTCCGACGAGGAACTGGCCGAACGCACCGCCTCCGTGCATGTCGACGATCTGGCGACCATCGTGTACACCTCCGGCTCCACCGGCCTGCCAAAAGGCGTTGAGCTCACGCACCGCAACTTCGTGAGCATCACGATCTCCGCCAGCCAGGCGCTGCACGAGATAGTCCTCGACGATCATCCACGTCTGCTGCTGTTCCTGCCGTTGGCGCACTGTTTCGCCCGGTTCATCCAGTACGCTTCCATCGCCTCCGATGACGGTGTGGTCGGTTACCTGCCGGATACGAAGTCGCTGCTGCCCGATCTGCGCAGCTTCGGCCCAACCTACCTGCTGGGAGTGCCGCGCGTGTTCGAAAAGGTATATAACGCCGCCTCGCATAAGGCCGGCATGGGCTTCAAGGGGCGCCTGTTCCTGAAAGCCGCCGAGGCTGCACGCACGTGGAGCCGCAAGGAGCAGGCCGGCGAATCGCACACCATTGGCGAGATCGCCGAACATGCCAAGTACGAGGCGCTCGTATACCGCACCGTGCGTAGTGCACTGGGCCCGAACATCCGCTATGTGGCTTGCGGCGGCGCTCCTCTCTCCCTCGACTTGGCGCACTTCTACACCGGCATCGGCCTGCCGATGATCCAGGGCTACGGCATGACGGAAACCGCGGCGCCGTTCGCAGCAACCCGTGTCAACGACAATGTGATTGGCACAGTCGGCCAGCCTGCCCCCGGCTCATCCGTACGTATCAGCGAGGACGGCGAGCTGCAGGTCAAGGGGCCGAACGTGTTCCGCGGCTACCATAATCTGCCGGAGAAGACCGCCGAAGTGTTCACCGAGGACGGCTGGCTGCGCACCGGCGATCTGGCAAGCATCGACGACGCCGGCCGCATCAGCATCACCGGGCGTAAGAAAGACATCATCATCACCGCAGGCGGCAAGAACGTCTCCCCCATCCCGTTGGAGGAGGAAATCAGCAAATGCCCGATCGTGGAGCATGCCGTGGTTGTGGGCGATCAGCGGCCGTTCATCGGCGCATTGATCACGCTCGACCCGGAGGCGTTGGCGCAGTGGCTGCCCAAGCATGATCTTTCCGCCGACACCCCGCTGGATCGCCTGGCATTGAACGCCGCGGTGCATGATGAAATCCAGCACTACGTGGATGCGGCGAATAGCACAGTCTCCCGCGCGGAATCGGTGCGCAAATTCGTGGTGCTTGACACCCAGCTCACGCAGGAGAACAAGTGCCTGACACCGAGTCTGAAGGTCGTGCGCCCGGCGGTGAACCGTGTGTTCGCCGAAGTGATCGACCGCGATCTGTACGGCGGCAAGCGCTGACTCAGTCTTTGTTACGCGTTGCGCCCTGTGCGCCTGTTGCCGGCGCACAGGGCGCAATGCGTTTGCCTGGAATAGCCGTTACTTTCCGGCTGCTTGAACGTCCTGCCGGTTATTCAGCTCACTGGCCATTGCCGGTGCTCTGAGTGCTGCCGGCAGTGTTCCCATTCCCCGAGCTGCTGCCTGTGCCGGTGCCGTTCTGGCTGCTATTGGCGCTGCCATTGCTTCCGGCATTTTCTCCACCGGCGCCGGCGGAATCGGGCTTGGAGTCGGAATCGTTGCCACCGGTGTTCTGTTGCCCGCCGGTATTGGTGTTGTTCTGATTCTGGCCGTCGTTGTATGTGCCGTTGTCATACCCGTTGTAGCCATTGGTGTTGTAGCCGTAAGTGTTGCCGTAAGTGCCATAGCCGTACGTGCTGTCGCTGCCGCCATTGCTTTGCGACGTGCCGGAGCTCATGGAGTCCTTCACCTTGTCGCTTGCTGATCTCAGCGCGGACAGTGCATCCGTAATGGCCTTGTCATCGGTGCTGTTGCCGTCGATCAGCGTGTTCGCGGCGTCGATGGCCTGCCGCAGCGCGTCACGCACGGATTCGTCGCTTACGTTCCCGTTGCTGCTATTCAGCAGATCTTGGGCGGTGGCGACCGCATCCTTAAGCGAATTGAAGCCCATGGCCGTCTTGCTGATGTTCACTGCGGAAACCGCCTTGCGGATCGCCTCGGCGCTCCTGTTCATATCGGTGGCCTGCGTTTCCATGGTCTCGGTGCCGTTCTTCAGTTCGGTCAGCGAACGGCTTGCGGCACAGCTTTGCGCTTCGCCGTAATGCCCGGCGTTGTTCACCTGCTGCTTCAGCTGCTCTATGGTCGTGACGTCCGTGACTTGCGACGCGGTGATCGACTGGGCGCTTTCGGCGCTCTTCAATGCCGCGTTCAACGCCTTCTTCGCCTTGTCATACTGTTCTGATGCCTCGGAGCAGGCTGCCACGGCATCATCGTGTTTCCCGGACTGGCCGCCCTTCCACAGCACGAAGCCGCCGATTCCTGCCACCAACACGATCGCCAGCACCACGATGGTGATGATGGTGTTCCTTCTGCGCGTTCCGGCACGCTTGCCGGATGCGGAACGCCTTGAACCCGAACCGGAATCCTCCGATTCGCTCACATTGTCCAACTCCTCGGCGCCACCGACCACTGGCGGCAATGTGACGGTCTGCTCACCGCCGAAGACTTGCGCTTGATCCGGCTGCTGTTCCACGGTCACCGGCGTTGCGGGCATGTGATCAAGGGGATGCGTCCCTTCCGAAGATGGCGTTTCCGGCAGGAACACGGTGGCATTCCCCTGCGAATCGGGTTCCTCATCGGTATCGCGGCTTTCGGGTTCGTTCGCATCGGATGCACCCGTGGTATCCGCACCAAGAGCACTCAGAATATTGCGCTTTGGAGCGGCATGACGCGGCCCCTTCTCCGCTTCCGCCGCAAAATCCGGAAAGGTAAGCGGCTCGAAATCCCAAGAGCTGTCGACAATATCACCCGACACCACGGGCGTTTCAACCCGTTCGCCCTGCTTGTCCGTCTTCTGCTGATTCTGTACCGCCGGAAAACTGAGATTCAGAGGCTCCCCCGTGAATTTCTGCTCGTCCATGTACTGCCTTACGTTCTGTTCTCATCCTGCCCTCAGGCATATTCCGTCGGTTAGTTTAGTCGAACGAGGAACGGCATCCCCATGCCCCATCATTTCTTTTCACATATCGCAACATTCGCCGTCGGCTCTTGGCAACTTCCCTATCGAATATGCAAAGGGCGGCACCCCGAGTAAGGCACCGCCCCAATGATTCCGCATGTCTTAAAGCAAATCAGTGTTTTCTGCCTCGCCTTGCGGCACTGCGCTTCGCCCCATCCTCATAGTAGTAGTAATAGGCCTCATTGTGTCTTTTCTTCGGATTGGCGAAGTTGAACACGAAGCCCAGCACCGGCACCTTGGCGGTACGCAGCGAATCCGCGACCTCCTCAAGATTCTTCTTTCGGCACAGGCCGCGGGCAGTGACGAGAATCACGCCGCTGGTCCAACTGCCGAATACGATGGCGTCGTTGGAAACGGTGAGCGGCGCGGTATCGATGATCACGTAATCGTATTGCAGCAGCGCCTGGTCGACCAGCATTTTCATCATGTCGGAATTCAGCAGCAGGCTGGCATTGGCCGGGCGTTTGCCCGCCGGGAGGATATGCAGGTTGGGCTTCCAGTAATTCTGCACCACATCGACCGGCGCCATCTGCCCGGACAACACATGCGCCAAACCGACGTTGCCCTCGATGCCCAGATGGTGGGCCACGGATGGGTGGCGCAGATCGGCGTCGATAAGCAGCACCTTCGCGCCGTTCTCGGCAAGTACGGCAGCAGCATTGACGGCCGTGGTGGTTTTGCCTTCGCTGGGCGACGTGGAGGAGATGACCAGAAGCTGGCCCTGACCGGGCGTCTTGTTGACTTCCAGGAATTTGATGTTCGTGCGAATACGACGGTATTCCTCGGTTACCGAGCCATTGGGTTCGGTGATGATGACAGGACGCGTGCCTTCCAAAGCCTCGTTCTTCGGTATGGAGCCGAGCGCGGAGGCATGGACGATGCCCCGCACGTCGGAGGCTTCCTCGACCTTCGTGCGCAATAGGTCCTTCAACAGAGCGGCAATGATACCGACAATCAGACCAAGGACTACGCCGGCCGCGATGCATAGCTTCTTATTCGGGGCACTCGGTTCCTGAGGCGTGGCGGCACGCTGGACCACTGTCAATTTAATGGGCGCAGCAGCGCCTTTGGCATATAGGTCATGCTCGACGATAGTACGAAGGGAATCCGCGACGGCATTAGCTATGGTTGCCGACTGTTTGGCGTCACCGGCAGTGGCAGTGATATTCACAAACGCGGTATTGGAAGGATTCGACACGGTAAGCTGATTGCTCAAATCCTTTACGGAAACGTCAAGACCGAGCTGGGAGATAACCGGCTTCAGCACCGTTTCGGTAGTGGCAAGCGTCGGATATGATTTGATTTGATTGGATACGTAGGTTCCG
>ERZ1673701.2092-NODE-2092-length-16041-cov-166.269986_pt1 | contig 16041 bp, 17 predicted proteins | sample MGYA00580231_ERZ1673701 | MGnify/ENA primary metagenome ERZ1673701 (study PRJEB41218, sample SAMN15661798) | gut metagenome | host: Homo sapiens | place: Canada: London | collected 2015-08-20/2019-03-30 | study: EMG produced TPA metagenomics assembly of...
TAGAGTAGCTGACTACGGATCAGCCGGTTACAGGTTTGAATCCTGTCGCGGTCACGAAAAAGCACCTGCCAATAAGAAGGTGCTTTTTTCATTTTTTTATTTTTGCATTGAAGGATTCAGATGCAGCGTTTGTGGAACGCTTCTCAAAGAAGTTAATGATTTCCAGATAATGTGTCTGTATGGACCTTGCCACTCTTCCAAAGGCAAGAAATCCCAATCTGTCCACCTCGTCATACCATCTGGCAAGCATTGTCAATAGGTGTCCTTATGTATCCAAATAAAGAAAGTCAAACTCCCTCAAACAACAATCAATTCTTTCTCCAACCAAACTTCACAATGGGAGATAGACTTATTTTTATAATTAAACATAATACTGATTATATTCACTTTTCGTTTATACGAAAACGTAACTACGTTTTATCCAAAACGCACTTGCGTTTTACTTAAAATGTACTTACGTTTTACTTTAAACGTAAGTGCGTTTTGACTGAAGCTCCAGTGCGTTTTACGCAGCCTTCATAAAAATCCCAAGAAGGCCTTTTTTAAGCCCAAATTACGTATAGACGGCCTACACATATACCAATAAAACGAAACAGGACCGGATTTTGAAAGAAGAATCCGGCCCTGCAAATAAAAAAACATTTAGAGAATTACTTTATCACCAAGATGGGTGTGTTGGAATGGAAAATCATCCGGCGGGCAATGCTCGGATTGAACAGCCGGGCAAAGATATTCCGCTTATAATTGGACAGGCACAACACATCGATGCCTTTTTCCTTCACGTAGTCATCGAGATTATTAAGCAGACTTTCTCCACCTAGCATATCGTAGTCGATTGTCAGCTGCGGATACTGCTTTTTGAAATATTCCTGAATACCCACCAGCTTAATCTCGTTCCACGTACGTTTCTGGGCATTGTCGCTCAGGTGAATGAACGATACCTCAAAATGATAATCCTTGAAAGTGGTCACCAAGGAATCAAAGGCAATCAGGTCGCGCTGGTCAAAGCTCGTAAAGAACGCAATCTTATGAATGTCGTCGAAATTTTTCTTTGTGGCATTTTTCGGGATGGCATACACAAACACCGGACTGCGGTCAATAATCTCGGCTGTCACGCTGCCTATCAAATCCATTTCCTTTTCTCCCTTACCACGGGTTCCCATGATGATAAGGAGCGGCTGTTCCTCGCGCGCATAATGCAGGATTTCCTCTTCGGGCACCCCTTCCTTCAGCACGCAGGTGTATTTCACGTCGGGCAGCTCACCTTTCGTGATACGCTCCTTGATGTCGCCGGTGAGCTTGTTCAACTGTTCATGGATGTTGTCGAGCATGCTCTTGATACCCAGTTCATGCTCCATAGGCAGTCCGTAGCTTTCTGTGGCATACTGCAGGCTCGGCATATACACCGGACTGAAATACACATGCATCAGTACCACCTCGGCCTGGATTTTGGCCGCGAAGTTGAATCCGAACTCACAGGCAGCCATTGAATAATCGGAGAAATCCACCGGTACCAGTATCTGCTTGCTGTGTTTCTTTTCCGTCTTTTCCTCGTTGACCACATCATCGGCCAGCCATGCAGAACTTTCAATGATTTTCAATGCCCTCGGCAAGTCGCTTTCGCGGATACGGATTCTCACCCCCGAAGAAATGACGGGCTGAATCAGGTTGACATTGTGGATGCATGCCTCAATTCCTTCATTTTCAAGCACATTCTTAAGAATCTGGGCTTTAGAGTAAGTAAGAATGGCCAGTGTTACAAGTTTTTCTTCCATGGCTTCTGCATTTTAGGGTTAATATCTGAACAAACAAGGGCTGCAACCGGAACGGACACTCTCCCACTCCCTGTTACAGCCCTTTTCTTATTTCTTATTTAAGCGCGTTGCTCTTCTTTCAGAATGGCTATCGCCTTGTCGAGCACCGTAGTATCGTCCAGCATCACCAGTCCGCCGTCGGGGCCCGGCTCCAAGTGGATACCCACGCTTTTTCCGTCCTTGAAATTATGTCCGCCAAAAAAATTACGCACCGTTTCCACACTGAGGTTCAGCTCGTCGGCTATACGATGCATGCTGCCCGAGGGCAATGAGTCTTTGATTTTACGGAGTTCGTTAAAAGTTATTGTTCTGTTCATAGTAGTCAAAATTAAGTGTTAGACAAACTGTTATTTTTAAATACCGAGTTAAATATAGCAAAAGATTACGACAGCACAAATTTTCTGCCCCACTTTTTTGAGAATATCTCCCTTTTATATCAGAAATGCAGACTTTTTGCGACCAGCATCCCCTTGATAATCGCATAAAGATAGGTCAGAATCAGCGTGGCATGCAAGATGGATATGTCTTCACGGGTATATCCGCTGCAGGTGTATTGGGTGGAGATGTATTGCGGACTGTCGAAAAAGCGTCGGCAGAGGTACGTATAGAGCCAATATACCAGTCCTCCCACGGCCAGCCCGACTATGGCCCCGCACAGGATGTCGCCGGGATAATGCACTCCCAGATAGACACGCGAATAAGACGGAATCAAGGCCCAAAGGAACATCATGCACGTGAAAGGCAGGTAACGTACCAGCAGCGACACGAACATGGCTACAGCAAAGGTATTGGCCGCATGGCTGGAAATAAAGCCGTACAAGCCCCCCCGGTAACCGTTGACCGTCTGCACCATGTACATCAGTTCCGGGTCTTGCGTAGGGCGGAAACGTGCGAAATACGGCTTACAGAGTCCGGAGGCGAGCTGGTCGGCCAGCAGCACACAGAGTCCCACCATCAGCGTGATGACAATGCCCTGCGAAATGCGGTTGTTCTTGAAAATGACATACAGCAACACCACCATGGCCGCAATCCATGTACGGGTGTCGGTCACCGTCCACATGAATCCGTCCCAAAACAAGGAATCACTTCCGTTCAACGAAAGCAGCAATGCCTTGTCGGCCTCGATGAGTTGCTGTATGCCTGCCATTTTTCAATGCTTGAATTTAAATGAGTTCTATAGCTTCTGTCTTCACCCAACCTTTGTTGCCGTCTTCCAGGCGGATTTCTTTCCAGCCCTTCATGGAATTGTCTTCAATGAAGACTTTCGTTCCTTCGTGAAGCACGAACAGGTCGGTACCGCTTTCGTTCGGCGTACTCTTGACGTTAATGGTCGGTTCCATCACGATGGCACCCGTACGGTCTACAAGTTCTGACTTCTGTTCGCTGGCAAAAAGATTGGCACATACCGTCACCACCAGAAATACTACGGCTCCGATGAATCCCGTCTTCTTAATCCAAAGGCGATTGCCGAAGATATAGAAAGAAACCCCAATCAGCAAAAGAATGAAGGAGAAAATTCCTACATATCCCCAGCTTTTCTCGCTCATCAGGTTGACCAGCGACTTATACCAAGTGACGATAAACACCTCGGCTGTCGGCGTGATGTTGTCCACGGTCTTGCTCCGGGCCATATCCAGGTTGAAGCGGATATCGGCATCTCCCGGGCTCAGCAAAAGTGCCCGTTCATAGTTGAGCACTGCCTTGGGCGTGTTCTTCATCTTGAAGTAGGCATTACCCAGATTATAATAGATATCGGCCGACTCACCCTGCGTTTGCAAGATTTGCTCGTACATGGCAGCCGCCTCACTGAACTGGTTCTTCTGGTATGCTTCGTCAGCCTCCGCCTTGGTGGGGGCCGCCATCGCAAACTGGATGCACCCAATCAGCCCAATCAATAGTAAAGACAATTTCTTCATATCTAGTTGCTCTCCTATCCGTTTTTAATGTTTGATACTGTTTTCCATTTTACTGATCACTTCCACGGAAGCGGAATAAACCTTGTCCATGGCCTCGTTCTCATCGCCCGGCGCATAACGTGCGTATTCACATTCGTTGAGCACCCCAATGAACTCGGCAATCAGGGCCTCCTCTACGCCGTAGTTGGTCAGTTCGGCTTCGATGTTGTCCTTTGAAAGCTGTGACACCGGAATACTGAGCTTGTCGCTGATGTATCCCCACAAGGCCTTCAGCACCTCATCGTAGAACTCGTTCTTCTTGTTTTCGGCCAACAGCTTGCCGGCCAGTTTCATACGGCGGGTAGCCACCTTGTTGGCCTTCTTGGTCTTCATCTTGGCCACGTTGGCATTATCAAGAGCCTTCTGCCGATAAATCACCGCAAAGACGATGAACAGCAGCAATGGAATCAGATAGCACAAGTAATAGCCTACGCTGCCGAAGAAGAATTCACCTTTCGGACGGAGGGTCGTATTGCCCAGCTTGATGAAGCGGACATCCTTGCCCAGCATCTTCACGTTCTCCTTGTTGGTGAAATCCGCAATCACCTGATCAGCATTGCCCTGTCCCTTTGCCACTTTCAAGTTATAAGCCTCTGTCTTGAGCGTCTTGTAACTGTTGCTCTTCAGGTCGAAATACGTGAATTCCACTGCCGGAACGGTAAAGTTACCAGCATGGCGCGGAATAGCCAGATATTCAAAGGTCTTTGTACCTGTCAGTCCGCTGCTTGTCAGCTTGTAGTTGTCGGTCACTTTCGGATCGTACACCTCAAAATCCTGCGGGAACTTGATATCGGGCGTACTGATCAGTTTCATGTTACCCGTACCCGTCAGGGTCAGCTTGATGGTTACGGCATCGTTGGTCTTCACGTCGGTAGCGTTGATAGACGAAGCCAGCTTGAAGTCACCCACCGCACCCGAGAATCCGGCAGGTTTGGCCGGAAGCGGCTGTACGTTGATGACCAGCTTGGGAGTAGTGATTTTCTTTTTCACCTCCACGTATCCCCCGCCATTGAAGAACGCGTCAAACGGATCTTCGGAAGCTGTCTGCTGGGCAATCACCCCATCGAACGTGATGGAAGGAATCTCCAGTTTGCCGGTCTGCTGCGGGAACAGTACATACTGGCTCCACACCGTCGTATTGTAATTCCGTCCCTTATAATGCTCCAGCGTGAAAGTCTTCTGCTGCGGCAATTCCACTTCCTGCGTATGGAAGCCTTTCAAATCGGGCATATCCCCACGAAGTTGGCGCAGATTCACCACGGTATACACTTTGTAAGTCAACAGAATGGCTTCCTGTTCATGTACGGTCGTCTTGCTGGCCGTAGCCGTGATAAACAAATCATTAGACGTAATCCGGCTGCCTGCCACCTGACTCCGGGAGGAAGAACTGCTTCCCCCACCGTTTCCTCCGCTCTTCGATGCCTGATCCTGCGGAAGCACCTTGATGGAAATGGCATTCGAAAACACTTTCTTTCCATCCACTTCCACACTGGCTGCGGGAATGGTGTAAGTACCCGGATTACCCGCCAACAGGATATACGTAAAAGCCGTCGAACTGCTCGACGTACGCTTTCCGTTGATAATCTGGATGCTGCTCTGCTGAGAACGGCTCGGTCCCATCAGCACATCGAAGCCCTTGATGGAAGGTGCCCGGAAGTCCTTGATATCTTGCGAATTGACCGTGAAGACGAGACGCACCTGGTCACCACTGACCACCACGTCGGCAGCTTCCGCCACAAACCGTACGTTGTCGGCCTTCACCTGTCCTACGGCAAGTATCATAAAAAGTAAGAATATTATCTTTCGCATTATTCTTTGATTTATAATTATTCGTTTGTTCTTCATCTTTGCTGGTTTACCAGTCCTTTTCCAGTTTACGGCCCTGCACCTGAATCTGCTTCTTCACCTTGTCCTGCACGTTCTTTTCGTCCTGCATGGCAGCGTTAAGCAACTGTTCGGCATTCTCTTTCGACATCTGGTTCTGATTCTGCTGCGGTTGCTGCGGATTCTGCTGGTCCTTCTTGTTCTGTTCCTGCTGGTCCTTGTTCTGCTGTTTGTCGTCCTGCTTCTGGTCCTGCTTGTTCTGTTTCTGGTCCTGATTCTGCTGGTTCTGCTGCTGGTCTTTCAGCTGCTTCTGCGCCAGTGCCAGATTGTAGCGGGTTTCATTGTCCTTCGGATTATTGCGCAGGGATTCCTTATAGGCTTCGATACACTGCGGCAACTGTTTGGACGACTGCAGGATAACGCCCATGTTATGGTAAATCTGCGCCAGCTTCATCTTGTCCTTTTCAATCTTTGAAGCAGCGGTAAACTGTTCCATGGCCTCCTTCCCCTTCTGCTGCATCAGCAACGCATTACCCAGGTTGTACATGGCATCGGCCGACTTGGGATTCAGTTCCAGTGCCTTCCGGTAGTCCACTTCTGCCTTGACAAACAAACTGTCCTTGTAGAGTTTGTTGCCGCTCCGCAGATAATCACGGTCTGTTTTCTGTGCGTAACCCGCCACAGCAGTCATGGCCAGGCACATACACAGCATATATCCTTTCACTTTCATCTCCAATTTCATTTAAAGAGTTTCACATTCCTGAAAAGCGGATTCTTGCGGTTCAGAATCATCAGGTCGGCAGCCAGCAACAAGATGGCCAGCCAGGCCAGTACCTGGAACTGCTCGTCGAATTCCGTAAAGACCTGCGTCTCCACGTCCGCCTTTGCCAGTTTGTTGATTTCCGCGTTCAAGGCTCTCTCCGCATTGTTGGTGTTGTCCACCCGCACATAAATGCCGTTTCCCGCCTTGGCAATTTCCTGACACATCTGTTCGTTCAGACGGGTCACAATCACATTGCCGTCCTTGTCGCGGCGGAACTCGTTGCTACCTTCCATCGGAATGGGTGAACCGTCGGGCGAACCGACCCCCAGCACAAACACCCGTATCCCTTTCTTGGCGGCTGCCTGTGCGGCTTCTATCGCTCCCCCTTCGTGGTTTTCTCCATCCGTAATCAGCACGATGGCTCTTCCTACGCCTTCATTCGGCGTGAAACTTTTCATGGCCAGGTCGATAGCCCCGCCGATATCCGTACCCTGCGTGGTAATCAACGACGGAGAGATGGTTTCCAGGAACATCTTGGCCGATACATAGTCGCTCGTAATCGGAAGCTGTGTAAAGGCCTGACCTGCAAACACAATCATGGCCACCTTGTCGTTGTTGAACGTTTCCACCAGGCGGGAAATCAGTTTCTTCGACTTCTCCAGACGGCTGGGAGTGACATCCTGTGCCAACATGGAGTTGGAAATATCCAGCGCCACCACGGTTTCCACACCTTGCCGTTTCACTGTCTCCATCTTGGAACCGAACTGCGGACGGGCCAGCATGAAAATCACCATGGCCAGCGCGGCAAAAGTCAGCCAGAACTTGACATCGGGACGGTATTTGGACACATCCGGCATTAAGTGTGCCAGCAGTTCCGGACTACCGTATTCGCGCAAGCGCTTGCGGCGGCGGTAGTTCGTATAAAAATAGAACACAGCCAGCAAGGGCAGCACAATCAGTAAATATAAATATTGAGGTTCTCCAAATCGAAACATGGCTTCTTCTTTTAAGGTATTTTCTTTAATACTGTATTCCGCAACAGGATTTCAAGCAGGATGCTCAGGAACGCAATCAGGGCAAACACCTGATAAGCCTCTTCGCGCTTGCTGAATTCCTTCACGTTCAGTTTCGTCTTCTCCAGTTTGTCAATCTCGCGGTATACTTCTTTCAGCTTGGTATTGCTGGTAGCCCGGAAATAGTTTCCGTTGGTAGTACCCGCAATTTGACTCATGGTCTGTTCGTCGATTTCCACCGGCATCTGCACATACTGTACACCCGCGTATGTCTGCATCGGATAAGGTGCCGTTCCATTGGTTCCTACACCGATGGTGTACACGCGGATACCAAACTGCTTGGCAATCTCGGCCGCCGTCAGCGGAGAGATGTCTCCCCGGTTGTTCACACCATCCGTCAGCAGGATAATCACCTTCGACTTGGCCTTGCTGTCTTTCAGACGGCTCACTGCGTTGGCCAGTCCCATACCCAGTGCCGTACCGTCTTCAATCATTCCGCGCTGCACCATGTCGCAGCCCACACTCTGGAACAAGTTCAGCAACACCCCGTGGTCGACCGTCAGCGGACACTGCGTGAAAGCCTCTCCCGCAAAGACAGTCAGACCGATGTTGTCATTCGGACGTCCGTTGATGAACTCTGCCGCCACCTGCTTGGCCGCCTCGATACGATTCGGCTTCAAGTCCTCTGCCAGCATACTGGTCGATACGTCGACCGCCAGCATGATATCGATACCTTCAATTTCCGTGTTCTGCCAGTTATCCGTAGTCTGCGGGCGTGCCAGCACCAGCACAATCATCACAAACGTCAAGATACGGAGCACGAACGGTGCATGCAGCAAATACACCTTCCAACTGCGCGGAGCCTGCATGTACATCCGTGTGGTAGATACCTGCATGGTAGGTTCCGTTTTCTTGCGGCGCATCACGTACCACACGATATACGGAATCAGCAGCAACAGCAGGAACAGATATTCTATATTCGCAAAAATCATAGTCTCAACTCATTTTAAAATTAAAAAAAGAGGTCGATGAGGTGACGCACAGACAGATACAAGGCAATCAGTGCGGCTACACCCGTGATGGCAATGCTGCAGAGCAGTACAATCCGTCCCTGTTTGGAACGTTTTTCCTCCACCTTGATTTCCGTAGGCTCCTTCTTGGCGTTCGGATCTTCCTCTATCTTGGTCTGGTTGATGAAATCCACGGCATTCACCAGGTTCATGTCGTTCTCGTTCATCAGCGGCGCATATTTGGCAAACTTCACCAGGTCGGCCGTTTCAAACATCGCCTTCAGGTCGCGGATGGAATCCTTGTCCTTTTCCTCCAGCAAGCGTTCAATGATTTCCGAAGAAGTCATCTCCATGGCATTGAAGCCGAAACGCTCCTTTATATATACACGAATCACATCGGTCAGTTCCGTGTAATATGCTTTCGGGTCCTCCCGTTTGGCAGCCTTGTCGGCCTTGATGGTCTCAATCTTCTTCATGGCAGCCAGATGAGGAGGCAACTTCGGTTCTATCTTGATAATCTTGATAATCGGCTTGTTGTCGCGATAGCGTATGACAAAGAAGACGGTCACCACTCCCAATGCGATGAACAACAGGATGGAATACACCAACGGGGCCAGATCGTCCCATGTGAGAGGTACCTCCTGAATGGTTTTCGGACCAAAGAACTGGTCGGGATGCAACGTATCCACCGGAATGGAATACACCTTCAGGGCCAGTGCCTTGGAACGGTAGGCCTTGTCATTGACCAGCACTTCGAACGGCGGCAGGTAATACAGTGCCGAGTCGAAAGAAGTCACCGTATACTCCTGTGAAATCAGCCAGCGCTTGTTGTCGTTAAGCAGCTGGGTATCCGGTTTGGCCACATCCAGAATCTCCACTCCCCTGACCAGCGTGTCACGAAGCTGCGGCAACCTCAGTTTCTGGTTGGCATCCATGCTGACCTGCAACTTGATTTTGGCCTGCTCGCCAATCAGCAATTGAAGAGAGTCGATAGTCGCTTCCACTGTTACCGACTGGGCTTTCAGTCCGGACACTCCGCACAAAATCAGTACCGCGCAGCAACATGCCTTTATCATTTTCGTGTAATATAATATGAAATGTCTCATGTCAACTGTCAGTTTCGTTTAGCAAATAAATTCAACAACACCTTCACATAATCCTGGTCCGTACGGACAGACACAGAGTCCACATTGCTGTGGGTGAAGGTTTCGTTCAGCTTCTGCTGCCTTTCCTTCCACCAGGCGTGGTGTGCATTCCGCAGCGCCTTGGAAGAAGTGTCAATCCACTGTTCATGACCCGTTTCCGCATCGCGTACCAGCATCAGGCCCACATCGGGAAGCTCTTCCAGCCGGCGGTCGTACACCTGTACCGCCACCACATCGTGCTTCCGGTTGGCAATGGTCAACGCATTCTGGAAGTCCCGGTCGTCGATAAAATCGCTGAGGATGAACGCTGTACAGCGTTTCTTCAACACATTCGTCAGGTACTCGATGGCACACTGCAGATTGGTCCGCTGGCTTTCGGGCTTGAAATCAAGCAGCTCGCGGATAATATACAAGATGTGCTTGCGTCCTTTCTTGGGAGGGATGAATTTCTCAATCCGGTCGGAAAAGAAAATCACGCCAATCTTATCGTTGTTCTGGATGGCAGAAAAAGCAAGCGTGGCGGCAATCTCCGTCACCATATCCTTCTTCAGCTGCTTGATGGTACCGAAATCCAGACTGTTGGACACGTCCACCAGCAACATGACCGTCAGTTCACGTTCCTCCTCAAAGACTTTCACGAATGGTTTGTCGAAGCGAGCGGTCACATTCCAGTCTATATCGCGCACGTCGTCCCCAAACTGATATTCACGGACTTCGGAGAACGCCATACCCCGACCCTTGAAGGCCGAATGATACTGGCCGGCAAAAATATTGCTCGAAAGTCCCCTCGTCTTGATTTCAATCTGACGGACACGCTTTAAAAGTTCACTTGTCTCCATTCCTTTAGTATTTGACCGTGCCCCTGCGGAATCGGCCGAGGAACACGGTTGAATCGTTTATAATCTATGCAGCTTTTCCGCTGCGGATAAAAGCGGACGGGAACACTCTCCTCCCCGTCTGCCACGGTTTCAGACGCCCGCTTATCAGGGCACTTCCACCTTGTTCAGAATCTTGCTGACGATTTCGTCGGAAGTCACGTTGGTCGCTTCCGCCTCGTAAGTCAGTCCGATACGGTGACGGAGCACGTCGTGTGCCACGGCACGCACATCTTCCGGAATCACATACCCACGGCGTTTGATGAAAGCATAGCTGCGGGCAGCCAGTGCCAGGTTGATAGACGCACGCGGAGAACCGCCAAAGCCAATCAGGCTCTTCAGGTCCTTCAAATCGTATTTTTCCGGATAACGGGTAGCGAACACGATGTCGGCAATATATTGTTCAATCTTTTCGTCCAGGTAAACCTGACGCACTACCTCACGCGCCGCAATGATATCTTCCGCCTTCAAAATCGGACGGACTTCCACACGTTCGCCCGAAATATTCTGGCGGACAATTTTCTTTTCCTCTTCCAGCTTCGGGTAGTCAATGATAACCTTCAGCATGAAACGGTCCACCTGAGCTTCCGGCAACGGATAGGTACCTTCCTGTTCAATCGGGTTCTGCGTAGCCATTACCAAAAAAGGTTTCGGCAAAGCGAAAGTCTGTTTGCCCAGTGTCACCTGACGTTCCTGCATGGCCTCGAGCAAGGCACTCTGTACTTTCGCCGGGGCACGGTTGATTTCATCGGCCAATACGAAATTGGCGAAGATAGGTCCCTTGTTGGCGATGAACTGTTCATCCTTCTGACTGTAAATCATGGTACCGATAATATCGGCCGGCAGCAAATCAGGAGTAAACTGCACACGACTGTATTTGGAGTCGATCAATGAAGCCAGGGTCTTGATGGCCAATGTTTTTGCCAAACCCGGCACACCTTCCAGCAGGATATGTCCGTCGGAAAGCAACCCGATCAACAAAGATTCGATGAGGTGTTTTTGACCTACGATTACCTGATTCATTCCTTCCATCAGGTTGGTTACGAATGCGCTCTGGCGTTCGATACGTTCGTTTAATTCACGAATGTCAATAGCTTCAGCCATAATTTTCTTCTATTTTAGTTCCTATTTTTTTCATTAAAAAAAGCCCTTTCTCTACCTATGCCTAAAAGGACACCCCAAAATTAAGGCATTCCATTAACAGGCACAATAAATTTTGATAAAAAAATATAGACGGCTTTCCCCTTTTAAGGCTTATTGAACTAAAGAAAATTAAAAAGGCCCTGTTTGCATACAAACAAGGCCTTAGTTTATTTTTTAGGAGTCAGCTGCGGAATCTGAATGGTTGTCCCCACCGGCACATTGTCCGGATTCTTGATAATGGATTTGTTATGCTTCACCAGATAGGGCCACAGTTTCTTGTTGCCATAGAACTTTTGGGCCACCCGCACCAGGCTTTCTCCCGGACGGAGCGTGTAAGAAGCTTGTGTACCTGTAATCTGGTATTCCACCGTGTCGGCCAGAGTTTCCCGCTTGGCCGGTGCAACCGTCTTTTCCGTTTTCTCCACCTTTTCAGGTTTCTCGGACATTACTTTTTCTTTGCTCACCGTATCCGAATGCTGCACCCGCATTTGAGAAGAATCCATTTTACCCGTCAAGGTATCTACCATCTGTACCGAATCCGGTACAACAAGCACAGACTTCTGCTGCATCAGATATTCCACCAACTCTTCCGGCACATACCGTCGTCCGGAGGTCAACGCCCAGGTAATCAGCCCCCCGATAAAGATTCCGACCAACAACACCGAAGCAATCATGCACCATGGGAAATGCCGTTCCTTATCCTCCCTTTTCACCGGTTCTACGATCTCCACAGCCTGTTCAGTCACAGATTTTTCCGGAGCTTCGTCCGTCTCTGGATTTGTTTCGGCTGTTGTTTCTTCCTTCAGCTCCTCGCTTTTCTTTTCCGAGGTAGTCACATCGGTTCCTGAAGCCTTCCCTTCCTGCACAACCGTTTCTGCATCCGCCGGCTCTTCTTTCCCTTCCTCCGACAAATCTGCCACCATTTCCGGACACGACTCCTCCGCTTTCTGCTCTGGAGAAGAAGAAACCATCTCAGCCTCGGACTCCACCTGCAAGTGTGACACTGTCTCCGTCGGCAAAGGCTCCTCCTCTTGCATAGCCTCCTGGGGAAACTCCAGCCCAATGGTTGTTATTTCACCACCCGGTACGGTTTCCACCGTTTCCTCCGCCACATCAGAATCCACTTCCTCTTCCGTTCCATCCGGCAATCCGCCTTCTTCCGGGAGATCCGTAAAATGCACTTCATCCTTGAGTAAAACCGACTGGAAATGCGCAAAAGGCTTGTTAATCTGGTCACGCAATCCCGCTTCCGGAATAAACGACACACGGGTATGCCCCTTGATCTCAATGGCCTCCCTCGTGTTGACATCCACGCTTTTCCGAGCCTCGATATTGATGAGTTTAAACGTACCCAACCCTTTCACCTTTACATACTTGTCGCGTGCCAAGGCTTCCTCAATCAAGGCGAGGAACTCCTTCACAAACAGCTCCGCATCTGCCTCATTCCACTGGCATTTGCGGGCAAACAATTCCACAAGTTCTTGTAAGGTTATTTTCTCATTCATCGGGCGAAACGTTTTTAAACTTCTCCTTTAGTACCGTACTCGGTTTGAAAGACAGCGTCAGTTTGGGAGGTACCAGAAAACGCTGCCGGGTGACAGGATTCACAGAGATACGCTCCATCTTTTTCTTTACCTCAAACACACCGAAACCTTGCAGGCTGACCGTCTTGTCATCCTGCAAAGCCTGCGACAGACATTCGGTAAGCGAAGCGACCAAAGAAGCCGTCTCCTTCCCCGGCCTGTTCAGGCGGAGGGAAAGTTCCTCTATGAATTCCTTGTTTGTCATCCTATTTCACAATTCTTGCATACAAATCAAAATCGTCCGCATCATACACTTTCACCCGATGGAAAGTCCCGGTCTTCAGGCGGTGTTCACCCGCTTCAATCAAGACCTCCGGATCCACCTCCGGTGAGTCAAACTGCGTACGACCGATATAATAGTCTCCTTCTTTCCGGTCGATGATGACCTTGAATTCCTGTCCGATTTTCTGGTGCGCCAATTCAGCCGAAATTTCCTGTTGCAAGGCCATCAGCTCGTCCAGACGCTGCTGTTTCACCTCGTGCGGAATCTCATCCTTATAATGCTTGGCCGAATAAGTACCTTCTTCTTCCGAATAAGCAAATGCACCCATGCGTTCAAAGCGGGCCTTGCGCACGAACTCCTTCAGTTCTTCAAAGTCCTGCTCCGTTTCTCCGGGATGTCCCACCATCAGCGTGGTACGCAAGTGAATGCCCGGAACCTCCTGGCGGAACTTCTCAATCAACCGGTAGGTTTCTTCCTTGGTCACATGACGGCGCATTTTCTCCAGCATGTTGTCGCTGATATGCTGCAAGGCAATATCCATGTATTTACACACGTTGTCATTCTCCCGCATCACACGGAACAAGTCTTCCGGGAAGTGAGCCGGATAGGCATAATGCAGGCGAATCCATTCCACGCCCGGGATATGCGCCATCTGCTCAATCAGCTCCGGCAACATCTGTTTCTTGTACAAATCCACCCCGTAATACGTCAGTTCCTGTGCAATGACCTGAAACTCTTTCACCCCTTCCGACACCAGCAGACGCACCTCGTCCAGAATCTCTTCCATCGGACGGGAAACATGCTTTCCGGTAATGATAGGGATGGCACAATACGCACATTTACGGTCGCAGCCCTCCGAAATCTTCAGATAAGCATAATGCTTGGGAGTCGTCAGATGACGCTCAATGGAAAACTCCGAATGATACGCCTTGCCCAAATCGGCCAGCAGCTCGTTCCAGTTGAACTTTCCATAAAACTTGTCCACCTGTGGAATCTCCATCTGCAAGTCCTTCAGGTAACGTTCCGAAAGACAACCCATGACGTAGAGTTTCTTCAGCCGTCCTTCTTCCTTGGCCTGACAGAACTCCAGTATCATGTTGATAGACTCTTCCTTGGCATCGCCAATAAAACCGCACGTATTGATAACGGCTATTTCTCCCTGAGGGTGGGCACTGTCGTGTGTCACTTTGTATCCGTTGGCCTCCAGCTGCTTCATCAGCTTTTCAGAGTCCACCAGATTCTTTGAGCACCCTAATGTAATAATATCAATTGTATTCTTTCTCATTTCTCTGTGGTTGGGCCAAACAATGAATCCACAAACTCCCGGCGACGGAACACCTGCAGGTCCTCCATTCCTTCTCCCAGCCCGATGTATTTCACCGGAATCTTGAACTGGTCGGAAATGCCGATTACCACGCCTCCCTTGGCGGTACCGTCAAGTTTGGTAATGGCCATCGCCGTCACCTCCGTAGCCAGCGTAAACTGTTTGGCTTGTTCAAACGCATTCTGTCCGGTAGAGCCGTCGAGCACCAGCAACACCTCATGCGGCGCATCGGGAACCACCTTCTTCATCACATTCTTGATTTTGGTCAGCTCGTTCATCAAGCCGATTTTATTATGCAGACGGCCCGCCGTATCGATGATTACGACATCCGCATGGTTGGCCGTAGCCGAACTCAGCGTGTCGAAAGCCACTGAAGCTGGATCGGCACCCATTTTCTGTTTGATGACAGGTACACCCACCCGTTCGCCCCAGATATCCAGCTGCTCCACGGCGGCTGCACGGAACGTATCGGCTGCACCCAGATAGACTTTCTTTCCTGCCTTCTTGAACTGATAAGCCAGCTTTCCGATGGTCGTAGTCTTTCCTACTCCGTTCACGCCCACCACCATAATCACATAGGGTGTCTTGCCTTGGGGAACGTCAAAATCTGCCGTATCCACCGAATTGTTCTCCATCAGCAATGCGGCGATTTCTTCGCGAAGAATATTATTCAGCTCCTGCGTATTCACATACTTGTCTTTCGATACCCTGGCTTCTATGCGCTTGATAATATTCAGCGTAGTTTCCACTCCTACATCAGACGTAATGAGCACTTCCTCCAGATTGTCCAACACCTCGTCGTCTACCTTCGATTTTCCAGCCACTGCACGCGCAATCTTGCTGAATACACTTTCTTTGGTTTTAGACAATCCTTTGTCTAACGTCTCTTTTTTTTCCTTTGAGAAAAAACTAAAAAATCCCATACAACTTCACATTTATCAGTTTCTGACACAAAGATAAAACTATTCTCGTTCACACACAAAAAAAGTTCCTTCCATCTTTTGAATGAAAGGAACTTTTATTTAGCATTTTATATTTGACTCGCTAAATTATTTCTTGAAGAAGTCCTGAACTTTTTCGTTAGGAACCATCTGTTCGTCAAAAACGTAAGCACCTGTTTTCGGAGACTTAACCATTTTGATAACCTTAGTATAAGAACGGCCTTCTTTACCTGTCTGAAGGGTTGCGACTGTTTTCTTTGCCATGGTCTGTTATTATTTAATTTCTTTATGAACTGTTACTCTTTTCAAAATAGGATTGTACTTCTTCAGTTCCAATCTTTCAGTGGTATTTTTTCTGTTCTTTGTTGTAATATAACGAGAAGTTCCCGGCATACCACTATCCTTCATTTCTGTGCATTCAAGGATTA
>ERZ1673701.2094-NODE-2094-length-16035-cov-8.442303_pt1 | contig 16035 bp, 13 predicted proteins | sample MGYA00580231_ERZ1673701 | MGnify/ENA primary metagenome ERZ1673701 (study PRJEB41218, sample SAMN15661798) | gut metagenome | host: Homo sapiens | place: Canada: London | collected 2015-08-20/2019-03-30 | study: EMG produced TPA metagenomics assembly of...
TGTAATTGATGGTGAAGGTTCAAAGGTTATTTGCAAAGACTAATTTGAAAATTCGAGTGTCCTTGAATTTTCGGACAGTGCATGATACAAGGTAATTGGTTTTCCGTTAGGAAGGCTTCCAAGTGCCGGGGACGTTTTCCCCCGGCTTTTTTCTTATCCATGAGAACAATGCGAGAACTCAGCATCTTCGTCGACGAGTCGGGAAGCGACGGCCTCTCCGACCGCCACTACCTGCTCACCGTTGTCATGCGTGACCAATCGAACAGCATAGCGGACTCGATCAGGTCGTACGAGAGCGCCTTCCATGCCGAAGGCCTCCCCGACACACCCTTCCATGCGTTGTCGCTCATGAACGGCAAGGACTTGTACTCCGGACTCGATCCAAGGACGCGCAAGAAGCTCGTATAGCGGCATGCCGCGCGGAGGCGACGAGGGACATGAAGCGCACTTAGGGGGACGGAAGCTTAAGCGCAAACAAATCCTTACTCCCATTCCTCCGAATACCGCCCCGTTCCTTGCCGTCTCGAAATACGGGGAGTAAATAGCGAAATCGCAGATGAAAGGGAGTAAAACGGTAAAGAAAAAGCCTCCGTTCCATCACGGGAACGGAGGCCAGATTACCGTATTTACTCACCGCCGTCGCTGGCGGCTTTGCCATGACTCTCGTACGAAACGAAACTCAGCAGCACAGTGCGGCACTCAAAAATACAGGTCAGAACCCTGTCAGCCTACTCCCACTCAATGGTCGCAGGCGGCTTGGACGTGATGTCGTAGCACACGCGGTTGGCGCCGGGGACCTCGGCAACGATGCGGCCGGAGATGCGGGCCAGCACGTCGTAGGGTAGCTTGGCCCAGTCGGCGGTCATGGCATCGCTGGACTCGACGGCACGCAGGATAATCGGGCGCTGATAAGTGCGCTCGTCGCCCATAACGCCCACGGACTTGATGTCGGGCAGGACCGCGAAGTACTGCCAGCAGCTGTGCTCGGAGTTGCGCTCGCCGGTCTGCTCAAACAGACGCTGGTTGTAGGCGTCGAGCTCCTCGCGCACGATGGCGTCGGCGTTCTTGAGGATTTCGAGCTTCTCCTTGTCGACCGCACCAATGATGCGGATGGCAAGACCCGGGCCCGGGAAAGGCTGGCGAAACACGATGTGGCCCGGCAGGCCCAGCGCCAGACCAAGTGCGCGGACCTCGTCCTTAAAGAAGTGGTCGAGCGGCTCAATAAGGTCGAAGTGCACGCCCTCGGGGAACGGGATCAGGTTGTGATGGCTCTTGATGGTGGCCGTCTTGCCGCCAGTCTTGCGAGCGCCGGACTCGATGATGTCGGGGTAGATGGTGCCCTGAGCCAGGTACTTGACCGGCTTGCCATCGGTCTCGAGCTGCTGCGCCACGGCGAAGAACTCTTTCCAGAACTGCGTGCCGATAATGCGGCGCTTCTCCTCGGGCTCGGTCACGCCGGCCAGAAGCTCGGCATAACGATCCTCGGCGTGGACGTGGATAAAGTCGACGTCAAACTGCTTGGTGAAGACCTCCTCCACCTGCTCGGGCTCACCCTTGCGCAGCAGACCGTGGTTGATGAACACGCAGGTCATCTGCTTGCCCACGGCACGGGCACCCAGCGCAGCCACGACGGAGGAGTCGACGCCGCCGGACAGGGCCAGAATCACGCGGTCGTCGCCGACCTTCTCGCGGAACTCGGCCGTCATGGTCTCGACCAGGTTGTCCATGCTCCAGTTGGGCTCCAGGCCGCAGATCTCAAACAGGAAGTTGCTCAGCAGCTGCTGACCATACTCGGAATGCTTGACCTCGGGGTGGAACTGCGTGGTGAAAATCTTGCGCTCGACGCACTCCATGGCGGCAACCGGGCACACGTCGGTGCTGGCGGTAACGGTAAAGCCCTCGGGCACCTCGGAAACGGCGTCGCGATGGCTCATCCACACGGTTTGCTCCATGGGCGTGGAGTTAAAGAGCTTGGCGCCGGCCGTGCGCGTGATGGTGGCGCGACCGTACTCGCCCACCTCGGAGTGGCCGACCTTGCCGCCGAGCGTCACGGCCGTGATCTGATGGCCGTAGCAGAAGCCCAGGACGGGAAGGCCCAGGTCAAAGATGGCAGGATCGATAGACGGAGCGTCCTCGGCGTACACGGAGGCCGGACCGCCGGAAAGGATGAGCGCAGAGGCGTTCATCTCGCGAATCTCGTCGGCCGAGATGTCGCAGGGGACGATCTCGGAATACACGTTGAGGTCGCGGACGCGACGGGCAATGAGCTGACCGTACTGCGCACCAAAGTCGAGTACGAGGACCTTTGCGGAAGCCTTTTGATCCATGGTTTCCCCCTCTTGTTGGCGGGGAGCCGGTGCCCACCCGCGTGAATGAACAAAAATAACTTTCATAGTGTACACGTTATATGGGGTTTCTCGCCCCTCGCGGCCATCAGCGCACGGCAAACGCACGACCTGGGCCCCTATTTGACGGCAATTGAAGTGTTACCAAACGTTCCAGATGATGTAATACGTTTGAACATTGGACGCCCTGTGCCACAATACTGCCGAACGACTCCGCCTCTGCGGCGGCAAATACGATAGGAATACCAGCATGAAGCGCATCCTTCTCATCGCCACGGGCGGCACCATCGCATCGACCGAGGACGGCAACGGCCTCTCCCCCGCCTTGACCGGTGAGGAGCTCGCCCAGAGCGTCCCCGAGATCTCGGGCCTCTGCGAGCTCAACGTCGTGCAGCCCATGAACATCGACAGCACCAATATGCGCCCGAGCGACTGGATGCGTATCCGCGACGTCATCGTCGAGGGTTATGCCGACCACGACGGCTTCGTGATTCTGCACGGCACCGACACCATGAGCTACACCGCAGCAGCGCTTTCCTACCTGATTCAGGACAGCCCCAAGCCCATCGTGCTCACCGGCTCGCAAAAGCCCATGGGCAATCCCTTTACCGACGCCAAGCTCAACCTGTACCAGAGCCTGCTCTATGCGCTCGACGAGCACTCGCACGACGTCTCGATCGTGTTTGGCGGCGTCGCCATTGCCGGCACGCGCGCCCGCAAGCAGCGCACCATGAGCTTTAACGCGTTCATTAGCGTAAACTATCCGCCCATTGCCTATATCCGCAACGACCGCATCGTGCGCAATGGGCTTCACGGCACGCATCAGGGCGAAAACCCGGTGCGTTTCTACGACAGCATCGATCCGCGCGTATTTGTACTCAAGCTTACGCCCGGCGTAAACCCGGGCATCCTCGACGCCCTTGCCGATAGCTACGATGCTGTAATCCTTGAGACCTTTGGCATTGGCGGTATCCCCGAGTTTGGTGAGTCGGGCGAGTCGTTCCAAGAGGCTATTTTCCGCTGGGTCGATTCGGGCCGCACTGTCGTTATGACCACGCAGGTCCCCGAAGAGGGCCTCGATCTGGGCGTTTACGAGGTCGGCCGTGCTTACGCCGATTATCCGGGCATTCTGCGCGGCGACGACATGACCACCGAGACGCTCGTGGCCAAGACCATGTGGGCACTCGGCCAGTCACGCGATGCGGCAGAGATTCAGCGCCTGTTCTACAGCCAAGTCAACCACGACCGCATCCCGATGGCGTAATCCAGTTTTCGACAGGTATCCCCTATTCGATGCCCTTGAGAAGCTCTGACACCGTCATGCCGAGTGCGGGCGCGATCTTAAATAGAACCTTGAGCGTGATATTTGCCGTCCCATCTTCGATTCGGTCGAGGTAGGGCCGGCTGATTCCTGTCGCCACACAAAAATCAACCTTGGAGATACCAAGGTCCCTGCGTGTCTCTTCGACCCGCCTGCCAAGAATCTGTTTCGCACGTTCGTCCATGCAGCCGAGTTTGAAATGAAGCCGAACATAAACGTAAACTATAGTTTACGTTTTGCCGAATACACAGGAGTTTTCTATGTCGGGTTCTTCGGTCCGCATGTACCGAGCCACGCTTCGCACAAACAGCGCGCCGCCCAAGCTCGTCATCGTTGAAGCTGCATGCCTTTCGCCCGATGAGCGCACGGCATTTGCATTGCTATCAAGTCGCGTCGCCGCCGTTCTGGTCCCTTGCCCGGCGCAAGGTGAACTTGCCATCCAATGCCAGGCGCACGGCTGCTCGCTCAATCAGGCTGCCGTGATCGCAACCAGCCAACGCGGCCTGCCCCTTCTCCTGGAAGCCGGTATCGCACTCGCCCTTCGCGGTGCCGGATACGAAAACGAGACCGCCGCCGACATGGTCTTTAAACCACGATCGAGCGGCGGCCTCGCAGCAGCCATTGAATATATGTGCAGGCTCGTTGCCTAAAAGGACAAGCTAGAAACCAAGGCCAAAGCCCGTTCCGGTAATCGCCGAGTACATAAAGTAAACGTTGACCACGTTGAGGAACACACCCGTGATACAGCCGTTGCGCAGGTAGCGCTCGCACACGATGCGCGCCATGGCGGCGGAGTCATCATTGTTTTTAGCCTGGCGTCCTGCCGTAAAGTACGTCGCCACGCTCAGCAGCAGGTTGAGCACCGGCAGTGCCAGCAACTCGTAGCTCTTGCCCCAGCGCGTCGCCTCGCCGGCGGCATTAAACTTTGTTGCCACCTCGGGACCAATGTTGGGGATAACACACGCTGCGACCACCAGCGGAATCACCGCAAGCACGAGCAGTGCAATACCCATGTAGCCAGCTTTTTTGCCATATTTAAACATATGCTTCGTCCTTACACGTTAAAGCGGAAGTGCACGACGTCGCCATCGGCCATGACATAGTCCTTGCCCTCAATACGCAGCTTGCCGGCGGCCTTAGCGCCCTGCTCACCGCCGAGCTCGATGTAGTCGTCGTAGCCAATGACCTCGGCCTTAATAAAGCCGCGCTCAAAGTCGGTGTGGATGACACCGGCTGCCTGCGGAGCAGTCGCACCCTGACGCACCGTCCAGGCCTTGACCTCCATCTCGCCAGCCGTAAAAAACGACTGCAGACCGAGCAGTTTGTAGGCAGCCTGAGCGAGCACGTCAAGACCAGGCTGCTCCAGGCCCAGGCTCTCCAGGTAGTCGGCGACATCCTCGGGATCGAGCTCAGAAAGCTCGGCCTCGATCTTGGCGCAAATGGGCAGCGGCTTAACGCCATCGATGGGCGCCAGGTCGTCGTTGAGCATGTCCTCGTCCACGTTGGCCACATACAAGATGGGCTTCATGGTGAGCAGGAACAGACCCTTGGCAGCGGCACGTTCCTCGTCAGTCATCTCCATGGACGCGGCTCGCTTGCCCTCGTTGAGCCAAGCGAGCAGGCGCTTGGCAACCTCAAACTTGGGCATGAGCTCCTTGTCGCGCTTGGCCTCCTTCTCGAGCTTGGGCAGCTGCTTCTCGAGCGTTCCCATGTCGGCCAGGATAAGCTCGGTCATAATGGTATCGGCATCGCCGGCGGGGTCGACGAACTCGCCCGTGCGACCAACCTCGCGCATGACATTGGGATCCTTAAAGTAGCGCACGACCTCGCAGATGGCGTCGGTCTCGCGAATGTTGGCCAGGAACTGGTTGCCCAGGCCCTCGCCCTCGTTAGCGCCCTTCACCAGACCTGCGATGTCGACGAACTCGACCGTCGCCGGCACAATACGACCCGGGTTAACGATGTCGGCAAGCTTTTGCAAGCGGCTATCGGGCACGTCGACGATACCCACGTTGGGGTCGATCGTGGCAAACGGGTAGTTGGCGGCAAGGCCGGTCTTTTTGGTAAGCGCGGTGAACAGCGTCGACTTGCCCACGTTGGGCAGGCCCACGATACCGATGGAAAGGGACACGACAGCTCCTTTTGATACAGGTACTTCAAACTGCATAAGTATAGCGCCGCCGCAGCATCCGGGCGAATCCGGACACCGCGGCGGCGCAAATGAAGCAGAGATAGAGCTCGCTGACTAGTCCGCGAGCTTCTCCACCTGATCGAGCATCTTGTCAAGCTTGGCCTTTGCCTCGGCCTTGGCCTTCTGGGCCTCTTCGTGGGCCTTGGCCTTCTGAGCGGCCTTTTCCTCGGCCTCGGGGTCGACAACGACCAGATTGGACGCATCGTGCTCGACCAGCTTGAGCGCATGCTCGGGGCACACCTTGACGCAGGCCCCGCAACCTAGGCAATACGTGGACTCCAACGCAAAGCGACCGCTTCCAACCAAATCGCAGGCAAACGTGGGGCACACGTTGACGCACTCGCCGCACGACGTGCACTTGTCAAAATCGCACTCCGGCGTGCTCACCTGCATATTCTGGGCAAGCTCGGGATGGTTCTGCAGTGTCGAGAGCACCAGCTGCCGCCCGTGCGTGAGCGAACGGCGACGCTTGGTCGTCGTGGTGCCGCACATGGCGTTGAGCGTGCGCTCTAGCTGGGTAATCTGATGGCGATGGGCCTTGAGCTTTTGCGTCACCGAGGCCAGCGCCGCCGTCGCCGGATTGAGCTTGGTCACTGTCAGGCCCGTGGTGCGGGCAATCTTTTCCATGTACTCCTTGCGCTCGTACTCGCGGCGCTTATGGCATTTGAGGCTTTTGGGATCGACCTCCAGGCCCATACCCGTGCCAGACCACTCTTCGGCCTTCGCAATCGCCTCGCCCAGAATGTCCTCACCGCCGGTGTTGCGGCATTTATCGCACACGCCCAACGGCAGGTACACACTCACGTTGGGATAGTCTGCCAGTACCGAGAACCAGGTCTCGGCCGTAATATCGCCCACGCAGGCAACGACGACTTCGTTCTCGCGCGGCATGCGCTTAAGGGCACGCGTGCAGGTGACGTAGGCGGTCTCGTGGCTCGTAGCCGCCGAGACAATGTCGTCGTAGACGTTTTTGGGCGCCAGGCGCGGCGAGATGATTGCCTCGGTCGGACAGGCAGCGGCGCACAGGCCGCACTTGCGACAGGAGTCGAGGATCTCGATGGCGTCTTCCTCGACCTCGATAGCGTTGACCGGGCACACGTCCATGCACGCGGTGCAGCCGCTCTTTTCGTTTTTGCAGGTCAGGCACGGAATGGTGTTGCCGCGCGGGCGCTCCTTGTAGTCAGCAGGATTCCATTGAGGCGCCGACGGATCGAGTGCATCGGTCACACCGCCAAGCGGGTTTTTAAGAAAGTCGAAACCCTTGCTGATCTCGATAATGTCATCAAACAGATCGTGTTCCTGCGCCATGCGCGGCCCCTCCCTGAGCAGTGCAAACAAGCAAGAGATAATGATACGCCATCGGCCCACGCCTCGGGCAAATTACACGCGGAGCATCTTTGCGGCAAATAGACCTACAATCTATTGCCAGCCTAATCGCCTAGGTTTATTGAGGAGTCACAAGATGAAGATTGCCCTGATCGAACCGTTGGGAGTACCCGAGCAGACCATCGACGAGCTCTCCGCACCCCTTAAGGACGCCGGACACGAGTTTGTCTATTTCGATACCAAAACAGCCGATCCGGCCGAGCTCGCTCGACGCAGCGAGGGCGCCGAGGTCGTCATGATCGCCAACAACCCCTACCCTGCCGAGGTCGTCGCCGGCTCCGATGCGCTCAAGATGATCGCCGTTGCCTTTACGGGCATCGACCACGTGGGGCTTTCCGCCTGCCGTGAGCGCGGTGTTGAGGTTCGCAACTGCGCCGGCTACTCCGACGTTTCGGTCGCCGAGCTCACCCTTGGCCTGACCATCGACGTGTTGCGCAAGGTGGGCGCCGCCGATGCCGCCGTTCGCAGCGACAAGACGAGCGCCGGCCTAATGGGCACCGAGATCCGCGACAAGACCGTGGGTATCGTGGGCTGCGGTAAGATCGGCTGCGCCACGGGTCGTCTCTTTAAGGCCTTTGGCGCCCGCGTGCTGGGATATGCCCGCCACGAGCATCCCGAGGCAGCCGAGGCCGGCATTGAGCAGGTTTCGCTCGAGCAGTTGCTCGCCGAGTCCGATATCGTAAGCCTGCACCTGCCTAACAATGACACCACGCGCAAGAGCTTTGGCACCGAGCAGTTCGCCCAGATGAAGGACGGTGCCGTCTTTATCAACTGCGCCCGCGGTGCCATCGTGGATAACGATGCCCTTGCCCAGGCACTCAACGACGATAAGCTCGCCGGTGCCGGCATCGACGTCTTTGATATGGAGCCGCCCATCCCCGCCGACTACGCGCTCGTCAACGCCAAGAACTGCACCTTCACGCCACATGTAGGCTTCCTTACGCACGAGGCCATGCAGCGCCGCGCCAAGATTGAGTTCGACAACGTCGTCGCCTACGTCGAGGGTCGCGCGCAAAACGTTTGCGAGCTGTAGTCAAACGAGGGCGGGGCAAAACCTCATCGCAGGCCTACCCCGCCTTCTTTGGTTCAACCAACCTGACCCCTTTGCGCCATAGCCAAAAGGGGCAAAGCCATCTGTCGGCTTTGCCCCTTCCTTAGCTTGATTTACTCATCCATGAGATAGTAGTGGCCCAGTGCGTCGGCACCCAGGATGGCGTTTGCGACCATCTCGGGCGTCACCTCAAACGGCATATTGCACATGGTGTCCTCGGGCGCGCACGCGGCCTCGGCAACAATCATGGCCTGCTCGCGCGTAACCTCGGCAACACCAAGTTCCTTCATCGTGACCGGCAGGCCCAGCTCAATGCAGAAGCCCAAGACTTCCTCGAGCTTCTCGGTCGGGGCATCCTCGAGTACCAGCTGGACGATGGTGCCGAAGGCGACCTTCTCGCCGTGATACATGCTGTGGCACTCGGGCAGCATCGTCAGGCCATTGTGGATGGCATGAGCAGCAGCAAGGCCCGAGCTCTCAAAGCCAATACCGGAGAGCAGTGTGTTGGCCTCAATGATGTGCTCGACGGCAGGCGTGAGCGCACCCTTCTCCAGCGCAACCTTGGCCTTGACGCCATCGGCCATGAGCGTCTCATAGCAGAGCTTGGCGAGCGCCAGGCCGGCCATTCCGCCCTTACCACCGGCGCAGGTGCCACCGTCGGCATCGTGCGTCGCCTGGGCCTCAAAGTAGGTTGCGAGTGCATCGCCCATACCGGAAACCGTCAGGCGCACCGGGCTCGCCGCGATAACCGTCGTATCCATAAGGACAATGTTGGGGTTTGCCTTAAGGAAGAGATACTTGTCGAACTGGCCGTCATCGGTATAGAGCACCGAAAGCGCCGAACACGGGGCATCGGTCGAAGCAATGGTGGGGCAAATGATAACCGGGGACTCCAGGTAATAGGCGACGGCCTTCGCGGTGTCGAGGATCTTGCCGCCACCGACGCCGACGATGATGTCGCAACCGTTGTCGCGCGCGAGCGCAACCAGGCGATCGACCTCGCCCTTGGAGCACTCGCCGTTAAAGTCCTCAAACAGCAGCTCGGCCTTTGCCTCGGCAAAACCGCCCTCGATCTTGGCACCGACGCGCTTCTTGCCCGAAGGCGTCACAATGACGAGGGCCTTGGCGCCGAGCGGCTCGACATAGGAGCCGAGCTTGGCCAGCTCGTCCGGGCCCTGGATGTACTTGCTGGGGCTATTGAAGATTGCAGCCATTTTTATCCCATTCTCTAATAATTAAAAAGAAAGGGGCTCCGTACGGATACGTGCGGAGCCCCTCATTACGATAACAAGAGTCGATTAGAAATCGATGTCGGTGTCGTAGTAGCAGGCCTTGAGGATCTTCTCGAAGTCGGCAGCCTTGGTCTCACGCGGGTTCTCGGGCGTGCAGGCGTCCTGCTCGGCGTTCGCGGCGATCTCGGGCAGCTTGGCGAGGAACTCCTCCTCGGAAACCATCTGCGGGTTCTCGGCGTCGACCTTCACGCCACCATTCGCGTAATCCTTGATGGACTGCGGAATGTTGAGCTGATCGTTGAGGTCGCGAATCTTCTGGACGAGCGCGGCGATGAGCTCCTCGTTGGTCTCGCCGGGAAGGTGCAGAATCTCCTTGGCCACGTAAGCGTAACGCTCGGCAGCACGGGGATCCTTGGAGTTCCACTGGATGACCTTGCCCAGGTACATAGCGTTAGCGGCACCGTGGATGATGTGGCCGTTCTCGAAGGCAGCACCGGTCTTGTGAGCCATGGAGTGAACGATGCCGAGCAGGCCCGAGGAGAAGGCGATACCGGCGATGCACTGAGCCTCGTGCATGTGCTGACGGGCCTCATGGTCGCCAGCATAGGACTTGGGCAGCCACTCGACGATCTCGCGGATGCCGTGCAGGGCGTTGGCGTCGGTGAACATAGAGGCGCAGGTGGAAACGTAGGCCTCCATGCAGTGGGTCAGAGCATCCATGCCGGTGTGAGCGCACAGCTTGGCGGGCATGGTGTAGGTGAGCTCGGGGTCGACGATGGCGACATCAGGGGTGATGTTGAAGTCGGCCAGCGGGTACTTGATGCCCTTGGCGTAGTCGGTGATGACGGAGAAGGCAGTAACCTCGGTAGCGGTACCGGAGGTAGAGGAGATGGCGCAGAAGTGAGCCTTCTGACGCAGCTCGGGGAAGCTGAACGGCTGGATGATGTTATCGAAGGACTCCTCGGGATACTCGTAGAAGACCCACATGGCCTTAGCGGCATCGATGGGTGAGCCGCCGCCGATGGCGATAATCCAGTCGGGCTCGAACTCGCGCATAGCCTCGGCGCCCTTCATGACCGTCTCGATGGACGGGTCGGACTCGACGCCCTCGAACAGCTTGACCTCGAAACCGCCTTCCTTAAGGTCGTTCTCGACGTCCTGCAGGAACCCGCCGCGGCGCATAGAGCTGCCGCCAGAAACGATGATGGCCTTCTTACCCTTGAGGTTCTTCACCTCGTGGCGAGCGCCCTCACCAAAGTACAGATCGCGAGGATTGGTAAAACGTCCCATACTGTGCCTCCTAAACAAGCCCCTCTTAGACTTGCGTATATAACGGAGCACCCAATTGGCTCCGTTAGGACCGGTTTGCGCGTTGCCGGCGATGACAATGCGCGATGTCTAAACGTCTCAACGCTCAGACAAACACTATTTTACCGTTCTGGTTGGTCAGTTATTCACCTAAAGCCGCCAATGATGAAACGTTTTTTCTATCCCTGAAGACCCTTGTGCGGCATCCATACTCCCAAGCTGGGCAAACGTTTTATCAAGGTTGACTACATATCCCGGGCAGGACGGTGCCCCTCCAAAATATGCACCGTTCGCCGCCAAAAATCGACCGTTTGCGGCACCGTGATACCACTCGGTCGTCCAAGGTGCCGACATTTGTGCGACATCCGTCTTCGTGGTGCAAAGGTGCAAGTCCAAGTGCGGCACCCCCGGTGTGCCACATGCGGGTAAACTAGAACTTTATATAGAAACATTTGAACCCTAACCGCAGCAAAGGAGGCCCCATGGCATTCGATCCCATTCAAGAGGATTGCCATCGCCTCGTTCTTGAGGCCTTGCGCCGCGACAATATCCCGCTCACCGACGCTGCCGCCGTAGAGCATCTGATGGAACAATTCACCCGCAACCCCGCACCGCTCATCGTGCACGACCGCGACCGCGCCGGGCACCTCATTGCCAAGGTGGTCGAGGCTGTCGACTACCGCATTCCCTTTATCCCTGACGATACCCAAGCAGAGCAGGAAGAGGCAGCTGCCGAGAACATGCTCCGCGAGGCAGCCGCGCTCGACCCCACCAACTGGGACGCTCAGCGCATGCTGACCGCCCTCACCGCCAGCTCCAACGAGGAGTACGTACAGTATTTGGTATCCAAGCGCGATGAAGTCGAGCACGACCTGGCACTCAAGATCGCCTCGGCGCAGGACCCCTACGAGCGCGAGGCCGCAGGCGACCTGACCCGCCGTCCCTACCTGCGCTGGCTTGCCGCCCTTGCGTCGCGCGCCCTCATTAGCGGCCGCTATCGCATGTCGCTCGAAGCCGCAAACCGCAGCTTGGACTTTGCACCCAACGACCCCGCCGGTGTCCGCCACACCGCGATGCTCGCCATGGCAAAGCTCGAATACCCCGCCGAGGAGCTCAAGCGCTTTCGCTCTGCCCACTCCGTCCCCTATCTCGCCAACACGCCGCTGCGCCGTCGTCCCAAGGACGCTGAGCGCGACTTGGACCCATGGACGCTCATCGCGCTGATGAGCGCTGCCTGGCGCGAGCTGGACTACGAGAGCGCCGAGCACTACTTGCGTATCCTTGCGCGCTCGTGTCCGCACGCAGCCGAGGCACTCTACTTCCAAACCGAGTTTCCCGATGGCGTCTATGCCCGCGTCAACGTGGGTGTGGGCTCCACCGACGAACTTGTCCTTGCGCTGTCCGAGGCGACGCCGGTACTGCAGGAGGGCCTGGGCGCCCCCGACAACGCCAGTTTTGCCGCCTGGGTCGCCACCAACGATATCGTGCGCTCCCAAATCGATGAGCGCATACTGCGGGCGGCCGAGCAGGGTTTGCCGTTTAAGGGAGGAGACCTCTAATGGATCCGAGCGTCTACATCCCCGCCTACCTGGAGCGCGCCTACCTTGCGTCGCACCCCGAACTCACCGATGCAGCACGCAATCTTGTCCATAACGACGTGAACGTCAACCCTCATAAGTATGCGCAGACCGAGCATGCCCAGGCGCTGCTGTCCTATGCCGGTGTCCACCGCCACCTGCTCGACGAGCTCCATCGCATCGAGGACATGGGCAGCGACGAGGAGTTCGAGCAGACGCGCAATCGCCTGTTCGACGACATGCGCGATGAGCTGCTCAAAATTGTCCGCGTCGATGCACTGGCCGTCGACGCGCAGCTGCTCGCCATCATCCTGGCCGACACGCCCGTTGACGCCTGCCTGGGTGACCTGATGAAGCTCGAGGCGACCACGGCCGATTACCTGCAGCAAAGCGTGCCCGGGTTCGACATGGAAGCCCCGCACTACTGGGCCAATAATGTTTTGGCCGACGGTGTCACCGCAGCAGACCTTACCGTGAGCGAGCCGGCTCTAATCGGGTGGCTTCACACACTCGAGGCCATCTCGCAGCTGTGCATGGCGAGCGCTCGTTACCGTGCTGCCGCCAACTACGCCCGCCGTGTTCTTAAGGCAGAAGGCTATCCCACCCGAGCTGCAGGCACCGTGCTACTCGCCCTCGCTCGCTTGGAAGACGAGGACGGCTTTTTTGCCCTGGCCCACCAGCTCGAGGAAGAGATCGGGGCTGACGCGCTCGAGAACTCTCCTTGGTATCTGCTCGCCCGCACAATCCTCTTGTTCAAAACGAACAAGATGCGTCCGGCGGTGCGTGCGCTGCGTGAGTTCGCTAACCGCTGCGAGGGCGGCGCATTCTTCTTGCTGAACCCCATGTACCAGACGCCGTACCTTCCCTGCCGGCCCGAGCCGCGCGATCCCTGGGATCTTTCGCATCAGGCCGTTTGGGAAGCGGACGGTATTATCTCGGACACTCCCGACTTTGCTCCCTGGGCCAATGCCTGCGAAGACGTGTCGCAGCTTGCCCAGGAGTTTGCGCGCCGCTACGGTTTTTAGTGACGCACTCGACCCGACCATGTCGTTTACGTTAGGAACGGTTTCATGAACCTCCGCTCATCTCTTGCCTGTACCTCGAGCGATATCGCCCGCTGGGGGCTGCGCTCTGTCCTTAAGCGCCAGGGCGGCGTACTCCCCGGCCGCATCGCCATGAAGATCGACCCCGAGCTGCTAAGCGACCTCGCCGGCCTTGTCGACCGCAGCGTGGTGATCACCGGCACCAACGGTAAGACCACCACCTCCAACCTCATCGCCGACGCCGTTGCCGCCAGCAGCGCCACCGTGGTATGCAACCGCGCCGGCAACAACATGGAGCCGGGCGTGGTGGGTGCACTGCTCGAGGCGCGCAGCGGCCTCAAGCGAGCCGGCGGCGGCAAGCGCGTGGGCGTTTTTGAATGCGATGAGCTCTACACCGTGCGCGTCCTGCCCAAGCTCAAGCCGACGTACTTCGTGCTGCTCAACCTGTTCCGCGACCAGCTGGATCGCTATGGCGAGATCGATCACACCCAAGAGGTCATCGCCCACGCGTTGGAACTTTCGCCGGCAACGACGCTCATCTACAACGCAGACGACCCGCTGTGTGCCGCGATCGCCGCACGCGTTCCCAATGCAAGCATCGCCTTTGGCATCGACGGCGCCACCAACACCGAGTCCGACCGTATTAGCGACTCACGTTTTTGCTCAAAGTGCAACGCGCCGCTGGAGTATGACTACGTGCAATACGGCCAGCTCGGCGCCTACCATTGCCCCTCGTGCGGTTGGGCACGCCCCGCACTGGTCCGCCGCGTAACGAATGTGGAGCTCAGTCGCGATGGCTATGGTTTTGACCTGGTGTTTGGATCTGATTCCAGTGCGCCAGCCGCGCACATTGCAACGCGCTACAACGGCCTGTACATGGTCTACAACGTTGCCGCCGCATTCTTTGCCGCACATGAGCTAGGCGTGGATACCGCGCACCTGCAGCCCACGCTCGATGCCTACGTGCCCGCCGGCGGACGCATGGGCCGCTGGGATATTGCCGGTCGCACCGTCGAGGCAAACCTGGCCAAGAATCCCGTGGGCTTCGATCGACAGATCCAGTCCATTAAGACGGCGGGCGGCAGGCTCTGCGCTTTCTTCCTGAACGACAACGACGCCGACGGCCACGATGTATCGTGGATCTACGACGTCGACTTTGAGCGCATCGCCGACACGCCGGGTCTTGTCGCCTTTGCCGGAGGCACGCGCGCGCACGACATGCAGGTGCGCCTCAAGTACGCCGGCATCGATGCCGCGATTATCTCGGACGTCGCGCAGGCAATTGGCGCCGTGGCAGACGAGGCCGCCGATGACACCTTCTACGCCGTCGCCAACTACACGGCCTTCCCGCCGCTGGTCAAGGAGCTCGACGGGCTGAAAGGCGCCGCCGCCGACGCTGTTGCCGGGCACGCCGTAGCCCGTGCCGATGGCAACACCATCCCTTCCGCCGTCGCGCCGGTCGAGCTTTCGCGCCCGCTGCGCATCGTCTACCTGTATCCCGATGCCCTTAACCTCTACGGCGACGGCGGCAATGTTATCGCGCTCGAGCGCCGCTGCGTCTGGCGCGGCATTCCCGTGCGCGTGGACGAGGTCCGTATGGGCGAAACGCTTGATTTGACCGATGCCGATATCGTCATGATGGGTGGCGGCTCTGACCGCGACCAGCTAGCCGTGGCACACGAGCTGCTCGCTCAAAAAGACAAGGTCGCGGCCTATGTTGAGGACGGCGGCACACTGCTTGCCATCTGTGGCAGCTATCAGCTGCTCGGCCGTTCGTACTACATGGGCGACGATCGCATTGAGGGCCTGGGCGTCATTGCCGCCGAAACCGTACGTGGCTCCGATCGCCTGATCGGCAACGTCGCCGTCAAGACCGACCTGGCACCCGAACCCTTTGTAGGATTCGAAAACCACGGCGGCCGCACCCTGCTCGATGCAGAGGCCACGCCGCTCGGAACGTCTGTCGTCGCGGGCACCGGCAACAACGGCGACGATGGCTTTGAGGGCCTGATCTACAAGGGCGTCATCGGCACGTACCTGCATGGCCCGGCGCTGCCCAAGAACCCCGAGCTCGCCGACTGGCTGATCGCCCATGCCCTCGAGCACCGTGGCGATGCACAGGCCGCCGCCCTGCTGCCGCTCAAGCCCCTCGACGACACCTACGAGCACGCCGCCCACGACGCCGCCATGAAGCTCCTCCCCTAACGCCCCAACCACCACAAAGGGGACAGGTACCTTTGTGGTGGTTTTGACCCATCCCAGCGGTTTGTCTCAATCTGTAACATCTAGACCGTTAAAAGTCGTCTTACTGTTACAGAATGAGATGTTCGTCCCGACGCCTACCTTTTGTCTCGATCTGTAACAGATAGAGCCAATTTGCCCGCCCAGATGTTACAGATTGAGATATTTGAAAATCGGAATAGAAGCCTACTCCTTTGTGGTGGTTTTCCAGTTTGCCAACGATATACGCGCCGGCAAAAAAGTCTGCTATACTCTTTCCCGCTGTCCCCATCGTCTAGCGGCCAAGGACGCCACCCTTTCAAGGTGGATATCGCGGGTTCGAATCCCGCTGGGGGCACCA
>ERZ1673701.2102-NODE-2102-length-16003-cov-4.187234_pt1 | contig 16003 bp, 17 predicted proteins | sample MGYA00580231_ERZ1673701 | MGnify/ENA primary metagenome ERZ1673701 (study PRJEB41218, sample SAMN15661798) | gut metagenome | host: Homo sapiens | place: Canada: London | collected 2015-08-20/2019-03-30 | study: EMG produced TPA metagenomics assembly of...
CTGAGCTTCGGCTTTCTTAGCTTCCTTCTCTGCCTGAGCCTGTAGTTCCTCTTTCCAAATCCTACGGAACTCTGCAAGCCTTTCTGCGGAACGAGTTACGCCTGTATAGAGGTAACTCTGAAGATAGATACCTGCCTGCTCATCTCCACCTACTCTAAGCAGGAAGTCATGCATCTTCCATTTGTCAATAACTACTGGAACATACTTACCAATTCTATAGGCAGCATCAACTAGACCAAGATGATGCAGCTTAAGGCCACGGTGTCTATAGGTATCTGAAATTCTATCGGCCAGTGCTACAGCTTCAGGATCTTTACTAAGTGGATTCTTAGAGACATCATAGCCACCAATCTTGTCATAAAGGAACTCATTAGTCTCCTCTCTTCCGTACCTGTTGGATAACTTATGTACATCATGAGGAAGGGTATTCATGAGGCTATCTGTTTCAACCATAAGGCCCTCTACTTCATCAAAGAGAGTATTCTTAGCAGGGCTATTCAGTCTCTGCTTAAAACCTTCATCAGTACGGATACCTTGTTCCCAATGAGTGAGGTTACCAATGTATTCCTTAAGATCCTCAGATTTATCTCTATAAGACAATAGCTTCTGTTTGAATTCAACTGAAGGCAACTTAGAGGTAAGCTGTTCTCTAAGGTCATTCATCTTTCTAGCAAGAGGTAAAGTCTTATTAGCAAGTGTTCTCTCGATAGGGGTAAAGACAACATCCTCAGGGGGTTTCTCACCCTTTAGCATAGCATCATGAGCTATAGCAACCTTACGGTTAACTTGAGAGACTGTGCGTAAACCTTTACCTAGTCCCTCAAAGCCTAACGTAAGACCTGCAATAGCACCAACGTCTGCCCAGACATCATGATGAATACCTGTAACGTAATCCTGAAGCTGATTAGCTGCTACACCTGAGACAACATTAGCAGTGACCTTAGTGGCACCTAAAGCTACCTTAGAGGAGACACCAATAGGAGGAGCAACAACTGAAGCAACCGTAGTAACAATATCCACTGGATTACCTACAGCACTCCCTAAGCCACCTACTAAAGACATATACCAAGGACTATTCGCAAACTGAGCTTCAACCCTTCGGTTCTCTGCAAGTAAGTCTGCATTCCTCTTAACGTCCTCCATAGAAGAAGCATTATCTAAAACAAAGTCAATATCATCTTTGTCATAATTGAACTGCTTATACAGCTCATCCTTCTCTTCTTCGGTAGGCTCATATTTCTTGGTAGTAAATCCCCCTCTGCGAACCCACATGCCAATAGGGGAAACCTTAACACCATCTACAAAAGCGCTCTCGTTAAAGTTAAAGAGACTATAACTCTTAGTGTCTCCCTTAAGTACATCCTTTTCAGGAATGTTCTCAATAGGAGTAGTAGTTACATAGGCTTCATACTGAGGCTTAGAGGCTCCTAAGAACCTCCCTAGGTTAGCTACAGGATATTCCCCAGTGTCTACCGGAACGTATGAATTGTCGGCCATTTAAACTTGGAACCCTCCTCAATATTCTTAACAATCTTAGCTTTAATTCTAGCAGTGAAGTCCTTCATAGGAATAACCATATTCTCAGTACCATCAAGAGCAACTACAGAAATATTATCTCTGTTGACATCATAGAAAGAACTATCATAAAGCATAGGTGTATTAAGACCTCTCTCACTCATGTAGTCTTTAAAGACCTCATTGGCATACTTAGCTAGATCCTCAGGAGACTGAGGGGTAACTCCAACCTCACCTAACCCCTGCTGAATAGAAGCAATTGGAAGAACAAAGCCACGGACACCTACGAATTCATTGGCTACCTTTTCCATAGCGGCCTTACCAAGCTTACGAATAGAGGTATCATCTGTAGGATTGGCATCCTTATAGGCTCGAATCTCAGCCCACACAAGAGTATCCAACATATCCGTAGTAGCTCTGTTGAGACCCCCAGTGCCAACTAAACCCTGAATCTCATTCCTGTCTACTCTGAATCTAGGCAATAGCTGCTCTAAAGGAACGCCTGATTCTAGTGCCTTTCTCTGTTGCTGAGCCTTAAAAGCCTGAGCAGAAGCGAGAACCTGAAGGGGATTCTTACCAAGCCTGATAGCCATATCTACAGTAGACAACTGGGAGTATACACGAGTGTCACCATAGGTGCCATTAGTGAGAATCTGTCGTACTGCTGAAGGATTAGTACTATAGAGGCTCATTAAAGTTTGGAACCCTGGGGATAACCCTGAGATAGAGATTGCTCTAGCTTGACCCGGAATATTATACTGGAAGTCACCTGCTTCCTTATCCGTAAGTAAATCTACAGCATCCTTAGATGAGATCTTACCAGTCATAGCAATTTCATTAAGTCTATGATCTAAGTCCTGATAGTACTCTTTAAGCATCTCAGTGACAGGCTCTCTAATGGAATTAGGGGTACCCTTAGAGGTAGCCATAGTGAGTAGCATTGAGATCTTCTTTGGGTCACCCCCAGTGAAGATCTTCTGGACAAACCCTTGCCCAATAACCTTCATATCATTGGAATTCAGAGAGATCCCTGCATCCTGAAGGACTTTCCTAAAAGCCTCCTCAGTAGGAACCGCAGTACCAGCAAGGTTAGCCTTAAGAGTATCCCCAAGGTACTCTTCATAGAGAGCATCACCCCGCACCTTCCCAGCGGCCTTAAGGTTAGTCTGAGCCGTTCTCTTAGCGTTCCTGATTGCCTGATCAAGGTACTTAGTTCTAGGTGTCTCTACATTGTTATTGGAGAGATACTCTTCATCCTTAAGTTGGCTGAGGAGAACATAGTTGCCATCCTCAACATACTTGTCAATATCATCACACCAATGAGAGAACTCCATAGCATTGTCAGTAGCCTTTACAGTCTCTGCATTGACAAGCCATGCCTTAAGGTTATCCTCACCCAATAGCTCTCTAAAGGTAGTCCCTTTGATAAATGGAATCTCTTTATCTGCAATACTCTCAATAAGCTGAGAACCATAGCGAGACTTAGAGGCCATCTGGAAAGCATTGTTGAGAAGCTTATATTGCATCTCAGGGGAATAGTTAGCCCCCGTAGTTCTCCCCATTTGATCAAGGTAATTCAGGAAAGCTTGACCTGCATTAGGTGACCCTGAATTAATGATCGTAGCAATGTTAGAGGAATCAGCAATAAGAGATTTCTCAGTTTCCCATTTATCCTCTACAGCTTCCTTCTGAGCGATTACCTTTAGACGACCCTCAGGAGAAGTCTCAAAGAAACCCTCCTTAAAGAACTCATCATCCATAGAGTAACCAAAGGAATCAGCAAGATCCTTTTGGCTCTCTTTAGCGTACTGATAGAACTCTGAATCTACTTCAACCTGAGACTTACCAGCAAGCTTATTCGTATTAACCTGTTCATTAACAAAGTCCTGATAGGTCAGGTTGTATGCCATTCGACCATGCAGATACTTAAGTCTAGACATAGCAAATGGATTGTCCTGAAACGGAATACGATTATTCTTGATATCCTGCTGATACTGCTCAATAGAATGACTTTGGAAATACTTATCAGCTAAGTCCTCTACTTCTTTCTTCTTTACCTGTTGCCGCTTTGCTTCATCAATCTGATACTGATCGAAGTCTTTAGATGCCTGCTTAAAAGCTAGACCTAAAGCATTCACCCAGTCACCTTCGAGGTCTGCAGTAACTTTAGAGGAATCAATGTTAAGGTTTGCACCCTTATATTCCCCGAGCTTAGCTAAGCCAGAATTGAAGTACCTCCAAGTATCCATCTCATTAGCAATGGACGTAGTACCTGCTGTATTCTTATAAGCCATTAGTAGTAATAACCTCCATAGGAACCTCTACGGTTATACCCCTGATTCATCGCACCTGTAAAGTTCTGCATGTAATCAAGGAAGTTAAACATGCCTTGGTTTTGTGTCTTAAGGGTACTGTAGTTAGCTATAAAGTTATTCATGAAGCTAGTACCGGTACCCATAGTAGACGAAGAAGTAGTAACACCTGCAGTAGATGTACCTAAGACATTCGCACCTGCAATACCAGAGAGACCCGCAGAACCCCCAACACTAGAGGTACCTGCAACAACCGTCTCTCCACCCACAGTACCCGCAATGGTACCACCAGTACCACCTACGGTACCTGCAGCACCTGCAAGAGCACTGCCTGCACCTGCTGTAGCTGCACCAATAGCTGCACCTTTAGCAGAACTATCGAGGAATTCCATAACGTAGCTCATGCCACCCTTATATTGGCTCTTGAGTTGATCTCTAGCCTGCTCTACAGAATTCTTCATCTGGACATATAGAGCATCCTTCTGAGATCTAATGTTAGTTACATCAGTCTCATAGGCATCCTTAAGAGCAGTCTTTTGTCGCAACGCTGCACCTGAGATTGATCTTTTGATTTGTCCTGCAGTTCGCCCTTCGTAACCTGTCTCAGCTAGAGAAGCTTCAACTGTAGCGTTATTCTGCAAGGCGTTATAAGACAACTGAAATAAGTTGCTCACAGCATTATCATAGGCACTCTGCTCTTGTCTAGTCAATTGGTTCTGATTCCAATTGTAGTTCATCTGAGCATAGTACATCTGTTTCTTGAATGCTTTAGTGAGAGATCTGTTGTACTTTGATTTCTGCCACAGGGAACTGCCACCACCTGCAACTGCACCGATTACTGCACCTGCAGCAATTATTCCTGGCATAGTTCCTCTCTATTGTTAGTTAATAACTGCCACTCATCAGTAAACTCTTTCTCTGCTTCCTCTACAGTAGATGCGTTACTAGCAAAGAACATTGTAATGTAGGTGTCCTCAAAGGCACTAAAGACCTGCCTACGGCCATCCATACCTTTCAATACAGAATATCCAGAGATCTCCTCTAGGTGATCCCCTACGACAACCTTACAGTCCCCACTAACGATAACCACTGTAGGAATCTTAATGAAAGCACATGCACCAATCTCACCCTTTCTCATTAGAATGGTTCTAACGTAACAGCCTGCCCACAGGAAATGATCTACTTCAATAGGTGCCTCAGGCAGAGACAGAGTAGCCATAATAAGACCTTTACCAATCTCTTGCTCCATAGGCGCCATACTAGGCAGAGCACCTACCATAGCTTTCTTAAGAGTTAATCCCTTTCTCACGTCTGACTATTCCTCCGAATATAATATCCTTCCCAACCACCAGAGATAAGGTTCACAGGCAACGGATTATCTGAAGTAACTGTAATCTTAACCTCAGTACTATTGTCCTGCACAGGGAACTTAAACTTACCTGTTGCTACTCTATAGGATCCTAAGACTAATGGAGATTCACTTAAGACCTTAGATGCACAAGTGTACTTGAAGTGCTTATTCTTGACATCATTGTCTACAGACACATCAAAGGTACCAGAGTTACTATAGTTGAACCAATAGTATCTCAGTTGTAATCTGCCTTCATCTTCAGAGATTGTAGCACCCTCCGAAGAAGTTTTCTTAATCAGTGGTCTAGACAATACAACATTAAATTCATATTGCCTGCCTACGAAGTAAGTCATGCCTCTGAGATCCCCAGTCACCTTAAAGACACCATTATCATCCCAAGAGGATACCTGATGATAGTAGCCATCAGTACCAACTAGACAATACGTAGCTGAGCCAATCTTAGGAACAGCACCATAGACATCCTTTAGGGAGACCTCGGTATAGTCATTGTAGTCACTGTACTTATTAGTAGAAGGGATGACATAGCGTACCTTACGATCCATAAAGTATCTTACAGGCTCATCAGAGAAGTCTACTGCCTGACCTGTAAGCCTGCTCTTCTCTAAGAACAGTCCGCCATCAGTGTTAATAAGGAAGTAGATTTCAGAGCCTACGAACTCTGCAAGTAAGACCTGAGTACCTTCATATCGGAACGTCCATTTGCACCATGACTGCTGCATACTCTGGGAATTCTGAATGATGTACTTAAAGATCCATACAGTGTTAGGATGAGTACGTGAACATAGTGTGATTACATTGTCTGAAGTATTACCAGAGAGCCTAAAGATTCCCTTAGGAATATACGTAGGAACATGTGCAGCTACGTCCTCAGCATCCTTAAGATCAGCTACGTCCTGTACCGTATAGTATCTCATAAGAGAGCAATAGTTAACTCTGTTAGAGATAAAGAAAATACTTTGTCCTACACCTAAAGGCTGAGCAGTATCACTGTAATCAAAGGAAGTGATTTGATCAACCTTAGCACTCTTAGGGGTCATTACGCCATCGCTAGAGAGAACAAATTGTCCCTCTCTAGAGAACAACATTAGTTCCCTGCTGAATGGTACTGCATGTGTTAGAATACAGACTTTGTTTGAAGATACAGCAAGGTCAATTGGATCAGTATCAGCAATAGTAGCTGCTGATTTAAACCAGAAATTAAAGAAATCAGCAGAAGCACTGAGGATAACATTTTCACCACTGATGAACCCTAAGCGATTTCTGTAGAAGAACATATCATTCAGCGTTTCCCCTACGAAGCTAGGCTCAGGATTGCTGTCCTCATCGCCTACTGCTCTATCAGTCCAAGTAAGGCTTTTGAAGTGGAAGGAGCCATCAGATTCTCTTACGAGAGCATGAGGCATACTAGAGTAATCAAATCTATACTGAATTTTTGGTGCGGCACACTCTAGCCACGCATTCTTACCTTCATTGTAGTTAACATAGTAGTCATCATCAGCCGAGTTAGATTCACCCTTAATGCGCATGATGTAACCATTAGGAGCAGCAGGGGGAAGCTTAGAGACACTGTTAACGTAACCCTTCAAGACATATGCATTAGTGTTGCCAAAGCCATCCTTAACAACAACATTAGGCATATCCCAGCCAGCCTTAGATTGGACGGAAACTACGGAATCACCAAAGACAAGGAAGTTATAAGCATTGAAGTTGAAATTAGGATTCTTAGCGAACCCCATAGAGACTCTGCCTCCAAGCTGTCCTAATAGCCAATCATAGGTAGTGGCTCCATTATCAGCACCCTGAGAACCTGTAGCTAAGTCTACAAGTTTCTCTGCAATGAACGCAGAGGTAGTCTGTACAGCCTGCTTAGCTTCACCACCATCAGGTGTAATGACACCACACATAAAGGTACTGCCCATAAAGAGAGCATAGGTCTTAGCATAGGAGGCATTCTTAATGTACACTAGTGCAGTGTCCTGACCATTTTGAGGGGTAGTAGAACTAGACATACCAACGGTTTTACTACGGTTCAGAATGAACGTATAGTCTGCAACAGTGACTGCTCTAAATTCATCATTAGCGTCCGTGACATTAAGATAACTAGCATCATTGTCAATAACAACTTTCTTTTCATTACCTTCAAAATCCCATACCTTTAGAGACCCGCTGGACATACCTAAGATATACTGCTCAGTCTCATCTCTGTTAATGACATGATACTTAGTTGTGAGTGGATCTACTCTGTCCCCAAGTCTCTTAATGTGAACTGTAGGAGGTCTCTTTTGCAGGCCATCGACTTCACTAGAGAAACCATTGATCTGCTCCTCTACCTGATCAGCAAACCTAATGATATCCGGTTGCTGAGATACGCCACCCTTATAGGATACTATTGATTGCGATACTAATGGCATCCCTATTAGCTCCTCTGGATATACTGAGAAATGTATTGGTCATCATTGAGGATATTATAGTTACCCGTAGTTAGATCATAGTCAATGATATCTGCATAGGCACTAGATTCCTCAGTCATCAGATGCGTATTCAGGTCATCTGAAGTAAGATATCTCATCTGGAAGATTCTAGCTGCACGACAAGTAATGAACTTACGGAATACCTCAGGTAACTCCTCAAAGTCTAATCCTCTAACCAGAGTATCTAAAGTCAAACCCTCAGGGAACTCATTGGTCTGCGAAAGAATGTCGAAAAAATAGCCGGATCGTCTGATCAACTTATAACCACTGCTGACAAACCTAAGATAATTATTAGGGCAGGGAACTAAGTTAGTATCAGCGTCCGGCAATAAAGCTACTGAATCTTCAATATTAAAGTCCCATCCTCTTGATTGAATCTCTTTAGAGACACTATCGAGAACCCTTACTGCATTCAGAACGTCTACATTCAGTTCATCTTCAAGTGAGTTGATAGGACTAGAGCCTACAGCAGATAAAATCTCATTCACTGCATCTAGTTTGTTAGAAGGAGTGACAATCATAATTTATCCTTTGTAGTAGTATTTTTATAGTTGTTATTATGTATTATTTGGGAGCTGCAGGGATCTTAGGCTTCCTAGAGACTACCTTAGGTTTGACTTCAGTTGGGGCTTTAATCAAACCTAATTTAATCTTTTCTTCTACAGTCAAACGGGAGCCTTTCTTAGAACCCCCGTTGACATAGAAATAGGAATCCTTAATGTCGGATTCCGAGTACATTACACACCAACCTGAGCAGTCTTAACAAAGAGACCCACGGCTTCAGGACGAAGGCCACCATGACCCACAGCCATCTTAGCGATGATCTGATCAGCCTGATATTCAGCTCTGCGAGCACGTTCCATAGCGAGATCCTTCAGCTTAAGGGCACCCACAGCGGAACGGTGGAAGGCGATACCCTGAAGGACAGCCGTAGAGATCTGATCCTTAAGAGCGTGCTTACCATCAACACCATTGTTCAAGAAGTTCGGGGTTTCCACAATCTGGAAGCCACAGACATTCTGGAGCTTGCCCGTATTCGGATCAAAGATAGCAGCAAAGTTCGCAGCATCCGGCATAAGGGCACGGCAGATAGCCGAATAACCTTCAGGGGAGACAAGGAAATAACGGTCACCTGCCGGAACCCAATTCTTCGTAAACTGAGCACGGGCCTCAATAAGACCCTGCAGGAGGCTGTTGCCATACGCCGCAGTCGTAGCTTCATCTTTACCCGTAACATACTCAAATGCCTTGCCCGTACCCGGATTTCCAAGAGTAGTATTATCAGGGATGTTCTCAGGCATACCCGTGACAGTCTTAGCACCCGTGTTAGCAAGCTCATTGATAGAGGCACAGTCGAATGCCTGAGCAAGAGCTTCACCAAGCTGCTTCGAGTATTCCGTACGGACATCATAGTGATTCATTGCATCATCGATATCCGTGATAAGAGCATCAGCCGTGAGGAGACCATCGATAGCAATCACTCGCTCCGTGTTCTCCATCTTCTTACGCTGATCATCTAAGGAGTTACCCGGGGTAAGATACTTAGCATGAGTACGACCCATCACTGCGAAGCTAGCAGAACGACCGTGCGGAATAGTACGAACAATCTGTTTGTCCATCATGACAGACGTTCTCGTGAAAGCCGTAAGGACTTCACCAGAGAAGATCTTCATGAACAGCTCCTCACGATCATCAGCGCTCAGCTTCTGACCAGGATTAGAAATAGAATTAGCGGTTAACGCAGCCATTTTATTATATTCTTATTATAGTTATATTATTGTTATTAGGAAATGTTTTTATTATGGGTACGTTACAACTGAGTATAGTACATCTTCATTTCGATAGCTCTAGTGTAACTGGGGTCAGCACCATAGCGGGGGTCACTCATAGCCTCCACTACTTCCTGCTTACTTGAGAAGCCCTTATAGCCACCAGTAGTAACCCCACCACCCATAATAGTAGGATTACGTGTTCCTTGCTTAGCAATCATCTTAGCTTTCATACCCTCAAACATAAGAGTAACAGCTTCAAGATTGTTGTTGTCAATAGCTCGATTAAAGGAACTCAGAACCTTATTAGAGAGGTTTCCTTGTGCCCACTCAATAACCTTGTTGTACGCCTGTTCTCCACCTGCTGAATTATAGACAGCATTAGTGAACTCACTCTCAAGGTTCTGTCGTGATTCAATGAAACCCTCAATGACCTCTGAAGGATAACCTGCCTGAGCAAGGTCAGCCATAGTCTTACTAGACAAGGCACCATACTCATTGTATTCCTTAATGGCCTGATTGAAGTCCACACCTTTAGCCTTAAGATCCTTACCAAGGGCATCTAAGGTTTTCGTGTGCTTATCAATCTTTGCATTAAGGTCACCCTCAGGTTCCCCCTGTTGTGGTTCTGCCTGAGGTTCACCCTGATGTTCGCCTTCAGAAGGCTCACTCATAGGGACAGCATCATTACTGCCGCCATCCTTAAGCATACCCGTAGCTTCATCACCATCAAGGGTAAGCTGCTGAGTACCTGAGATCATAACATCGACACCATTGTCAACACTAAGACCATCACTATTCAAGTTTGTTGTTTCTTCGCTCACCTGTTACACCCCCTGTTCCTGTTGAGCTTTGTTGTTATCTACTGCCATCTGAGCCTGAGCATCAATACCCTGCTGGGCAGCATACTGTTCCATCATTGCCTGCTGTTCCTTAGCAACCTGTTCAGGAGACTTAACGAGACCCGTAGCATCAATCTGAGCACTCGTGAAGATACGCATAGCTAAGTTCTGCTGATTGATCATCTGCATGATATCAGGGAACTGAGCAAGTACCTGAAGTGCCTGAGACAAGTTAGCAAAGTCATGACCACGACCCAAGGCATCAACACCAGTGATGACCGTAGGTTCAATCGTAGCGAACTGCTCAGAGATAGTCGGAAGGCTGCCATTAGACTGCATCTGATTGAAGATACAGGACACTAAAGGCAACTGAAGTTCCTGAGACAGGAGACTATAGACACCCCCTAAGGTATCCTCAAGTTCCTGAGCCATATATCTAATCTCTTCAGCCGTTACACGTTCAGCCTGCCGTTGCACACTAGAATTAAGCATGAAGCAATAAGACAATCTCTGTTCGATACCCTGAGATACCGCATAGCAGCCCTGAAGGTCAGTCTGTTTGTTTGTCTGCATTGCAACAATATCGTCCTGTCGACCTCTTACGAAAGCCCCATTCTCAGCTTTAGTAAGAGCCTTAATGTTAGTCTGACAGGAAGGAGACACTAGGTACAATACCTTAGCACAAATCATAGCCATATCGTTAATGGCATGCTGAAGGTTCTCTAAAGAGATCAAGTCACCAAGGTAATCTTCAACAAAGGATCGACCATAGGATTCCCCATCTTTCTTAGTGAATCTCACAGGGATCCAAGGACATTTGCCATAGGGATACGTCTGTTCTGATCCGGGGATAGTGGTATTATTTACTTCCTGATAGGATTCCCAAGTGGATCCCTCTAAGGTATCCCCACGGACAAGATAGGTATGAGTGTAGATGTTAACCTTCTCAGAACGATTAACCTCATTACCTGCATTGCCTAAGAGACTTAAGATACTCGGAGGGATAGTCCCCTGAGCTAAAGTATCTCTAGCGACAATCTGAAGTACATTGCCGATAGCATCTCTTTCAACTACAAAGTTTCTGAGAGTGTAGCACTTCATGCCACCCTCTAGAGGAGGCAAAAAGAGCAACGCATTGCCAGCAATAATGAGCTGTTTGATGCACTCAAAGAGCGTAGGTCTAAGACCATTATGCTCCATATACTTCACCATAGCAGCCTCCATCATAGACAAGCCGTACTCTATGGTATCCTTAACCTGATCATTGCCAGATGCCTGTAGTGCCTCATTAGATGCAGTATCTAACCCAAGTCTAAAGAAAGGCTGACCCGGGGGAAGCAAAGATAACAACAACTTAGATGCTAAGTTATTGAGACCTCTAGCCCCAATAGAATTATAAGGTGTCGTATAGGCAGTGCCACCATCATCAGATTCCTTAGGGAACAACTGAGGGATAGTATAGGTAGCATTCTTCTCTGCTCTCTGGGTATACTGATCTCTGTCCGTAGACAATCTTTCGTATACCTTTTGTGCACCTTCAGCAGTTTGATTATCTAGTTTAGTTTCTGCCATTATTACACAATATTACGTCCCGTACCCCCGGCACCACTAATGTTAACCTTAAGACTGCTCTTACGTTTCTTAGAGGTAGTAGAGACAGCTTTAGATCCCTTAGAGAAATCATAGGTCTCATTAGCACCTGTACCATCACTGTTCATGATACTCTCACCAACCTGAGGGTTTCTAGGGGGGTTAACTGCAGTAGTGGCCTTAGTATCATCGTAACCCTCAGTACCAACCGAAGTGTCTACAGTAGGAGTAGTAGCACCGTTAATGGTGGCTGAAATCATATCCTTAATTGGGCCGTCAGGAAGGCTACTAGGTTTCTTCTTGCTGCTACTGGATTTCTTTGGGTGTCTATCCTGCCAAGATGAATCTCCACGTCCCATTAGACAATATTCCTTCCGCTAGATGGACCAGTCATGTTAACCTTAAGAGACTTCTTGCCTCTCTTCTTTCCTTTAGTTAACTGTTGCTTCTCTGATTCTGATTCAGTAGTGTTATGCGTATCTGCATTCACAAACCCTAACTCAGGAGCAGGAACAGTCTCTTCAGTAGTCGATTGACCAAAGTTACTGTGGCCACCAATAAGGCCACCAGTGGAGAACTTAACTACTTTCTTAAAGGCTTTACTGATTTTACTGAATATGCCCATTAATATCTTCTTTACTTAAATAATAGCAATTATAAATACGGAATCCTTTAGAGACATAACTATTCTTTAACATTGGAGCACACCAATCATTGACACTCCCAGTTTGAATATAGTCACACTCATCATTCTTTAGACAATCAATTAAATAATCAGACAACGCTCTAGCAATGCCTGCTCCTCTTTTAAAAGACACAGTCCATTCTTCATTAAGGATTCTTTGCTTATCAGAATACCAAGGGTAACCATAGGATAACAAACAGCATCCCACTAGTTCATCTGCAGATTGACTATAGAAACCAATAATACGATAATCATATTGGTTATTATTCAATACTACATCTTTAACAAAAGACCTAATATAGTCTTTATCTAAGTTTCTTATGAAGGATAAATTATTAGGATTATCTATAATAGATTCCATACATTTATCTAGAGCCTCCATAGCTGTCTTTAAGTCTACAATAGGTTTAACATAAAGTTTACCTATAGACCCCCTATAGTCCCCCATAGTATTCGTCATCCTTTTTTAATTTTTTACATTACGTTAGTGCCTACACCCTTAGCTTTGTCTAAGGATACCTTAAGACCTTTCTTACCCTTACGAGCCTTCTGTTCTTCAGTCTCCTGAGCACCAAGCTCCGGTTCCTGAGGTTCAACTACAGGGTTGTCTAAGGCAGGTGCCTGAACTTTCACTTCAGGTGTCTTAGGCTTTGAAAACAGTGCACCGATTTTAATCACCTATATGGTTTTGTTCATTGAACTTATTTTCAAGGAAGTCAAGTACATCCTGTACACCACCACAGTAATCAATGGTAGGCTTATAGCGGATCATCTTGCGTACATCAAAGATCTTCTGAAGTCCCTCCAACAAGTCTTTCGGGACAGCCGGAAAGTTGTCGAAGAGGGGTTCATCAGGATCACTTTTAGTGGTATCTTTGATATCAATTTTCATAGATTCGTCTTTCACGATTATCTATCTCCTAGTGTGGTGAATTTATTATCAACTATCTGTCGTCTTAATAGGGACGATTTTATCAGGTGTCCAAAGGGTATCTTTAGTGTCCCCTTGTCGAAGAATATAGGCCATTCTAGCTTGCAGCAAAGCATCATCTTCAGTAAGGCCAGCTTTCTTGTAGGTATTAACTACAGTCTCCCATAGTTTATCCTGAGGGACATCCTTAAGGATCCTCTCTGCTCTTACTGCTCCAATACCGGGGCAACCTTTATAGCCATCAGCAGTGTCTCCTACTAGTGTCTGAAACATATGCCAATAGTTAGCTTTATCTTCGTCAAGCCAATAGATTTGATCTTCATTTACTCTATAGAAATGAGTAGGAAGAGTTTTGAAATCCTTATCCAGTGACACAATTAAGGTTGTATCAGGGGTACTATTAATACCTATTACATCATCAGCTTCTAGAGATTCACTAGATTTAGATTCATAGTTATTTCTGATCCAATCCACTAATCCATAGTAGCAAGTAGGCTTTCTTTTATCAAGCCTATTGTTTTTATAATCAGGCATTAAGTGCTTCCTAAAGTTATCATTAGGATCACTAAAGACAAACGAATAGTCATTCATTTCGACATTATGGTTTGTCTTTAGTATGCCTTTAATACCACCAATAATCTCTTCAAATTGATCTATTGCGTCATCCAAATAAGCATGACAAGTATATAGACCATCTCCCCAATAGATATCCTTTTGGACAGCTGAAGAGGCTTTATAGGCCAATAGATCTCCGTCTATCAGCCCAATGTATTCTTTAGTAGCGCTCATAGGATGATGCAAGCTCAGCGCCAGAACGAGTAAGCAGCCATCGATTGCCTGCCTGTCGAATGTACTTATTGATTGACGTAATGTGACCTCGGGAGGCCATCTCAGCAATCATTCGTGCATTGTATCGACAATAGTCTGACTGAAGTTTAGGATGGACTTCACCAATGTAAGCAAGAGCACTGCAGTAGTTACTCATCTCAGCGTTACGCTTGTGAACAATAACCTCCCCAGTACTCTTCTCTTCTGTATAGAAATACTTAGGCATCTTCATAGCAGTCCTCCTCATAAGTAGCTGTATCAGAGATAACACTATAACCAAGCTTCATCAGAAGGTCATGAATAATCTCTTCAGGTGTCCAATCGTTTACCGTACAGGGCTCAGGATTGTAGTCAAGAATAGGCTCACCATTGAGTGTCACAAGAGCACCATAGGCAGGCATTGCACCATAGTGATCATGATGCACCTTCCACTTCCACATAATATGGATGTGCTTAACGTCATTCTTAGGAGCCTTATAGTCACGCAGCAGTGCTGCCTTAGTTTCTTTAGTCATACCAGTGTTTTCCATAGTAGTAATTAATGACAAGCTGCCCAGTTACAGCCAATCTTTCCTTCAGTATCAAGTTGACATTTAAAATTAAAGAATGCCTGAGTTTGTCTCATGGATTCCTGAGCAATCCTACAGCAATCTTCAGCGATTTCCTTAGTGCGACAAGCTATCTGACACTCATCATGAATCCATGCCATCATGGCAAAGTCTCCATCCCAGCCGTGCTTATAGCCAGCCTTACGCATATTCTCTTCTACAAGACACACCCATTTCTTACAAATGAGAGCACCTGCAGATTGCAATAGGGTATTCAAAGCTGAGTGCTCAGAGCGCACATAGATGACACGTCTGTCCAAACCTAAGACACAATGAGTAATCTCAAGAGAAGGGCTATCAGGATGGTCTCTCTCACGCCACTTCACTTTATGAGTACCACCTACCCACTCTGATGAGGAGATAAGACAATTAGAGATATCACTAATAAGCTCTTTAAGTGCCGGCAGAGACTTAAGGAACTTTTCTTTAAGTGCCTTTCCTTCTGCTACACTGCCTCCAACAATCTCACCAAGCTTTTCATTCCCTGCCCCGTAGAGGAATCCATAGATAAACGTCTTTGCATTGTTTCTTGTTGCAAGCCCTGCCATCTTTTGATTATGCGTATGGATATCACCTGATAGGATCTCCTTTACATATGCCCCATTATCATAAGGAGATAGGAAATGACCGAGGCAACGCAACTCAAGCCCAGAAGCATCAATACCAGCTTCATACCAACCTTTCGGAACAGTAAATAGATCCCTGCATAGTCTCCCGTAAGGAGCTCTATTGGCAGGAACTTGAGCAACATTAGGATAACTATGAGTTGCACGCCCAGTGACAGCACCATTAGGGTTAACGGAACCATGAATACGCCATAGGTGATCATTAGGATCCTCCTTCATCAGCTTTAGCCACGCATTACTACCCTCAGCAAGCTGACCAATACGTTTGTTTAACATGAGAAGCTCTAGGATCTTGCTAGTCATAGGGATATCTTTAGCAGTCTTTAGAGTTTCTTCATCAACCTTAGGCAACCCCGTATCAGTCACCTCCTGAGGCTCCCATCCTTGTTCAATGAGAACCTTAGCAATCTGTTGTCGACTATTGGGATTAAAGGTTTCATAAACAGGATATTGT
>ERZ1673701.2116-NODE-2116-length-15928-cov-6.189945_pt1 | contig 15928 bp, 24 predicted proteins | sample MGYA00580231_ERZ1673701 | MGnify/ENA primary metagenome ERZ1673701 (study PRJEB41218, sample SAMN15661798) | gut metagenome | host: Homo sapiens | place: Canada: London | collected 2015-08-20/2019-03-30 | study: EMG produced TPA metagenomics assembly of...
TCTGCAAGATGCGTTTCCTGCGTCGTGGCCTTGCCGCGCTTTTTCTGTATCGCGCCGACGACGGCATTGACTACCGCCGTCAGCGCGGATGAGCCAAGCACGGCGCAGACGAGGGTGACGATGATGGTTTTGGTGTCCATTTTTCCGTACCTTTCTCTTTTATTTTGCCGGGCTAATCGTCCGCCATTTTGATGTAGGTGGTGGTATCGCTTGAATAGTTGATCGTCGGCAGCGTCGCGCCGCCGAGGACGGCGTAGAGGGCCGGATAGGCCGTCTGATTGAAGGTCGAGCCATCGCAGGCGTGCCACGGGGCAGCGAACACGCGGACGGTCGTGAGGATATCGCCGATGTGATAATTCGGCTCCGACAGCTTCCTGAATGCCTCATTTACCATCGGGTTCGCCGGTGCGTCGCCCGCTCGCCAGATCTTTGCGGCGCTCTGTTCCGTCAGCAGGTTCCCGGCCGTGAGCGGCGTCCCGGCCTCCAGCGGCTCGTCCTCCGGGCGAAGCCATTCATACCGCAGAAGGCTTCCCGCCGCGTCATACACCCCGTACCGGACGGCCCCGTTTGCGAGATCGTTTGTGCCGATTCTCTCCCGCATGGCTATTCCTCCAGCGCCTTGATGTAGGCATTGCTTCTTGTGTCCGTCCCGATGGTAGGGATCTCTTTTCCCGCCGCGCTATAATCGCAGTACGCCAGCCCATTCGATGATATGTATGCCGCCTCCCCGTCCGGCGATAGTGCAATACTGTCGACGCTGCTCCCCAGTACGTCTCCATATACCGGGCCGGATGCTGGAGCGCTGATCGCAATGATCTTTTCCGCTCGATCAGCACTTTCAGATTCGCTTGCGGTTTCCGAAAGCACCAAAAGCCCGTTTTCGTATTTGCCGTTCGTATAGTTGTCGAGCGAGTAGCTATCGGTTTTGTAGGAAACTACCTTCCCGTTTTCCCACGTTGCACCGTAGTCCGCAGAATACCTGTATACCATATATCCGCTATACATCGTGGATCCCGCACCAGAGAAAGCAGCGTTCACCAGTGCAAAAAAAGCAATTATATTTGCCCCACAATGGTAAGCTGACATCAGGGCGTGATAGGTGTACGTCGACGGCTGGTTGAAGGACGGAGTTAATTCTTCGATGTTTACGCTGCTGACTGCCTCCCACGTCGGATTGATCAGGGTTTTTGCCTTTGAAGTCTTCAGTGTGCCGCTGGTGCTACAGTTCAGCTTGTAAAAGCAGTCCTTTTCTTCGGCGTAAAATACAATTCCGCTGATAAGATCTGAGATACTTACTATTTCCTTCGTTGTTTGGTTTACGTAGCTGGCACTTACTTTTCTTCCCGTGTAATTGTTATAGGCTCCGTATTCGCCTCTTACTACGTAGATATACAGAACGTTTGGCGTAATAAACATCTTCAGTCCAGCGCTTCCAGGCAGGCCGCCGCTTGCATATAGCGCAAACGGCGTATCGAGGCTACGCGTTGTGTACACTCCGTTTAACTCTGTGGAGTCTCCGGAAAAAACAGCGTAATAAGTGCCGTTTGCATACTGCACATCCGATACCAGCGAGAGTCCGGTCGGCATATCCGCCTGCTGCGTCCACGTCCCCAAATTGGGCGATATCCAGAACTTTCTGTCGTACAGGCCGACCCATTCCCCATTCAGATACCACACAGCTACAGGCTGAATATTCGATGTCTTCAACGCCCACGGAAGCGGCGCGGCAGAGCTTCTGAGCACAGAAAACAATTTTGGATACTGCTCCTGTGATACAGTGCGCCCGTCGCACGGGAGCCATGCGTCGGACAGGTCTGTGCGGGACGTGATAGCGATGTCGCCGACTTTGGCCGTACCCTCCGAAAGCTTGCCAAGCGCGTCGTTGACTGTCGGGTCCTCCGGCCTCGTGGTTGCGTTCGGCCAGAGCTTGACGGCGGTGGCGTCGGACAGGAGATTCGCCTTGTTGAGCGGCGTGCCCTCGACGGTCGGCGCGTCCTCGCGCTTCATGTATTCGTAATGGTCGAGCGTTCCGTCCTCTCTGTAAATGCCATACCGGATCGCGCCGTTGGCGAGAATTTTTGTGGGTTGTCGATCTGTCATGTCAGAAGTCCTCCTGCGGCGCACTCCGCCGCGCCGGTGTGGCGAAAAGATTTTGCAACGTTGACGATTAAGTCTTCGCAGAGCGCAAGAATGCGCTCGATATCATTCGCGCCGGTGTATGTCAGGCGGTTGAGGCCGGGCGCATCCGGTGTTCCGGCAGGATACGCAAGCGCGTCGCGAATGTCCTGTATCTGCCGTCGGTACGTCTCAGCCTGTGAGTCCGCTGGGATGTCCGTGACGGTCCAATCTGTTTTTGCCGTCCACGTAATGCTCTTGCCGCAGATCGAGCTGAGGCGCCCCGCCAGATAGTTCAGGGCGGTTCCCACGCGATTCATGTCGCTTGCGTTATACGCACCCTTCATCCCGGTCAGCCATTCCGCCCGCTCGGCTGCGGTCATGGCCGCGAACCCCTTCGCCGCCAGCTCCCGCACCCGCTCCACGTCCGCCTGCGTCCGGTCGGTGACGAGGGTGTCAATGATAATACTCATGCGCCAACTCCTTTCGTTACGGCATAAATTCCGCCTCCGCTGAACGTCAGTTCCATACCGGTCTGCACAGCATTTTCGTTTTGTGCGAATGCGTCGGAGATTTTGATGGTGTCACCGGTTTCGAGCGCCGGATTGCCCCGGTTTTTCACGCTGTAGATCTTTCGGCGATTATACTGCGCAAGCAGCCACGCAGCCACACTCTGATAGTTTGCAGGCGCTACGCACGGGTTATTTACGCTCTTGATGTTTTTGCCGCTCCCGGCGGTGATTGTCGTATCGATATTCGCGTAGTCGCTCTTAACGTGCAGCTCTACGCAATCAACCGCTTCCGATATGGACACACCGTCATAGTTATAAAGCTCATCCGGCGTTATTTCTCCCAATACTGCGCCTGCTGAAAGCTCCGCGATGTGCAGGTTTCCGGATCGATCAAACCACGCGGAGCACATTGCGGCCTGTGCCAGAATCCGGATCGCCTCGCGTCTCGTCGTCTTCCGAGGGATTGCAGGGACTACCGTTCTTTCGTCTGCGCCGCCGCCGTAGATCACAGTGACGTCGTATCCTTCCAGTACGGACGCAACTACAGTCTGGAGCTTGCACGCGGTAGCGTTTCCGGCCTCATAGGTTGCGCGATCGAGTGTCGCAGCCATATCGTTTCCGACAAGCTGTGCCGTAACGCCGGAATCGCGTGCTGTAACGGATGTAAAAAAGAACTCGCCAACGTCTATGCTCTCTCCGTTTACAATGCATCTGGCAAGCAATTTCTGGCCATCCTGAATCACGGAGAAAACGCCGTCCGGGTTCAGAATGTTGTACCGATGATCCGCGTTGTCAAATGTAAAGGAAATCTGCCGGGACGGGAACGATTCGCAGGAAACGGATGCTTCCTCTATAATCTTCACGTCGGCCATTGTGTCGTTTTCGTAGGTTTCCGTCAGGCCGAAATCGATCTGCCGCAGCCGGGCGCGTGTCTTTGGCAGGAGCGTCTTGTCAAATCGAATCGTCAGCTTTGTGTAATTTGCGGCAGTCATGCTGATGTTCTGCCGCGCCTGCGTGATCATCTTTGTTCCGGTTGCGACCGCCGCTCCGTCGCTCGCATATGCGGTAATTGTGATCTGCGCCGGGTATTGGTTCATTTTTTCATCAAACAGCATCGCCCAACCAATCGTGGATACCGGAGCGGAGAATTCAAACGTAATTATGCTTGCCATTTCGGCGCTCTCGTTTGATACTACTCCGCTCCACCAGCCTACATGCTGCCCGTCAAAGCTATCGTTCGGAATATCGATTGTCCCATCCAGAACCCACCGGTTCAATTCAAGCCCAGCAAACTTCCCGGATATGGTTTCTCTGTCGCTGATCGTTTCGGCGGCGCTTGTGCCTGGTGCCGAATCAGATGCAGAGGCCGTACCGTTCTTCTTTGCCGACGGGTCAACAATGTAAAACCGGACAAGCATGCCGACCTCACGCACCGGTGTAAACGGTGCGTAATTGCTCGATACCTTCTGCATCAATCCACCCCTTGCTGTGTCGCGGAGATCGTGACGCCGCACCACTGCGATACGCCGTCCTCATCGTAGATGATCGCCTTGTATTCCGGCTGTTCAAAAAGGAAATCCCTTGTTTTGTCGCCGTCTACATCCGGGTATGTTACGCTCAACACATGTTTCGTGTTGATCATGCTGCGGAGTTTTCGGAGATCGGCGACAGAAAGCCAGCCCGTCGGGATTTTCAATTCATTTTTTACCCCGATGATATCCATAACCGTCTTTCCGGATGCCATTGTCGCGGTTGCGCCAATATCCTTTGGCTGAATCGTGAACACGAGATCACGCAGAAGGGTGACTGTGTTTGTGCCGTCCGTGATTTTAATTCTACGCAAGTGACACACCCCTTTGCAGAATTTCGCCGCGCAGCGGGTCAAACAGCACTCGTGCCAACGTTTGGCCGTCAACGACAAGATTTACCTGTGTCAGCCCGCTCGGCTGATTGTTGGCAAGCAGGCCGTTTACGACGCCGACGGAGGACTTTGCCGCGCCGGACACGGAGAATGACGTTGTTCCGAAGGTCATTTGATCCTCGATATTCTTCCGAACGTCAGTCATTTCGCGGTCAAAGCCCTGCCCAAGTCCCTCGGCCATGTAGCCGCCGATTCTGGCGAAGACTTTGGACGGAGACGCGATGCCGAGAATGCTTTCCACGCCGCCAACCAGCCCATTCACAGCCGTTCCTACGCCAGACTTTAGGCCGTTCCATGTATTTGAGACGCCGTTTTTAATGCCGCTCACAATATTTCTGCCGATGCTGCCCCAGTCATAATTGAGGAACGTGTCGACGATCGACTTGATCAGTGTTGGCACGGCCTGAACGAGATCCGGGATCGCGCTGATAAGGCCCTCAATGAGCGCCATAATGATTTTAGGGCCGGACATGATGATCTCCGGAAGATTATCAAGGATTCCCTGCACAATTCCAATAATAAGCTTTGGCGCAGTCTCAGTAAGCTGTGGAATGGATTTAATCAAGCCGTCCGACAGCGACGCAACAAGTTTTACGCCGGATTCGATGATTTTGGGAAAGTTTTCAATAAGTGCGGTAACGAGATTCTCGATAATTTTAGGCGCTACTTCGAGCAGGCGCGGGACAGCGTCAATGATCCCGTCCGCCAGAGTAAGAATGATCTTAAGCGCGGCGTCGACCAGTTTGCCGATGTTGTCTGGGTTCGTAAGCGTATCAACGATTTCAAGTATCGCCTCCGTCGCTGCCGGAATCAGTTCCGGCATGGCTTCAGAAATGCCCTGTACCAGCGAAACAATAACGTCAATGCCCGTTTGCACGATCTGCGGCAGGAGATCAATCAGCGCCGGAACTAGGATTCCAATTACTGTCGGCGCAACATCGCCAAGCACGGCGAGAACCGCAGGAAGCGCAGCCATCAGCCCAGCAATCAGGCTTGTCGCGCCCTCGATGAGCGAGGGAAGGACGGATTCAAGCAGTGCGGGCAGCTGCTCGCTGACCGTTCCAACAAGAGATGTTACAGCCTCCACGATACGCGGCAGTAATTCCTGAATGCGCGGAATCAGGTTGTTTCCTGCGATAACAACGGAATCTGTAAAGTTCCCGACGAGGGCCCCAAGATCCTGTTCCGGGTCTGCGAGTCCGGTCACGAGGTTCTGCCACGCGGCTTTTACCATGCCGAACGAACCCTGAATCGTGGACGCAGCTTCTTTTGCGGTCGTGCCGGTGATGCCCATTTCAGTTTGTACGATGTGGATTGCCTGAACAATATCTGAATAGTTCGCCTCAAGATGCCCTTTTTCGTCGAGTGAAAAAACGGCGTCAAAGGTTTCATCAATTTCTTTTGCGTCGCTAAGAAGTCTGTACATTTCTTTGGCCGTACCGCCGTAGCCGAGCTTCAGGTTATCGAGCATGGAATAGTTTTGTTTGGCAAAGCCCTGATATGCGTTTTGAATGGATTCCATGCTGGATCCCATTTTGTTTGCGTTATCAGCCATATCGGTAATAGCCAAGTCTGCCCGCTGTGCGGCGGCTTCGGTATCGCCTCCCATGCTTGAAACAAGAGCCGCTGCAAAACTCGTTACTGTCTCCATGTACTCGTTCGCGGAAAGTCCGGCAGTCTTAAAGGCGTTTTGCGCTCTGTACATGATAATATTTTGCGCTCTCGATAGGGAGGCCCATTTCATGCGAACATCGTCAACCGCTTCACCCGTTTGCGCTGCATACTCTTCGGCAGATCCCGCAGACGTTCCAAACAGCGTCTCCACGCCGCCGACAAGCTGCTCATAGTCTGCGTATGCCTGGATCGCCTTTGTGCCGATTGTGCCGATTGCCGTCGCCGCTGCCGTCACGCCGACTACCGCAGCCTTGCCGACAGTGGCAAGGCCGTTTTTAATCTTCTCGCCGAGGCCGGATGTTTTCTTCCCGGTTTCGTCGATGCCCTTGTCCGCTTCAGACGTGTCCGCGCCGATTTTTACAAAAAGTTCAAATAGATTCATGCTTCACCACCAATCCGCACCGCTTAACAACCTCGGCGGTGATCTCTTCGCAGGTTCGGTTGTCCTGCGGCTTCGGGTCTATCAGATCGGAATATTTTGCCTGCACAAAGCTGCCGCCCGCGAATTTCGCTGTGTTTTCCGTCATTGTGCGCAAACACTCCGCCGTATAAATACGGAAGGCTGATTCTTCCTGCTGCCGCTTTACCAAAATCGGCAAAAGGCGAATCAGCCCTCCCGCGCTTATCTTTGGAGCCGCCAGAAGCGCAAGCGTTACGCTTTCGCCTCCGACGCGCACGATTTGAAAAAATTCTGCATATCCTTATCCTTGACGATCTCCTGAATCTGCCACATGGTTTTTAGGACGCTCTGCTTTTTGACCGCCTCAACAGTCGTTTCGTTGACCGCAGCCAGAATACCAAGCGTATCTTCCCGGTGCTTTTTCAGAATCAGGGGAATCCACTGACCGATCTTCTGCGCACCGATCGCGTACCGTTCTCCCGCCGTCTGTGGCTTCTCCGCGTCGATCTGTGCTTTCAGACTCTCCCGCAGCTCATCATCCGTCAGAATATTGAGCGCGTACACGCTGACCTCGCAAAGAACATCAGCTGCCCTATCCGTGCTAAGTTCCGAAAATTTCATACTTTCTTCTCCTTACGTTTCGGCCGTACCGGCTTTGATATAAACCTCATACGGCACAACGTCCTGCTTCGACATCGAATAGTGCGCCGTGTACTCAAACGCCATCTGTCCCTTGCCCTTGTCGGCGGTTTTCAGCTGGAATCCGCCGGTCGATAGCGCGTTCATAAGACGAATAGCAATGAAACCACCGTTTGTCGCACCGTTCTTATCGGAATAATCACCCACAAGCCAGATGTCCGCAAAGTCAGTCGGCGAAAGATCGCGCCGAGGAACAACCTTCGTCGTATCTGTGCCGTCGATGTCAGCCGCCGCCATAAGAGATTTCGCGGAGGTAGTCGTAGCCGTTACATATGTACCGGAAAGTTTCACTTCGACATCGTCCATCCGCTTCATTTCCATTGTGTTCTTTGGGCAAATATTACAACTCGCAACATTGCACAAATTTAATAACTATTTTTCTCTGTTTCAGCCTAATATGCCTGTTTTTGTTGCCACTTTTGTTTATTCTCTAGTTTCTTGGCGCACATTCTTGGCGCACAAGTTCCCGTTTCCGCGCTACTAACGAACTTCCGCAAATCTTTCTTTGCATTCATTGAGCTGCTTTTCCAGCTCCGAAAGATAGGCGTAAATTCCGTATAATGCATCGTAGTCATCTTCACACGGTTCATTCTCGCCCTGTGCCATAGTTGTCCAGCATTGCCGAATCAATTCAACGCCACAGTGCAGTTTCATGTGAATTTCGTCAAGGTCTGACAATCGTTTCCACTGATCTTTTTTCATGCCTGATTTCCTCCTTCACCTTTCAAGATCGTTTGCAGAACGGAAAGCGCCTGATTGTCCGGAAGCGAAAGGGCATTGTTCGCCGCGCGTGTAATTTCATCCGGCTCCGGCATGCGCTGGTTCCTGTAACTGGCATGAATTGCGTCCCTCGCGTCATGCACGGCTTTTGCGGCCTGCAGCTGCTGCGCAGTCTCAAGATACTGCGTTACAGCTTCTTCGTCTGCGTATGCCAATTTGCATTCAAAGATCGCGTTGCAAACGATGTCCATAATCACGGAAACGCGGTCTTCGACGTCCTCCCAATCGTCGTGCGTCTTTGGCCGGTCTTCCTTGCTACCAAGATAGTCGTTCCAGAGCGTGCAGAGCAATCTATGGGCGCGCTCGATGTCGTACAGCGGCGCATAGATCGCGTTTGATATAGTAATACGTTCGTCCGCGGTTGTTTTTTCTAAGTACATAAAGACCCTCCTTGTTTTTTCGAGCGGGAGGCGGTAGAATAAATACCGGCCTCCCGTGTTGGTTGGCTGTTACGGCTCTCTGTGCCTTGCTTTGGTCGGCGGTGGTACAGAGGGCTTTTCTAATGTGCCTGGGCGGTTCTTTGCGCCTGCGATTGGCGGCTGTATTAGGTCAACGCCCCTTTTCCCGGTTTTCCATCTGTAACGAATAGTGCTTTTCCCTATCCCTGTTTCTTCAGACAGTTCGGAAATAGTTTTGAGTTGCCCGTTGATCTCAATGCGTCGAGGGCAACGCCTAATATGCTGTCGAAATGGGCGAATTAAGTCACTTCCGCGATCTCCTTGCTCATACCTCTTAAATATTGTCGCGCCAGAGATACCGGCGATTTCGGCCCATTCTTGCAAAGGCCTTTCTTCCTCGTTGATTTTAATTTTGATTGTGTTTCTTCTATTCCTCGCCTGTCCTTTTTCTGTCGCCCAGCGGCAATTATCCGGGCTATATCCCTTGCCGTTGTCGATTCGGTCAATAGTCAAATATTCGCGGTAGCCATTGGAATATGCCCATTCCTCAAAGGCGAGAAAGTTCGCCTCCCATTCCGGGCAGACCTTAATACCGCGTCCGCCGTAGCGGGGATAGCACTTAACGCCCGGATTATTACAGCGGTTTTTCATATCTTGCCATATACGATAAAGCCGCGTTTTGCTCACACTCATCACGCCACCACTTGAAAACGTCGGGCGGGGACAGTCTTAATATACTGCTCATACATGGCCCCATGCTCGGCCTTGAAGGTCTTACTATCAAAGCGGCTTGTGGTGTAGTGCGTCCACTTGATCTTGATACCCTCCACGCTCATTTCCTCGCTGTCGCCCATAGCGGCCTTTATATCCGCTTCCAGCGCGTCCATAAGGTCTTGCAGCTCGTTCATCATCTTTTTCATGTCTGCGTACTCCTTGACTTTCGCGGTAATGGTTTCATTCATTGTGTTTGCTCCTTTCGTGTTTGGCCTTGCGGCCCCTTGATGGTCTCATTATAATTCACTTAACAAGTGAATGCAAGATGGGAACTTGCACAAACATTCACTTAATAATTTGTGTAATATGTTCACTTGTTAAGTGCTTGTACCTATGGTACACTTAATGATAGAAAGGAGGTGTGTATTTGCCTCCGCAGAAATATACAGAGGCCCGCAAAGAGGGCAACCGCAAATGGGACGCAGCAAACCTTGACCGTGTTTCTATTGCTATGGCAAGAGGGAAAAAGGACGAAATCAAGGCCGCTGCCGCTGCCGCTGGTGAAAGCATGAATCAATACATTGTTACGGCGATAGATCAGCGGATAGAGCGGGACAAACAAGAGGGCGGGGGCTAACCCCCGCCTTTTTGCTGTCCTGCTCGTCGAGTTTGAGCGCATGAAAAAGCGAGGGCGTAAACATACCCCCTCGCTTTTTAAGTGTTGAGATCGGCGGCGGGCGGCTCTGAGTATCTAGCCCTTTGGGCGTTTCTCTCAAGCTTCTCCGTTCCCGCTCTTGCGTTGCCGCGTTTGTGTTCGACCTTCGCCATGTCCCCTCAACTCATGGCCTTATTATATCACGATAGCGTTATATTTCAATTGACGTTATGTATAAAGATATCGTTATATCTTGGTGCAATTTGTACAATTGATATCGTTATATTTATGTGATATAATGCACAATGTAAGGAGGTGGAAGTATGACCGTATCAAAGGCACAGAAAGCGGCAACAGCGAAATATGAAGCGAAAACATACGACAAGGTGCTCGTTAGGCTCCCGCGAGGGAAGAAAGGCGAAATTGAATCGGCTGCAAAGACAGAAGGAAAAAGCGTAAACGGCTTTATCAGCGAGGCAATAGACGAAAAACTTCAACGGGTCGGAAACAACGGGGGCGTAATCGCAGAGTAAAAAGAGGGGTCTACCCCTCTTTTTTCAGATTGACAACGGCGGGAAACGCCGTATAATGAAAGCAGGAGGGATGAAACGATGTTAGACGAAAAGGATTTACAGCAGGTCAAAGCGATTGCAGACGAGGCGCGGCGCGGGGCTGTGCATGATATGCAAGTGATCATCGAAAATACGATCATGCCGAGCCTCAAACTTCTGGCCGAAGGCCAAAAGACGATCTTGGAGACGATGGCACCGAAAACACGGGTTGACGAACTCGAGGACGAAATGCAGCTGTTGAAAGCTGTTATCCGGTCGCAGTCAGAGCGAATCGCAGCGCTTGAAAAGCGTCTCGCTTAATACGTTATTTTACATATGCCGCTGCGGGGCTTGTACGGCCTCACAGCGGCGTTTTTATTCTCCTGCATAAACTGAGCGGGTATAGTGCTTCTGACCGCGTGTGCGGCGTTATAACAAAAGGAGCGGGGAAATCCCGCTCCTTTCGTCTATGTTTAGGGCTAAAGAACAGATGGCTTGAGCGCCCAGGTGCTTTAGGGCGCTGCCCGCCGCACTACTTCGGGCGGGACTTTGCAGCGGCGCAAAGGGCAGGCAGCCCCGCGCACTCTGCCGACGGACACCGGGGCTTTCTCCCGGCTGTTGGCCTGTTACACCATCCTTTCGTTTTCATTCTTCAAACGCCTCTCTAAAGCACTGTTCCAACGCGTTTTTGCTGTCCGCCGCTGCAGGCTTCAAAAACGGCTGCGCCTCCTGTTTCGACGTTCCAAGCTCCACGTATGGAGCGTATTCAACGTTTGTGCCGACATAAACGGATAATTCATCATCATCCGGTGTCGTGCCGCTGTATTCACCTGTCTGAATCACGCCGTTTTTGGGTTTATCCGCCTTGTACGACTGCACCGCGGGCTTTTTCCCGGCGAGTGCCCACGTGATACTGTTGCGCAAAAGGCCGGTGTCTGCCGGTGCAAGCTGCTTTGCGAATTTCTCCACCACAAGCCCGCGCCCGAAGCTCTTTCAATGTCAAGCGCTCATTCCTCCATTCCTTAATTAAGTTTTGTTGACCGCAGCGCCCCAGACGTGCTATACTGTCCTTAGCCCTTTTAGGTAAATTTGGGAGGTGGTTTTCATGACCAAACTTTTGAACTTGCCAGTTCCAGACCAAAGAAACGGCGTGATGCGTTAGGGCAAGGGGCAGCGCCAGAACTGCCAAAGTGAGCGGCGCGTCCATAGAAGCGCAAGTTCGTTTTGTGTCAGGATGGCATTGCCGAGCCGGTGGAAAGAACTCTACCAATTCGGACGGATGCGAAGTAATGCAGACGACCATCCTGTGCAGCGCGTTCTGGTAAACAACTCTGGGGAAACCCGCTCGTGAACGAACCACGGGCGGCTTTTCTTTACGCCGCAGCCAAATTAAGAGCTTTATCTTGACAAAGCCATGTATAGCCGTTATTATGTAAGTGTCAGCCAACAAAATATTGTCCATACGCCCGCAAAACGAAGATTCGGATGGGGCTTGGTTTTTTGTTGCCTTGATTAAGCTCTGTAAGCATATTATATACAACGTTATGTCGTATGTCAACAATACTTACGATGAAATGTTGTACAAATTGGATTGACTTTTTTTGTGAGGTTTTTATGTGGTTTCTAAAAAAGCAAAAAAGCGTCATGCGCCAAGCTTCATCCAAAGACAAGCGCCCCACCATAAACAGCCCCAGCAAAAGCCAATCGGATATGTTAGAGCAATACATGATGATTGAAAAAGAAATCCGTCCAATAGAAAGTTATATGGCAAATTGCGCCGTTTCGTTGAATGCAAAGCTTCTACTGAACGAGAGAATTGAAACATTGCAAAAGCTTATTGATGCATTTTACAGTCTTAAATCGAAATGCTATTCTCTTGGCCCAGAATACCAAACTTATTTTTCTGAGATGTGGGAACACGCTCACAATTCAAAAGATGCAGATTTTTGTTATGTTGATCGCTTTGAATGCGAGTTAAAAGAGTTGCTTAAAAACAAAGACCAATTATCCGCAAAAGAATCTTTATATATTTCACAAACCAACAATTTAAAGTCAAAAATTGAGAGCGTTCTTTCGGAAAGCCATTCTATTCTTCAAACGGATTTGTATAAACGCTTTGATCCTGTCGTTCAAAACGACATATCAACAATTTTGTACTTCATGGCTAAAGACGGGACAATAACGCGCACTAAGCATGGGCGTACATATCTAATCGAATATAAGGGGTAGCAAAATGTCTAAACGTCTTGTTGTCACGCCAAATATTGAAGAAGTAAATTCTCTCGTAGAGGGGAAAGGATGGAGCAAAGCATACTTTTCCGAAACAGTTATGAAAAAATCTCGCGGGTGGATTACGGAATGGAAGCGTGCGAAGAACTTTCCCTCCCCCGAAGAAGCTGTCCGTATGTGCGTCATGCTGCAAACCACGCCGGAGGAGATTCTGACGGAGCAGGCCGACATTGAGCTTGTGCGCGGGCTGCTGGAGCAGGAACGCGAAAAGGGCATAAAAAAAGACCCCATCCCGAAGGATGGGGCCGAAGATAGCGAAACCGCAGAACTCCGTGAAATTTGGAGTTCTGCGGATGAAAATGAGCGACGTGATTTGCTCGAAATGGCGCGTATGCTAAAGAACCGGAGAAAGCAGAATGGATGATGCAAGCAACCTTCCGTTTTCGGAAATCGAGTTGAACAAAGATGAAAGAAAAATGCTTAAAGCGTTGGCAGATAGCAGAATATTTGCGACGGATGATATTTTCCAGACCGCAAATAGGCTGAAACATTTTGGACTTGCAAATCTGCACCCAATCCCCAGCAAAGATGGTGTCCCTGTGTTATCGTTTGGCGCGTCCTGCGCAATTGAAATAGAAGAACGCGGGAAGGACTACTTGGCGTATATTGATCAGCGGAAGAAGTCCACAAAGGCTAGTCGAATCCATGACCTAGTGATTGCAGTAATCTCATTCCTGCTCGGGATGCTTACGTCTGAACATTTCTGGAATTTCCTGAACAAATGTCTGTCAGGATCCGAGGGCTAAAGTCGCTGCAAACTGCTTTAAGCTTTTTTTCACAGACAAGCACGATGTCGCCGCCTGGGCTGGCCGCGCCGATCGCGTGTTCGCACATCCGGCACGCTTCTCCGCACTCATCTTTTGTAGAAATTTCAGTCCTGATTCTGCACAACTGCAGCATAATATTATCGTACTTTTCCTTGCTCAGAAACATTGTTTCGCTCCTTCCATATTCTAATTAGTTCTCGTTTTTCCTCTGATGTAAGTTCCATTAAATACTGAAAGCCAATATCAGCGGGCGCAATTTCTTCACCCTTATTATAGCACAGATCATCCTGAATACAAAGCATTTTGCGCCCTCCTTTTCTTAACTTCCAAATTCTATCGTTTCTTTTTGTGCAGTTTTGACCTTGAGCCTGTAAAACTCTGGTGATAAAATTATAGTACATTACAAAACCGGGAGTACTATGACTAGTGCAGGATCCTCGGCTCCCGCCGCTCGTCCTGCTCCCGGCCTACGTCCGCGACGCAGGCAAACAGGAGCGGAATGCCCTTGATGTAGTCCACGCTGACGCTATGCACGTCTGTCAGCTTCGCACCGTCTACTGTCACGTCCACTTTCCCGTTGTTTACCCGGATGTTGATGCACTCCATATTTTTTCCTCCTGTCATTTATTATAGAACGGTTGTTCTAAAAATCAACATGGTATTATGAACAAACAGACCGCGTTATTTTTGGGGATCAGGAATCCGATGGTGTACAGTTTATGGGACTGATGATTTGATATAATATTCGGTTTGACCGGCCCCATCGTATCTGGAACATACGGTGGGGCCATTTCAGCAGATGCCGGATTCAGGAACTATCTGCTACGTTTTTATTGTACCAGATAATGTTTGTAAGAAAAGACCGAGTTTTGCGTTTTCTTCTCATAGTTTGCGTTTTCACCCGGAAAATGTAAGAAATAACAATACAATCTGCGATTGGAGGCGCACCGATGTCCGCAATACAGGAACTCGCGCCGTTTATCGGCGCGTATCATGGGAAAATCAGAAATGCGAAAGATCACAGCGGAATGACTCTGGAGGAGCTGTCGGAAAAGTCCGGAGTTTCCTTCTCCACCGTGAGCCGATTATATGCCGGAACACAAGCGGATCCACGGCTTTATAACTCGGCCGCAATATGTAAAGCGCTTGGTCTGTCGCTCGACGAGCTGTTCGGCCTTGAGAATCCCGTCGGAAGCCCGGAAAATCTGACCAAGCAGATCCATCGTGTCGAGCTTGAAAACGCCAAGCTGGAGGCAGCAGCAGCCCTACAGAGCGCGCAGATAAGGTCTACACATACAATGTGTTACGTTCTCGCCCTATTTTGTTTGCTTCTCTCCTTTACCCTGATTGCCTGCCTTGTAACGGATGCGCAGAGTCGGAACGCAGGCCTCATTCGAGATGGAGACTTGTCCGTAACCGCATGGGCGTGTATCGCCCTGATCGTAGGTTCAGTTCTGGCTTCGGCAATTACTTTCTACGCGATCCGAAAAGAACGTGGAGGGAAACATGGAGTGCATCAAGTGTAAAAAAGAAATTCCAGACGGCGCGCCCTACTGTTGCTGGTGCGGGAAAAAACAGGAAGCGCGGCGAAGCCGGACGCGCGGGAACGGGCAAGGAAGCGCTTACCAGCGAGGGAAGACGTGGACGGCGCGTTGGACAGAAAGAACTTACCTAGACGAGAACGACAAGCTTCGGCAAAAGATGCGAACAAAAGGCGGGTTTACATCAAAGCGCGCCGCCCTCCAATATGCCGCAAACCCTCCGAAGGAAGAGCAGCGAAGCCCCACTCTCAGAGAATACTACAAAACATATCTGCGTGGGGATTATCTATCCTTATCGGCTGATCGTCAGGGCGCGGCGGAAAAGGCATTCGAGCGCATGAGAGAAATCGCCGACCGTGAGATCGACGCGCTTACCATCGCGCAGATACAGGATGTTATCGACCGCAACGCCAGCACCTATTACACGCGGAAAGATATGAAAACTGTCCTCTCCCACTGTTATAACCTCGCAATTGCAGAAAAGCAAACAACCGTGAATCTTGCAAAGTACATAAAGCTTCCGGAATTGGAAGAGAAGTCGCCGGAACCGTTTACCGACGCCGACGTAAAAAAGCTATGGGAAGCGTATGCAAAAGACCACTTCGTTGGGTTTATTTTAACGATGATTTATACCGGCATGATGCCCGGTGAGCTTCTGAAACTCAAGAAAGATATGATTGACTTTGAAAAGAATGAGATCGTCCGAGGCGGCATAAAGACAAAGAAGCGGAAGGAAACGCCTATGGTCTTCCCGGATTTCGTTGCGCCGGTGCTGCATGAACTATGCGAAGAAAGCAAATCGCGCGTCGGAAATATCTGCTGCATAAACAAAGATAATTTTTACAAGAGATATTATGAGTGTTTGGAGCTTGCCGGAGTGCAAAAGCTACCACCTTACTCATGCCGCCATAC
>ERZ1673701.2117-NODE-2117-length-15925-cov-4.449905_pt1 | contig 15925 bp, 6 predicted proteins | sample MGYA00580231_ERZ1673701 | MGnify/ENA primary metagenome ERZ1673701 (study PRJEB41218, sample SAMN15661798) | gut metagenome | host: Homo sapiens | place: Canada: London | collected 2015-08-20/2019-03-30 | study: EMG produced TPA metagenomics assembly of...
AGATGCGCTCTGAAAACTGCCGGAAAAAGGCGTCAGAGCGCATCAAAATAGCAAGTTGTTTTTCACGCAATTTTTCAGATTTAGAAGAATTGCACAAAAACAGAGGTTGCTTTTATTCGTGCTGTATAAAAATGTGTGGAAAATGAAAAAAACGCTTGCAAAAAATCTACAAATATGCTATGCTGGTATATGGAGAAGTAGGGTGCAGGAAAGCACTGGTATGGCTTCATGAAGATGTGCGCCGACTGTGCAATTGGAAAGCGGAAAGCACGCAAATCAATTTTAAGAATGTCCCCCTTGAAAAGGGGGATGTCAGCGTAAGCTGACAGGGGGATAATCCCGACCCTTGCTCTTTACGGAGCATTCACCTCAGCACAAGGCACACTCTATGGGTGTCTTTGCAAGGGAAGTAATTAGAAAATTGATTTGTGTGAGCGGAAAGGGGGCAGCAGACGACTGGCACGGCGGAGGTACGGAAACCAAGGGGCAGAAAAGCTTCTCTGCACACAACCAAGGCGGCGCTATGCCGCAGAAAATCAAGAAAGGAAGAATGATAAACATGAAGATGAAGAAGTTTCTTTCATCTCTGACTGCTGGTGTAATGGCGGCAACCACCGTATTCACCAGTGCGCTGGTAACACCGGTTATGTCGTTTATTGCGACTGCGGCTGATGCTGACGCAATCGGTACAGCAACTTTAGTAGGTGTAGTCGGTGCCAATACGAATTGGGAAGCTGATGTAAATGCAACAAGTATCACTGGCGACGGCGAATACACCGTTTCCTGGAATCTGGATAGTGCATCAGACTCCATTAGTTTCCTGACAGTTCAGATCAGTAAGGCAGGAGACACCGAAAACTTTACCACTGATACATTTAAGGATCTGAAGGTATCTCTGAGTTCCGTTTCCATCAACGGCGAAGAGGTAGCAGATGCGGTAAAGGACGATAAGATTGTAGATACTGCTTTTTATGAAGGCGGTAATGCTGGTACGACTCGTATCTATCTGAACGGCAGCTGGGCAGGTAATCATGCTGGTGCGCTGGATAACTTCGATACAACTAAGGTAGAGAACGGTATCTCTAAGATTTCCGTTACCTTTACTGTAGAAGGCACCGGCAAGACCACCACAACCACTACCAGCGAGACCACTGCGGAAACCACAGAGACCACCGTTTCTTCCGCAGTTTCTTCTGATGTTTCCAGCGAGACATCTGAATCTGTTGTAACCACTGCATCTGCATCCTCTGCCGAGACTGTGACAACCACAACTGCTCCGGCAATTAAGGACGTAGAGGCAAAGATCACCACCGGCACCCAGAAGGGTAAAGACGGTGATATCCAGGCATATGCAGAATTTGACCCGAACGGCGCAAAGTCTGCAACACTGTATTATACCATAACTTCCAAGGATACCGAGTCCAGCGGTGCTTTCGGCACATACAACGGCGATTGGTTCCAGGAAGAATTTAAGGCAAGCGTTGGCGCAAATGGTGCCTGCACAGCAGATTACACCATCCCGTCCAATGTTGGCAAGACCGTAAAGGCAATGATCTTTTATCCGGATGCAAGCAGCGTCAAGATCGACAAGGTGGTTCTCCACTATGATTCCGCTGTTACCACATCCGCAACAACCACCAGTGTCACCACAACCACTGAGGCAGCAAAGTACACCAAGGTACTGACTCCGAAGGCTGAGGAAGACAAGGGTACTGACGGCAAGGCAAGCAACACCAAGGTTGAGTTCGACCCGATGGGCGCTTACAAGGCAATCGCTTACTACACCGTAAAGACAAATGACACCAACACCAGCGGCGCTTTCGGCACATGGAACGACAGCCTGCCGGAGGGTGAAGAGTGGCAGAGCGAGGAATTCAAGGATCTGGCCGTTCCGGCAAACAAGCAGGTCGTTGTTTCCTACAACATTCCGAAGACTGTCGGCGAAACCGTGCAGTTCATGGTTTATTACCCGAAGTTCGGTGATGTGACCATCGACAAGATCGTTCTGTGCTTCGACGAAGATCCGGATGCAACAACAACCTCCGTTTCTTCCACCACAGAGATCAAGACCACTGCATCCAGCGTGTCCTCTGAGACAGAGACCACTGCATCTGCAACCACCAAGGGAACAGAGTCCAGTGCATCTGAGACAACAAAGGCAACAGAGACCAGCGCAACCTCTGCAACTACCGAGACTGACAAGGCAACAGAGACCAGCGCATCTGCAACCACAAAGGATACAGAATCCAGCGCAACCTCTGCAACCACCAAGACTGACAAGGCAACAGAGACCAGCGCTACCGAAAAGGCAACCACTGTTACAAGCACCACCAAGCAGTCTGCAACCACAACTGCAACAGATGCACCGAAGGGCAAGGGCATTGTCATCGACATCGGCGAGGCTAACGCAGAGCCGGGCGAAGAGGGCGTTGAACTGCCGTTCTATCTGCAGAAGTATATCCCGTCTGAGGGCTTTAGCTTTGCAATTGATGTCCCGATGGTAACTGCAAAGATCCTGAGCATCAACAAGACCGAAGTTTCCAAGGACGGCGTGGATGAATATGTATCCGGTTCTGTCCGCAGAACTTCCAACACCGCAGGCTTTGAGGCATTCGGCGCTGACGAATCCGCAGCTCCGGAAGATCGCTGGATGTACTTCATGTGGACTGTTTCCGCCGGCACTGCAACCATCCCGGATGAAGAAAACGGCGCAAGCAACTTCATGAATATGTACTTCGACATCGCTGACAACGCAGCAGATGTTGCAGCAGAATACGGTCTGGAACTCCAGACAGATGCTGACGGCAATACCTACTACTTCTTCCCGGTCAACTTTGCACAGTACCAGAAGGTAAACTGGGACTTCTCCGGCACAGCAGGCAGCGCATACATCATGCCGAACCAGCAGTTCCTGGACGACAGCAGCAATGACCTGGCTACCACAGACGTTACTTACTACAACGGCGGTTTCCGTGTATACACCGACAAGAAGGATGTTACTACATCTTCTACCGCTGATACAACCACATCCATCACAACCACAAAGGCAACCACAACTACCGAAGAAAAGGATATGCCGATCAACCTGGACATCGATGAGGTTTATGTATATCCGCAGCCGGCTGGCGAAAACCCGGATTATATTGGCATTGAAGAAGAACTGGGCGTAAAGGTTATTGCCAAGGAAGGCGTAGACACCAAGAGCTATGGTATCAGCGGTGCAGTCGCATTCCCGGATGCAACCGCAAAGCTGTTCACCATTCCGGACGGCATGGAGAGCAAATTCGCAGTCAACGACTTCGGTTCCAGCGGCAGACCGAACATGATCGACTTTGCTGCTTATAAGAACGGCACATCCACCATCACCGACGGCAGCGACCGCTGGATCCGCTTCATCGAAGCATTCTCCAACGACGGTCCGCAGGATCCGGCTGAGCTGGATCGTATCTTCCACCTGGTATTCGATGTACCGGATGCAGATACCGTACAGGCAATCGCAGACGAATATGGTCTGACACTTCAGACCGGCGAGTATGACGGCAAGACTGTTCAGTACTACGAGTTCCCGGTAACCTGGGCTCCGGACGGCATTGACCAGATGCCCAGCGGCGGCACCATTGTTGATGTTGAGCGCTTTAAGTATCTGAACGGCGAGGGCGTGACCGGTGAGGATATCTTCGACGACCAGGTTGGTCTGAAGGATGGTGCGATCCGTGTTATCATGAAGGAAGTGGAAGATACCACAACCACAACCACAACTGTAACAACTACCACTACTACAAAGGCATCCACAACCACAACAAAGGCATCTGCTACAACAACCACAAAGGCATCCACAACTTCTACAACAAAGGCATCTGTTACAACAACGACAAAGGAATCCACTACGACAACAAAGGCGTCTGCTACAACAACTACAAAGGCATCTACGACAACAACAGAAGAAGCGACTTCTACAACAACAACCGAAAAGACAACCGTTTCCGAGACTTCCGGAACAACAACTACAAAGGCAACGGAATCCGAGGCTCCGGTAAGCACAACTACTGTAGAATCGACTACCACAGAGAGAGGCACATTCACCAAGAAGACTACAACTGTGACAACGACTACAGAAGATGCAAACTACACCAAGGGCTCCAGACCGACCGGAACAACCACAACAGAAACCACAACTTCTGCTGAGAATACCACAACTTCCAGCGAGACAACCACAAGCACTGGTTCTTCCAGCGATACTGTTACTTCTACCACAACAACCGAGACTCAGCCTGCCGGCAAGCCGGATGTTAAGGTAAAGGAAGATGCAAACTTCTACCTGTCTGAGGACACTCGTGCATTCGACCCGGCAGATCTGGTAGAGAGCGCAACTCTGGACGGCGAGGACATTCTGAGCCAGCTGACCTTCGAGTACGCTTCTCCGAAGGAAATGTACGATGCACTGCACGGCGATATCGCTTATGTTGCATCTGACTTGAAGGTTCTGTACAACGGCGAAGAAGTCGGCACTGCTAAGGTTTACATCGGCATCAAGGGTGATACGGACTTGAACGGTAAGGTTGAGGCAACTGATATGTTCTACAATATGTACTATCAGGCAAGACTGGGTGCCGGCATCAAGGAAGGCGTAACTCTGTTGGAGAACAACCAGGATGAGAATCTGGAGAAACTATCTTACTTCTTGACCGATATCGACACCGAGAGCAAGGAAGGCAAGAACACTGCCGACAAGTCCATCACTCCGACTGACCTGTTCTATCAGATGTACTACATCGCTCTGAAGGGCGCAGGCTACAAGGATACTGTTTGGACCGATGTTTGCCCGGATCTGAAGAACCTGCAGGGTTCCTGCTGGTATGAGGCAAAGTAAGCCAAACCGAAACAGAACGTGAAAACGTTTTTGACAGCCTGGATATGACATCATAAGAAAACCCGATGCGGGAGCAATCCCGTGTCGGGTTTTTGTTTTCAAGCGGAGGGTTGTATCTGTTTTGTTTTTCGGCGGTGATACTTTCCTTTTTTCAAATTCTGTTTTGTTGTGTAAAAAATCGCAAACAAAGCTTGCAAATTTGAGGAAAATCGGCTATACTGAATAGTGGAGTATTGTATGAGCGTGTTCTGCATCCGGCGGATTTTCCGGGAGGACAGAACAGGCTCCGGGAACAGCAGTTCGGGACGGTGCAGAAATGCAGCGCCGGACTGCCGTAGAAAGGGGCATGACATTGAAAGCGATTGACGAAGCACGCCGGCTGCTCAGCTCTGAGGCGTTTACAGAAACCGCAGTGCTGCTGAGCGGCGGCACAGATCTGGCAGAAGCATATCGGACACGTCTGCTGCGTGCCATTGATACATTTACACAGCATTTCGGCAGCGACCGGGAGATCGCCGTTTTTTCTGCGCCGGGACGGACAGAACTGGGCGGTAACCACACCGACCACCAGCGTGGTCATGTGCTGGCGGCAATCATCAACCTGGATGTGATCGCCGTTGTGGCACGCCGCACCGACCGGACTATCTGCGTGAAGTCCGAGGGCTTTCCGGCAGATGTGATCTCTCTGGATGAGCTGGAGCCGGTGACAGACCAGAAACCCACCGCAGCCGAGCTTATCCGTGGTGCAGCTGCCTGGTTCCAGCAGTACGGATGTCCGTTGGATACCGGCTTTGATGCGTATACCACATCCCAGGTCATGCCGGGTTCGGGGCTGTCCTCTTCTGCGGCATTTGAGGTGCTGCTGGGGAATATCTGCAACGCCCTGTACGCCGACAACCGGTTCACTCCGGTGGAGCTGGCGCAAATGGGACAGTATGCGGAAAACGTCTATTTCCATAAGCCCTGCGGTCTGATGGATCAGATGGCGTCGTCTGTGGGCGGCGCAGTTGCCATCGACTTTGCGAATCCGGTAAAGCCGGTGGTGCATCCGGTGAAGTTCGACTTTTCTTCCACCGGTTATGCGCTGTGCATCGTGGACACCGGCGGGAATCACGCAGACCTCACAGAGGAATATGCGGCGATCCCCAGGGAAATGGGCGCTGTGGCGAAGTATTTCGGCAAAGATGTGCTTTCTGAGGTGAAGTCGGAACAAGTGCTGCGCTCGATTCCCGAACTGCGAAAGGCGTGCGGCGACCGTGCGGTGCTGCGTGCCATGCACTTCTACCGGGAGGACGGCAGAGCCCAGGGCGAATCGGATGCCCTGGAGCGTGGGGACTTCGAGGCGTTCCTGCACCTGGTGCAGAACTCCGGCGAATCCTCCTACTGCCTGCTGCAAAATGTTTACCCATCCTCTGTGCCTGCGGAACAGCCGGTCTCCATCGCCATTGCAGTTGGCTCGGCAGTGCTGGGCGGACGTGGCGCCATCCGGGTACACGGCGGCGGTTTCGGCGGAACAGTGCAGGCATTTGTACCGTCTGTGCTGCTGACCCAGTTCCGGGACGGCATGGAGGCTGTGCTGGGCGAGGGCTGCTGCCACGTGCTGCAGATTCGCCCCATCGGCGGCATGACAATTTTGATCTGACGAAGATAGAATTTGACAGAATTCGAAAGGAAGCGTAAGAAAACATGGGAAAAATTCTGGTCACAGGCGGTACGGGCTTTATCGGCAGCCATACCTGTGTGGCACTGACCAACGCCGGCTATCCGGTGGTGGTCATGGACAATCTGAGCAATTCAAAGGTCGAGACAATCGCTCGCATCGAGATGATTACCGGAAAACACGTGCGGTTTTACCGGACGGATATGCGGGACGAGGCAGACCTGGAACAGATCTTTGAGGACAACAAGATCGACGCCGTGATACACTTCGCCGGAATGAAGGCAGTGGGCGAATCGGTGGAAAAGCCGCTGGAATACTACGAGAACAACGTGAGCGGCACACTGACGCTGCTGCGTGTGATGCGGAAGTACGGCTGCCGCACCATGATCTTTTCCTCCAGCGCCACGGTCTACGGCAGCCAGAACCCGGTGCCGTACCGGGAGGAGATGCCCACCTCTGCGACCAATCCCTATGGCTATACCAAGGTGATGATCGAACAGATCCTGCGGGATGTCTGTGCGGCTGACCCCAACTTCACGGCGGTGGCGCTGCGGTATTTCAACCCCATCGGCGCACACATGAGCGGTCTGCTGGGCGAGAACCCCAACGGCATCCCCAACAACCTGGTGCCGTATGTGGCACAGGTGGCATCCGGCAAGCTGGATCATGTCCAGGTCTACGGCGACGATTACGACACCCCGGACGGCACAGGTGTCCGGGATTACATCCACGTTATGGATCTGGCAGTGGGTCACGTGGCTGCGCTGGCATACGGTGCAAACCATCACGGATTTGAGGCGGTGAACCTGGGGACAGGTCACGGCAGCAGCGTGTTGGAAGTGATACACGCCTATGAGAAAGCCTGCGGCAGAAAGATTCCCGTGGAGATCACCGACCGCCGTGCCGGAGACGTTGCCGTTTCTTATGCGGATGTCTCCAAGGCGAAGGAACTGCTGGGCTGGGAGGCATCGGCAGACCTGCAGCAGATGTGCAGTGACAGCTGGCGCTTTACGCTGCAAAATCCAAACGGCTTATAATCGCTTGTGTCGGGAATCTGCGGAAACAGGTTCCCACAGAAAGGAATACATATGACAGGAAGATTTGGAAATGCGATCGACAATTTTCTGATTATCATGGTCGCAGTTGCCATTGTGCTGCTGCTGGTGGTGATGCTGGGTTCCCGGCAGAGTCCGTTCCGGCAGAAACTCAGCAAGCTCCTGGTGCAGAATCCCAATGCCGCAGACCGGCGGCAGCCGCTGGAATTCAACCGGGAATATTATATCACAGGAGAGAGACCTATGCGTAAACCAAATCGTGGAAAGAATCCGCCACGCACTGTGATCGCTGTGCTGGTGCAGAAGGTGGACGAACGCCGCCGCACCATGGATCCCAGCGGCACGATGAAGTTGTATAACGAGTACTACGAGCTGATCTTCAAGACGAGAAAGGGTGATGTCCTGCACATCGTGACCAGCAAGAAGGCGTACATCGAGACACCGTTCCACCAGCAGGGACAGCTGACGTTCCAGGGCGACCGTCTGATCCGGTTCCAGTATCCGGGCGGCGAGGTCAACGAGGATCAGGACGCTTTCACCAGCGCTATGCCGGCAGCACGCCGGGCGTAACAGGTACGCAGTACGTTGAGACAAAAGAAAAGGCATACCGTTTCCGAGCGAGACGGTATGCCTTTTGTGCGTTATGGAATTTTTACGGAATAATCATCACCGGTGTGTTGATGGTTACTTCGTCGTAGATCTTTTTGGCAACGTCCAGCGGCAGGTTGATGCAGCCGTGGGAGCCGTTGTTGATGTAGATGTCACCGCCGTATGCGCTGCGGTTCAGGTCGTGCAGACCAATGCCGGTATAGGTGACAGGCATCCAGTAGTTGACCCAGGTCTCATAGCCCTGTACAGCGTAGGTACCCAGCTTTCGGGGCGATTCTCTGGACCATACCTTGTATGCGCCCGGCGGTGTGGCACGTTCCGGATCGGATTCCTTACCGGTTACCACGTCGGACTCCAGGAAGAGTTCGCCGTTCACATAATACCACAGATGCTGGTGGCAGATGTCTACTTCAATGTAGGTGTTTCCGGTGTATTTCACGCCGGCGTTGGAGTTCATGCGGAATCCTTCTACCTTATAGACCGGTTCGATGGTGACCGCATCGCCTGCCTTGATGTAATCCACCAGCTTTTCCACCGTGGCAGTCACGTTGGTTTTCCAGCCGTAGATGCCGTCCACGCCGATGGGCAGGGTAATTTCGCCGTCCTCGGTCGCCTTGAACTTGAAGTTGTAGCCGGTCACCAGGGTATCGTACTTGTCGGCGATATTTTCCTGTACCCAGGCAGTCGCCTTGTCCGTGTCTACGGTGATGTCGTCGCCGTCCGTGGTGATCCAGTCCATGATGGTGGCGTGATCCAGCTTTTCCGTGCCGACCGGATCGAAGATCTCTTCCCGGTCTGTCATGTCATAGGTAATTTCCACGGCGCCGATCTTGTTGTACAGCTCCAGAGTGGGTTTCAGACTCTCTGCGGTGACGGCTGCCTTTTTGTAGCAGTCGCTTTCCGCCATGTTGATGGTGTTGTTGCCCTCACGCATCTGCGCAATCGTGTAGTCGGACAATTTCTGGGTGTCCACCATGTTGCCGTCATCTTCCGGCTGGATGGTGAAAGAGCCGTCCTCGTTCTGGACAACCTTTGCGTCCGTAGGCGGCACATTGCCCCAGTCGTAGGCAGCAATCAGGCTGACCAGTGCGTCCTCGGAATAGGAGTCCTGGACTTTTACGGTGTACTCCGTCTTGGAGAATAGCTTTTTGAACCATGCGGCGTGGCTTTCGTCCGCCGGCGCTGCCAGGGCGTTGTCCGGCAGGGTGACGGTGCAGCCAAAGGAAGAACCCTTGAAGGTGATGGGGTCGCCGCTCTTCGGGATGAAGGTCAGCCCCATGTCCTGGGCTGTGCTGAGGACAGCATTCTGGGCATCTTCAACGTTCATGCCGCCGATGTCCACGCCGTTCACATAGGTTTTCGGCAGGAACTTTCCGTGATAGATCGCCAGCCCGGCAATGTAGCTCAGCAGCAGGACTGCCAGCACTGCGATGCCGGCAATGACGGCGATACGGCCGCCGTGACGCTCTTCCCGGACTTCTTCATAGTGCCGGGGCGGAACAGGGCGGGGGCGCTCTGCCACAGCCACATTGCTCTGCCGGGGCTGCTGCCGCCGCTGGGGAATTTCACGGGATTCGTTGTTCCGGGGCTGTCCGGAGCGGCTGGGTGGCGTCTGGGGTTCGCTGCGGTGTGAGGAAGAAACGGCATCCCGGATCTGCCGGGCTTTTTCGGAGCGGCTGCGCTCTGCGGCGGAATTGCCGGATGCGCTGCGGTACGCCTGTCCGGAAAAGCGCTGGGAAGTGCTTTTCGGCGTTTCGGGATGAAACTCGGATGCCTCTTTTGCCGCCAGGGATGCCTTGATCTTTTCCCGCATCTCGTCCTTGGTGAGATGCCTGGGGTCGTTCCCGGTGCCGCCGTGGGAATTCTGGTCTCTGTTGTTCACTGTTATCTGTCCTTTCTTCCATTTTACGAGGGCTGCCCCCGAAGAGCAGCGATCCCCGAACTTTGCCGGATGCCTCTTGTTCCATGCAGCGTTGATGAACGTCTCTTGATACCGGCAAATTCGAAAACAGCAGAACCTCTTTTATTGGAAAAATAAAATGTGTTGCAATTCAGAAAGGCGGCAGCTTTGCAGCGCATCAAGCGCCAAAGCACGATCTTGCCGCCGAAGTATTTTCATACCTTATTTATTATACCCACTGTATTTGGGTTTGTCAACACTTTTCGACATGAAATATAAATTGTAAACACCTTTTACCGATTTGTTTCCAAATCGAAGTGGGAATTTGCACGGATTGTTGTAGTAATGTATGCAGAAAAACAGCCATATATTCCGTGAAAAAAGCTGATTAAAATAAACAAAACGATAAAATGTATTGTGCGTTATGCACAGAAAAATTCTTGGGAAATTTGGTGAAAAAGTACATTGACATAGACCGGAAAAAGGTGTAAAATAGGGGCGAAATCTGAGCTTGGACACCGGCTGTTCCGCACTTTCTGTGCGGTGCAGCGCAGCGTGAACACCGGAAAAAGAAAAGCGGTACAAAAGCGTACCGTATCGTTTCGGCACATGGGGAATATTGGAAAAGCCAATGTGTCCGTGCGGCGTTTGTCTATGCCGGAAAACGGGAGGAATCATTATCATGAAGAGTAAGAAAATTGGGGCAGGGCTGCTGGCATTTCTGATGGCAGCGACCACAGCGGCAGCGAGTGCGCAGACGGCGTTTGCCGCAGATCTGGGGACGGTGACGGACAATGTTCCGGCAATCACGGCGGCGAGTGCGTCTGTGTCAGTTCTCACAGCCAGCGGCGACCTGGAGGCGGCGTATGCAGAATGGGGCGCTGTCTCCGGTGCAACGGGCTATAACGTCTATATCAAGTCCGCAGGCGGCAGCTATACCCAGCTGGACACCATGCTGGTGCGCCAGTATCCGGATCGTTTCCGGGCAGACGCTGTGGGTCTGAAAGCCGGCAGCTATACCATGAAGATCGTGCCGGTGATCGGCGGCAAGGAAGATGCCTCCAAGGCGGCGGAGACCTCGGAGTTGAACGTAGAGGCGCATGACAGAAGCGGTTTTGGCTTTGTAAACGGTACTTCTTCCGGCGCATACAACGAGGACGGCACGCTGAAAGCGGATGCTATCGTGGTATACGTCACCGATGCCAACAAGGACACTGTGACTGCCAGCATCGACTCCACCGGCAAGGGTGCGGCAGATGTGACCGGCGTGCAGAACATCATCACGGCATACAAGAAGAACAAGGAGAAGCGTCCGCTGTGCCTGCGCTTTATCGGCAATATCACGGACCCGGCAGATATGCCCAAGGGTGATCTGATGATCGACACCGCCAAGGCTGGCATCACCATCGAGGGCATCGGCACAGACACCGTGTTCAACGGCTTTGGTCTGGTCATGAAGAACTGCTCCAACGTGGAAGTGCGCAACATCGGCTTTATGAACTGCGACAGCAGCGAGGGCGATGACTGCGGCCTGCAGCAGGGCAACGACCATATCTGGGTCCATAACTGCGACTTCTTCTATGGCCACGCAGGTTCAGATGCAGACCAGGTAAAGGGCGACGGCGCTCTGGACACCAAGACCTCCACCTATGTCACACATTCCTATAACCATTTCTGGGACAACGGCAAGTGCAACCTCCAGGGCATGAAGTCCGAGAAGGAGACCAACTATGTGACCTATCACCACAACTGGTACGATCACTCTGACTCCCGTCACCCGAGAATCCGCACCTGCTCCGTCCACAGCTATAACAACTACTTCGACGGCAACGCCAAGTACGGCATCGGCGTGACCATGGGTGCATCTGCCTTTGCGGAGAACAACTACTTCCGCAACTGCAAGAACCCCATGATGAGTTCCGGACAGGGTACAGACGCACTGGGCGAAGGTACATTCTCCGGCGAGACCGGCGGCATCATCAAGGCGTGCGGCAACTACATCGAGGGTGCATCCAGCTATATCCCGTATTCCCAGGACAGCACCTCTTTCGATGCCTATGAAGTCTCCAGCCCGACGGAAAAAGTTCCGGACAGCGTCAAGACCGTTTCCGGCGGCACAGGCTATAACAACTTCGATACCGATTCCAGCATCATGTACAGCTACCAGGCTGACGACGCAAAGGATGTGCCGGCGATCGTCACAGCCAAGGCAGGTCGTGTCCAGGGCGGCGACTTCCAGTGGAAGTTCAACAATTCCGTGGACGATGCCAGCTATGCAGTCAACCAGCCGCTGAAAGATGCGCTGATGAATTATACGCCCACTGTCGTTGCGATCGGCAGCGGCTTTACGGACACCACCACCGACCCGGTCGTGACCACAGAGACCACCAAGCAGACCACGGTGACAACGACAACCACCACCGTCAGCGTGTCCCAGGACACCTCTGCAACGGCAACGACTGTGACCACCAGAGATACCACACCCACCACACCGGATGTGCCGGTGGAAGGCGACATTTTCTGCTCGCCGGACGGCAAGGGCAGCGGTACTTCGGAAAAGGATCCGGCATCGGTGACCGACGCCATCTCCAAGCTGACCCCAGGTCACACCATCTACCTGCTGGGCGGCACGTATAACTTCTCGGAGATGATCCTCATTGACGACAAGAACAACGGTACGGCAGATGCCATGAAGACCATCAAGCCCTATAACGGCGCAGACGTTACCTTCGACTTCTCCGGACAGGGTGACGCAGACGCATCCAAGCGTGGCATCGTGCTGGACGGCGATTACTGGCACTTCTACGGCTTTGAGATCACAAAGGCTGCCGATAACGGTATGCTTCTCTCCGGCAGCAACAACAGGCTGGAGCGCATGGTATTCAACGACAACCAGGATACCGGTTTACAGCTGTCCCGGTATAAAACCAGTGCAGCTACCATTGCAGACTGGCCCAGCAACAACTTGATTCTGAACTGCACCTCCAAGAACAACTGCGACAACGCCACCATGGAAAATGCGGACGGCTTCGCAGCAAAGCTGACCTGCGGCGAGGGCAACGTATTTGACGGCTGTATGTCCTACAACAACAGCGACGACGGCTGGGATCTGTTCGCAAAGTCTGAGACCGGTCCGATCGGCGTTGTTACCATCCAGAACTGCGTGGCATTCCGCAACGGCTATACCGAGTTCGGCGAGGGCTACGGCAAATGTGACGGCAATGGTTTCAAGCTGGGCGGTTCCGGTGTCGGCTCTGCCCATGTGGTCAAGAACTGCCTGGCGTTCGAGAATCTGAACTGCGGCTTCACCGACAACAACAACCCGAAACTGGACAGTCTGACCAACTGCACCGCCTATAACAACGGTGTCGGCTCTAACGGCAAGCCCAATGTCAGCTGCTATCGCTGCACAGACGACGGCGCAGACTTCTCCAACCTCATCTCCTACTACAGCAAGGAGAATCTCACCGGCAACCTGGGCGTAAGCGGTCTGAAGATCACCAACGACAAGATGGTCGGCACGATCCAGAACACCATCTACTATAACTCCGGTTATTACCAGGTCGGCGCCAAGACTGCCATCAGCAACGGCGATAAGCTGGGAACAAAGGGCGCAGCCATTTCGGACGATGACTTCATTCTGGTGACCGCACCGGAAATGGGAACTGATTTCGACACCGCATGGCGCAACTCCAACGGTTCTATCAATACCCACGGCTTTATGCAGGTCAAGGAAAACAGCAGCCTGTACAGCATTCTGGGCGCTGCCTTCCAGGATATCGACACACCGCAGCCGCCGATCACAACGACAACCACCAGTGCAACGACTGCTACAACGGAAACTGCCACAAAGACAGAGACCAATCCGGCACAGTCCAGTGAGACTGCTTCTGCAACAGAGACAAAGCCGGCAGAGTCCAGCGTGACCGCATCTGCAACGGAGACAAAACCGGCAGAATCCAGCGAGACCGCAACGGCAACAGAGACAAAACCGGCAGAGTCCAGTGCGACTGCAACGGCAACGGAAACCAAGCCGGGCGAAAGCACTACGGAAAGTGCAACAGAGTCCAAGCCCACAGAGACCCAGACCACCGCAAGCGAGATCGCAACGGAGCTGCTCTACGGGGATGTGAACCTGGACGGCAGAGTGGATATCACGGACGCTGTCCTCATCAATAAGGCGATCGCCGGCGCAGTGGAACTGAGCGCAAACCAGCGCCACAACAGCGATGTCTATGCAGACGGCGAACTGACCACAAGCGACGCAACGACACTGCTCCAGTTCCTGGTAAGCATGATCAAGATTCTGCCTGTGACGGAATAAATGAAAACAGGCTCTGAAAACTGAATCAGAAGAAAGGCGGCTGTATTTCGGTACAGCCGCTTTTTTCGACAAAATATGACTCCAAAAATTTTTTGAATATGCCAAAAGCAAGACTGATTTTTTATGCAATCTGCCAAAAAAACAGCTTTTTCCGTTTAGTACAGCGCAAAGATCGGTATTGCTCTTGCAATTTTTGCCGGGATGTGCTATACTATAGAAAGCAATGCTGTTGATTTGTGAATGACGGCATCTGCACTATTTCTATCCCTGTAACTTCCTGCGTGACTGCGCAGTGCCGTTTTCGGGCGATAAATCTTGGATGAGGTGAACCAAATTGGCACAACTGAAAAAACCCACAATCAAAAACCCCGCTCTGGTATCCGCAATGGCAGAGTTCAAGGCAAAGCAGAATCCGCAGACTGAAAAAGAAATGCTGGACGCAATTGCTGAGGCATCCTTTATTGCCCCGATCGCTTTGCAGAAACAGCTGGATGAGGTAGAGCCGGACGAAAACGGCCAGCGCCAGATGCAGGCGTCTCTCATGGCAGTTTCCAACAAGGACGGCTCGAAGTTTTTCCCGGCGTTCACGGACTGGCTGGAATTTCTGAAGTGGAAGAACGATCCGGAGGCAGACACCATGGTCATCACATTTGACCAGTACTGCGGCATCCTGCTGAAACAGGGCGTGGATATCAACGGTATCGTTATCAATCCGTCAGAGACCAACATCGTGATCCGCAAGGAAAAGATGGCAGAGATGAAGGGCGTGTCTGTTCCCGCAGATGCACCGAAGAATCACCGCATCATGCCGCTGTTTGGCACCGAGAAGATCACCAACTCTGAGGTCATCATCGCCGCAGACCGTCTGCGCCGGGAGAACAACGAGGACGCAAAGAACAATCTGTTCAACGTAATGCGCAAGGCTCGTTTTGTCGCTCCGGTTCTGATGGAGATGCCGAAGGAAGTCAAGGCTGGCGAGAAGATCAACGCCCAGGCGGAATTCATTATGCTGAACCACGACGGCGGAAAGTTCATGCCGCTGTTCACCAGTTTGCCGGAGCTGCAGAAGTGGACAGGCGCACCGGACTGCAAGGCAGTTCCCATGAGCATGGCGAACTATACCGCAATGCTGTCCGACCCGAAGAGTACGGCTGCCGGCATCGTGATCGACCCGTTCTCCATGGGTCTGGCATTCAGCAAGGAACAGGCGCTGAACATCCAGCCCCGTCTGGAACTGCGTGACATCGAGGGCGTTCCGGAGGGAATGCAGGAGGCACTGAGAGACCACCTGGCAACCCTGCCGGCAGTCAAGAAGGCGTACCTGGACGGCATCAAGGCAAACGGCGCAGACGGCTATGTGATCGTCATGGATCTGGAAAAGGATGCAGATATCCCGACCATCGCAGACAGCACCGCACAGATCGCAAAGCAGTACGGTTCCTGTGTCGTTGCACCGGTAGATTCTCCGCTGGGCAAAAAGGTGCTGGAACGGAGAGAGACCTTCTAC
>ERZ1673701.2121-NODE-2121-length-15918-cov-4.983357_pt1 | contig 15918 bp, 14 predicted proteins | sample MGYA00580231_ERZ1673701 | MGnify/ENA primary metagenome ERZ1673701 (study PRJEB41218, sample SAMN15661798) | gut metagenome | host: Homo sapiens | place: Canada: London | collected 2015-08-20/2019-03-30 | study: EMG produced TPA metagenomics assembly of...
GTATCCCTGCAATAACGCAACATTTTTGAAAATACTCTGGTCAATGATACTGCTGATATTGTAAACAGTTGTACTTAAAAGAACCGGAACAATTGTGATAATGAGGATCTTCATGGTATAGGCAAATGGCTCTACCTTAACGCCTTTTTCCCGTCTCATTCTTCGCTTAAAGACATGCATATAAGCAAAAAATACGAAAAGTACAAAAATCAGCGCAGCGACAGATCCAAGGTTCGTTCCCAATGTGCCTCCGGCTGCACCGTATGCAGGCCCGTAATGTTCGGCATCACCGAGAACCGCTCCGATCCTTGTTCCGTAGCGATACAGAACATAAGCTGCCCATACACTGATGATGGCATTAACAATCTGTTCAATGATCTGTGAAATGGCACTTGGCATCATCGTGCCAAGTCCCTGGAAAAATCCACGCAAAACGCCAAGAACCGCAACAACAACCAGTGCCGGTTCTAAGATTTTAAGTGCAAACACACTGTATGGTGTTTTTAAGAGTGTTCCGGTAAAAAATTCTGCTCCGAAAAATACAACAAGCGATGCCACAATTCCCGATACCAGGGCAAAAAGAAGTGCACCTTTTAATACCTGATATACCGACCGGTACCGCCCTTTGGCCGCTTTCGCGGAAACCGTCTTTGACACTGCCTGTGGCAGACTGTAGGATGAAATAATCAAAATCACGTTGTACACGTCAAATGCACAGGCATAATAACTGATTCCTACATCGCCCAGAATATTGTTCAATGGAATACGATACACCAGTCCGATGATTCTGCTTATAATTGACGCGACCGCAAGAATTGATCCCTGAACCAGAAAATTTGTTCCGTTATTCTTTGATTTACCCATCTTCTAACCTCAATGCTTTTGTTTCTTTTATTCCGCGCTGATTTTATTTTGGGATGCACGGCTGTTTTCGACGATCTCTACCCATGTCTTTCCGGGATTTAAAATAATTTCCTGACCATCCTGTGTATAATAATGTGTAATATCATTTGCGGATGCTCTCTTCCATGTAATCGGGACAGCTTTTCCGTTTGTGATGTACATTCCTGATCCACCGGAAAGATAATCGATATCTAAAGTTCCGTTTTTGGAATCTTTCAGGCTGCTGTAACAATTCTGTAAAATGATATTTTTCACAGCAAGCTGTTCTCCGGTAGAACCGTCAATCTGTTTATCACCAAATTCATAGCGGTAATACAGGCCATCCGTTTCATTGTATACAAACCAGGGCTTCGCGTCAACATAGTATAAGGATACTTTTTTCGCAACTTCTCCCTGATCCAGCAGATTTTGGGAATCTTCTGTTGTAAAACGATAATGCGATGTATAATTTTCCGGAAGCTTTGTATCATACCCGTATGATTTTATGGCAGACACTAAATTTTCTCCGGTTGTATACAGATTGTGCGGTGCTCTACGGCTTTTGTCGCGGTAATAAAAAGCCCCGCCTTTTCCTGTAATTCCATCCACATGATCAATGAACGAACTATTTAAAACATCAAGTGCATATTTACTTTCGCCGGCATGAAAATAAACCGCCTCAAATTCTTTGGCAAAGTATACGTAATACAGACGACAGCTTCGCACATTTCCCACTTTTTTAAGAGAAGCATAATCCTGATAAATTGTCATCAGCCGGGTAATGCCGCCTTCCACCGGACATTCATAGATAATATCCGCATTTCCGATTCCATACTGTGGAAGGGTTACGTGTGTGTTTTCTGTCATGACGGCAACCGGACGATTCTTTGCTTTTTTTTCATCCATCCACTCTCCCGTATAGAAACTTCGGACTTCTCCTTCGTGGGTTTCCACCGGTTCCGGCTGATATTCTGTTTCGGCAGTTTCTGCAGGTACATCCTGTGTGGATGAAGGTGTGGGAGCTTCCGATTCTTTACTTTTGCATCCGGCGGATAAAATGGCAATCGCACAGACAACGCCTATCATTTTCCATCTCTTTTTCATAAAACACATCCATTCTTTAATCTCTTACGATATGCATCTCTTCGAGTATCTGTTTTTGTTTGGGTTCCATGATGGCCGCATCTTTCGGATCAATGTGGTCATAACCAAACAGATGAAGCATGCTGTGTACAATCAGAAATGCAAATTCACGCTTCGGACTGTGTCCGTAACTTTGTGCCTGTTCTAACACTTTATCGACCGATATAATAATATCTCCAAGCATGACTTCTCCCGTATCCGGATTAAAATCATCTTCGCTCTCCTCTTCCAGAAAAGAAAAATCTCCGGCTTTCTCATAAGAAAGCATCGGGAAAGAAAGAACATCCGTCGGACGGTCGATCTGGCGGTATTCCAGATTGATCCGATGGATTTCTTCATTGTCTGTAAGTGTCAGATTGACTTCTGCTTCATAAGGAAAATTCTCATGGGACAGACAAAAGGCAATCACATCCTCTGCAAGCTTAGCATATGCAAAATCAAACGGTATGTTACATGTTTCTTCTAAATAAAAACTCAACGAAGTAATTCCTCCTTTGCAAGAAATTCACGAATCTTTAAAAACTGGTTCATACTCATTCCGGAATGGTCATAAATTTCACTTGAGGAAAAATCATTCACGGTCTGATAAATTACAATATCACGGTTCCAGACACTTTGTCCCACATTTTGTTCCATCGCTTCCAGACGGATCACAACCGCATCCACCATGTGCACCAGAGCGGATTCCGGTGAAGATGGAAGCTGCTCTTCTCCATAGTATTCTGCCAGAATGGAGATCAGCTCCGCCGGAAAACATAAGGATTCTGCCTTATTGACCGCATTTTTGATATATGGCTCCCCGATCCAGCGCCCCATACGGTAATAAAAACCTCCGGCAAGACATAAGTTCGCCCGGTATCCCACTTCTTTTGCACAGCGGCAGGCAATGTCTGAAACTTTCACTGCGTGGCGGTATTCCACCATGGAAAAATCCTTGAGGGCTTTTACTTCCGAATAATCCTCGGACACGATATCCAGCAGATGGTTTTCAATTTCCTGATCCGCTTCATGAAGCAGCCGGTGAAACAGAAAAGCTGCTGTCAGAAAAGTCAGGAATGCTGTTCCAAAAGCATAAAGCAGCGAATATTTCTGCATTTCTTTCGTTGATAAATAGGAAAACAGTTCCGGAATCATCAGACTGAAAAAGAAAGTCAGAAGGGATACACCCATACGGTATTTTTTTTCTTTTAATGCCTGTGCCAGTACAGCAGCAAGCATTGTAAGCATCATATAAGCAGCGAGGGCATAAAAACTTCCCCCGACAGTCAGTGCCAGCACCAGATCGAAAAACAATCCAAAAGACACCGCCACCATGGAATTTGACACTGCGGTGAGCAGAATCACCGGGATCATCACCGGACGGTAAAATTCCGGAAGATAACTGATCGCATAGATCAATCCCCCACTGACCGTATAGGTAACGGAAAGACGGATAAAGGTTGTCTGTGTGTTTGCCGATATTCCTTTCTGCTTTCGTTCATATTCCAGTTCAAAAATGCAGACCAGAAGAAAAATCAGGGTCAGGAAAAACATACTGAGCCATTCATCCGGATACAGGTGGCTTTTGGCACATAACCCGCCCATCACTCCAAAAGTGACAAGCGCGATCACCAGAAGCGATATGACGCGATAGAGGTTTATTGTCTCTTTGGGTTTCATTTTTTCTCCTGTCTGGCAGACTTACGCGCACTCCGGCTGCTCCGTCTGGACTCATAATCATCATAAGCCTGTACAATCTTTTGTACCAGCGGATGCCTGACAACATCTTTGCTTGTTAATTTACAGATTCCGATTTCTTCCACATTTTTCAAAACCCGAAGTGCTACATCCAGCCCGGATTTACTTCCCGGGGCCAGATCTTTTTGCGTGGCATCTCCGGTAATCACAGCTTTCGAGCCGAAGCCGATACGTGTCAGAAACATTTTCATCTGTGCCGGTGTGGTGTTCTGTGCCTCATCCAGAATAATAAATGCGTTGTCAAGTGTCCGTCCACGCATATAAGCCAGCGGTGCAACCTCAATCAGACCTTTTTCCATATTTTTCTGAAATGACTCCGCACCCATAATCTGATACAGGGCATCGTATAAAGGACGCAGATACGGATCTACTTTGCTCTGCAGATCTCCCGGAAGAAATCCGAGTTTTTCTCCCGCTTCAATTGCCGGACGTGTCAGAATGATGCGTCCCACTTCTTCATTCTTAAACGCAGTGATCGCCATGGCCATGGCCAGATATGTTTTTCCGGTTCCGGCAGGGCCCATCCCGAAAACAATCATTTTTTTACGGATATTATCTACATAATCCTTCTGCCCGAGTGTTTTAGGCTTTACCGGTTTTCCCTGTATGGTATGACAGATCACATCTTTATCCATCTCTACCATCTCAGACCCTTTGTGTTCCTGCAAAAGAGCAAGTGCGTAGTTTACATTCTGTTCGCTGATAACATTTCCCCGTTTTGCAAGCTCATACAACTGTTCAAACACTTCCTGTGCGCCGCTTGCGGCAGATGGAGTACCGATAATTTTCAACTGATCATCGCGTACAACAACCGTTACACCCAGTGTCCGTTCTATTTTTTTGATATTGGCATCAAACTGTCCGAAGACATTTGCCATATGTTCCGTTGGTATCCGGAGCGATACTTCATTCAGACTCATTTAAAGGTTCCTCTCGTTTCCTTTCGGTTGGTACTAAAGTTGTGATTTTTTCACACCCCTTTACCTGACCATAGATATGATAGTTTTGATCTATCTGTTCAATCATAACATTTTTGTCGACAATTCGCACCCCATTTTCTTCCAATTCCGAAAGAAATTGTGAAAAATGTGTCAAAGCAAGCTGTTTTACCTGTTCTTTTGTCAGCATAACGGTCTTTTCCTGCAGCTCAGACGTTGTGATTTCTCCAAAATAAACCGGAAGATAAAAACTGTCCTGCAGGCAAAACTGCCGGGTATCCGTTACAGAACGCTCCGATGCATACTCCGCATGCAAAGCCGGAGTTACCAGGCGCCAATTCAGAACCTGTAGAAAATATCGTTTGTGTTTATTACCGGTTTCTTTTTTTTCAGTCATTTTGGAAGAAATCCAGTCCTCATAGGGATGCATCGTATATCCATATACATCGGCATCGGCGCTTTTATAATAGTATTCCCGCACTTTCCCGTTATCATCCAGAATTTCCTGCCGTCCACAGACCAGCACATCGCCTTTTTTCACTTTATCACCCTTTTTCACTTTGGCAAGCCCGCTCCTTGTAATGACCGATGCAATCGTAGCATCCGCAGATGCCGCCAGATCCATACAGGTGCCTTCTGCTTCTTTCGTTTCCTCGTGAGAAGAAATTTTCTCCTGTATCTGTACAACCAGCCGGGTTCCCGTTTCGTATACACTTGCCCAGATCACCGGTTCCAAGTCCTGACGCAGGGACAGCTCCAGTGCATCATTGTCGATTTCTTTTGCCGGCATGCCATAGGTAACGTTGTGTGCACTTAAATATTCCAGAATGGCGTCTTCTCCCAGAGAGGAATTCCCTTTGATTTCAATTCTCCAGATTCTCGTACTGAGCACCCAGACTCCTGCCATGACACACAAAAGGACAAAAATTCCAAGTTTTCTTGCGCGGTATTTCTGCCAGAAAAACGGAAAGCCGATCCTTTTTCTGATGTGGATTCTCGTTTTTGTTTTCCGCAGATATGGACGCAGTTCATACAGATCCTGCAACCGGATATAAAAAGAAACCTGCGTCGGAGAATCCGGCTGTATCTTCCAGAACATAATTTCGTGACGTGCACATAAATTTAAAAAACGGGAAATGTTGCTTCCGCATACACAAACCAAAAGACTGCCATTGACGAATCGAAGAAACCTTTCTATCATGGCAGAAATGTGATCTCCTGCATATATCCGGAAATTTCGATAAGATCCGCCGAATATTTCCGGATGGACAGACTCCTTCCGATGATCCGGATATGATAGGATTGTGTTGCAATTCCGATCACCTCCGGACAGTATTTTATAATTCCACGGTGGTTAACGATACAAAGTGTACGGTTCCCCTCCATGGAAAGAAGCGGCATTCCCAGGAAAATGTCTTTTGGCAGTTCCATTTGTTCTACGAGATGCTCCTGTTTTATTTTGTGTCTGGTTTGATTCGAATGGCTTTTCATACTTCACTATATGAAAAGCGAACCCGTCCTATGTCTCTAAATTCAGGGATCCGTTTCGGTACGCTTCCAAAAATACATTAAATTCTACGGTCATCATCATAATATACATGCAAAAATACAGCCAGAGCATGATCAGGGCAATGGTTGTCAGGCTTCCATACATGGAAAATCCATTAAAATAATCAACATAGATGGAAAGCCCGAAGGAAAAAACATACCATGCAGCTGCACATGCCGTGGCTCCAGGAAGCTGGCTTTTAAAGGTAAGCTTTGTATTCGGAAGTGCGGTAAAAATCACGTCAAAAAACAGGATCAGAAGAAGTAACAGGATAAGCCCCCGGAATTTGATTATTATTTTTACGAGATGTGCAATAAACGGAAGATAATCTGCCGCTAAATGCCGCAGACTGTTTCCAAAAACCAGCACAACAAGCGTAAATACAATCGCAACCAGAAAAACAATGGTATAAATAACCGCCCAGAATCGGAGTACAAACCAATTTCTTGTCTCTTTTAATTCGTGAACCGCATTCAGACCATCTGCCATATACTGAATGCCTTTTGCGGCAGACCATATGGCAATAATTGCCGTGACCGAAATGATTCCCATGGATCTTGTATAGATTTCTTTTACAAGGGTAACCAGAAACGGAGCAACATACTGCGGCATGACTCTTTCTATGATTTCAAATACCATATCCTCCGTGATACTGGTATATTGAAGCATGGAAGAAAACACCATAAGAAACGGAATGATGGATAAAATAATAAAAAAAGCGATCTGTGCGGAATAAGCATTTATTTTGTCTTTCTGGCATTTGGCTAAAAACCGGGTAACCAGACGTATTGCTTTTTGCATACCAAATGATCCTTTCTTCTTTATTTATGATATGGTTCGTGATGCATGATACGGTAAGAACGATAAATCTGTTCCAGCAGAATCACACGCATCAGCTGATGGGGGAATGTCATCTTCGAAAAGCTGAGTCGTGCATCTGCCCGCTTAAGAACCTTGTCGGATAATCCAAGAGATCCTCCGATTACAAAATAAATATGGCTGACTCCGCCAAGCCCGAGTTTTTCAATTTCACGGGAAAGTTCTATCGAATCCGGCTTTTTTCCATCGATCGCCAGCGCAATCACATAGCCGTCCGGGCGGATGGATTTTAAAATACGCTCCCCTTCCAGGTCTTTGACCATGGCAATTTCGGTTTCGCTTGCCTGTTCTTTTGTCTTTTCATCCGCCACCTCCGTAATGGATAACGTACAGTAGCGGCTGAGCCGTTTGGAATATTCCCTGACGGCTTCCGTATAAAATTTTTCCTTTATTTTGCCTACGCAGATAATTGTTATTTTCATGTTGTTATTTTACTATATTTCTCTGTAAATTTGTAGTGAAAAATGATATACTGTAATCAACAAATACAAGAGAGGTAACGAAATTGAAAGAATTACAAGAAAGAATTAAAAAAGATGGAATTGCTGTCAATGAAGATATCTTAAAAGTAGACAGTTTTATCAATCATCAGGTAGATCCGGTACTGATGCAGCACATCGGGGAAGCTTTTGCGGAACACTTCAAAGATCAGGGCATCACAAAGGTTGCAACCATTGAAAGTTCCGGCATTGCTCCGGCTCTTATGACAGCTATGTGCATGGGTCTTCCTATGATTATCTTAAAAAAACAGCCTTCTAAGATTTTAAACGACAATCTGTTCCAGACAGAGGTCACTTCCTTTACCAAAGGAACAAGTTATGAACTGACGCTTTCTTCTAAGTTTGTCTCAGAAAAAGATCATGTCCTGATCATTGATGATTTTCTGGCAAACGGAGAAGCAGCTACCGGAGCCATCCGTCTGATCCGCAAAGCGCACGCTACCATTGCAGGTGTAGGCGTCCTGATCGAAAAAGCATTTCAGCCGGGACATGAAAAACTGGTTTCTCAGGGATTTGATGTGTATCCCCTTGCAAGAATCAGCCATATGGCAAAAGATGAGATTGAATTTCTGGAAGATTAAACCACCTCTTCCACAACAGGGAGTGTTGATATGTCCATGCAGTTATAAAGCATCGGCAATCACACTCCCTGTTTGATTTTTAACAATTTCTATATTATTTTATTCTTCTGCATTGTCTGCAGGATCATCTATATCATCTTCTGCTGTATAGTCCTGTGAATAATAAATAAAATTTCCCCTGTATACATCCGAACATAATTTCGTCGTATGATCAATAATCACAACCGAAAGAATATTGTTTCCTTCCGGAACTTTGATCGGCTGCGTATAAAGATGACTGGCAGCAGTCGGCGTACTTCCGTCCCAGGTATAGTAAGCACTGCAGCCGTCCGGAACGGTAATCGTTACGGAAGTTTCCACGCCAAAATCTCCACCGTCCGGAGAAACAATCGGTTCATCCGGTGCCGGGATGGAAATTTTATAGTTTGCTTCTGTTACCTCACTGTAAACTCCCTTTTCGTTTTTACATACCGCTTTTACGGTATAGGTTTTATTATTTTCATCCAGTTTCACAGGTTCTGTGTATCGCAATCCGCGTTCTTTTGGATCTGACCCGTCTACCGTATAATAAATTTCATAGCCTTTTGTGGAAAGCATCTGTAGTATCTGGGCATTTTCAAAACTTCCGCTCTTTAAACTGAACTGTGGTCCCTCTACCTGATAATCGGCGAAAAGATCTTTCAGACTGTCATCCACAGCCTCGGAGAGAGAAAGTATGGCATCGGTATTGTTCTGCTTCTCATAAATGGCAATCAGTCCTTTGCATGCCTGACGATTTTTCCTGTCCGCACGGATCACTTCCTGATATAAAACAAGTGCCGAATCATAATCTTTTTCTTCGGTATACAGTTCTGCCAGAGCCAGCCGGACTTCAATACTGTTTTTATCCAATGCCAATGCATTTTCATAGCAGGCAATTGCATTTTTGGTATCTCCGGCTTTTTGTGCTTTCTCTGCCAGTCCCACCTGGTAATCGAAGGAATTGGCATGATTGGAACGTATTGCTGCTCCAAGAATTAACAGGGCAAAAATAAGCACGCATACGATTCCGAGAACCAGGAAGATAATTTTTTTCTGGCGTGGGTCGAGGTGTTTTTTCCCCGGATGTTTTTTCTCTGCAGGTGCCGGTCTTTTATTTCTGTCCGGTCCCGAACCGGAAATCTTTTGGGATTCTTCCGTAAGAACCTGATTCAGATAATCATCATCGTAAATATTGTAGTCCGGCACAATCTGTACGGCTTTCCCGCATTTTGGACAGTACAGACTCCCCTCTTTTAATTCCTCACCGCAATAAATACACTTCATCATCTATCCCCTATCTGTTTTATGAATAAAGTTTCATGGCATCTACACAGTTATGCATGAGCATCGCAATTGTCATCGGTCCAACACCACCCGGAACCGGTGTAATATAAGAAGCGATCTGCTCTGCCTCTTCGAAACGGACATCCCCGCACAGCTTATTTTCTTCATTTCTGTGAATTCCGACATCGATGACAACCGCTCCTTCTTTGATATAATCGGCACCGATATAACGTGGTTTTCCAATGGCCACAATCAGAATATCCGCCTCTTTGCAGATTTCTTTGAGATTTTCGGTCCGTGAATGACAGATCGTAACCGTTGCATTTTCCCGAAGCATCAGAAGCGCCATCGGTTTTCCGACAATGTTGCTTCTTCCGATTACCACACAGTGCTTTCCGGCAATTTCAATATTGCTGCGTTTTAACAGCTGGATAATACCGGCGGGCGTGCAGGAGACAAATCCTTTTTTCCCAACCACAAGTGCACCGACATTCTGCGGGTGAAAACCATCGACATCTTTTTGCGGATCAATTGCCTGGATCACATGATCTTCGCAGATATGTTTCGGGAGTGGAAGCTGGCACAGAATTCCATGAACATCTGGATTGTCATTCAGTTTCTGAATCAATGCAAGCAGTTCCTCTTCCGTGGTTTCTTCTGGAAGTTCATACGAAAGCGACTCTATTCCAATATATGCACAGGCTTTCTTTTTATTTCTGACATATACGCTGGATGCCGGATCTGCGCCCACCTGAATGACAGCAAGTGCACATTTTTTCCCCTGTGCCGCATATGCTGCAACTTCTGTCTTTAATTCTTCTTTGATTTCCGCTGAAATCTTCTTTCCATCTATGATCTTTGCCATGTCCTTATCTCCTTAGAACAATCCTGTGATTACACCGTCATCATTGACATCAATTCCGTAAGCTGCCGGTTTCTTTGGCAGACCCGGAAGCGTCATGATCGAACCGTTGACAGCAACGACAAAGCCGGCACCGGCAGAAACATATACTTCCCGGACATTGATCTTAAACCCGGTCGGTCTTCCGAGTTTCTTCGCATCATCCGACAGGGAATACTGTGTCTTTGCCATACATACCGGGAAGTTTGCCATACCCAGATCCGTAATTCGTTTCAGTTCCCGCTCCGCTGCCGGAGAATAGGTAACTCCATCGGCACCGTAAATTTCTTTTGCAACAGTCTCGATCTTCTCTTTCAGTCCAAGATCATCACTGTAGAGTGTATGGAAATGGCTTTCTTTCTTTTCAAGTGTCTCGAGAATTTTGTTTGCCAGAGCAATTCCGCCCTCTCCACCTTTTTCCCATACTTTTGCCAGAGCAAATTCACAGTCATGCTCTTTGCAGAACTGTTCTACATAAGCGGTTTCTGCCTCTGTATCCGAAACAAATGCATTCAATGTGACAACGACCGGCACACCGAATTTCTGAAGGTTTTCAATATGTTTCTCCAGATTGACAATTCCTTTCTTTAATGCCTCAAGGTTTTCATTGGATAATTCATCCTTCGGAACTCCGCCATTGTATTTTAATGCACGGATCGTTGCAACGAGTACCACTGCATCCGGATGAAGCCCTGCCTTCCGGCACTTGATATCAAAGAATTTTTCCGCACCTAAATCCGCACCGAATCCTGCCTCGGTAATTACATAATCGGCAAGTTTTAAAGCAGTTGTGGTAGCACGCACGCTGTTACATCCATGTGCGATATTGGCAAATGGTCCTCCGTGAACGAGCGCCGGTGTATGCTCCAGTGTCTGGATCAGATTCGGCTTTAACGCATCTTTTAACAGAGCTGCCATAGATCCGACTGCTTGCAGATCTTCTGCAGTTACCGGCTTGCCGTCAAACGTATATGCCACGATAATCCGTCCCAGACGTCTCTTTAAATCTTTCATATCTTCGGCAAGGCATAAAATCGCCATAATTTCGGATGCTACCGTGATTACGAAATGATCCTCACGCACCATTCCGTCCATTTTATTTCCAAGTCCCACAACCACATTACGAAGGACACGGTCATTCATATCCAGACAGCGTTTCCATACCACCTGTCTTGGATCAATCCCAAGCGTATTTCCCTGCTGGATATGGTTGTCCAAAAGAGCTGCCAGCAGATTATTTGCAGAAGTAATTGCATGAAAATCCCCTGTAAAATGAAGATTTAAATCCTCCATCGGAACAACCTGGGAATATCCACCACCTGCGGCACCGCCTTTAATTCCGAAACATGGTCCAAGGGAAGGCTCACGCAACGCAATCATTGCTTTTTTCCCAAGTTTTGCAAATGCCTGACCTAATCCCACGGTGACTGTCGTTTTTCCTTCTCCTGCTGGTGTTGGATTGATGGCGGTCACCAGAATCAGTTTTCCGTCCGGATTGTTGTGGCTTCGTGCAATCAGTTCATCGGAAATCTTCGCTTTGTACTTTCCGTACAATTCCAGATCTTCTTCTTCAATTCCAATTGTTGCGGCTACCTCTTTGATTGGCTGCAATGTTGCTTCCTGTGCAATTTGAATATCTGTCTTCATAATTTTCTCCTCCTGAAATGTTTTTTATAAATCCTCTTTTACTGCCTGTAATTCTTCGGAAGTCATCAGAACTTTCCGCGGTTTCGTTCCTTCCTCCGGTCCAACGATACCAGCTTCTTCCAACTGGTCCATAATACGGGCAGCACGGTTGAATCCCACTTTTAAATATCTCTGCAGCATACCTATGGATGCTTTTTCCTTATCTACGATAATCTGTGCTGCTTCATCAAAATATGCATCCCTGCCGTCATCCTGCGCATCCGCATCGGAGATAGACACGGTGGTACCGCCGGATGATGTCTGCATACTGTCCACTTTCTGTACAATTTCTTCGTTATACGATGCAGTTTCATTTTGTTCTTTGATAAATTCCACAACATCGGAAACTTCTTTATCGGAAACAAATGCTCCCTGTACACGAATCGGTTTCGGTGCCCCCTGCGGGTGGAACAGCATATCTCCTTTTCCAAGAAGCTTTTCTGCGCCATTCATATCCAGAATCGTTCGGGAATCCGTACCCGAAGTCACTGAAAATGCAATCCGGCTCGGCATATTTGCTTTGATCAGACCAGTGATGACATTCACCGATGGACGCTGGGTTGCAATCACCAGATGAATCCCCGCCGCTCGTGCCAGCTGTGCCAGTCGGCAGATGGCCTCCTCCACGTCATTGGAAGCTACCATCATAAGATCTGCAAGCTCGTCCACAATAATCACAATCTGTGGCATCTTTTGCGGGCGCTCCTGCCCTTCCGGTACTTCAATGGAATCTACCTTTGCGTTGTATCCATTGATTTCACGCACATTTGCCTCCGCAAATTTTTCATATCGTTCCGTCATTTCCGCAACTGCCCAGTGCAAAGCACCAGATGCTTTTTTCGGATCGGTTACAACCGGAATCATCAGGTGCGGAATTCCGTTGTAGACACTTAACTCTACTACTTTCGGATCAATCATGATCAGCTTTACTTCATCCGGTCTCGCCTTATATAAAATACTCATGATAATCGTATTGATGCAGACGGATTTACCCGAGCCGGTTGCACCGGCGATCAGCAGATGCGGCATCTTTGCAATATCGGTTACTTTTGTTTTCCCGGAAATATCTTTTCCAACTGCAAAACTGATCTTGGACTTTGCCGTCTGAAATTCCGGCGATTCGATCAGGTCACGGAAAGCAACCATAACATTTTCTTTGTTCGGAACTTCAATTCCTACCGCTGCTTTTCCCGGAATCGGCGCCTCGATACGGATATCCGCAGCTGCCAGATTGAGTTTGATATCGTCGGTCAGTCCGACAATCTTGCTCACCTTCACACCCATTTCCGGCTGAATTTCATATCTTGTCACTGCCGGTCCGCAGCTGATGTTGGTAACGGTGACATTGACCCCGAAGTTCTTTAAAGTCTGCTGCAGCTTATCCGCAGTTTCACGCAACTGATGTTCAGTATTGGCAGACTTTTTCCCTTCTCCCTTTTTCAACAGATCTATGGATGGAAAAACATATGCTTTGTCCGGTTTGTGTTCCAAACCCGACGTCTCCATTTCCTGTGCTACTTTCTGTACTTCGTTTTGGATTTCCTGTTCGTTTTTCTTTTTTTGTGTTTTTTCTGCCGGCTTTAATACGTCTTTGGCCGGTGCCAATCCTGCAATATGTTCCGGAACCGGTGCCGCCTGCGACGGTTCCGGTGGAAAAGTATCCGGCATAAAATCCCCCGAAATCTCCGGCTGTATTTCTGCCGCGGGTTCTTCTAAAACCGCCACTGGTGCCGGAGAAGAAATTTTTTCCGGCATCGGAGATACTGTGGTATCCGGCATCATATCAAATGCAGGTGCCGACAGTTCTCCCATTTCATCCGATTTTCTCTTTTTATTTTTTTTGCCTTTTTCTTCAATCCGTGTATCGATGGATACTCCGGACACTTTATGATCCATGCGGCGTTCTTTCCGCTCCTGTGCACGGTATTCCCTGTATTCCCGATACTTTTCATTGCTTTCCTTTGCGGATTCATAGACCTTTTTGCCGCCTTTTTGCATTCCACGCAATGCCGAACGCTCTGTAATCAGTACCATACAGACGATTAGCACGATAATGTCAATAATAAAAGACCCGATCAGTCCAAATGCCTGACACATGTAATAAGCCAGACATCCGCCGATGATGCCGCCACCGGTATGCCGTTCTGCACAATATGTATATGCGTCAAGTGGATGGATCCGGTCGTTTCCATTCATGGCCAGTCCCATAAATGTACATAAAAAGACCAAAAATACAATTGCCGCAATCAATTTTACGGCTGCCAGCTTATTTCCACGGTTCGATACCGCAAAAAAACTGCCCACAAGAAGCAGCACCGGAAGAACATATGCCATAAGTCCGAACATACCAAAAAGAAAGCCGCTGACGGTTTTGCCAACGGCTCCTCCGAATCCCAGATTACTGATAAAAAGCAGCAGCGCAGCTGCAACAACAATCCACAACGTTACTTCCACGCGAAATGCCTGTGCTTTCTCCATTTCCGCCATACGCTCTTTTTTTGTCTGTGTTTTTCTTTTATTTGATGATTTACGGTTTCCCGCAGCCATTGGACACACTCCTTCATACAAAACTCTTTTTATTTTATCATATTTACACCAGAATGTCACCCATCAGCTTTTTTAATTATTTTTAACTATTTTCCCCTATCAGCTGATACAGCTTTGCAAATGCATCCGAAATTCCCCCGACAGCATCAATAATGCCTTCTGACACTGCCTGTTTCCCGACAAGAATCGTGCCGAGATCCTTGGTCAGCATCTGCGTATTCATCATCATTTCTGTCATCCGTTCCTCCGAAACGTGACAATGGGAAGCCACGAATCCGGCAATCCGATCCTGCATCTGTTTAAAGTAATCATATGTCTGTTTTGCCCCGATCACGGTTCCACTCATCCGTACCGGATGGATCACCATGGTTCCGCTCGGAACAATAAAAGAGTAATCTGTGGAAACGGCCAGCGGAACACCGATGGAATGGCTCCCACCAAGCACTAAAGAAACGGTAGGTTTCGAAAGCGACGCGACCATTTCCGCAATCGCAAGTCCGCTCTCCACATCTCCACCCATGGTATTGAGCAATAACAAAACGCCATTTACACTCTCATCGTCCTCAATCGCTGCCAGACGTGGCAGGACATGTTCATATTTTGTCGTTTTTGAAGTTGACGGAAGACATTCGTGTCCTTCAATTTCTCCGATAATTGATAACAGATAAATGGTTGTATTTCTCCGGTCTGCATGTAACATTGCCTGTCCGAATTCCATAATGTTATCATTTTCTTTTTTGGTATCTCCCATTGTTTTTTCACCTTTGCCATTCATAAAAATAAGAACGGGTACAAATGTATCCGTTCTTATCTTATGAATTATTTTCTGTTTTATTCACCGAGAAGATAATTATACAGTCCCTCATAGCGGAATTTTGACGCATTCCATGAAAAATCATTTGCCATTCCACGGTCTACCATCTGGTTCCACTGGCGCTTGCGGTCATAGAAAATATGCTTGGAATAATTAATCACCTGCAGCATTTCGTCAGCGTTGTAATTTGTAAAGGAAAATCCATCTCCACTGTTATCATATTCATTGTAAGCCTGAACCGTGTCTTTTAATCCTCCGGTTTCTCTTACAATCGGGACGGTTCCATACCGGAAAGAAATCATCTGTGTCAGGCCACACGGCTCAAAGCGGGAAGGCATTAAGAACGCATCCGCTGCCGCATAAAGCTTGTGTGCCAGATCATCAGAGTAACAGATATTTGCAGAAACCCGGTTCGGATATTTCCATGCGTAGTGCCGGAACATATTCTCATACTGT
>ERZ1673701.2122-NODE-2122-length-15915-cov-8.104224_pt1 | contig 15915 bp, 13 predicted proteins | sample MGYA00580231_ERZ1673701 | MGnify/ENA primary metagenome ERZ1673701 (study PRJEB41218, sample SAMN15661798) | gut metagenome | host: Homo sapiens | place: Canada: London | collected 2015-08-20/2019-03-30 | study: EMG produced TPA metagenomics assembly of...
AGCCGATTTAGTGCTTTAAAGTATAGCACACTTCACCGGTTTAAAGCAAGTGCAAATACGTATAATGCGTCATGCGATTTGCGGCGTTTTTTGGTTATATTGACGAATGTCCAAATTGATGCCCCGTAGGGGCGGATCCCATATCCGCCCGCGGTAGTTACCGCAGGCTGCGCGAGCGCCTATAGAATGCGCCCCTGCGGAGGCAAACAAAAAGCCCCAGCTTGCAAATAAGCAGGGACAACTTTCGGCTTTATTCCGCAAAGCAGGCGTTTTCCGCCTTGGCGATCAGCTCCACAAAGCGGTGGGGGTTGCTGGCTGTGTGCAGGCTTTCCACAAGGTCGCTGCGGCTCAGAAGGTTTACGAGCCGCGCCAGGATCTGCAGATGCAGGCTCTCACTGCCCGGCGGAACAGCGATCATGAACACAAGATCCACGGGTTTCCCGTCCGGTGCGCCCCAGTCGACACCGCGGCGCAGCAGCAGCGCCGAGATGCCCGGTGCGGACACACCCGCGTTGCAGGCGTGGGGCAGCGCAATACCGCCCCCGATGGCCGTTGTGCCGCCGAACGTTTCCCGGTAGCTGACCGCATTGTAGTAGGCATTGCCGTTGGTGATAACGCCGATGCCCTCCTGCAGCTCGACCAGAATGCCGAGCGCGTCGGCGGAGTTATCGATCTTTGCATAGAGCAGTACGCCCTTGGGGTTCATCAGTTCGCTGACCTTCATCGTCAAACCTCACGTCCTTCAGCCCTGCTGATCAGGCTGTACAGATACTCCCCCACTGCGCCCTCGGCGCAGGTGCAGGTCGTCACATGGTCGGCGGCAGCCTTGACCTCTGCCGGTGCGTTGGCGACAGCCACGGCGTAGCCGGCCTCCCGCATGATCTCCAGGTCATTGTAGTAATCACCGATAACGACGGTGTTCTTCATGGATTTGCTCATGAGGGCGCACAGGTCATGCAGACCGCTGGCCTTGCTGACGCCGCTGGGCATGATCTCTAAGTAAATGCTGTTCGTGGCCAGGAAGTAGTTTTCCCGCCCGTAGTACCGCGTCTTGGCGTACTGGCCCAGTTTGCGGATGCTCTCCGGGTCGGAGGCAAAGACGACCTTGACCCAGCCGTCGGGCACACTCTCCACCGGGCAGGCAATGCTGCCGAGGTGCTCGTCCACCTGATGGGCGTGGGTCACCTCATTGGCATGGATGACGAACATCTCGCCGTTTCCGGCCATGACCTCCACGCCTATATGCGGAAACTTGTTCAGGATGTCAAGGATGGCCGTCGTCGCCTGCTCGCGGTTCAGCGTCGAGCGGTGCAGCACCGACTCGGCGGAGAAATCATACAGCAGCGCCCCGTTGCAGGAGATGGCCGGCAGCGACAGGCGGATGTTCCCCAGCGCCGCGCGGATGGACTCCGGCGGGCGGCCCGTTGCCACCGTGAAAAGACCCCCCATGCCGGTGTACAGCTGGATGACCGCGCGGTTGCAGGCGGGGATGCCCTCCTTGGCCGTCAGCAGCGTATTATCCATATCACAGATCACAAGGGTATCGCTTAGGGGTGGTTTCATGCGCGATGTTCCTTTCTTAACCGTGTCAGAAACTCTGTAAAATAGGGCGGCAGGGGCGAATCAAACTGCATCCACTCCCCTGTCCGCGGGTGGACAAAGCCCAGCTCCTTGGCGTGCAGGCACTGGCCATTCAGCGATTTGATGCAGTTTTTGGGGCCGTACACAGCATCCCCTGCCAACGGATGCCCCGTCGAGGCCATGTGTACACGAATCTGATGGGTGCGCCCGGTCTTTAATTTGCACGCAATGTAAGTGAAATTGCCGCAGCGTTCCAGCACCTGCCAGCCCGTGTAGGCATACTTGGCTCCCGCCGCGTTCTCGGCCAGAACGGCCATTTTCTTGCGGTCCCGCGGGTCGCGTCCGAGCCACTTTTCCACAAAGCCCTCGTCCTCCTTGAGGTTACCGTACACCACGGCATGGTAGACGCGGTGGATGCTGTGTACGCTCATCTGGGCGCTGAGCGCCTGATGGGCGGCATCGTTTTTGGCAACGACGAGAAGGCCGCTCGTGTCCTTGTCAATGCGGTGGACGATGCCCGGGCGGATGGCCCCGCCGATGCCAGACAGCTGCCCCGCGCAGTGGTAAAGCAGCGCGTTGACGAGCGTGCCGTCCGGGTTGCCGGGGGCCGGGTGCACAACCATGCCCTTAGGCTTGTTGACAACGAGCAGGTCGTCGTCCTCGTACACAATGTCCAGCGGGATGTTCTGGGGCCGGGCCTCGATGGGCTGCGGGTCAGGCAGGTCGATGGCGTAGACTTTGCCGGGCGCCACCTTATCCTTTTTGTTGACGGGCGCGCCGCCGCAGGTCACAAGCCCCTGCTCGATCAGATTTTGCAGCGCACTGCGGGACAGCGTCGGGCACTGCCCGGCCAGCCAGGCGTCCAGGCGTCCGCCGTCGCCGGGGGCTGCGGTAAGCTCAAGCCGCTCCATCTTCATCCGCCTTTGGCTCTGCGGTCTTATCCTTTTTGAAAGAGTCCAGCAGCACGGCGAGCATCAGCAGGCCGACGCCGACACAGACGCAGATGTCCGCAAAATTGAAGATGGCAAACCGCATGAACAGCACGTTGATGTAGTCCACGACCACACCGTTGAGCACGCGGTCAATGAGGTTGCCCACGCCGCCGCCCAGTACCAGCGTCCAGGCTGCGCGCTCTGTCAGCGGCATTTTGCGCACGAACAGCATGATAAGGACAGCCAGCAGCATGACCGACGTCATGCCGATGAGCAGTCCCTGCTTACCGGCCAGCATCGAAAACGCCATGCCGTCATTCAGGCAGTAGCGTAGCTCCACAACGCCGGGCAGCACGTCCATGCTGCCCACCGGCAGCAGCGCCGCCGTGGCCCAGTGCTTGATGAGCTGGTCAATGACGACCAGAATGGCCGCTCCTGCCAGCGATAACAAACCAGAAATCATACAACACCTTATCCGAAAAAATCAGCGGTGCTTAAACGTATAAGCACCGCTGACGGTAGAGTAAATTTACTGCTTCAAGACCTTAGCGCAGCGCGGGCAGAGGCCGTCCTCACCGACGGTGGTCTCGTACTTCCAGCAGCGCAGGCACTTGTTGCCAGCCGCATGGGCAGCGCTGACGCCGAGACCCTCGACCAGGCCCTTGACGCCGCCCTCACCCTCGACAAGGTCAACGTGGGAAACGATGAACAGGTCAGCCAGCTCATCCATCGGGATGGCGTTCAGGAAGTCGTAGACCTCCTTGCTGCAGTACAGCGTCAGACCGGCCTCCAGCGCAGAGCCGATGACCTTATCGGCACGGGCCTGCTCCAGCACCTTCTTGACGTCGTCGCGGATGGCCATGATGCGGTCCCACTTGGCCTCAAACGCCTCATCGGCGGCAGCCTTGGCCTCGGGCATCTGCTCAAAGACAACATAGTCCTTCATGCCGTCCAGCTTCGGGATGTAGCTCCAGATCTCCTGGCTGGTGAAGCACAGGATGGGTGCCAGCAGCTTGGTGAAGTCGACCAGGATGCGGTACAGCGCGGTCTGGGCACAGCGGCGTGCGTGGTCATCTGCGCAGTACAGACGATCCTTGATGACGTCCATGTAGAAGTTGGACATATCAATGACGCAGAAGTTGTACAGTGCGTGGTAGGCACGGCTGAAGTCGTAGTGCTCGTAGGCATCGCGCATGGTGGCGGTCAGCTTGTTGCAAGCCTCGAGTGCCCAGCGGTCGATCTCGAACAGCTGGTCATCATCGACCATATCCTTCGCGGGATCAAAGTCGCTGATATTGCCCAGCATGAAGCGGGCCGTGTTGCGCATCTTGCGGTACGCCTCGGACAACTGGCGGAAAATTTCCTTACCGGCGCGGACGTCGACGGTGTAATCGCTGGAAGCGACCCACAGACGGATGATGTCAGCACCGTAGTCGCGGATGATCTCACTGGGCTCCATGCCGTTGCCGGCGGACTTGTGCATCTGCTTGCCCTGGGCATCGACGACCCAGCCGTGGCACAGGACCTCGCGGTACGGGGCCACACCCTGGGTGGCGACGCTGGTCAGCAGACTGGACTGGAACCAGCCGCGGAACTGGTCGGCACCCTCCATATACATGTCAACAGGCCAGCGCAGCTCGGGGCGCTCACGGCAGACAGCGCTCCAGGTGGAGCCGGAGTCGAACCAGACGTCCATGATGTCGGGGTCCTTCTCCCAGTCGGAGGCACCGCACTCGCAGACCTCGGTCTTGGGCAGGATGTCGTTGGCATCGTACTTGTACCAGGCGTCGCTGCCCTCCTTGCGGAACAGGTCGGACACAGCCTTGATGGAGGCATCGGTGATATGGTACTTGCCGCACTTCTTGCAGTAGAATACCGGGATGGGCACGCCCCAGACGCGCTGGCGGCTGATGCACCAGTCACTGCGGTCACGGACCATACCGGCCATGCGGTCATGGCCCCACGCCGGCTGCCAGTGCACGCTGTCAATGGCCTTGTAGACGTCCTCCTTGAAGGCGTCGATGGAGCAGAACCACTGCTCGGTAGCACGGAAGATAATGGGATGATGGCAGCGCCAGCAATGCGGGTACTGGTGGGTGATGTGCTGCACCCCCATCAGATGGCCGCTCTCCTTGATGTGCTCCAGAATGACCTTGTTGGCGTCCCAGACCTTGAGACCGGCAAACTTCTCGCCCGCCTCGGCGGTCAGGCGGCCCGCGTCGTCCACGGGAACGACAACGGGAACCTGCGGATAGTGATTGACGCAGACCTCAAAGTCCTCAACACCATGGCCGGGAGCGGTGTGGACGCAGCCCGTGCCGCCTTCCAGCGTGACGTGGTCGCCCAGAATGACCAGACCCTTGCGGTCAAGGAACGGATGCTGATACTGCATGAGCTCGAGCTCACTGCCGAGAACAGTCTCGGGCAGGACTTCGTACTCATCGATATGGCAGCCCTTCATCGTGGACTCAACGAGCTCGCGGGCCATGATGTGGTAGGCGTCACCGATCTTGACGAAGGCATATTCCAGATTGGGGTTCAGGCAGGTCGCGACGTTGGCGGGCAGTGTCCAGGTGGTGGTCGTCCAGATGACGATCCATGCCTTGTCCAGCGGGATGTTATGCTTGGCCAGCACGCCGTTGGGGTCGTCGGTCAGCTTGAAGCGGACATAGATGGAATCGCACTCGTCCTCGGCGTACTCGATCTCAGCCTCGGCCAGGGCGGTGCGGTCCTCGGGGCACCAGTACACGGCCTTCATGCCCTTGTAGATGTAGCCCTTCTTGGCCATCTCGCCGAAGATCTCGACCTGGCGGGCCTCAAACTCGGGGCGCAGAGTCAGGTAGGGGTTCTCAAAGTCGCCCTGCACGCCCAGACGCTTGAACTGCTCGTTCATGACACCGATATGCTCGGTGGCAAACTCCTTGCAGATCTGGCGCAGCTCCAGCTTGGAGACACCGGCCTTCTTGTCGCCGAGGGAGCTCAGCGCCTTCAGCTCGATGGGCAGGCCGTGGGTGTCATAGCCGGGCACGTAGGGTGCCTGGAAGCCGGACATGTTCTTATAGCGGATGATGATGTCCTTGATGATCTTGTTCAGGGCCGTACCCATGTGGATATTGCCGTTGGCATACGGAGGGCCGTCGTGCAGGATGAACTGCGGCTTGCCCTCGTTGTTCTTAATCATCTGCTCATAGACATGGTTCTGCTCCCAGTCCTCGAGCATTTTGGGTTCCTTCTTCGGCAGACCGGCCCGCATTTCAAACGGGGTCTGCATCTTATGGATGGTGTCGTTGTAGTTCTGCGCCAAAGTTTCCTACTCTCCTCTATTTATTGGATTCTTTAGTTATATCACATCGGGCGTCAGCTGTCAAAGTCAACGCCTTCAAAGTTATCGAACGCTGGGGAATTCAGCTCCTCCTGCGGTTCGCCACTTGCCTTTTTGCGGGTCGTGCGCCTGGTCGTACCGGCCTTGCGGCGGCGGGCAGGCTTGGCCTCCGGCTCGTCATACAGGCCGGAGACATCCTGGAACCGCGTCTCGTCGATGGCGGGCTCCTCCACGGGGATCGGGGCGGGCTCGGCTTCCTCCGGCTCCTCCGGGTGCGGCGCGATGGCAAATTCCACCGTGTCTACCTTTTCGCCCTGAGCCTGGGCACTTTCCGTCGGCTCCGGCACGGGCTGGGCTGTGGGCGGCTCATAGTAGGCCGTCTCCTGCATGGCAGGCATCTGGGCTGCCTGCTGTACCGGGGCCGACTCCGGCACAGGCTGGGCTGCGGGGGCCGTGTAGACCGGGGCCTGCACAGCGGGCTGCTGCGGCTCTGCCGCAGGGGCAGCGGCCTGCTCCGGGGCCGGGGACGGCGGCGGAACGGGTTCATCCTCGGGCCGTCTGGTGTAATCGGGCAGTTTATTGATAAGGTTGATATGCTTGCGGTACATCTCGATCAGCGAACGCTTGAAGCTGTCTGCCTCACCCTTGAGCGTGACGATCTCCTGCTTGGCCAGCTCGACGTCATCGCGGGCGCGCTGCTCGCGGTCCTCTGCCTTGATGTTGGCCGAGCGGATGATCTCCGCCGCTTTCTGCTTGGACTCGCGGATAATACTGTCCCCCATGCGCTGGGCGTTGATCATCGACGTACTCAGGGAGTTTTCCATCGTTCGGTATTTTTCAATGCGCTGGGCCAGCATGACGAGCTTTTTCTGCAAATCATCATTCTGGGCAGCCAGGTCGTCCATTGCCTGGGCGACCTGCTTGAGATAATCATCCACATCCTCACGGCGATAGCCCTGGAACGCTTTGTCAAATGTGACGTGGCGGACATCCTCGGAAGAGATCATGACGGCTTTCCTCCTGTATGCGGGGCACACGGCCCCGTTATTCCCTGCCCGCAGCGCTGCGGGCGATCCTGCGCTCAATATTGGTAAAAGGATATGAACAGACGATCCTTGCGGCTTTTGCCGCCGATGGCCGCCAGCTTGAAGCGCCCCACGCCGCGCACTGTGAAAATATCCGCGGCGTAGGCGGTCTCGTGGGCGGCCTTCAACGGCAGGTGGTTGATCTCCACACGGCCCGCGGCGATATATTCTGCCGCGCGGGTGCGAGAGGTGTGCAGCATGGCTGCCAGCACCGCGTCCGCACGCAGGGACGGCACGGTAGCCTCCTGCAGGGTGCGCTCGCGGCTTTCGGCCAGACGGGCGGGCAGTGCGTCGATGCACGCAGTATGCACGGTACAGTGCCCTGCGCCGGTCAGCTCCGCGTTTATAAATTCCTGCTTGTCGGCGAGGATCACCGCGTAAAATGTGTCCTCACGCTCGGGGTCTGCCAGCAGGTCCCCCACGCAGCTGCGCTCAAGGCCAAGGCCCAGAATCGCACCGAGATAATCCCGGTGGGTCGGCAGCTTATCCCCGTAAGCGGTGCATTGCAGGTAGGCCAGCGGTTCTTCCTGCCAGGCGTCGGGCGGCTCAATACAGAGCACCCGGCGTTCTGCCGCGTCAAAGCCGCCCCAAAAGCGGATGCATCTGCACCCCGCCTTGTTGCAGGCGGCCTGCGCCAGGCTCTGCTCCCGGTCCGAGAGAAAGCCCGTATAACGCGGGATGCCGCGGCTTACCGCAACGCGGCACAGCTCCTCGACACGGCGCATCAGGCGGCGCTCGTCGTCATTCTGCGGCGGCACAAAGCCGCGCACCGCATTGGCGGTATCAGAAGAAGACGCCATTGTTTTCCAGCTCGTCGAGCAGGTCACCCATAATATCAACGTTGTACGGCGTAATAATGAAGGTGCTGGTCGCCACGCGCTTGATCTGGCCGTTGTTGGCATACGCTACACCGGACAGGAAGTCGATCAGACGGCGGGAGACCTCTTTGCTGGCAGACTCCAGATTCAGCACCACAGTATGCTTGGCGTTGAGCTGGTCCGCAATGCTGGACGCATCGTCAAAGCGTTCCGGTTTGACCAGAACGACCTGCAGCTGAGTCGTCGCGTTGATGTTCACGACCTTATTGCTGTGCTGTTTGATCTCCTGCTGCTGGGTATACTCCTGCGCAGCTGCAGCCCCCTGCCCGCCGGGGAAAACATTCTCTTCAGTGTCATCTACATAGGAATCTGCGTCGGGATCGATACCGAGCTTGCTTCTCAAACTGTCAAGCATGGACATGGTCGTAAAACTCCTTTGATTAGAAAGCGCCGTTTACGTCAGCGCGTCATTACAGCGATATACATTAAATATTATCTTCTTTTTTGGCAGTCTTGTCAATACAAACGGCGTATTTTCGTTACAATAGTTTGCCATCCTCCAAATTTGTGCCCTGCACGATGATCTCATCATAGAGGCGCACCTCATTTGCACTGCCGAGCTTGCCGTCCTCCGGGACAAGAATGTAGCTGTCATTCTCATACAGCGTTGTGATCTTCAAAAAGCGCTGCAGGTTGCCGTACTTGACATAGACACCGCGCTGGCCGTTCACGATATGCAGCGCCGCCTTGTCGATGCGGATGCCCTCGTAGGTTTTTAAATCGACCTGCACGGTCTCGCAGCCCAGGCCCAGGACCTCGGCGCTGATGGTCTGGCATTGCAGCACGATCTTGGCAATGCCGTTGTCCTTGTCCTCGGTGACTTCCTCCACCGTGGCGGAAAGCGGGGTGTTCTGCTTGCCGGGTACGCTGATTTTCACCGTGGACAGACCGTCGAACCGTGCGGCGGTATCCAAATCGCAGACCGCGTAGAATTTCCAGCTGAAGCCCGTCGCAATCTGTCCGGCGCGGTTTGTATCCGCTGCCGGGAAGCCGTCTGCCAGCATTTTTTGCAGCGTGGCCGGGTCGGCATCGGCCAGCGCCCGACAGTCCGTCCGGATGTCGGGCGAGGCCTCCGTGCGGCTGAAATAGCCGTTCGTTGTGGCGGTGACGGTCTGCAGCGTGTCGAGCTGTGCCTTGATGCCGTCGTACTCGGTCTGCAGCGCTGCGATGGACTGGGAGAAATCCGCCGTCTGCCCGGTGCTGATCTGCAGACGGTTCTGGGCCAGCAGAAAGCTGTCCTGTGCGTCGGAGATGCCGGTATACTGGGCAGTGTCCAGCTTATCCAGCAGGTTGTACAACGCCTGCTTCGTCTGGTTTGTCAGCACCGAAAGCTCACTGCCGGCAGAATTCTGCGACTTCGTAAGCAGCGTGATGGAGCGCTCGAGCCGGTCCAGACGCTCACGCTGCAGGCCCTGGGTGTCATCGGTGTAGCATTCGGCTACCACCGTGCCGTTCGTCACGCGCTCGCCATCCTGCACAAGATAGCCGAGATTGCCGCTGCCCGGCACATCCACGGCGTCAAACGCCACAACGCCGGTCAGGTTCAGGCTTTCGGCCAGCGTGTAGCGGATGGCGGTCTCGGTCTTGTAGGACCGATGGAAGATCAGCACGAACTGGACGGCAACATACAGCAGGAAGAGTGCCAGTGCCAGCAGACCCAGCGCGTGTAAAAGTTTTTTTGCCAGCGGGCGGTCCTGCCGGTTGCTCACGGTACACCCTCCTTTCCGTTATTCCTCGTTGTGCAAAAAGGCCCGCACCAGCGTGCAGGCGCGCTCGGTGACATCCTCCTCATCCAGATAGAGCCACACCGCGTCGTTCTGGCGGCGGAACCAGGTCAGTTGGCGCTTGGCGTAGTTGCGCGTTGCCTGCTTGAGACGCTCGGTGCATTCGGTCAGATTGGCCGTGCCCTCAAAGTACGGGAAGAATTCCTTGTAGCCGATAGCCTGCGCCGCCGTGCGGTAGGCATCGCGGTGGTCGTAGACCTGCCTTGCTTCGTCCAGCACACCGTTTTCGACCATTTCGTCCACGCGGCGGTCAATGCGGCTGTACAGCACTGCGCGTTCCCGGCAGGTCAGGCAGAGGCAGAGCGCATGGTAGGGTGCCTCGGCGGGCCTGGCCTCGCGTCGCTGGTCGCTCATGCGGCGGCCTGTGGCTCCAAACAGCTCCAGTGCGCGGATGACGCGCGGCAGGTTGTTGGGGTGGACCTGAGCGGCGTAGTCGGGGTCGATCCTTTGCAGCTCGGCGTAAAGTGCCGCGCCACCCTCGGTGTCAGCCCGCGCCTGTAATCGGGCGCGGATGGCGGGGTCGGTCTTTTCCGGGGCAAACGCCATACCGCTCAAAAGACTGGTGATATACAGCCCCGTGCCGCCCACGACGAGGGGCAGTCTGCCGCGAGCCGTGATGTCCCGTATCAGCGGGTCAGCGGCGGCGGTGAAGTCCGCCACGCTGTAGGGGGTCTCCGGCGGCAGGAAGTCCAAAAGATAATGCGGTATCCCCTGCCGCTCCTCCGCGCTCGGCTTCGCCGTGCCTACGTCGAGATTTTTGTAAATCTGCATCGAGTCGGCGTTGATGATCTCGCCGTCAAAGGCTCTGGCCAGCGCGACGGAAAGTGCGGTCTTGCCGCTGGCCGTCGGCCCGCCGACGGCGACGACGCGGGGTTTAGACAAGTCGGCCAAACTGCTTTTCCAGCTCCTTCCGGGTGATTTTCAATACGCAGGGCCGCCCGTGCGGGCAGAACGGCGGGACCGTGCCGTCCATAATGCGCTGGGCCAGCGCGAGCATCTCGGCGGCGTTCGTGCGGTCCCCCGCTTTGATGGCCGCGCGGCAGGCGATGGAATGCAGCACCCACTCGGTCTTTTCACGCAGGGCGTCGCGTCCGCCGTCGGCGAGCTTTGCCGCCAGCTCCACGATCATATCCTCTACATCGTCCACCGGCACGTCCGCGGGCACAGCGCGCACGACAACAGTCGAGCCGCCGAAGTCCTCGGCCTCGATGCCGGCATCGGTCAGAAGGTCAAGGTTCTGCAAAACGGCCTGCTTTTCCGCGGCGGTCAGATTGACCTGCACAGGGACGAGCAGCATTTGGGACGGCACGCTGCCGTAGTCCCTGGCCAGCTGCTCAAACAGAATGCGCTCATGCGCAGCGTGCTTGTCGATAAGGCAAAGCTCACTGCCGCGCTCGGTGATGATATAGGTCTTGAACACCTCGCCGACAAGGCGCAGCGGCTCGCTTGCAGGCGGCGGGGTCAGCGTCGTCTGCTCGGGACGTGTGCTGACCATGTCGGGCAGGGCGCTTAAAGCATGCGGGTCATTCCGAACGTAATCCGTCTCGTGGTCTGCTGCGGGGGCCTCGTCGGGCAGCTCCGGCAGGATGTCCAGCACCGTGTCATCGCTGACGGCGTGGGGCATCGGCTGCGGGGCGGGAATCGTTACGGGCTCCGACGCGGGCGTCTCAACCGCCGTCACCGGCGTGACCGGGGTCAGCGGTCTCGGTGCGGGCCCCGCCGTGTAGGCGGGCTTCGGGGACTGTGCCTCCAGCACGCCCGGGACAGGCTGTGTGCCCTGTGCATTCTGAACGCCCTGCGCCGTCGGCAGCGGGCGCGCAGGCACGGGCGCGGTCAGACCGTTCAAAGCGCGGTATTCTGCCGCGGACAGCGTCGTGAAGCCGCCCTTTTTCGGCTGGGCAGCAGCGGGCCGCGCGGCAGGTGCCGGGGCGGCGGGCTGCATCACGGTCTGCCCGAGCTTTTCTTCGGGCGCGGTGTGGCCCATCTCAAAGCGGCACTCGCCGCTGCCGGGCGTTGCCAGCGCGGCGCGCACGGCACGGTAGACAGCGTCAAAGACGTCACTCTCTTTCGCAAAGCGAATTTCGGTTTTCGCCGGGTGGACGTTGACATCGACCATGTCGGGCGGCAGCTCCAGCATGAGCACCGCGCCCGGGAACTTGCCCTGCATCATCGTGCCCTTGTAGGCGTTTTCGAGCGCCGCCATCATTGTGCGGTTTTTGACGTAGCGGCCATTAACAAAGAAATGCTGCGCACCGCGGCTGGCGCGGCAGGCACGCGGCGGCGTGACCAGGCCGGTCACATAGTACAGCTCGCTGCCGCCGTCCACGGGCAGCAGGTCGCGGGCAAATTCACGGCCCAGGACCGCGTAGACCGCACTGCGCAGGTCGCCGTCGCCTGGGGTCACATACTGCTGCTTGCCGTCGCGCAGATAGCGGAAGCTGATCTCCGGGTGGGACAGCGCCGCGTGCAGGACGGTCTCAGCCACAAACGTGCCCTCGCTGGCGTCCTTTTTCAAAAACTTCATGCGGGCGGGCGTGTTGTAAAACAGGTCACTGACCGTGATGGTCGTGCCGACGGGGCGTGCGCCGGGCTCCATCCCACGCTCCTCGCCGCCTTCGATGCGGTAGCAGCAGGCGTACTCGTCGGCCTCTGTGCGGGTCAGCACCTCGACGCGGGCAACGCTGGCAATGGAGGCAAGTGCCTCGCCGCGGAAGCCCAAGGTATGGATGTGCCCGAGGTCCTCCGCCGTCGCGATCTTGCTGGTGGCATGGCGGATAAACGCTTTATCGATATATTCCGCTTCTATGCCTGAACCGTTATCTACGATTTGCAGCTGCTGGATGCCGCCGCGCACCGCCGACAGCGTGATCTGCGTCGCGCCTGCGTCGATGGCATTTTCCAGCAGCTCCTTCGCCACGGAGGCGGGCCGTTCGACGACCTCGCCCGCCGCGATCAGCTCTGCGGTATGCTTGTCCAGTACACGAATTTCCGCCATGGTTTTCACCTGCCTTTAGTCTTTGTCCAGTGTATTTTTCAGTTCGTACAGGAAGTTCAGCGCCTCCAGCGGGGTCAGTGTCTCAATGTCTACATTGTGGAGCTTTTCGACGACCTCGCTGGGTACGCTGGGGTTGTTGTAAGCCTCGACGGTGTCAAAATCGAGCTGCATCGTGTTATTGCGTCCCGGTGCGCTGGCCTCCAGCTGGCGCAGCACGGCGTGGGCGCGCTTTGTCACGCTGCCGGGCAGACCCGCGAGCTTCGCGACCTCGATGCCGTAGCTGTCGTCGGCGGGGCCTGCCACAATGCGGCGCAAAAACGTGATGTCCTCGCCGCGCTTTTTGACGGCGATGTTATAGTTTTTGACGCCGTGAATATCCTGCTCCATGCTCGTCAGCTCGTGGTAGTGCGTGGCGAACAGCGTCTTGCAGCCGATGTTCTCGCAGATAAATTCTACCACACTGCGCGCAATGCTCATGCCGTCAAACGTCGAAGTGCCGCGGCCAATTTCATCCAGAATGACTAAGCTGTCCTTCGTCGCGTTTTTCAGGATCTCCGCAACCTCGGTCATCTCGACCATGAAGGTCGACTGCCCGGCGGCGAGGTCATCCGACGCGCCGACGCGGGTGAAGATGGCATCCACCACGCCGATATGCGCCGCGGCGGCAGGCACAAAGCTGCCGATCTGCGCCATCAGGGCAATCAGCGCATTCTGGCGCATGTACGTAGATTTACCGGCCATGTTCGGGCCGGTGATGAGCAGCATCCGGTTCTCGTCCTCGTCGAGCATCGTATCGTTAGGCACAAACAGACTGCCCTTGAGCATCTGTTCAATGACCGGGTGGCGGCCCTCCTTGATCTCCATAACACCGCTCTCATCCACGTTTGGCATAACGTAGTTGTTTTGCAGCGCCGCCTCGGCAAAGCCTGCCAGCACATCGAGCTGGGCCACAGCCGATGCCGTGCGCTGGATGCGGACGACCTCGGCGGAGATCGACGAAAGCAGGTCGGCAAACAGCTGGTGTTCCAGAACCAGCAGACGCTCGTTTGCGCCGAGGATCTTATTTTCCAGCTCCTTCAGCTCGGGCGTGATGTAGCGCTCGCCCGTCGTCAGCGTCTGCTTGCGGGTGAAGGTATCGGGCACCGAGTCGGTGTAGGAGCGGCTGACCTCGATATAGTAGCCGAACACCTTGTTGAAGCCGATCTTCAGCTTGGGGATGCCGGTCTCCTCGCGGTAGCGGGCCTCAAGGTTTGACAGATACCCCTTGCCGCCGTGCATGATGTCGCGCAGCTCATCGACCTCGCTGTTGAAGCCCGCGCGGATAGCGCCGCCGTCCTTCATGTTGGCGGGCGGGTCATCCACAAGGGCGGTCTGGATGTTCTGCAAAACATCCTCGAGCAGGTCGATCTGGTCAGCCAGCTGCGTCAGCAGCGGCGCACCGCAGGCCGCAGCCTGGGCCTTGACCTGGGGCAGCATGGCGCAGGTATCCCCCAGTGCCTTGACCTCGCGCGGGGTGGCGGAGCCGTAGAGAATGCGGGTCGTCAGCCGCTCAATGTCAAAGACATGGCCGAGGGCTTCTTTCAAATCGGCGCGGGCGATGCTGGCAGAATAGAGCGCCTGCACCGCACAGAGCCGCGCGTTGATGGCCTCGGCGTCCACAAGGGGCTGCTCGATCCAGGAGCGCAGCAGACGCTTGCCCATCGAGGTTTCGGTCTTGTCGAGCACCCAGAGCAGCGTGCCGCGCTTCTCGCGCCCGCGCATCGTCTCGGTCAGTTCCAGATTTGCGCGGGTCACAGGCGACAGGCGCATATACTGTGCGTCGGCGTAGTTCTGCACAGTCTTGATGCGCTCAACGCCGTGCTTTTGGGTCTCGTGCAGGTAGTTGAGAAGCGCCGCCACAGCATACGGGACAAGCGCGTCCTTCTCATAGCCGAGGGTCGTGCGCCAGTCGGTGCCGAACTGGTCGGCCATGGTCTGCTCCATGACGGCGTCCTTAAAGCAGGCATCCTCGCGCAGCTCGACCAGGGCGTTCGTGTGCTGCTTGATGTAGGTCGTGACATCTTTAAAGTCAAGCATCGGCGGGCAGATCAAAATCTCGCTGGGCATATAGCGGCACAGCTCGGTGATGATGGCTCCGCCGATTTTTTCAGCGTTCAGCTCGGTGGCGTAGGCCTCGCCGGTGGAAACGTCCGCAAAGCAGACGCCCGCACGCCAGCGGCCGCGGGTGCGCTTGCAGTAAATGCTCGCCAGATAGTTGTTTTTATCCTCGGACAGCATGCTGCTTTCAATGACCGTGCCGGGCGTGACAACGCGGATGATGTCGCGCTTGACAAGACCCTTGGCGAGGGCAGGGTCCTCCATCTGCTCACAGATGGCAACCTTGTAGCCCTTAGCGACCAGGCGCGCCATGTAAGTCTCGTAGGAGTGGAACGGCACGCCGCACATAGGGGCGCGTTCTTCCTTGCCGCAGTTTTTGCCGGTCAGCGTCAGCTCCAGCTCCCGCGAAGCCGTCAGCGCGTCGTCGTAGAACATTTCATAGAAGTCACCGACGCGGTAGAACAGAATCTCATTGGGATGCTGTTTTTTGATTTCAAAATACTGCTGCATCATGGGCGATACTGCTTGCTCGGCCATGTTTCACACTCCTGTTGATTCTTGTTGGTATGTTGTTCTTGTAGAGACGGATTCCATATCCGCCCGGAAGGTATGCGGCTGCGTACAGTGCTGCGGGCGCATATAGAATGCGCCCCTACGGCCTCTCTGCCCCGCGCCTCAAGCTTTAGTGGCAGCCGCCGCAGGTGGAGCAGCTGCCGGTGCAGCCGCCGGTGGGGGCCTGCACGGTCATGGGGTCGCCGCCGTTCATAGCGGTGTTGATGATGGCGTCAATGTGGCTGACCATTGCCTCGCACTCGGCCTTGGCGGCGTTGTAGCGGACCATGCCCTCGCTGGCCATGATCTGGCTGTACAGGTCGTTGACGCGCTGGTTCAGCTCGGCCACGCGGGCGGCATCGGTCTCGGCCTTGGCACTCTCATTGTTCAGGTCGAGGCGGGCGAGGTTGAACTCACCGATCATGTTCTGCAGCTCCTCGTCCATATCGTTCTCACGGCGGGCAGCGTCCAGCTCCAGGTAGCGGGGGTCAGTCTGCATGGCAGCGGCAGCTTTCTTGAAAAGATCAATGCAATCCATTGTAAAATTCTCCTTATAAATTATAAATATAATGTATGGGTTTATTCAGCAAGCTCGCCCACCAGCAGTGCGGCGCGCGAGCCGGTGATGTGGACATCGGCCCACTGGCCGATAAGACTTTCAGGAGCCTTGAACTCCACGACCAGATTGT
>ERZ1673701.2149-NODE-2149-length-15795-cov-5.041741_pt1 | contig 15795 bp, 7 predicted proteins | sample MGYA00580231_ERZ1673701 | MGnify/ENA primary metagenome ERZ1673701 (study PRJEB41218, sample SAMN15661798) | gut metagenome | host: Homo sapiens | place: Canada: London | collected 2015-08-20/2019-03-30 | study: EMG produced TPA metagenomics assembly of...
GCGCTAACGGCTCTGACGGCTGGGAGATAACCGGGATACAGTCCTATAAGGATATAACGAAAAGCCCCGCGAACAGATATCTTGTAGACGGCACGAATTACTACGACAATATAGACGGCTCCCGCCCCTCCGACCAGGAGCAGACCCTGGTATCCTACACCAACACCGACCCCTCCGGAAAGAGCACGGTAAACCGCACGGCGGGCGAATCCATTCCTGCGGTGGAGTATAAGGACGGGTACGTTTCTTCCACGCAGCAGCAGTCGGACAAGCTGCTTTCATACGGAAACGCTTCCCCCAGCAGCACCCCAGGCACTACCTACAGGGATCCCGGTCATGAAAGCGAACTCGGAAGCGAACACACTCATCACACCCCCGCCTACAGCACGCTGAACAACGTCCTCACACAGTTCACCGAAGCGGGAACTTCGCTGCGGGACACCACGCTCAGCTTCGACCTTACCGACAAGGACGGCAGGAAAAACTCCTACTCCGTCACGATACCCAAGGGTTCCACGGCGGAACAGGCTGTCGGGAAAATAAACAGGGAGCTGAAAGATGTTGTCTCCGCTTCGGCGGACGGCAGCAGCCTGAAGCTGAAATCTGAGGCTGAGGGCGAAGATGTTGAGTTCAGCAATTTCTCCGGCAATATGATGCAGTACGCGAAGAAAAGCAGCCTTGCCGGGAGATCCGGCGCGGTAATTGACGGCGATACTGTATACGTTCCGTCAACGCTCACCCTCAGCAAGGCTTCCTCGCATATCCCGCTCACCGTGGACAGCACCAACGACCGGCTGGCGTTCACCCTCGGCGGCAAAAGCTATGACCTCAGGCTGGATAACCGCGCTTACGGCAGCCTTTCCGACCTCGCCGCGGAGATAAACGCTAAGATGGCGGCGACAAACGGCGGTTCAACAGCCGGGGTGAAGGTCAGCGGGGACTCGCTTGTTTTCACCGGCGCGCCGAAGGACGCAGGCGGAAGCAGCTTCTCAGTCTCCAGCACCTGCCCGCTGAACAAGCAGAAAATAACCCACGACGTTATAAATTCGCCCTATTATAATCCGGCGACAGGTAACGCGGAGACCCCGGCGAAGATAACGCTTTCCTCGGTGGACAGCCACCTGCCGCTCACCATCGACAGCTCCGGCAGCAGCAATAACTACATCACGATAGACTACACCTACCCCAAAAACAGCACGGTATCCGGAATCATCACCAACAGACTCACGATCATGATCCCCGATGGAACGTACACCAGCGGGGCGGACCTCGCCAGCGCCATAAACTCCGCGATAGACATGGACGCTTCGCTCAAAGGGAAGATAACCGCGGACTATGGCAGCGGCGGGCTGACGTTTACGTCCGTTCAGCGCGGAAAGGGCTGCAGCTTCAGCAATCTTACCACTACGTCAAACATTGAGAAATACAAGAAGACCAACACAGCCGCAGGCGGAACAGCCTTTCCGGGCGAGAACAAGCTGAAATTCCCGGCTTATATCAGGAACAGCAAGTTCTCCACGCTTTTCGGCGGCGACGGCGTTGAGATAAACGACCTTAACGATACCGTGTCCATAAACGTCAACGGAACGGACTATAAGTTCAAGCTCACGCACGGCTCTTACAGCGGCAGCGACGGGCAGAACAGACTTGCCGGCCAGATAAGGGACGGTTTAAACGGCTCCGGCGTGACGGTGGACGCCAGCGGTTCAGAGCTGAAGCTCACCACCTCGAATGTCGGCGCGGGGGCTTCCGTTTCGCTGAACGCTGACAATACCTCGCCGATTTTCAAGCGCGCGGAGACCTGCAATTCCCCCAGGCCAACCGACAGGAAATATACCCCGGCGTATATAATCGGCAGAGCGACAGTCGGCAATATCGAGATAAAGGACTATTTCAGCGAGATGACGTTCGACTACGCCAACAACGGACTCAGCCAGACCCTCACCGTGTCCGTCCCAGAGGGAAGCTACACCGCCGACACTCTCGCCGCCGCCATACAAGCCAGCATTGACGGGCAGATAGGCGCAGGTCAGCTTGAGGTCGGGGTTTCATCAGGGAAGCTGTCGATAACCGCGAAAGTGGTCGGCGGCGACCAGAGAATGGGGAATTTCTCCGGCAGGCTGTTCAACAGGGTGTTCCAGGACGTGAACTATACCCGGCTGAATCCCCATACCGAAAAAGCGGGCACGACCGCAGGCTCTGCGATGTCCTATATCATCGGCAGGAATACGATCCAGCCGGAAACGGCGGACGAGATAAAGAGCGGGAAGAACGTGCTGATATATGCCGGGCTTAACGACGAGCTGAAATTCGATTTCACCTATCAGGGGCATACCTACGAAGTCGGGTTCAATATCCCGGAAGGGTCGTACTATCCCGACGAGATAGCCGCCGCGATACAGACCGCCGGGCGCGAGGCGATGGGTAAGATGACCGATGTCAACGGCGACCCGCTCCCCGCTGAGAATTTCCACGCAACGATAGGTCTGAGCGCGATAGGAGTAAGCGAAAATTCAACGGGTATCGACAATTCCGACAAGCTGATACTCAGCTATATCGTCCCGGACAACGGAACGGTGAAGCAGGTGGACGCGATAATAGACGGCGTGCGCGGAAACTCGGCGTACAGGCTTTTCTATGACGCCACCCAGTCGCCGAGGCCGTCGAGGATAATCGGAAAATCCGACCTTTCCGGCGGCGTGACGATAATCTCCGGGCAGAACGACGAGCTTACGTTCGAGCTGGACGGCGTTCCGCTGACGGTGAAGATACCTGCGGGGACTTACGATTCCCGTTCGGTATCCGAGGCGCTGAACAAGGAGCTGGAGGCGATACCCTGTCTTGTCCGGGCGGTGGACAACAACGGAAATCTGATGTTCTACACCACGGAAAACGGCGCGTACGACATAGACAAGTTCGCCGGGAGCGCTTCTGACGAGCTGTTCTACGGCGCGGACAAGCGCGACGACGACAACGAGATAGGCATACATTACGGCAGGCGCACGAACAGCTACATCTGGTACGACAAGACGCGCGCGGACGAACACCTCATGCGTATCAACACCACCGGCGTGACTACGGTCGACCGCGCGCTGAAAGCGATAAGCCGCCTTGATTACGCCAACGACTACCTGTCTAAGTGGCGTGCGGTCTCCGGCGCGCAGCGCAACCGTTCCGAGCACGCGTACAGCGTCAACGCTGCCACGGTGGAGAACCTTGAGAGCGCGGAATCCGGCATTCGCGACGCGGATATTGCGGAGGAGGTAAAAGCCGACGCCAAGCAGAAGCTCATAATGCAGGCGCAGGGGTACATCATGTCAAAGCAGAAGGAGAACAGCCAGTCTGTTCTGGATATCATGGCGTGACGGAGGAATGCTGCGCAGTTCCGGCGAACCACACCCGCGCAGCAATGCCGATTTCCAACGGTATCCACAAAACCAGTTCACAAAACCGGATATAAATGAAACCGCTCCCGGAGCCAGTTCAGGCAATGGGAGCGGCTTTTATCTGATATGAACAGCATGGTATCAGGCTGTGCGGTCGGAAACAAACGTTGAACAGATTACAGATTCAGAAGCAAACCGCCCAGAGCCAAAAGCCCGGGGCGGTTTCCGCATATCAAAAAATCCAGGAAGCGTTTATTATCCGACTGCCCTTCTGAGGACAGCCGCCGCGTCGGAAGCGTTGACCGTTCCGTCGCCGTTGAGGTCAGCCGCCGCAAGGTTTGCGCCTGCGGAAATTCCGACTGCGTACTTCAGTATCTCGGAGGCGTCGAGCGCGTTCAGGATACCGTCGTTGTTCATGTCGCCGGGAAGCGCGCTGAGTTCGCTCAGCATTACGGCGTAGCCGCCCTTGCCGTCAATGCCGGGGACTGTCGACTTTCCGGTGCTGTCGAGCTTTGCACAGCCCATGAATACCAGCTTCCCGTCCGCTGACTTGTACAGGTTCGCGAACCTGCCCGCAAAGTCAGCCTTGAAGCATACTGCAATGCCTGCGGGGATATCCGCGCTGCTTACCGTGAACTGAACGCCCTCTGTTCCGGCAAGTGCTCCGGTCTTGAGCTTCCGGGTCGGGATAAGCGTGAGGTCTGTCGAAGCCGCGTTCTTTATCTGTGCGCCGTCTATTACCCAGCTCTTTACGCTGTCGACGACGAAGGCCGCTTTGATTTTCTTATCGGCTATCTGCTTCATCACCTCTGCGGGAACTGTGTAGTTTCCGTTAAGGCTGATGGTCACGGCACCGCCCTCTGCAAGCTTAGCTATTGAACCTGCGATGTCTGCCCAGCTTGTTTCCTTGCCGTTGAAAGCAGGCTTGGTTTCCTCCGTCTTAGCGGAGGACGGTCTTGACGAACCGCCGGAAGAACCACTGGAAGAGCCGCCGGAGGTACCGGACTTCTTAGTGAACACAGCAGTTACGATGTCGCTTGCAGCCGCGTCAGCGCTTACCGCGAACGCCTTTACTGCCGCGGAAGCGGTCAGCGTGAAGCTGCCGGAGTACTTCGCGGAATCCGCTGTAGGTGTGGAGCCGTCCGTGGTGTAGTAGATCACCGCGTCCGGAGCTGCGCAGGTGATGGTAACGGTCTGCGAGCCGCTGAATGTTCCGCCGTTCGGAGAGATTACCGGAGCCGCGGTCTTTTCAGCCTTGAAAGTTTCCTCTTCCATTATGTAGCCGCAGATGGTGCACGCCTTGTAGCGGTGGCCGTCCTCGACGAAGGAAGCCTCGACATCGGTTATCCAGTCGCCGGCGATATGTGCTTCAGGCTCAGTGGTCTTTCCGCAGGCGCACTCGTGCCAGTGACCGGACTTATCGTTAGCCCAGCTCTCGCTGAATACGCAGGTGTGCTCCTCGTCAGCCACGAACGCGTATACGCTGAAATGCTCGAGGTATACAACGTAGCTGTCCTCCCTCTGCTTGCCCGGGATAAGCTCCTTTGTGCCGTCGTCCAGCAGGCGGTAGCAGTAGAACGTCTTGCCGCGGTGCCCCTTCGGTATCGGGATAACTACCTCGACAAGCCCGTCGTAGCCGTTGGAGTAGTCCTTGTCGCCGTTTATCAGCGTGAGGTCGAGCAGGCTGTACTTCTTGTTAGCGGAAATTTCAGTTCCGAGAGCTTCCTCCGCGCGCTTTATGCCCTCCTCGTCGTATATCTCCCTCGCCTTTACCTTTACCTTGCTGAGGTCAAGACCTACGCCCGCTTCGCTCTTGTCCTTCATGTTGAATGCGGGGGTCGCGATTATCGTGGTTATCTTTTCGTCCTCGGGAGTATCGGGGTTGGTTTCTACCTCGCTCTCCTTGGCGTTGTCCTTGTCGAAGGGCTTGTTGTCCTCGCTCGCCTCGCCTATGCAGATGAACGGGATATCGTGCCTTATAGCGTAGAAGTTCACTGCGGAATCCTTGTAGCCGCGCAGGCTGAAGCCGCTCATCTTCTGGTCGGCGTAAGCGAAGCCGAACGCCTGATTGCCGATGTTCGTCACGGACTGCGGAACAGTCAGCGACTTTATGCCGTCGCAGCCGCGGAACGCCCAGTAGCCGACGTAGTTCACGCCGTCGCGGATAGCAACGTCGGTCAGCTTGCTGCACTCTGCGAACGCCTCGAAGCCGATGAAGTCAAGGTTGCCGAGTATCGTCACGGAATCCAGCCCCAGCGCGCCGTAGAACGCCGCGTCGCCGATGTGGTTCACGGCAGCGGGGACGGTGTATCCGCCCTGGATACCGCCGGGGTACGCCACGAGCTCCTTCATATCCTTAGTGAACAGCACGCCGTCCACGGATACGTAATTCTTGTTCGCAGGGTCGCAGGTTATGGACGTCATAGAGCTGTTCTGTGCGAACGCGCCGCCATTTATCCGGGTCACGTTCGCAGGAATGCTGATAGTCTTAAGCTTGGAGCAGCGCTCAAACGCCCAGCTGTCGATGAACTCCAGGGAATCCGGCAGGGTGACGGTTTCCAGATTTTCGCAGGTGTTGAAGCAGTACCAGTCCAGTGACTTCACGCCCTCAGGAATAACGAGGTCGGTGATGAATGACTGAAACAAAAATGCACTGTTGCCTATTGCGCTGACTTTCTTTCCGTCCAGCTCTGCGGGTATCTCGAGCTTTGGGGTTACAATAGTGCCGCCGGTGATGGTTATGGTGCCGTCCGGATTGTCAGAGTAGATGAACGTGTTGGAGTCGCTGTCGGCGGTGTTTTCATCGTACTTATAATCAACACTGCCGAGGAGCTTTCTCGTATTGTCGGCATATACCGCGTAGATTTCAAGCGTATACGTTCCGTACTTCAAGCCGTTCATAGCCATCGCGGTTCTGAAGTTGGTGGAGTTGTTTGTATAGCAGTAGTCAAGAGTGATCCCGTCATGGCATACCTCATAATGGTCGGCTCCGTCGGCTTCGTCCCACATAATTGTATCGTCCACAAGGAATATTCTGATATCGTTCTGGTTGATGGTAATGATGTCGCCAAGCTTCAGCCCGAGCCTTGTGAAAGCGTCGTCCGTTATAGCCATCTGGGACCTCATCTCCTGGACAACGTCGCTGTCGGGGGCGTCCTTCAGCACGTCGCTGAACGTCATGGTGTTAGTCATGTATGCAGCGTTCCAGTCCCAGTTTTCGCCTGTCATTATGGCGGTCGCAAGGAAGAAATCATCTGCGGTCAGACCCTCAACGGTGGATTCCCTGAATTCGAATCCCTCCACCTTTACGCCCAGGAACCGCTTTTTCAGCTCGCCCACCGTGGTTTCGCCCATTTTGACTCCAGGGAGCGATATTGGCGCCATGAACGTGCATTCAAGACCGGTGCCCTGGTCTGAATTGGACTTGACGACCTCTGCGGTGCACCTTCCGCTGAGCAGTTTATAGGTGTAGTAGTCAGGCTTGGATTCCTCGGGATTCACGACAAAGCTGTCGCCGATTTTAAGCCCCAGCTTTGCGAACGAGTCGTCCTGCACGGAAAGCTGGAACGCGATGGACTGCACGATATCGTCGTCCGCAACGTCCGCAAGGTCGCTGCTGAAGTTCATCTCCGTCGTGTTGTATACCGCTTTCCAGTTCCAGTCTGAGCCGGTAATGAGTCCGATGGTGGGAACGAGGTCGGGTTCCGTCATTCCCTCGACTGTGGAGCCCATGAATTCGTAGCCCTCCACCTTTATTCCATCGTAGAGCGCTTTCAGCTCGCCGAACGTGGTAACTCCCTTGGTCACGCCGGGAATCTCGAAATCGCTGTTGTAGGCGCAGGACATTCCGCTGTTGTTTTCCCATGTCGCCTCGGTGACGGTCATCGTGATAGGACCGCTCGGCTCGGTGTGGGTGTAATAGGACAAGCCGCTGCCGTCGGAGTTCAGGTATATCCTGTCCCCGAGCTTCATTCCCAGGCGGGACACAGCGCCGCCGTCTATGTAGATGTGGAACGACAGGCTCTGTACGACCTTACTGTCGTTGTCTGCGGGCATGTCTGCGAAATCGAGGGTATCCTTGTCCGTTACGGCGTACCAGCCGTCATACGAGTTGGAATCCGTACCGCTGAGCACTGATATCGAGGTGTGGATATCTTCCGCAGTCAGCCCTTCCAGGCTCGAATTACTGAATTCGAATCCGTTCACCGTCAGCCCGGAATACAGCCTGCGCAGTTCCGCGACAGTGGTCACTCCGTTGGTAACGCCGTCTGCCGGGAAGCGGGTCACTACCTCGCACTTGAGCGAGCCGTCGTCGGCGCTCTGCACCGCCATCGCTACCGGCGACTGACTGAACTCATACCGGAACTCCGTCAGCGCCGCATATGCGTGTGAATACGCGGAGAACTGCGCCGGCAGGTCTGAAAGCGATGTTGAAACAAGGACAGCCGCCGCGCATACAGCGGATATTGCTCGTTTCAGGTTCATTGAAATTCCTCCTTTTACAGGCGCAAAGCCTTATCTTTTTTCTCTATGATTATAATATATTCCGCAGAAAAATAATGCGAAGATGTAATAAAATGCAGAAAATATGTAACGAAATGCGACACTTGACAAGAACGAAAATTTCATATATAATTATCTCATCTCATGAAACGGAGGGATCAGCATGAACTATCTGATATGCGACGACGAGCCGGCGGCTGCCGAATCGCTGAAAGCCAAAATAGCCGAGCTTGAACCGGACTCGTCGGTAAGGATATTCACAACGCTCCAGGCGCTGCTGTTCAACATCGAGGACTTCGCCGACCGCATAGACGGTGTGTTCATGGATATCAAACTGCGCAATGCAAACGGGATATCCGGCGCGGCGCGGCTGCTGGCTTCCCACCCGGAGATAAAGCTGGTGTACATCACCGGCTACGCCAGCGAGTATATCCAGGAACTGTACTGCGTTGATTCCAAAGCGCTCCCGGCGGCGATACTCACGAAGCCGATAGAGATGAAGTACCTCCGGAACGCGCTCAGCAAGATACACGAGCGCGAAAAGCAGGCGGAGCTCCTCCCGATAAAGAACGGCGGCACGGTGACATACCTCAGCACCGCGGAGATAATCTCCATCGTCAGCGACAAGCGCAAGCTGATAATCAGACACCAGGGCGGGTGCGTCGAAATATACGGCAGACTGTCGGATTACCGCGAGAAGCTGCCTGCCAGCTTCGCCCAGTGCCACAAGAGCTGCATAGTGAATCTGAACCGCATAAACCGCATAGTGAACTGGGCGAGCATTGAGATGTCCGACGGCAGCGTGCTGCCGATAAGCCGCACATACAAGGACGGCATAAAAACGGCGGTAACGCTTATCAATTCTTGATGGAGGGCATATGGAACGATACCTGCTTGAAACCTGCTACCTGCTTACCAGAGACCTTTACCAGATATTCATCACCTTCTTCGCGATGTCGTTCATGCTGAAGCCCAGGTACCACCGTGCCATCTGCGTATCTGCTTCGGTTCTGTACAGCTTCGCTTCGGAGCAGCTCTTATTAGACGGCCCACCGCTGCTGCACGGCGTCGGGATCGCGCTGTCGTTTTTCCTGCCGGCGCTGTTCTTGTATAAGGACAAGCTGATGTACCGTCTGTTCGCCGCCGGATTTCTCGCGGCTGGATCCATCATCATGGACGTCTGCGTTTCAGGCTTCGTCATGCTGATAGACGTAAACCTGCTCGTTTCGCTGAAGACATTCCATACATGGGATACAATAATCATGATCATCGCGATGAATTTCTTCTTCACCGGAGGGTTTCTGCTCATCATGTCGGTGTGGAACCACTTCTTCAGGAAATCCCACGTGAAATCGCTGGGGCTGTTCGTGATGTTCCCGGTGAGCCAGTTTTTCTTCTTCTGCGCGTGCGCCTACCAGACCTGGACGGGCGAACGCCTCGACCTTATAAGAAATCCGTTCATCATAATTGCGGTGGTGCTGTCGATAGCCGCAGATATCCTGATGTACCGCGCCCTCATGCAGAACACCAAAACACAGGAGCTGACCCAGAAGCTCAACGACATGCAGCATGAAATGGATATGCAGCTCCAGTACTACGACGGTCTCGCCGACAAAATGCGGGAGATACGCGAATACCGCCACGACATCAACAACCTTATCGAGGTCACGGAGTCCCTGCTGCGCAGAAAGACCACCTCGGAGGACGGCAGAATGCTCCTGGAGGAGCTGAAGGAAAAGACCGCCAACGCGAAAATGCCGGTGTTCAGCGGCAACCCCACCGTCAACGCCATACTCTACCACAAGCAGCAGACCGCAAAGGAGCTGGGCGCGGAGTTCCGGGTGAACATACCGATGAGCGAGGATTTCCCGTTCGAGCGTTCGGATATCTGCTCGGTGTTCGCGAACCTGCTGGATAACGCGATACGGGAGGTCTCCGGCGCTGCGGAAGGCTTCATAGAGGTCAGCGCCAGCCGCAGCATGGGGCTGCTTCTCATCGAGGTCAGGAACAGCACCTCAAAGGTGCTGAACTCCGAAAAGGGGAAGCCCGCCTCGGATAAATCCGAGCCGCAGAAGCACGGGCTTGGTCTGGAGATAGTCGGCAACATCGCTGAGAAGTACGACGGGAAGTTCCTGCTCACCGCTGAAAATGGAACAGCCCGCGCCATCGTCTCCCTCCCTATCCCGGAATCTGCCGCTGTTTCTCCAAATGACCCGCCCGCCCAGATCTCCGGTCCCTCCCGTATGAAATCTACAGCGCCCCTGTGATTTCACATAACAAATAACCTCCCCCGAGCCTGAGGCTCGGGGGAGGTTTGAGACCGTCGAAAAAGTCATTAAAGTGACTTTTCTGCCGAACATCCCAGCCGCGCGCACGTCTTGGCGGCTTTGCCGCCAACCCGCACACTTGCTGGGATAGAAGTGTTTTTTGCCTCGGCAGAGCTGAGGCAAAAAACGGATTTCAAATGCCTGCTTCGCAGGCAAAAGCTACTTTTTCAACAAGCTGCAACCTCCCCCAAACCTAAGGTTCGGGGGAGGTTTTAGTATGTATTCTCAAATGGTGGACTTACAAGCTTACCACTTCATGTCGGAAAACTCTGTGTAATACTTACCCTCTTCTTTAAGCGTGCGCTCCTTGAGGGTATCAAATACGGCATTTGTGTGTTCCGCGCATTTGTTCCATTCTGCGTCTACGTCTTCGGAATGCTCCGTTTCGATCGTATAATTTTCAGTAATATACCTGCTGAGGTAATCTGTGAACTTTTCGCAGCCAAATACATTCAGGTGCTCGGTGTTAAAGTAATCATTTTTATCGTCTATTCCGAATTCTTCCGAAATATACTCAAAGTTCATATAGGCATAGCCGTTTTGGGTGATGATTTCTTCAAGCTGCTGGTTTGTTTTCTTGTTCAGCTTCTTATTATGCGGAGCCCTGATAAACAGAACATTCTTCAGCCCTTTTTCCTGACAGTAGGCGATGGTTTCTTCAAGATAGCTCTTTCCAAGGTCGGTAAGCTTGCTCTTGTTTTCCGCCGTGCTCACTTCCGGGTTGGTCTGGGTGCGTATGCCCATGCTCTTGCAGAGGGATACATCGCTTTCATTGTTCCTGTCGATATCGCATTGCCTTTTTACCAGGTCTTTAGGATTTTCCCAATTGGAGTGGTACTTTAACAGGCGTACATAATAGTTTTTCCTGTCGTCCGGCTCTATACGTTCGCTGATAGTGTCAAGCCAGTTATCGTTCTTTTCCATGTTGTCGATCCACTGGCGCAGCGTTCCTTCATCTTGAAGACTATTCACATTATATAAAAAGCCGTTGACCTCTATCACCAGCAGCTGAGGAGTCTGCCGGCTTAACATCTCGCGTATCATTGATTTGTATACGCCGCCGGTAGTTCCCGCAACACACAGGTTGTAGCTTGTAAATCCGTATTTCTGGTAGGCAAGCGGCGCGGAATAGTCCGCATACATCTCGCTAGCGCCTATCAACCCGACATCTATCGTATTTTCAGGCTCACGGTAAAAATTCCTGACATGCAGCTCGGAATTTGTGTTGTTGAACTTCATCAAGTCTGCAAAGAAGATGTAAAGAATCATCATCGCAAGCCCCACGGCTGTCAGCTTGAATACACGTTTAAGATATGCGTTCTTCATTTTATCCCCCTATCTTAAAACTGCATATACACGAACTCTGCCGGATTTGTTCCCGGACCATATACGCCGAAAATTGCCACTACCCAGAACAGCAGGAGGAATACTCCAGCCTCAGCCCAGAAGCCTTTGCTGCATATCATCTCACGCAGTGTCCTGCCGGAACACTCTTGAACGATGGAGCATACCAGAAGTGCAAGGACTGCGATCGCGACTAAAATAAGGCTTGCACTGCTGACTCCGAGAGCATCGAATATTGCCGGATCTGCGAGCTCGCTGATATGGAAATCCGTAATCGAAAGCCACATCATTTTCAGAGCCGCCGTAAATCCCGGAGCTATGTCGAAATAATACCCCACCAGCACGATAAGGAACGTTCTGAACATCTGGAACAAGATGAACAGCTTGTTGGTATCCCTGATGTGCAGAGTTTTCTTCCAGACAGCGTATTTGTCCTCAAGCAGCGTGGAGACCATGATTATAAGTCCGTTCCACAGACCGAATCCGACATATCTCCAGTAAGCTCCGTGCCATATTCCCACAACGATGAATGTGATGAGCGAGGCTATGCTCACCGGCAGCACCTTGGATATCTTCATGCCGAAATGCTTCTTGAGGCTCCTGCCGAACTTCTGGAACAGCTTTGACATCGCGATGGGATAGAACAGGTATTCCCTGAGCCACGCTCCAAGGGTGATGTGCCATCTGTGCCAGTACTCGGAGATGTTCCTTGAGAAATACGGACGTCTGAAGTTCTCTGCGAGATCTATGCCGAAAAGCTGAGAAACGCCGCGGGAAATGTCAATGCCGCCGGAGAAATCCGCGTAAAGCTGGACTGCGTAGAACAGCGCCGTTATCAGTATCACGGTGCCGGAATGCTTCTCGTATTCCGCCGGGATAGTCAGCACGGTGTTCACCAGCCGGTCAGCAATGACCAGCTTCTTGAAGAATCCCCAGGTTATCAGCAGGACGCCCTGCTTGATGTTGGAAAAACTGATGTCATGACCCTCGTAGAGCTTCCCGGACAGGTCGCTGTAAAAGCTTATAGGTCCCTGCACTATCTGCGGGAAGAACGACGTGAACAGCAGCATTTTGCCGAAATTACGCTCCGCGGGGAACTTCTCACGATAAATGTCGATGATGTACCCCATTGACTGGAACGTGTAGAACGAAATGCCTAGCGGCAGGAACAGCCCTAGTTCCGGAAGCCCGCCGCCAAGCGGGTTCAGCAGAACGTTCAGCGCGTCCGCAAAGAAATTGTAGTACTTGAGGAACCCGAGTATGCCAAAGTTCAGCAGCAGGATCGCCGCTGTTATCCACTTCTTTCGCCGGGAGACCTTCGCCTTGTAGAGGTCGCGCTCTTCCTTCGACCAGACGCCCTTCTGGCTCTTTATGTACGCCTTATGCTTGTTCGCATATGCCTCGAGTATCCGCCCGCCTGCGTAGGTGCTGGCTGCGGTCACGAAAACGAAGCTGATGTACTTCAGGCATACTATTGCATAGAAGCCTATGCTTGCTGCAAGAAGCACCCACCAGCGGTGCTTCTTCGGGAAAATATAGTAAAATATCAGGCAGCACGCCACAAACAGCATGTAGCCAAGCGATGTGTATGACATTAATTACCTCCGGTTACGGCTTGTTGAGCGGATAGGTCTCCGTTATCTGCCGCGACAGAGTTAACCCGTCCTTTTCGCTGTACAGCGCGACATTCGGCAGGCTCCGCGACAGGAATATCGCTATGCCCTCCGAGATGGAGTAGGCTCCGCAGCGCGAAAAACAGATAACATCGCCGATATCGAGCTTCGGAAGCTCCGCTTTGCGCACCAGTATATCAGCAGTGGTGCAGAGGCTGCCGCACAGGCAGTAATCCGCGCGCTCCGATCCCTCCGGCTTATTGAGCACAGATATCGGCGGAACCTTCATCGCCATGTTCTGCCCATAATAATTGAGCTGATTTATTCCTCCGTCGCATATCACGTAGGTCGCGTCGCCGTTCGTTTTTACGTCCATTACGCTGGTGAGGTAGCTGCCGCTTTCCGCTGCGAAAAATCTTCCCATCTCAACGGTCAGCGGGTATTTCCCGGCGAACTCCCGGACGGCTTCCGCCGCCTCTGCCAGCAGAGCCATATCGGTTTCCTCGGTGAAATCCTTGAAGTACTCCACCGCAAGCCCCGTACCATACTCAATGTGCTCTGCACGGAAACCCAGCTCCGATTCCAGCTCCTGGCAGAATTCGTCCAGCAGTGAAAGCTCCCGGCGTATGGTCTGGACCTTCGTTTTCTGAGTGCCGGTGAAGTAGTGCAGCCCGACTATCTCAAGACCCTTGTAGGAATCCCGGTTCCGGATAACTTCCTTTATCACGGAAGCGTCCATGCCAAACTGGCTGCCGTGGGAAAGCCGGAGTATCAGCCGAGCCTTTCCGCCGCTCCTTACTGCACGGTCGTTTATGAGCTGTACGTGAAGCAGGCTCTCCGCAGTGAACAGACCTACCCCGTCGTTCCAGGCGCGCTCAACGTCGCGCTCGGTTTTGTTCACGCCGGAGAATATCACCTTGCTCATCGGAACGGAAAGCTCCTCGCATATGCTCAGTTCGCCCGGGGAGCATACCTCGATATATGAGAACGCGTCCGGCAGGTATTTCAGCAGGAACGGATTCGCCTTTATCGAATAGCAAAGCCCGGTATTTTCCCCGAACGCCTCCTTTACTGCGTTCGCGCGGCGTGCGAAGTCGTCGCCGCTGATAACGTAGCAGGGAGTTCCGAAGCGGCGTGCCGCTTCTTCAAGTATAGTCTTGTTCATATCAGTCCTCTTGCTGGAGCTTCTCGATGAGCTTCATCATACCCTCGATACTGTTGAAGTTCTCAGGAACCAGGTTGCCTACGTGTATGTCGATATCGAATTCATCGTTCAGCGCGCCGACTATGGACACGATATCGAACGAATCAAGCACGCCCCCGTCGATGAGCTGCTTTTCCGCCTCCCAGTCAAGATCGGGTCTGATTTCTTCAAGTACTCCAAGTAACTGCTCTTTCATGTTGTTTTCCTCCTGAATCATTTCATTAGTTCTTTAAGCGCCTGCATATTTATCTTGCCGTTTGCCAGCTTCGGCATCTCGTCGAGTTTTATGAGCTTTCTCGGCACCATGAAGCCAGGAAGCAGCCCCCTGAGATGCACCGCGGCTTCCTTTACCGTCGCCGCGCCTGTGTAGAATAAATATATAAGCTCCTTTTCCTTTAGGTACATAGAGCACGCCTCGCTGACGCTCTCAAGGCGCAGCGCAGCCGCTTCTATCTCCGACAGTTCAACCCGGTGACCGAGGTGCTTTATCTGACGGTCCTTCCTGCCCTTGTAGCCGAGGTTTCCGTCAGGGAGAAGCACGCCATAGTCGCCAGTCTTGTATATCAGCTCGCGGTAAGAGCTGTTCAGCGGATTCTGTATGAAGGACTTCGCCGTAAGCTCCGGGTCGTTGTAATAACCCAGCGCCAGCGACTGCCCCGCTACGCATATCTCGCCCATCTCACCTGCTTTGGCGGGAGTGTTGTCCTCCTTCAGCAGGAACACCCTGTAATTCCTGTAGGGTACTCCTATCGGGAGCACGTCGCCGTCCTCTACCATGCCTTTCACCTCGTAATAGGTGCAGGACGCCGTGCACTCGGTGGGACCGTACTGGTTGACGAACTTCGCGTCAGGGAGATTCTCCTGCCATATCCGCAGGATACTGCACGGCATGACCGAGCCGGAGAAGCATATCTTCTTCAGATACTGCGGCTTCGCTTCGTCGAACACGCCCATTTTCGCGGCGATGGTGAACACGGAAACGCTCCAGCCCACCGACGTCACCTTATGCTCGTTGAGCGCCTTGAACAGCTCCGACGGCATTACGAAGCACTCTTTGGGGATTATGAACATCGAGGCTCCGGTGAACAGCGGTATGTAGATATCACGGATAGCCGCAATGTAATCCAGCGGCGACTGGTTTCCCAGGACGTCCGCTTCGGTTATCCCCATTACTTCGATGTACGCGTCTATATAGTTCATCAGCGAGAGCATGGATGTTATAACGCCCTTGGGTCTGCCGGTGGAGCCGGACGTAAATATCACGTACAGCGGGTCGTCAAGGCATGCGGCGCCGGATATCTCGTCGAGGCGCTCCTGCGATATCTCATGCGCGAACAGTTCGTCCGCAGGAACTATCCCGCCTTCAAACCCCAGTTTCCCGGCGGCGGCGATGGTGTCCGCGTCGGAGATAAGTATCG
>ERZ1673701.2161-NODE-2161-length-15760-cov-17.408469_pt1 | contig 15760 bp, 10 predicted proteins | sample MGYA00580231_ERZ1673701 | MGnify/ENA primary metagenome ERZ1673701 (study PRJEB41218, sample SAMN15661798) | gut metagenome | host: Homo sapiens | place: Canada: London | collected 2015-08-20/2019-03-30 | study: EMG produced TPA metagenomics assembly of...
GACCAGGTCACCTTCCTCGCCACGCAGGAGAAGGCCCACGAGTTCTTCCAGCGTATCAATATGCCGGTGCGGCCGGTGCGCAACGCCCTCATTGTGGGCGGCGGTGCCATCGCCTATTACCTGAGCCAGGAGCTGCTGGAAAATCACGTCCGCGTCCGCATCGTCGAGCGGGACCCGGCCCGCTGCAATGTTCTGGCCGAGTCCCTGCCTGAGGCACAAATTTTGAACGAGGACGGCTCCAACCGCGACTTCCTGCTCTCGGAAGGTCTGGAATCCACCGAAGCCTTCGTGGCTCTGACCAACATCGACGAAGAAAACGTGCTGCTGACCCTGTTTGCGAAAAAGCACTCCAAGGGAAAGCTGGTCACGAAGATCAACCGCCTCGAGTTCGACGATATTCTGGCCGGGCTCGATTTGGGCAGCATCGTCTACCCCAAGTACATGACCTGCGACTACATCGTGCAGTACGTCCGCGCCCTGCAGAACGAGGCCGGCAACAACATCAAGACCCTTTACCGCATCCTCGACGACCGCGTGGAAGCGCTGGAATTCACTGTCCATGAGGAGAGCCGGGCCACCGGCGTGCCGCTGAGCCAGCTGCATCTGAAAAAGAATCTGCTGCTCTGCTGCATCACCCGCGGCGACAACATCCTCATCCCCCGCGGCGGCGACCAGATCCAGGTGGGCGACAACGTCATCGTCGTCACGCTGGAACACGGCCTGCACGACCTGCGGGACATCGTGGAAGAGTAACGGGGGACAGGACGTATGAATTATGCGATCGTCTTTCGTCTGCTGGGCTACATCCTGATGATAGAGGGTACACTGCTGCTGCTCCCGGCGGTGACGAGCCTCATCTACGCCGAGTGGGCCGTCATGGGCGTGTTCCTGCTGACGGCGGCCATCAGTGCGGCGCTGGGCTTTGCCCTGCGGACCATCAAGCCCCGCAGCAAGGTGTTCTATATGCGGGAGGGCTTTGCGGCCACCGCCCTGAGCTGGATCACCATCAGTATCATGGGTGCAGTGCCGTTCGTCCTCACCGGCTGCATCCCGAATCCCGTGGACGCCATGTTTGAGACCGTTTCGGGCTTCACCACCACCGGTGCCAGCATCCTGCCCGGTGTGGAGGGCCTGCCCAACGGCATCCTGTTCTGGCGCAGCTTCACCCATTGGATCGGCGGCATGGGCGTTCTGGTGTTCCTGCTCTCCCTGCTGCCCCTGACCGGCGGCTCCCACGTCAACCTGATGAAGGCGGAAAGCCCCGGCCCGCAGGTGGACAAGCTGGTGCCGAAGGTGCAGTCTACGGCCAAGATCCTGTACGGCATCTATTTCGCGCTCACGGTGGTGGAGTTCTGCTTCCTGCTGGCGGGCGGAATGAATGTGTTCAACTCTCTGCTCACGGCCTTTGGCACGGCGGGTACTGGCGGCTTCGGCTTCAAGAACGACAGCTTTGCCAGCTTCTCGCCCTACATCCAGTGGGTCGTGACCGTCTTTATGATCCTCTTCGGCGTCAACTTCAACGTGTATTTCCTGCTGCTGCTGCGCCGGTTCCGCCGCGCAGCGTCCAGCGAGGAAGTCCGCGCCTATTTCGCCATCATTCTGGCGGCGGTGGCCGTCATCACGGTGAACATCCGCAGCCTCTACGGCACCTTCGGCGAGGCGCTGCGCCATGCGGCCTTCCAGGTCGGCTCCATCATTACCACCACCGGCTTTTCCAGCTGTGATTTCGACCTCTGGCCCACGCTGGCAAAAGAGGTGCTGGTGCTGCTGATGTTCGTGGGCGCCTGCGCGGGCAGCACCGGCGGCGGCATCAAAGTCAGCCGATTCCTTCTGCTGGGCAAGACGCTGGGCAAGGAGCTGAAGCAGGCCCTCCACCCGCAGGTGGTGGCCCCTGTCCGGATGGACGGCAAGCTGGTCAATCATGAGACCATCCGCACCACCAACGTCTTTCTGGCGGCCTACATCTTCATCTTTGCGGCGAGTTTCATGCTTGTCAGTCTGGACGGCTTTGACATGGTGACGAACTTCACCTCCATCGCCGCCACCCTGAACAACATCGGCCCCGGCCTCAATCAGGTGGGTCCCATGATGAACTTCGGGGCCTACTCCAACTTTGCAAAGCTGGTGCTCATCTTCGATATGCTGGCCGGTCGTCTGGAAATTTTCCCGATGCTGGTGCTCTTCCTGCCCGATGCGTGGAGAAGATTCTAAAAGTTTTATAACGAAAAAATCCCCCGGTCCAGCCGGGGGATTTTTGTCTGTATCAGAACGTCAGATCGACCTTTTCCTGCGCACGGTATTGCAGAGCCTCGAGCAGCGAATCCTCGTCGAGGAGGCGCTTGCCGGAGAGGTCGGCAATGGTGCGGGCCACCCGGAGGATGCGGTCGTGGGCGCGGGCCGAAAGGCCCAGCGTCTCGTAGGAGGCCCGCAGGAGCTGCTCGGCAGCGGGGGTCATCCGGCAGATGCGCCGCACCTGCCCGGCGGTGAGCTGGGCGTTGCAGCGCACATCCTCGTAGCCGGGAGCAGCGTACCGCTGGGCCTGGATGGCCCGGGCAGCAAGGACCTGTTTCCGCAGCTCGGCGCTGCTCTCGGAAGGGGCAGCGCCATGCAGTTCATCGAAGGCCACCGGGTCCATCTCGACGCAGAGGTCGATGCGGTCCAGCAGCGGGCCGGACACCCGGCTGCGGTACTGCCGCACCGCGCTGGGCGAACAGGTGCAGGTCCGGGTAGGGTGGCCGTAGTAGCCGCATTTGCAGGGGTTCATGGCGGCGACGAGCTGGAAGCGGCTGGGATAAGTGGCGCTTCCGGCGGCTCGGCTGACCGTGATGCAGCCGTCCTCGAGGGGCTGGCGTAGCACTTCGAGGCTCTCGCGGGAGAACTCGGGCAGTTCGTCGAGGAAGAGGACGCCGCAGTTGGCCAGACTGCACTCGCCGGGGCGGAACTGCGCCCCGCCGCCCGCCAGCGCAGCCGAACTGGCCGAGTGGTGGGGGCTGCGGAAAGGCCGTGTCGTCACGAGGCCCCGGCCTGCGGGCATCTGCCCGGCGATGGAATAAATTTTCGTCGTCTCCACGGCTTCTTCCCGGGTCAGGGGCGGCAGGATGCCGGGCAGGCGGCGGGCCAGCATGGATTTGCCGGTGCCGGGCGCACCGACGAGCAGGACGTTGTGTCCGCCCGCAGCCGCGATGACCATTGCCCGGCGGGCCAGCGGCTGGCCGCAGACGTCGGCGAAATCGGGAACGTGGCTCCACGCATCGGCAGGGTCGAAGGGAACCGGAGCCGTGGGAGAAATGGGCTGGATGCCCCGCAGTGCGTCCACGACCTGACGGGCCGTTGCTGCAGGGTAGACCTGCATTTCGCTTCCGCAGGCCTCAGCGGCTTCGGCAGCGTTCTCGGCGGGGACATAGAGCGCCCGCACACCGCCGGCGGCAGCCTCCAGCGCCATGGGCAGGACGCCGGACACCGGGCGGAGACTGCCGTCCAGCGCCAGCTCCCCCAGAAAGGCCGTGTCCTTCGGCGGCGGCTCCAACTGCCCGGAAGCGGCCAGCACCGCCAGCAGCAGGGGCAGGTCATACACCGGGCCGGTCTTGCGGACGTCGGCGGGAGCGAGGTTGATGGTGATGCGGCGGTCAGGCCACTTGAAGCCCAGATTTTTCAGGGCTGCGTGGACGCGGTCGCCGCTCTCCCGGACGGCGGAGTCCGGCAGGCCGACGATGGAGATGGCGGGCATCCCGCCCGAGATGTCGGCCTCGACTTCCACGGGGAAGCCGTTGAGGCCCTTGAGACCGAAGCTCTTGAGGACTGCGTACATGGGCGCTCCTTTCTGCCCGATGGGGCGGCAGAAACCATCCATAAAAGGGGACAATAGGTTTTTACGATGCTTCGAAATTTATTCTAAGATAATAGACAAAAGAAATGAAATGGTTGGCCAAGAACTGACTAAGAAATGGTAAAGATAGGGCGCAGATGCCCAAGTTCGACACAATTTTCTGTTTGAATCTATTATATTAGAGGGCATGTGAGATGTCAACGAAACGCGGGCTATCTGCGATTGGAGGAAGAATCTTATGGTTGCGAAAGAGTACTGCTGTTACACCAGGCCCTATTCCAGTATCGAAGGCTTTCAAATTGCACACACGCTGTACTACAGCGCAAGCGTAGAGGAAGAGGGAGTTGTATTGGCAGTGCGGCGGCAGCAGGGAGAAGAGTGTGTCACGGAGCAGGTCATCTGCCCGGTGGGCGACTTCGGGCGGCTGATGTCCCTGATGCGGTATCTGTGCGAAAATGGAGTAGGGCTGGGCCACTGGCTGGATGTACTGGACGACGCAGGGCAGGTGTACTGGCCCTGCACGGCTGCAAATGGGCAGCAGGAGAGCGGAAAGCCTGCACGATTTGTGGCATTTGCTGGTTTTGAGGGGGAAAACTTGGTACATAATCCTGAATTGACACAAAGCGTATAAAAGCTTATATTATAAGTAGACTTGGATGAATTTGTCCATTATGGTCAAAAATTATAAAGGTAAGGTGTGCAATATGTATCAGGATGAGTATAAGCGCTGGCTGGCAGCGGATCTGGAGGACGCAGATCTGAAGCCGGAGCTGGCCAAGGTCGAGGGAAACGACGACGAGATCAAGGACCGCTTTGCCGTTGCACTGAAGTTCGGTACCGCCGGCCTGCGCGGCGTGCTGGGCGCTGGTACCAACCGCATGAACATCTACGTCGTGCGTCAGGCCACCCAGGGTCTGGCAAACTGGGTCAAGACCCAGGGCGGCAACCAGACCGTGGCCATCAGCTATGACAGCCGCCTGAAGAGCGACGTCTTTGCCAAGACTGCCGCCGGTGTTCTGGCCGCAAACGGCATCAAGGTGCGCATTTATGATGCTCTGATGCCTGTCCCGGCCCTGAGCTTTGCCACCCGTTACTATGAGTGCAATGCGGGCATCATGGTCACCGCTTCTCATAACCCCGCCAAGTACAACGGCTACAAGGCCTACGGCCCCGACGGCTGCCAGATGACCGATGACGCCGCCGCCATCGTCTATGACGAGATCCAGAAGACCGATGTCCTGACCGGCGCAAAGTACATCTCCTTTGCCGAAGGCGTCGAGCAGGGCCTCATCCGCTTTGTGGGCGACGACTGCAAGAACGCCCTCTACGCCGCCATTGAGGCACGTCAGGTGCGCCCGGGCCTGTGCAAGACCGCCGGCCTGAAGCTGGTCTACAGCCCGCTGAACGGTTCTGGTCTGGTGCCGGTTACCCACGTTCTGAACGACATGGGCATCACCGACATCACCATCGTGCCGGAGCAGGAGTACCCCAACGGCTACTTCACCACCTGCTCCTACCCCAACCCTGAGATCTTCGAGGCTCTGAAGCTGGGCCTCGACCTCGCCACCAAGACCGGCGCCGACCTGATGCTGGCCACCGACCCCGACGCTGACCGCGTGGGTATCGCCATGAAGTGTCCGGACGGCAGCTATGAGCTGGTCTCCGGCAACGAGATGGGCGCTTTGCTGCTGGATTACATCTGCGCTGGCCGCATCGAGAAGGGTACCATGCCCAAGGACCCCGTCGCCGTCAAGTCCATCGTCTCCACCCCGCTGGCCGATGCCATCGCCGCTCACTACGGCGTTGAGATGCGCAGCGTGCTGACCGGCTTCAAGTGGATCGGCGACCAGATCGCAAATCTGGAAGCTGCCGGTGAAGTGGACCGCTTCATCTTCGGCTTCGAGGAGAGCTACGGCTATCTGGCCGGTCCTTATGTCCGTGACAAGGATGCCGTCATCGGCTCCATGCTCATCTGCGAGATGGCCGCTTACTACCGCAGCATCGGTTCCTCCATCAAGCAGCGTCTGGAAGAGATCTACAAACAGTATGGCCGCTACCTGAACAAGGTGGACAGCTTCGAGTTCCCCGGCCTGACCGGCATGGAGAAGATGGCTTCCATCATGCAGAAGCTGCGTGATAACCCGCCCGCCGAGCTGGCTGGCCACAAGGTGGTCAAGGTGACCGACTACAAGAAGCCCGAGGAGACCGGCCTGCCCGCTGCAAACGTGCTGATCTACAGTCTGGAAAACGGCGCTACCGTTGTGGTGCGTCCCTCCGGCACTGAGCCGAAGATCAAGACCTACTTCACCACTCTGGGCAAGGACCTGGCCGATGCTCAGGCTCAGAAGGATGCTCTGGCAGCTGCCATCGAGCCCATCCTCGCATAACGCAGAAATTTCATAGAAAATTTATGCCCCCGTACAGCGCCAAAAGTGCTGCACGGGGGCATTTTTGATGGGCGCGGGCAGTTGCAGTTTGTGGGTGGATACGCTATAATATTCAATGAATAATAATATGCTCTGTGCAGTGCGGCGCAGGGCAGGAATAAAATGGGGCAGGTGTAAGAAATTGGAACATCGTGTAACGGCAGTCCTGGTGGCGGCGGGTTCTTCCACCCGGATGGGATTTGATAAACTGAGCTTCGATCTGGGCGGTGAGACCGTCTTGGAGCGGAGCGTCCGGGCCTTTGACGAGTGTCCGGAGGTGGACGAGCTGGTGATCGTGACCGGCGCGTCCAGTGAGAATGCCCAGCGGGCCGCTGCCCGCTGCAAAAAGCCGGTGCGGCTGGTGAAGGGCGGCTCGACCCGCGCCGAGAGCGCCCGCAGCGGCGTGGCCGCTGCCCACGGCAGACTGGTGGCCGTCCACGACGCGGCCCGGCCCTTCGTGAGCCAGAGCGTTATCGCCGACACGATAGCGGCCGCTGCCCGCTGCGGTGCCGCCGCCCCGGCAGTGCCGGTGAAGGATACCATCAAGCAGGCGAAGGGCGGAAACGGCAAGACTGTGCCGGAAGGCTGCATGGTGGAGAACACCCCCGACCGCAGCACCCTTTATGCGGTGCAGACGCCCCAGTGCTTCGACCGCGCAGCCTATCTGGCGGCGCTGGATGAACTGGACGAGGCCAGCGCCCGCCTCGTCACCGACGACTGCAGCCTGTTCGAGCTGACGGGCCGTCCGGTGGAGCTGGTACAGGGCGACTACGCAAACATCAAGATAACCACCCGGGAGGACCTGCCCCGGACCGAGAACGGAGGAAAGAAAATGCGCATTGGTCATGGTTACGACGTCCACCGTCTGGTGGAGGGCCGCAAGCTCATCCTGGGCGGCGTGGAAGTGCCGTATGAAAAGGGCCTGCTGGGCCACTCAGACGCCGACGTGCTGGCCCACGCGGTCATGGACGCCGTGCTGGGCGCAGCGGCGCTGGGCGACATCGGCCAGCACTTCCCCGATACGGCGGAAGAGTACGCCGGGGCCGACAGTCTCATGCTGGCCCGCCGTGTGGCAGAAATCATGACCGAGCACGGCTGGCGCATCGAGAACATCGACGCCACCATCCTCTGCCAGCGCCCGAAGCTGGCCCCCCACATCCCGGCCATGCGGGCAAAGCTGGCCGAGGCTTTCGGGATGCCGGTGGACGCCGTGAGCGTCAAAGCCACCACCGAGGAGCATCTGGGCTTTACCGGCGAGGGGCTGGGCATCGCGGCCCACGCCGTCGCCCTCATCGAAGCAGTGTGAACGGGAGAATGTGACCCATGACTCTGAACTCTATCGTAGCAAACTTCCAGACCTTCAAGCTGGTAGACCTGCTGGACATCCTCATCATCGCGTTCCTCATCTACCAGCTGCTGGGCTTCGTCAACCGCACCCGCGCCGGCCAGCTGGCCAAGGGCGCGCTCATCGTCATGGCGGTCTATCTGGTGGCGAACATCCTGAATATGCGCACCGTCACCTGGCTGCTCAACTCGCTGCTGCAAGTCGGTCTGCTGACGCTGGTGGTGCTGTTCCAGCCCGAGATACGGCGTGCGCTGGAGCGGATGGGCCAGACCGACCAGTGGGCCTATCGCTTCTTCAATAAAAACCGCTACAACGACACCAGCCTCAAGGGCGCGTGGCGCAGCGCCATCATCGCCATCTGCGACGCGGCAGAGCGCTTTTCGGAGACCAAGACCGGCGCGCTCATCGTGCTGGAACGGAACACCAACCTTTCTGAGATCGTCCGCACCGGCACGCCCGTGAACAGCGCAGTCAACCTCGAGGTGCTGGGTACCATCTTCTACGAGGGTACCCCCCTCCACGACGGCGCAGCCATCATCGAGGATGGCCGCATCAAGGCCGCAGGCTGTGTGCTGCCCCTTTCCAACAACCTGGACTTGGGCAAGGACATGGGGACCCGCCACCGCGCCTGCCTCGGCATCGCCGAGAACTCCGACGCCATCGCCATCGTGGTCAGTGAGGAGACAGGCATCATCTCGATGGCGAAAAACGGTGTGCTCATGCGCCACTTTGACCGTCAGACCCTTTACACCCGGCTGGTGGATGAGATGATACCCAAGGAGACCGCCAGCGAGAAGAGCGCTGCCGAGGGCTGGAAGGCCCGGGGCAAGCGCCTGCTGAACTGGGTGAACAACAAGGAGGAGGATGAGCAGCAATGAGCACTGAGCAGAACAACGGCAAGCCTGCCGTACCCCCCAAGCGCAATCTGCTGAACGACCGCCGCATCCGGCTCCTGCTTTCTTTGCTGGGTGCAGTTATCGCATGGATGGCTGTCACCATCGTCGTGCAGCCCGGCACCACCACCACCATCTATAATGTTCCGGTGGACTTTACCTATGATTCGGCTGCCTACACTTCCCGGGGCCTGAGCATCGTCAATGCAGAGGAAAAAACGGTCAACCTGAAACTTTCCGGCGACGGCTACACCATCGGCAGCCTGTCGGCCAACGACTTTGTCGTCTACCCCGACTGGTCCAGCGTCCGCGACAGCGGCGAAAAGAGCCTGCGCCTTCAGGTGCGGAGCCAGAGCACCCTGCTCACCGGTGTGTCCGTCTCCATCGACGGCGACAACACCGTGGACGTGGTGTTCGATGTGGTGGAAGAAAAGACCCTGCCCATCCAGGTGACGACGAATTACCTGAAGATAGCAGACGGCTATATTCTCTACGGCACCGACATCTCGAAGGAGACGGTGACTCTCTCCGGACCCAGCACCGAGCTGAGCCAGGTGGAGACCTGCACTGCCGAGGTGACCTACAACGGCGAGCTGACCAGCCCCGTCACTCTGGATACCAGCCTGCGTTTTTACACCCGCAGCGGCAGGGAGGTGGAATTTGAGTATACTACTCTGGAAACGGACAGCGTCGAGGTCACGCTGCAGGTGTATAAGCTGGCCACCCTGCCGGTGGAAGTCAGCTTTATCAACGCGCCCCGCGACTTTGACCCCTCGGTGCTGGTCTACTCCCTGAGCAAAAAGACCCTCAATGTGGCCGGCCCGGAGTCCCAGATCGACCGTCTGTCCACCCTGTCGGTGGGTACCATCGACCTTTCCACCTTTGCACTGGATAAGGTGTACGAAATGCCCATCGAGCTGCCCAGCGGCATCCGTCTGCTGGACAACATCTCCAGCATCACGGTCAGCTTCGACAGCTCCCGTCTGGAAACCAAGACCATGAACCTGCCCGCCAGCTGTGTGCAGGTCATCAACCTGCCCTCCACCTACACCCTGACCGTTGAGACGGAGCGGCTGATGAACGTCACCCTCTGCGGCCCGGCCGGTTCGCTGGAAGCACTGAATCCGGAACAGGTGGTCATTGAGATCGACGCCGACGACTTCTATGTCGCCATCGGCCAGCAGAACATCGCCTGCCGCCTCTATGTGCCGGCCAACGACAAAATTTTTGCGCTGGGCAGCTATGTGGTGCAGTGCAAGATAGAAAGTAACTGAGTATATGATCCTGATCCATGATATTCGCCTGCCCCTCTCCGCCGGGGAGCCGCAGGCCTACGAAAAAGCCCTCCGCCTCGCCCGCATCCCCCGGGGAAAGGTGAGCCATCTGGGCATCGCCCGGCTCTCGGTGGACGCCCGCCACGGCCAGCCCAAGCTGGTGTACACCGTGGCCGTGACCCTGAAAGAGGAGAAGGAAGAGGCCGCCTGTGCGGGTGCTTCCCGCAGCGTCACCGTCCGGGGCAAGACCGATTTCTCGGTGCAGAATGGCACTCTGCCGCTGACGCACCGGCCTGTGGTCTGCGGCCTCGGCCCGGCGGGCCTCTTTGCGGCGCTGCTGCTGGCCCGTCAGGGCTACCGGCCCATCGTGCTGGAACGCGGCCCGGCGCTGGACGAGCGCGTCAAGGCCGTGGAGCATTTTTCCACTACCGGTGAGCTGGACGAAAATGCCAACATCCAGTTCGGCGAGGGCGGCGCCGGAACCTTCTCGGACGGTAAGCTCACCACCCGCATCGGCGACGAGCTCTGCGGCTTCGTGACCGAAGTGTTCCTCGAGCACGGCGCGCCGAAGGAAATTGCCTGGCAGCAGAAGCCCCATGTCGGCACCGACCTGCTGCGGGGCGTCATCACTTCGATTCGAAAAGAGATCGAGTCGCTGGGCGGCGAAGTCCACTTCAACACAGCCCTCACCGGCTTCGAGCGGCGGGACGGCCAGCTCGTCGGCATCCAGACCACGGACGGTGCGTTCCCCTGTGAGGCGCTGGTGTTCGCGGTGGGCCACTCGGCCCGCGACACCTTCGGGATGCTGATGGACAGCGGCCTCGTGCTGGAGTGCAAGCCCTTCAGCGTCGGCTTCCGGGCAGAGCATCTCCAATCGGAAATCGAAAAGAGCCTCTACCACGAGGCGGCGGGCCATCCGGCCCTGCCGCGCGGCGAATATCAACTTTCGCAGCACGTTGAAAAACGGTGCGTTTATACGTTCTGTATGTGTCCGGGCGGCCAGGTGGTGGCTTCGGCCAGCGAAAAGGGCCGCGTCGTGACCAACGGCATGAGCTACCACGCCCGCAGCGGCAGGAATGCCAACGCGGCCGTGGTGGTCAGCGTGGGCGGCGAAGACTTCGGCAACGACCCCCGGAAGGCCATCGCCTTCCAGCGGGAGCTGGAAGCCCGGGCCTATGCAGCAGGCCGTCCCGGCGGAGAGTATGCCGCCCCGGCGGAGAACATCCAGAGCTTTTTGGAGGGCAGGGGTCGGCTGAACATTGGCCGCGTCCAGCCCACCTATGACCGGGGCGTCGTCGCTGCGGACCTCGGCGCGTTGCTGCCGACCGAACTGGCCGACACCCTGCGGGCCGGTCTGCGGGCTTACGAGCGGAAAATTGCGGGTTACACCGCCCCCGAGGCCATTCTGACCGGCCTCGAGACCCGTACCAGCAGCCCGGTGCGGCTGAAACGGGAAGAAAATTTTGAATGCGCCCAGCTGGCAGGATTGTATCCCTGCGGCGAGGGTGCCGGATATGCGGGCGGCATCATGAGTGCCGCCGTCGATGGCCTGCGGGTGGCCCGCGCCATCATCAGCCGGTACAGCCCGGCAGAAGGGTGAGAAGTTGAATGACTGATCGTGAAAACGATTTTAACCGCACGGCGAAGGACAGCGAAGGCCGTAAGGTGCAGCAGGAGCTGGAACGCCAGCTCCGCGAGCTGGGCGACACCATGTCCGACTCCTTCCGCCACGGCTTTGAGGGCCGGGGCGAGGAGATCGGCGACCGTGTATGGGATGTGGGCCGCGCCGCAGTGAACGCCGCCGGTTATGGCATCTCGGAGGCAGGCCGGGCCTTTCAGGCCGGAAAACAGGAGTACCAGAAGCGGGCCGAGGAGGCCAGAAGCAGCGCCAGCGCCAGCGGGATGACCGACTGGGCGCGCAATTTCTTTGCGAAGAAGCCGGAACCGACGGCCATCGAGAATATTCGCACCAGCGCCAAAAAGCGCCACAGTGCAGGCGTCGCCATGCTGGCGACCGGCATCACCTTCGCCGTCATCTTCGGCATCACGGCCATCGCCTGCTTCGGCACGGCGGGGGCGTTCACGTCCGGCGGCGTGATAGTGGCGGCTGATATGACGGTCCTCAGTGCCATCGGTGATCTCGCACTGGGTGCTATCGCGGTGACGGGGTGGTGCTCTGCCGCTGTGACCGCTGTGTTCGGCTGGCTGACCGCAGCGGGCGCGTCCCGTATGAAGGCCGCCAAGACCCTGGAGCTCTACGCCGATACCGCCGAGGGCTTCGACTGGCACAAGGGCCTCTCCCTCTCCATGCTGGCCGACCTGACGCATAAAAAGAAGACCAAGGCGCTCAAGGTGCTGCGGAAATTCATCCACAAGGGCTGGCTCAGTGCCTGGCTGGACGAGAAAAACGACAAGCTCTACCTGACGGCAGAGGACTACCGCGCTGCACAGGAAAATCAGCCCCAGCCCGAACCGGAAAAAGCGCCGGAACAGGCCGGAGAAGTCCCCCTGAACCTCGAGACGACCCGCCGCTTTGCGCAGGTGCTCGAGAAGGAGCAGGAACTCATGGAGGATGAGCGGGCTGTGGAGGAGCTGCAGCATATGCAGAAGACCACCGAGTCCATCTGTGCCTGGCTGGAAGCCCACCCCGAGAGCCTGCCCAAGGCCCGCCGCTTTGCGGAATACTATATCCCCACCACCCTCAAGCTCCTGCACACCTACAACGACGTGCAGAGCCAGCAGGGCGAGAACGCGGAGGCCATCCGCCGGGATATTGCGGGCATCCTGCACACCCTGAATCAGGCTTATGATAACCTCTACGATAAGCTTTTGTCGGACGTGGCGCTGGACGTTTCCAGCGAGATCGCTGCGCTGCAGGGGATGCTGGCGAACGATGGTCTGGCCGGGGAGGGATTGCGATGACCTACCGGGCCTGGAACACCAAGACCGTTGACCGCGCTGCCCTGAAAGAGCTGACAGCGGCCATCGCCCAGCAGAACACCGAAGAGCTGGAATACCAGAACATGGACGAAGAGTGGAGCGAGGAAAAGTACCGCTCTGTCCTCGCGGTCCAACAGAAAGAAGCCGGCCTGCTGGCCGGCATCCTCGCTGCCCGGGGCATCACCGACCCCGCCGAGGCGCTGACCCTTCTGGCGGGCGAAGAAGAGCTGAGCGACCCCATGCTCCTGACTGACATGGACAAAGCCTGTGAGCGCATCCTGCGGGCCATCGACGAGGGGGAGACGATCGTCGTCTTCGGCGACTACGACGTGGACGGTGTGACCGCCACGGCCCTGCTCTATCAGCACCTGAAAGGGATGGGCGCCGCCGTCAAGTGTATGCTGCCCAGCCGGGAGGGCGACGGCTACGGCCTCTCGAAGAACGCGATCCAGTCGATTTACGATAAGGGCTGCCGCCTCATCGTCACGGTGGACAACGGCATCTCTGCCGTAGAGGAAGCCGCATTCGCGGCCAGCCTCGGCATCGACCTTATCATCACAGACCACCATCTGCCCCACGACACCCTGCCCCAGGCAGTGGCCATCGTGGACCCCCGCCGTGCCGACGACCACAGCCCCTTCAAGGGCCTGTGCGGCGCGGGCGTGGCCTTCAAGCTCTGCGCCGCGCTGGATGGCTGCCCGCCGGAAGAGATGCTGGAATACTGCGGCGACCTCGCCGCTGTTGGCACCGTGGCCGACGTCATGCCCCTGACAGGGGAGAACCGCACCATCGTCAAAGCAGGTCTGCGCCAGCTGCAAAATACGGACAGACCCGGCTTCTGCGCCCTTTTGGAAGAAGTGGGCCTTGCAGGCAAGCCGGTGACGGCAGAGAACATCAGCTACGCCATCGCGCCCCGCCTTAATGCGGCGGGCCGGATGGACAGCGCCGTGACCGCTTTGCAGCTGGTGCTCTGTGAAGACGAAGACCGGGCGGTCGAACTGGCCCATAAGCTGAGTGACATCAACATCCAGCGGCAGGAGACGGAGATGGAGATCGTCAAAGCCGCGCAGGAGCTGCTGGACGCTGAGCCGGAACGCCTCGAAGATCGGGTCATCCTGCTCTGGGGCAAAGACTGGCACCCCGGCGTCATCGGCATCGTGGCCTCCCGCCTTGTGGAAAAGACCGGACGCCCGGTCATCGTGGTGTCGGTAGATGAGCACGGCGAGGGCAAGGGCAGCGGCCGCAGCGTGCAGGGCTTCAACCTGCACGAGTGCATCGCCTCCTGCGCCGACATTCTGCTTCGCTTCGGCGGCCACGCCATGGCAGCGGGCCTCTCGGTGCGGGAAGAGGATCTGCAGACGCTCCGCCAGCGGCTCAACGACTGGGCGGCCCGGGAGTGTCCCGTGCTGCGCACCCCGCCGCTGGAATGCGATCTGTCCGTCCACCTCGACCGTCTGACGGTGGAGAGCGTCCGCCGCCTCGACCAGCTGGCACCCTACGGTGCCGACAACCCCAGCCCGGTCTTCGTGCTGGAAATGGCTGTCGTGGAGGGCGTCTACGCCGTCTCGGAGGGCAAGCACTGCCGCCTGCGTCTGCGGCAGGGCAATTCCAGCATCTACGCTGTCTGGTTCGGGATGCACCCGGAACAGGTGCCTTACTCGACGGGCGACGTCGTGGACGCAGCCATCAGCCTTTCGGTCTACGATTCGCCCCGGGGCGCACAGCTGTTGGGCCGCATCATCGAGCTGCACCCGGCGGGCCTCGGCAACACAGCTGCAGAGCAGGCCGCGCTGGTGCAGGCGCTGCGCCGGGGTACGCCCCTGACGCCGGAGCAGAAGGAGAGCATCACCCCGGAGCGCAGCCATATCATCACCGTTTATCGGGAGCTGCAGGCGCGGCGCTGGCACGCCGAAGACCTGCAGCCCCTGTTTGCAAAACTCGGCGAGGAGAACACCGGTCGGACGCTGGTGGCCGTCGCCGCGCTGGAACAGGTCGGCCTCATCACAGCGGCTGACCGGGGCGGGGCAAAGTTCTGGGAACTTGTGCCTGCCACCGGAAAGAAGAACCTTGCCGATGCGCCCATCCTGAAATGTCTGGAGGAACGATAAAGATGCCTGAGGGAAAGAAACCTGTCCTTCCCTCGCCCGCAGCACCGGCTGCGGCGAAAGAGGACAGCTACTCTGCAAAGACCCATCTCCACCAGCCCGTGCCGGTGACGGAGATGGCTACCGTGGCCGCAACGGCCCTGCCGGCCAACGCCCCTGAGGGGACCCTTCCCTCGGAGGTGCGGCCCGAGATCGTGACCTGGGAGAAGCTGGTGGAGGCCATCAAAGCCAGCGGCAAAGCCTACAATATGGCCATGATAGAAAAGGCTTACGACCTGGCCAACGACGCCCACAAGGGAGTCTGCCGCCGCAGCGGTGAGCCCTATATCTGCCACCCGCTGGCTGTGGCCCGCCTCGTGCTGGACCTCGGCATGGACAGCGAGAGCATCGCCGCCGCCCTGCTCCACGACGTGGTGGAGGACACCCCCACCACGCTGACCGACCTGACCGCCGCTTTCGGCGAAGAGGTGGCCGCGCTGGTGGACGGCGTCACCAAGCTGACCAAGATCCAATTTTCCAATATCGAAGAGCTGCAGGCCGAGAACCTGCGCAAGATGCTGCTGGCCATGAGCCGTGACGTCCGCGTCATGATCATCAAGCTCTGTGACCGCCTGCACAATATGCGCACCGGCGACGCATGGCCGGAGCAGAAGCGCCGCGACAAGGCCCGGGAGACCATGGAGGTCTACGCTCCCATCGCCAACCGTTTGGGCATCCTGAACGTCAAGGAGGAGCTGGAAGACCGCAGCCTCCACTACCTCGACCCCGTGGGCTACGAGGAGATCAACAAGATGCTCAGCGAGCGCGCGGGCGACGAGTTTCTGGCCAGCGTGTCGGGCGTCATCAAGAGCCGCCTCGAGGAGAGCGGCATCGAGGGCGCGACCATCAAGCGGAGAGTCAAGAGCATCTACGGCATCTACCGCAAGACCATCATGCAGAACAAGTCCTTCG